>Ga0194137_10002198_pt1 | contig 11609 bp, 12 predicted proteins | sample TARM_MetaG_T3_14_FD_134025 | JGI IMG/M metagenome (GOLD analysis project Ga0194137, IMG submission 134025) | Freshwater microbial communities from Pennsylvania, USA, analyzing microbe dynamics in response to fracking - TARM_MetaG_T3_14 (version 2) | ecosystem: Environmental > Aquatic >...
CGCACACACATACTTCGCCATGACGTGCGATAAACGCTAAGATCTGAATGCGTGTCTCATCGTTGAGCGCTCCAACACTCTTTAAAAAAACATCCATAATGTCGCCTTAATTCTGAAATCATTACGAGGAGTGTAACACAATGTCTCTTTAATATCAAGATATATTGATATTAAAGAGACGAATCATTCCAAAGCAAAAAACGCATTTTAAAGGATGCGTTTAGTATTGCGTTTCAGCCATCTCGATAAACGCTAAAACCGCCTCTTTAATCTCTTCTTTGACCATTCTGGTTTGCGCTAAATTCTCTTCATAGGTTCCTGTAAAACCACTAGGATCTTTAAAACTCCAATGAATACGACTCGTTTGACCTGGGAAAATCGGACATCGTTCGCTATTGCCCTCATCGCACACCGTCACGACATAATGAAATAATTTTCCATTTTTAAACAAATCAAACACCGAGTGCGTTTGCTTATCTGTTATGTCAATCCCCTCTTCTTTGAGTATTTCAACCGCAAGAGGGTTTACAATGCCCGGTTCCAACCCTGCACTTTGAACGCTGAAGTTCTCTCCACCGTATTTTCTAAGAAGCTCCTCCGCCATTTGACTGCGCGCACTGTTGTGAATACATACAAATAAAACCTTGATCATCATCTCTCCTTCTGCTTTTTCCTTTTGCAAGTGTGCAAAGCTTACATAAGAAAATCTACAAAATGGTTACAACGCTTTGACTGTGTAAAAATGTGACCTAAAAATGACGAAAAAAAGTTAAAACTCATTTTACATGTAAACAAAAGTAATACAGCCTACACATCATTACGTACTCTTGGCTTACATGTAAACATAAAAAGTGTTTTAACATAACAAATATTTATAGTTTAACTTTTGATTTTTAGATTTTATTTATCTAAAACGCTCTAATCTAAGAAGGACAACATCCCGTAAGGAGAAACATATGGAGATCATAGAAGTACAACAAACAAGACGAGAATTTTTTAAATTCTCAGCTTTGGGACTTGGCGCAGTCGTGGCTGCTCCATCATTGATTGCAGGAGATGCACCGCCTTCAATGTCTGTGTATGGTGGTTACACAAAAAATAGAGTTGGCTCCTTAGCGCAACTCAAAAAAGCAGGAGAATTTGATTTTTCCTACCCTGATGAGAGTGCATTGTGTAAAGCTGTGTATGTCAATAATGAGGTCAAAGCGTACAGCATTATCTGCACCCATAAAGGCTGTCCAACGATCTACAACAAAGAAAAAGCGATGTTTGAGTGCCCCTGTCACTTCACCAAATATGACGCAAAAAATAACGGACAAATGGTCATTGGGCAAGCAACAGGAGCACTTCCGCGTGTCCTTTTAGAGATCAGTGGCGATGACATCTTTGCTATTGGCGTCGATGGCCTTATTTTTGGCCGTATTAACAACACTGTAGGTTAAGGAGAACACCATGGCACTTACGTTAAACGATAGATTACCTATTCCTCATAAAAATGCGGAAGTCAAAAATGTTACCTGTGAATTTTGCATCGTAGGATGTGGCTACAAATCTTATAAATGGCCTCTTGGAACCGAAGGAACATACAAAGACAATGCCCTTGGCATCGATCTTTCACAACAGCAACCCACCTATGGTGACTGGTGCAGTGAACGAATGTTCAATACGATTACAGATCGTGATGGTAAAAAATACAACCTGATGGTCATCCCCGATAAAACGTGCGTCGTCAACGTCGGTCAAAACTCTGTTCGTGGTGGTATGATGGGTGTTTCAACCTTCAATGCGGCAAGCCCGACCAAAGACAGACTCAAAGAGCCTCAAATTTTTCGTGGTGGTATGCTCATGGAAACCTCATGGGAAGAAGCAACAACCATCATCGCAAAAGTGTACAAAAAAATCATCGATAACGATGGCGCAGATGAAATTTCTCATAAAACCTTTGACCATGGCGGCGGTGGCGGTGGCTTTGAAAACACATGGGGAACAGGCAAGCTCTTTCACACGGCTATTGGTACTGCATCGGCTTCGATTCACAATCGTCCTGCTTATAACTCAGAGGTACATTCAAGCCGTGAAATGGGTATTGGCGAACTTAACAGCAGTTATTATGACACGAGTATTTCCGATACCATGGTGGTCATCGGTTGTAATCCTTATGAGTGTCAAACCAACCTGTTCAACATTCACATCCAATCAAACCTTGATGGCAGTACGGTAGCGAACAAGAAACAAGAGTTTGACAAAGGTGAGAGTATCGATAAAAGTAGGATTATCTTTGTTGATCCAAGACGTACTGCATCTATTACCAACGCCATCGCGATTGCAGGCAAAGAGAATGTACTTCATCTTCAGATCAAACCAGGTCAAGATATTACGCTCATGAACGCACTTGTGAGTTACATCATGGAGCAAGGCTGGGAAGCGAAAGAGTTCATCAAAAACCATACGGAGAATTTTGATGCGATGTACAAGGTCAATAAAGTCTCCCTAGAATACGCATCTTCTATCACAAATATCAGTGTCGCTGACATCAAAAAAGCGGCTGAATGGATTGCTAAGCCAAAGCCAAGCGGACACCGCCCAAGAAATGCAATTTACTATGAAAAAGGCATTATTTGGGGAATTAAAAACTACGAAAATGTCGCTTCCATTGTCAATCTTGCCCTTGTAACCCACAGTGTGGGTCGTGTTGGAACAGGTGTGTGTCGCGCAGGCGGTCACCAAGAAGGGTACACGAGACCTGAGTATACTGGACCAAGTAGGCAAAATCTTGCGGTCATCGACACCGACATCATTGAAGGTAAATACCTTGTCTATTCTATCTGGGGAACCAATCCGTTTGGTCAGTCTATCGCGACACAACGCCTCCGAAATGCAGTGACAAAGAGAAGTCAAATTGTCAAAGATGCGATCAACGGTTATCATGGAAACAACCTTGATGAACTCGCTGATATTATCTACAACGCGTGTAAATCAGGCGGTCTTTTTGTGGTCGATATAGACATCTACCCAACGCAATCCAGCGAGAGAGCGCACATTGTATTGCCAGCGGCGACAACCATGGAGATGAACCTCACATCCATGAGCGGAGAGCGAAGACTGCGTCTGTCTGAAAAAGTCATGGATGCTCCAGGCAGTGCCAAACCAGACTGTTTAATCGCTGCGGATATTGCCAATGCACTTAAAGCAGAGTACCTAAAAGCAGGCAATAAAACCATGGCAAAACGCTTTGAAGGCTTTGAGTGGAAAAATGAAGAAGATTCATTTAAAGATGGTTTCGCAGGTCAAGGCTCTAAAATGGCAAGTCAAGGAGGCTCAACTGGAACGCTTGCTACCTATAAACTTTTACGCGATGCGGGTAATAACGGCGTTCAGCTCCCTATCGTTAAAGTCGAAAATGGCAAGCTTATCGGCACACGTCTCAATTATGCTGATGGTAAGTTTGGTACGAAATCAGGTCGTGCGACGTTCTTACCAACACCACAACCCGCCATGCCAAAACAGGTGGCGAAACAGGTCAAACGCTACAAATACTGGGTCAATTCAGGACGTATCAACGAAGTATGGCAGTCAAACTACCACACAGGTCGCCTCGAATTTACCGCAAAACGATGGCCGATGGCTCCGCTTGAGATTCACCCCAATGATGCTAAAGAGCTTGGCGTTACGAGTGGCGATATTGTTCAGCTTAGTAACGATTATGGCTCCACACGAGCCATTGCGATTGTAACGGATGCGGTGCGTAAAGGTGAAGTTTTTGGTGCTTTTGGTTTCCAAAATTCCATCATCAACGACCTCTGCACCGATTATGTCGATCCAGATACCAAAATTCCTTTCTACAAAGGAACGGCGGCAAACATCGTTAAAGTTGGCCGAAGCGAAGGGCTTATCAAAGATATGACCTTCTTGGAACGTGCGTAAAAATAGGAGGTAGCTTACGCTACCTCTTTACTAGGCTTATGTATTATTTTTCAATTTTTATTGTAAGAATTTTTCTAAAAAAAAATAAAATTACTGCCAATGAAATTGCCCCTATCGCAACACCTTGGAAGAGAACTTGGGCATCGTAATGATCCCAAATATAACCTGCCATTGCCAAAGAAATAAATGTTGCAATACCTACACAACCATAATAGATACCATACGCTGAAGCCTTGAGTGCTTTTGGCGTTGTATCGGAGATAATCGCTTTTGCCAAAGCATTAAACCCAGCGGCAAACACACCATAGGATCCAAAAGCTATCCAAGCACTCATTGGAGTCTGCCATGTCATTATCCACGCAGATAAACCAAAGATAGTGTATATAAGACTTAGCATCAAAGGTTTTCCCACACGATCAGCTATTTTCCCAATAGGAATAGCAAAAAATGATTGCGTTGCATTGTAAAGTGTATAAGCTAAGGGGATCATCATTAAAGCAAGTCCATTGTCACCAGACTTTAAAACCATAAACGAATAATTCATTGCAACTAAACTAAATGCCACTTGGAAGGCAACAAGCATATAAAATTCTTTAGATAGTGCAAAAGGTCTAAAAGAGCGAAAAGGAATAGGTTCAGCTCTAACGTCTGAAACAAATACGATTAGTATCAATACGGCTAAGACGCCAGGAACAAAACTCAGCGCAAAAACAAATCGAAATGTGGTTTCACTTTCTCCATAAAATTGTAAACATAAAAATGCAGTTAAAGAACCAGCAATGGCTCCTGCACTGTCCATCATTTTATGAAAACCAAACACAAAACCACTTCTGTGTGATGGAGTAAATGCAGAAATCAAGGCATCTCTTGGTGCAGTTCTTACACCTTTACCAAAACGATCTCCCACCCGTACCATACCAACCATCAGTGCACTACTTGCAAAATATGCCAAAGGCTTAATTAGATTTGAAAACCCATAGCCTATAATCGTTAGCATTTTTCGATGCCCCAATTTGTCGGACAAAAATCCTGAAAAAGCAATGAGCATCGCTACCCCAAGTTCCGCGAACCCTTCAATCATTCCAATATCAGATTTTGTGGCATGTAAGAATCGTTCTAAAAAAAGCGGTAAGAGAGGGAGAATCATTTCTGTTGCAAAATCAGTGAAGAAGCTATTTGCACCTAAGGCTACAATATTTTTATTAATATCTTCCATTAGATTACACCATATTCAATCGCACATTTGGTGTAAAAAATCTGCTGGTTTTGCTCTTTTAAAAATGTAAAGAGTGCTTCGCATTCTGCTTCTGTAACATTCATAATCAACTCAATGGGTTGTTCTGCTAACTCAAAAAAAGAGGCAGAGTGCCATTTACCATCTCGTCCAATTCCTTTACTGGCATTCACAACAGTAATTCCTTGAATGCCCAAAGATTGAGCACTTTTTTCAAACCATTCAATCAGATTCTCCCCACTGTGGTGTTGTCGATTTTGGAGGGTGGAAAAGACAAGTTGATACCCTTTCATGCAATTCCTTTGTGTGTGAGTAATGAAAATGTTGCCAAGCCTAAAAGCGTCATGATAAGTGAACCGCCTACATGTAAAGCTAAGCCTATAAAAAGTGTTGTGAGTTTTTGTTCCTGGATAAGCACAACCATCTCTGCACTAAAGGTGCTAAACGTTGTTAAGCCTCCTAAAAAGCCTGTAATGATTAAAAGTCTCCATTCAGGAGAAAGTGATGTATTGTTACTAAAAAAAGCAATGGCTAATCCTATCATGTAGCCACCTAATAAATTAGCCCCTAATGTTCCTAATGGAAGTGAAGGATAGAAACTATTGAGTTTCATGCCTAAAAACCAACGAAGTAGTGCTCCAAAACCAGCACCTGTAAAAATTGCTATAAGTGAGTACATCATTTAAAACCTATCACAACGAGGAATAAAAAATTATAACTCTTTTAGGATGATTTTTTACTGTGAGAGAATACTTTAATTGCAGATAGCATTAAAATGATGCCCAAAATCCATACAAGCCACTCTGAATGAATAAACTGAAGAGCATATGCGCCTATGAGTGAGCCTGCAAAAGAACCTATGACCATAAATAGAATAAATTTCTTGTGCTCTTTCAACTGAGAAAAAACCTGATTTCGAGAATAACGAATAAATGCAACTATCATAGTGGGCAAAGAGATACAAAGCGATAAAGTGCCTGCTATTTTCATATCAAACCCATACAGTAACATCAGGGTAGGAATTAAAAACTCACCTCCTGCAACACCTAAAATAGCTGCTATAACTCCAATACCTTGTAAGCTCAGTCCTGTCAATACCATTGTTGGATAGAGTTCAATAACATACAGATGCGAGCTTATCATACTAAGGGATAAAATGACTAAAATAAAAGCAATGAGCTTATTTAAAAAGCGTTCGTGAAGTAAACAGGCATAATGTGCACCAACCCATGCTCCTATCATTGAACCTATTAATAGAACAATGGCTGTGCTAATATTGGCGTAAAGATCCATAGCTCCTGTATAATAAACGCGAAATATTAATGAGAAAAGAACCGTTGCAAGGGAAGTTAGCTTATTCATCATAATGGCTAACAAGGTACTAAATCCAAAGTACCCTACTAAAAGAGGTAACCGAAATTCTGCACCACCAAGACCTATTAAACCACCTAAGGTTGAAACAGAGAGCCCACCTAAGAAAGATTTAAAAGGTACGTGTGTGTGCAAGGATTCTTTTTTCATTAGATGATTTTTACAATAGGTGCAAATGCTTTTGTGCTTACACTCACACTTGTTCCAACGGTTAGGTTAATAGCCTCACTTTCATCTAAAACAACTTCGACGATTGTGTTACCAATGCCGATGGTTGCAACATAAATGCTATCACGCTTTTCACAATCTAAAACCTCTCCCTCAAAGGCAAATTTACTGGTACTGTGTTGAGAAAGAAATACTTTTCTAGGTGAGCCTTGATTGAAAATCTTTCCCTCTTTCAGCCATAAAACTTGATCAGAGAGCTTAAACACTTCACTGCGGTCATGGGAAACCATCAGCGTAGCTAGTTTAAAAATATCGTGTGTTTTTTTAAGTTCATCTTGCAAGCGTGAACGCGTCAAGGCATCCAGTGCTGAAAGAGGCTCATCTAAAAGCAATACCTTAGGCTCTTGTGCAATGGCACGCGCAAGGGCAATACGTTGTCTTTGTCCACCTGAAAGCGTTGAAGGTAAGCGATTTTTTAAAACATCCAATCCCATTACATGTAAGATTTTTTCGGCTTTTTTAGCATCCTTGTGGGTTTGTGCAAAAAGAAGATTTTCCAAAACACTCATGTGTTCAAACAAAGCATAGTTTTGAAAAACAAACCCCACACGGCGTTTTTGAGGAGTAAGATTAATCCCTTTAGTGCTATCAAACCACACTTCACCGTCCATCTCAATGGTTCCACTATCAGGCGTTTCAAGCCCTGCTATCATGCGAAGTAAGGTCGTTTTTCCAATACCAGACTCTCCAAAAATTGTCCAAAAGACCCCTTTTTCAAAATCGCACTTCACTTCAAAATCAATGACTCCCGTTGCGCCTTGGAGCTTTTTAAAAAGATGTACTTTAAGCATGGAAACTCGCTTTTACTTCATTACCTAATTTCGTATACACCAACCACAAAATGGCAAACGAAAAGGCAAACAAAATTAAAGAATAGCTATGCGCCATTGTATAATTAAGAGCTTCGACTTCATTGTAAATGGCAATAGAAGCTACTTTCGTTTGTCCATTAATATTGCCCCCAATCATCAATACCACACCAAATTCACCCACTGTATGTGCAAAGGAAATGACGCCACCTGTGGCAAGAGAAGATTTCATTGCAGGTAAAACAACCCTAAAAAGTGTTTGTATTTGGCTTTTACCCATTGTATGGGCTGCTTCAATACTAAAACGATCCACTGATTTGAACCCACTTAAGAGTGGATGAACCATAAAAGGAAGACTAAAAATAATAGAACCTACAACCAATCCATCAAAATGAAATGCTAATTGATGCCCAAAAAGCTCTTTCCAAATAGCACCTAAGAATCCATTTTGGCTAAACATAAGAAGGAAATAAAAACCGAGCACCGAAGGAGGTAAAACCAAAGGCATCGCAATGACAGCTTCCAGTATGGCTTTGAAACGTATTTTAGAAAAAGCTAAATAATAAGCAAGTGGAATACCTACAAGATATAAAAAAATCGTTGTAATCAATGCCAATTCTAGGGTTAGCCCAAAAGGTTCCCAAAATGCAGGACTCAAGATTTCATTCATACCATCTCCTCAAGCGATAATTCAGTTGCTTTAACGAAAAAGTTTATTAGATCATTTACCTGTAAATTCAAACGTTCTATAGCTGCGGTTGTAATAATTGAGCCTAATGTATGAGAATGATGTGTTGCTCTAATGGTAGAGAGTATCACTCCTTTGTTTAATACTTCAATGTGGCACTCAAAGATATTTGAGAAACTGATATTGTTGCAAGTTCCTTTAGCAACACCTACTTCTGTCTCCTTAAAACAGATATACACTTCACTTCCCTCTTTTGCAAAAGAGGGAAGTTCTAAGGTAATTGCTGTGAGCGTTTGTTCATGATAGTTTAAAAGGATGCGTGATATCCCTTCATAGGTTTGGATATGACTGATTCGTGCACGCAAACGATTCATAGTTCACCTGGAAGGACAAAGCCATATCTTTTAAAGATTGTACGTGCCTGTGGTGTTCCTACAAAAGCTTCAAATTTCTGTGCCGTAGGATTGTTCTCACCATTTTTAAGAAGTGCATAGCCTTGTATGATTTCGTTGTGCCACTCTGATGGTAAAAGGAAAAAATCACCTTGTGCTTTTAGCGTATCAGAAATACCCAATGATAAAGGGATAATGCCAACTTCTGCCGCTCCTGTTTGAATAAACTGAGCAGCTTGTGAGACATTTTCACCCAAGACTAAACGATCTTGAATTTTGTCATAATAGTTTTGACTTTTTAGTGCATTAACTGCGGCTACACCATAAGGTGCATGAGAGGGATCAGCAATAGCAATCTTTTTTACTTTTGGATCCAATAAAAGCTCCAAACCTCTTTTAACATCAATATTATTTGTTTTAGGAGCCCAAAGGCCAATACGTCCATAGGCATATGGTTTAGGTTCATGACTAATGAGTCCAGCATCTTTTAGCTTTTGGACATATCCCATATCTGCTGCAAAATACATGTCATAAGGGGCACCATTGAGAATTTGTGTATATGCTTTCCCCGTTGAACCAAAAGCGATATGTGCTTTTTCCCCAGGATAAGCTTTTTCAAATTCAACTTGCATCTCTTTAAACGCATAGACCAAATCTGCTGCCGCTGTTATTTGAACTTCTCCTGCCCATAATGATAGGGAAAGACACGCCATTCCTAGTATTTTCTTTAACATAAATGCTCCTTGTATCAAATGTTATTTTCCGATTAGAATACTGCTTGATTTAATAATGGCACACACAGATGAACCGATTTCTAAACCTAAACTTTTTGCAGATTCAGATGTAATGGTTGCCACAATAATTTCATTTTCACCTATGTCAATACTGACTTGTGCATTCACTTCGCCAAGAATAATGCCACTTATTTTGCCTAGAATTTTGTTGCGAGCACTGGTTGCGATATGAGTGTCATTGGATATAAGAACAGAGGATGCTTTGATAATCCCCATGACTTCATCCCCAATATGTAACCCCATTTCTTCAACAGCGCTGTTTGTGATAGTTGAAACAAGAATAACCCCACTTTTTAAGACCATGCTTACTTCGGCATTGACTTTTGCTTGTTTAATGTCACCAATTTTTCCCATAAACTGATTACGTGCACTAATTTGCATAGCTATCCTTTGTAAGTTTTTAATGTGATCCATATTAAATTCAGCCATGGAAGAGAGTGTTTTTAAAAAACGTTCATACTCATGTTTCAGTACATCGTAGTTCTTTACAATTTCTTCTCCATAAGGAGTTAATGAGGTTCCTCCTCCTCCATTACCACCAGTAACTCTTACAACTAAAGGCATAGTGGAGAGGTTATTCATCGTATCAATGGCTCCCCATGCTGTCTTATAACTAATACCAACTTGTTTAGCGGCTGTTGTAATTGAACCACTATCTTTAATAGCTTGAAGTAAATGAATACGTTTTTCCAATAGGACTGGTTTATCAAAACATATTAGTCCACTTGATAAATCTTTACTCATATATTTCCTTATGTAATGTATTTATACAACGATTATTTGGAAGTATAGCAATATAACCTTAAGACACATAACGCTCTTATGCTTAATTTTTAAACATGTAATTTTTGCATATTATAATTAATAATATTTGTATCAGAATAACGTATTTATGGGTTTAATATGCAAATAATACATATATATTATTCAAGTATTTTTCCAATAAAATATAAATTAAATTATAAGTTTTAAATATATTAAATCAAACATTTCTTTAAACAATATGTATAATTAGCATATTTAAAAAATAATTAAATAAAATGACTACTTATATTGTGCGTAGCATTTATCTGTTATGTAAAAAAATGATTTGGAGTTAATGGAAGTAGTAATTACTCTATCATCAACGACCTCTGCACAGACTATGTCGATCCCGATACCAAAATTCCTTTCTACAAAGGAACGGCGGCAAACATCGTTAAAGTTGGGCGAAGTGAGGGACTTATCAAAGATATGACTTTCTTGGAACGCGCTTAAGCTACTCCGTAATTTAAAAATACCAATACAGCTTTGTCCATAACGTATCTTGAACCAGTTTAGAGCCGTATTCGGAGCCTATTTGACCATCGTTCATATTGTATGAAATATCTAAAAGCATATTGTTTTTAAAGCTGTACGTTGCGCCAAAAGAGTTTTGCATCGACTTATCTTCGAGGTTGTAGATATTTTTATAGTAAAGAGACCCATACAGCCAATTAAAGGGCTCTTTTTGTGAAAACTTATTCATAAAATACTGATGATCAAAAAAAGGCTCGGACTTGCTGCTCTGATTTTTTTGGTAAAAATACTCGCTGGTAATACTGAGCTCAAATGCCGTTAAATACTTTAACCCCACCAAATACGCATAATCATCCGCGCCCAGTGTTTTAGCAAACTCTCCATGTACTTCAATGTTCGTTTGAATATTTTTAGAAAAATCCAGCCCTATTTTATCGCTCTGCTCACTTCGATGATAATAGATAAGATCAATATCCGTATCATACGCTAGAAAATAGGCTTTAACCCCTACATTATTTTCATCTTTTTGGCTAAAATCACTGTTTATATGGTCATTGTTTTGCATCACAATGAGATCCAACGAGACATTTCTCACATCCCCATCGTAGCTTTTGTTATACCGATAATTCGCCATCACATACCCTTCACGCGAAGCATCAGGGTCATTTGGGTCTTTCTTTCGATCAAAAAAAGCGATGGGATTGACGAAGTAGCCTTTGCCCCATTTAGGCGCTTTTTTACCGACCTCAATAAGATTATTTTGATCAAACTTGTACTGCACGAAGAGTTGTGCAATAGTGTAAGCATCACTGTACTCTCTATCGACATCGTTGTAATTCACCATCACTTCAGAGTCAAGTTTAATGGCATCTTGAAAGTAAGCAAATTTTA
>Ga0194137_10002199_pt1 | contig 11606 bp, 5 predicted proteins | sample TARM_MetaG_T3_14_FD_134025 | JGI IMG/M metagenome (GOLD analysis project Ga0194137, IMG submission 134025) | Freshwater microbial communities from Pennsylvania, USA, analyzing microbe dynamics in response to fracking - TARM_MetaG_T3_14 (version 2) | ecosystem: Environmental > Aquatic >...
GAACTGAGGACGCCATGAGCGACTGGATTCCCAACTACGGCCAACTCTCGGCCTCCGCGCCTGCTTGGGGCTCCAAGCGGCCCATCCACATCGCCCTGCTTGGCGACTTCGGCGCCGGCGCCGCCGCCGGCCGCCTGGACACGGGCGACGACCTGGCCCGCCGCAAGCCGCGCAGCGTCGAGTTCGATTCGCTGGAGGACTGGCTGGGACAGCAGAACATCACGCTGAACCTGCCCGTCGGTGCCGATGGCGCACCGGTCGAGATTCCGCTGGCCGACCTCGATTCCTTCCATCCCGACACGCTGTTCCGTGAGCTGGAGCTGTTCAAGAAGCTCAATGACCTGCGCAAGCGCCTCAACAACACGGCCACTTTCGACAAGGCCGCCGCCGAGGTCGCCAAGATGGCAGGCGCCGCCGGCAAGGCCTCGCGTGCCTCACGCGGCGTGCGCGCTCGAGGCGCCGCACCGTCGGCCGGCGCCAAGCTCAGCGACTTCGCCCGCCTGACCGGCCGCACCAGCGCGCCTGAGAGCGGCGGCAATATCGATGCCCTGCTGCGCAACGTCATCGGCCCCTTCGTCGTGGCGGCGGCCAAGCCCGAGAAGGCCGGCCTGCTCAAGGTGCTGGACGATTCAATCGCCGACGGCATGCGCGCCGTGCTGCACCAGCCCGACTTCCAGACCACCGAGTCGCTGTGGCGGGGCGTGGACTTTTTACTGCGCCGGCTCGAGACCGGGCCCATGCTGCAGGTCCACCTCATCGACATCAGCGCCGAAGAGTTCGCCGCCGATCTCAGCGCCAGCGATGACCTGAGCGACAGCGGCCTCTACCAGCTGCTTGCAGCCAATCAAGCCGAGGTGAAGGACGGCGGCTACACCTATGTCGCCGGCCTCTATCAGTTCGAGGCCACGCCGCCCCACACCGAGCTGCTGGGCCGCATGGCCAAGATCGCCAACGCCGCCGGTGCCACCTTCTTCACTGCGATGGCGGTGGACGACCTCAGCAACCCGCGCAACCCGCCGCACCCTCTCGTCATCGACGCCTTTGCGGCGCTGCGCGGCCTGCCCGAGGCCAAGCGCCTGGCCCTGCTCGGCCCGCGCTTCCTGCTGCGCCACCCTTACGGCAAGCGCAGCGACCCGATCTCGTCCTTCGCCTTCGAAGAGTTCACGATGGCCGACGGCCTGGGCGCCCTGCTGTGGGGCCACCCCGCCCTGCTGGCCCTAACCGTGTTGGCCGGCCAGGGCGGCAAGCCCAATGTGGGCGACCTGCCCTTCCACCACTTCGTCGATGCCGACGGCGACAGCACCGCCCTGCCCTGCACCGAGCGCTTCATCTCTACGCCGGCGGCGACCGAGCTGGCCCGCTACGGCATCAAGGCCCTGATGGCCCACAAGGGCGAGCCCCTGGTGCAACTGACCGGCCCCGATACCGTCGCCGGCACCTTCACGCCGCCGGCGGCCGGCACCGCCAAGCCCGGCGCGCGCATGGGCGTGGAGATGACTGTGCGCAGCAAGCTGGCCGACCCCGAAGAGCGCAAGACCGCGGCAGCGCCCAAGGCGGCCAAGCCCGTCAAGGCCGTGGAAGCGGCGGCGGAGGTAGCGGCGCCGACCAGCAGCGACTCCGATGACAGCAGCGACTTGGACGCGCTGCTGGCCGATCTGGCGGGCGGTGGTGACGCCGAGCCTGCGCCGGCCAGCGCCCCCGCCAACACCGCTGACCTGGACGACCTCGACGCCCTGCTCGCCGGCCTCAACGACGACGGGCCCGCCGCAGAACCCGCGGCGACGGCCAGCAGCGACGCTTCCGGCATGGACCCCGAGCTCGAAGCGCTGCTGAAGTCACTGGGCTGAGCCCATGCCACGCAAGGCCCTGAGCGCAACCGCGTGAAGAAGATGAATGCCTTGGCCCGCGCGAACCCACGCGCGAGCTGTTGACTCAGCTTCCGCAAGCGTGGCTCACGCCGTCGCTACGCCTCCTCCTTCTCTTTCTCCATGTTCTCGATGAGACGCTGCAGCGGCTTCAGCTTGGCTTCGAGCTGTTCGATATGCGAAGCGACGACTCGGTTGCCCTTGAGCAGCACATCGTCCTGCTGAGCCGCGGCCACGGCGGCCCGGGCATCGGCCAGCACTTGGCGGAGATGGTCGAGCCCGTCGGTGTGCTGGCAGGCTTCGACCTCGCCAAGGCTGGCGTCGATCGCACCCACCACGTCGCGCACCAGTCGCCGGCGCGCCGTCACCAATTTGAACTCGTCGGCCGCCTGCTTCTGCAGCAGCTTGCAGACCTTGACGATCGCCTCCGCATCCTTCGGTTTTTCGGTCTTCGGAACATAGGTGGCCAGCGCGGTGCCCAGGGCCTGGAGCGCCGACTCGCGCTCGGCGAGCTCCTTTTCGCCGAGCGTCGCCAGCTTCGGCTTGAGAACGACCAGCCATCCATCGATGTTGCCGGTGTCGGCGTTCTCGAGCTTCGCCTTCTTGATCGCCGCCTGCTTGACCTGCGTCCACGACAGCAGCGTCAGCTCGATATTGGTCGGCATCCAGGCGGCGCCTTCCTCGACCTCGCGATAGAGCTTGTCGTCGTCGGCGTAGAAACGCTCGAGGTAGTCGACGACCTTGTCGACATTGGCATCGTCGTTCGACAGCGTCGCTTCGTTGAGGTGGCAGGCAGCCAGTGCGTTGCGCGCCAGCGGATCCTTCTTGATCACAGCGCCCCAGGCGATACCGTACTTGGCAAGCGTCGGGTTCAGGGCACGCGCCTCCAGCCCGAGGCGCCGGTTGCTCGGGTTGGAGAGAGCGGCCTTGGTCACGTCCCAGGCCTTCTCGACGTCGTATTTCTTCTTTTTGTCGTAGACGATGGCCTCGATCTTGCCCGCCGCAGCGGCCGACGCCTCGAGCGCCGCGCCTGCCGCCGCTGCAACCGCCGCCACCTTCAGCACGTTGCCGATCATCTGCGCGGCCTTGAACACCGCCTGTATCGTGTAGTGGATGAACTGGTTGTGCTGGTTCTTGACGAAATTCCGCGACGCCGAGGTGAGCTCGCTCTGCGCCGCCTCGAAATCGCGCTGGCTGTCCGCCCACTTCAGGTATTGCTGCAGGCGCTGGCCGGCGGCCACCATGTTGGCCGCCAGGCGCACGCCCATGCCGACCGCGCCAAGCGCCGGCACGAAGGTCGCTGCGAACGCAGTACCGCCTTCGACGATGGCCGTCGCCATCTCCCACAGCACGCGGTCACGCTCGATCTTGGCAATCAGCGCATCGATCTTCGACGAATCGATGCCGTCCTGCTCGGCTTTCGACAGCGCGCGGGCCTCGGCCTGCGCCTCGGCGAGGATCTCTTCGGCCTCCTTGGCGTCGGCCGCGGCCTTGGCGGCCGCGAGGCCAGCGGCGATGTCCTTCTGGGCCTTGCCGGCGAGCTTGCCGATGTCGGCGACCGCGTTCTTGATCTTCTCGTTGAGAGCAGCGTTCGGGTCGGGCGGCGCAGTGCTCGGGCCCGGCGCCTTAGCGCCATGGTCCATCTCCGTCTTGACCTTGGCCTTGTCGGTATTTTCCTTCTGGCGCGTGCGCTCATCGGCGGTGGCCTGCATCGACAGATTGCCGGCCTTGTTGCGCATCGTCTCGGGTGCCGGCTCCGCCGTGGGCTTGGCAGCGGCGGCCTCGGCTTCACTCTCGATCTGCTTGGCCGTCTTCATGTCCTTGATGTCGAACACACCCTGGACCTGGGTCTGCACGGCCGTCGTGAACGTTTCGATGCCCTTGTCGTATTCGCCCTTGTCGTAATGTTGCTTGACCTTGATGCCGGCTGCGAGAGCCGCGATGCCCTGCTTCAGGCCGGTGCCGGCCCGCAGAAGTTCGACGCTGTTCGGCGCCGCCGTCTTGAACGAGGTCTCGATGCCGCTGCCCAGTGCATTCAGTGCGGCGGCCTCATCGGGGGGATCGTTGGTCAGCGCCTCGAAGATCGCGGGCGCTGACGAAGCGGCGACATAGATGCCAGCGATCTGCTTGGCCTGCGCCTTGTCGACGCCCGACTTCACCAACACGTCCTCGAGGCCATTGCCAACGTTCTGAATGATCTTGTTGATCGCCTTGATGTGGTCGCCCTTGCGTGCCAACGTCGCCGCGGCGATCAGGGTCTTGCCGCCGAAGGCCGCAAGGTTGATGTCCTGCGTGATGTCGAGGGTTTCCTTGTCGAGCTTCTTGGCGGTTTCCTTGCCATCCTTTTCGGACTGGCGTGACATCGTCTCGATCTTCCTGATGTCCTGGATGGTGTTCAGCGTCGCCTTGCCGGCCTTTGACAGGCAGTCGACCACGCCCTCGGCATCGCCTTGCTCGACCTTCAACGCGATCTGCCCGCCGATGGCGAATGCCTTCAGCGCGGTCGGCGCGGTCGCTGCCGCGAGCTGGATGCGCTTCTTCGACTCCGCGTCCGCGGTGGCGGCGGCCGCCGCATCCAGCGCGGCCTTCAGCACGTCGCCGATGCTATCGACGCCCTTGGTGACGCCTTCGGCATCGCGCTGCGCGAATGCCTTGCCCGCCACGATGGCGGCATTGCCCGCCTTGAAACCGCCCTTCACCGCGGCGATGGTTTCTTTCGGTGCGCCCTTTTGCGTGAGGATGATCTCGCACAGCAGCGCGATGTTGTCGAGCGCGAGCGACGACGCATCGGCGAACTCCTTCTCCTTCGCCTTGTCATAGACCTTGCCACCGGTGCGCACGCCTTCGCCGATGAGGTTCAGGATGTCCCCTGCACGCTTGGCCTGGGCGGCATTGCCACCGAACTTGCCGGCCATGTCGGCACCGATGGTCGCGAGGTCGGCCAGCACGTCGACAGCTTCGCGTGTCTTGTTCCGCATGGGCGTCAGCTTGCCCTGCTTCTTCTTCTCGGCGACGGCCGCTTGGTAGAGCTTGTTGGTCTCGTCCAGCATGTGCTGGGTCTTGGAGAAATAGTCGCCAACGAAGGTCTCGGGCAGGATGCGCTCGCGCACCAGCGGCATCCAGTACTCCTCTTCGAGCTCCTTCTTGTTGAACAGCGGCGCGGGTTTGCCGGCACGCTGGACCGTGAGGCCGGACAGCCGCAGACCTTCACGCGAGATGACCTGAACACCCCGGTCGACGACCGCCTGGGTCTGCGGGCTCAGCTCGATCGCCGAGAAGTCGATCTCGGTGAAGTCGGCTTCGTCCGTCTGCGTGCCATCGACCTTCAGCAGTTCCTTCTTCTTGTCTTTGAAGAAGGCGTCCTTCAGCTGGACTTCGGCCTGCATCGCCTTCTGGAAATCGGCTTTCACCACGGCCAGCGCGCCGCGCGTTTCGGTCAGCGCAACCAGCTTGAGCGCTGCCTCCTTGTCGGCCTCGTCGGCGGCCTTGCCGGCGTCCCTTGCAGAGGCCTGGCCGTCGGCCTTGAGGCCGGTGAATTCTTCAACCCATTCTTCAGGTGTCATGTTCGGCTCTCGTGGGCTTTCAGGCGCAGGAGCGGCTGATGTTGGCGTCCAGGCGGTTCAGCGAGTTGTCGACCCGGCGCAGCGCGGCGCTCAGCTCGGCAGCGGCGACCGGGCTCTTCGCCAGGCTCACCATCAGCGGGTGGCTGCTGAAGAGGCTGCGGGTGCTGCGAACCTGCGCGAGCGCGTCTTCGCGCAGTTTGCGGCGCGCCTTGTCGTCGGTGCTGGGGGCGATGAGCCCCTGCACCAGTGCGTCGAACAAGACCGGATCGAAGCGCGCGGCCAGTGAGCTGACGCGTTCGCCGAGGCGCTGCGTGACCGCCTTGGGCAAGGTTGGCATCGCGGCCGCCACCTGCTGTGGGAACCCGCCCAACAGGTCGCGCAATGCGATGACCGCTTCCTTGTACAGGGCGGCGTCCGCCGGCAAGTTGTTGCGCGCGCCGATGCTCGCCCCCTGCGGGTTGGCAATGACCTCTTCGGCGCGCTGGTCCGCGAGATGGAGCTGTTTGAGCGCTTCCACGTGGTCACCCTTGCCGGCCGTCTGCTTGGCGGCCTTCAGCATGTTCTTCAGTTCGTCGATCAGGCCCTTGGCGCCGCCCGCCTTGACCGCGGCTTGGGCCTCATCCAGACGCTGGTCCTCGAAGAGTTCGAGACTGCGCTTCCATTCGGCCTCGGCGGCTGCATCGGCTTTCTTCTTCTCGCGGATCTGGCCCTCCTTGGCGACGGCGGCACCCGGCTTGAGCGCGGCGTCCTTGAGCTCCTCGTCAACCGCATGGAGCTTCTGCAAGGCGGCGTAGAGCTCGTTCGGATTCTTGGCCTGCTTGACGATCTCCTCGATGCGCTGCTCCAGCGCCTTCGCATACTCGGGCGCCGACTTCTGCTTGCTGAATGCCGCAGAAGCGGCCTGCACCGACGGCAGCAACTGGGTGTACTCCGTGCGCACCTCGATCACCTTCTCGGCCTCCTTCCCGGCCGCAACGCATGCCGCATCGAAGGTTTCGACCGCCTTCATCGAGGCCTTCGGATCCTGCTTGGCGAGCGACGCGCGCAGCGCCGCCAGGTCCTTGTTCAGCTTGGCGAGCGTCTTCGGGCAGTTGGCGCTCAAGACCTCGTTGATCTTCTTCAATGAAGCCTCGGAAGAGGCCAGCGCCGTGGCCACCTTGTCCAGCGTCGGCCCGCCGGCCTGCGCCGCATCGCCGGGCGTGAACTTCTTGATCCGCGCCTGCATGTCCTTCAGCCCGAGCTCGGCCTCGGCGATCGCGTCGCCGCTCGGACTCTTCGCCAGCAGCTCGAACTGCTCGCACTCCAGCCGCAAGGCCTCGAAGAAGGGGCCGAACTTGCCGGAGCGCGTCGAATCCTTCAGCGTCTCGATCTGCGCCTTCACGTCCTTGACCGTCTTGGCCACCGCGGCGGCCTTGCTGTCGCGGACCTGAGCGAGCTTGACGCGTTCGGCGGCCACGCGGCTGTTCAGCTTCGCCACCGCGCCGAGCGCGGCCCGCCAGTCGGCGCGGCCACCTTGGCGGATGGCGTCGGCTTCGGCGCTGGCCTTGGACGCGGCCTCGTTGTCGACCGCCTGAAGCTTCAGGATTTCAGCCTGCAGCACTTCCCAGTCCGTCTCGAACCGGGCCTGCGCGAGCTTCTGAGCGTTGCCGTTGAGCGATTGCTGGATGGCCGCCGGAGCTGCGGCGGCGGCAATCTCCTTGCTCAACGTGGTGAGCTCGGCGCGGGTGGTTTCGAGCTTGAGCTCGGCGTCGTTGGTCGCACGCTCCAGCTTCGCAGCCCAGGACTTTTCGATCCGGTCGAGCCGGCCGCTGAACACCGCACCGGCGGCGAACTCCTCTGCGCCCACTGCCTTGCCGGCCTGCGTCACCGCCGCTTCCAGCGCGGTGATGCTGGCGCGCGCACTGGCGACCAAGCCCTCCACTTCCTTCGCTGCGTCCTTGCGCTTCGGCTCGAAACTGCCGAACTCGGCCTCTTTCGCCCTTGCCTGCGCGAGATCTCCTCCGACCTGCGCCACGTTCGCCACCAGCTTCGCCCACTCAGCCGCCTCGCACAGGCGCTTGACCTCCATGTCTGTCACCTTGTACATCAAGGTCAGCATTTCGAGGCGCACTGCCTCACATTGCGCCGACTTGCGCAGCTGGTCGATCTCCTTGACCAGCAGTGGCGGTTTGTCCTTGGCGGCCAGCCAGTCGGCATGGGCCCGTCGGCGTGCTGCGATACCTGCATCCAGCTGGCCAAGCAGCTCGGCGGCCAGGCGGGACGCAGTGACGAAGTCCTTGGCCGACTCCAGGGACTTCAGCGGCGCGGCCTTGGCGTCGACGAGCGCAATATCGCCTTTGCTGCTGACCACCACGAAATCCGCACGGGCCTTCGCAATGGCCGTCTTCAAGGCCTCGAGACCGGTCTTCGCCTGCGTTGCGGCGTTGACCGCTTCTTGCAGCGTGGACGCGGCCGGCGTCAGGTCGGGCGAATTGGCCTTGGCCGCCAAGGCCTCCTTGACCGCTGCCTGGAATCGCCTGTCGTGTTCGGCGAGGTCGGCTGGCGTGACGATCTCCCTCAGCTTCGCGAGCAAGGCGATGCCGTCGTCGTAGCCCTTGTTGCCCTTCAGCCCCGCCGCCGCCTTGTTGCTCGCTGCCACGCTTTCGGCCAGGGACGGCAGCGACTTCAGCTTCTTGAGCTCGTCCAGCGCGTCGGCAAACAGGTTGCCGTCGGCGAGCTTGCGCGCATCCTTGAGGATCTTGCTGAAATTGGTCGCCGTCGCCTCGCACGCCGGCAGCCTTTCCAGCGCCGCCAGCTCGCTGGCCGCGACGGCAAGCGCCGTCAGCGCATCGGGCTTCTTCGCACTTTGGGCGACGTCCGCCTTCTGCGCCTTGGTGGCAGCGGCCTGGACGCTCTTGAACTCCTCGCCGCAACCCGCGAGTTCCTTCAGGGCCTTCTGATAGCCCGCTTCCGTATCGGGGCTTGCGGACTGTTCCGCCGCCTCCACGAAGCCGCTGAAGGTCTGCACCTTGGCATTCGGAATCACCTTCAGCAGCTCGAGCTGGCGCTTGGCGTCGGCAAGCGCTGCGGCATAGTCCCCGCGAGCCTTCGACTCCGGGTTGGCCTCTTGCTTCTTGACGGCCGCATTGACACTGTCGAGCAGCTTCACCAGCGCGCCCTTCAGCGCCTTGAAGACCGACGCAGCATCTTGCTCGGTCGTCTTCTGCATCAATCGATCGACTTCGCCGAGCTGCTTGCGGAAAGCCAGCACCGGAACCTGAGCGGCAGGCGTCTTGCCCACCAATGCGTCAAGCTTGTCAATCGCCGCCTCCACCTTGGCAATGTCGTTGACCAGCGACCCGTAGTCCTTCTCGACCTGCTTGTCGGATTTCTCCTCCGCGGTGGCTCTCGAGAAGAAGCCCTTTTTCTCCGGCTTCTTGACCTTCAGGCGCTGCTCGAGAAACTTGCGTTGTTGGGGAGTGAGCGTGGGCATCGGGACCTCAGGCGCTTAGATCTGAGTGGCCAGATCGGTCAATGTCTTCACGACGCTGGCGCGGATCGTCGTCTTGGTGAAGCCGTTCTCGTCGATTTCCTTGAGCATCGGGTCGGCAGCCACGAAGCGCAGGTATTCCTTGACGATGCCCATGGCCTCGGCATGGCGCAGGTCGCGCTCCTGCTCGTTCGCGTTGAGCGCTTCGTCGAGCTTGTCGATCAGGCGCTCGTCGAGCTGATCGAGGATCGCGTAGACCTGCTTGACCGAGGAGGCGACATCGGCTTCGTCGAATTCGTCTTCGCGCGCCTCGTCGCGGTTGTGAGCACGCACCGCCGCAAGGACTCCCTGTTCGAGTTCGCGCAGCTGATCCTGCACCGACTTGCGCAGTCCGTCATAGGCGAGGCGGCTCTTTTGCAATTGGACGATGGATGGGCGTTTCTTGGCTGCACCTGCCGCTGCAGGCGCCGCCGGCTCGACTGGGCTGCTCGGTGGCATCCCGGTGGGCTTGCCCAGCGCCTTGGCGCCGATGGCTTCCAGCACTTCGCGCACACTCGTTCTCGGCATGAGAGCCCTCCCTCTCCATCGTCAATCCAAACCGTCTGCCCGCGCGGCTTGCCAGGCGCGGGTTCGGGTCTGGCGTTAATCGGCTGAGTAACGCCACGGTTCCCACGGTTCCCCGCCGCGACCGGCAAGGGGTGCGCCGAGGTCGCCGATTCAGGGCTCAGCCGCCGATCGCGCCACTTCTGAGCGGAACTCAAACCCGCGCTTTGTCACGCATGCAGGGTCGAGTCGCCCTCGTCGCGCCAGGCTTGCGACGAACGCCCCTCTCTCTTTCCCCGACCGCCTACTGGAGAACACGATGGCTCAAGTCAACCTGCCGATGACGCTCAGCGCCGCGTATTGGGACAAGCAAAAGGCCGCGCTGGCGAAGGCGGCCAAGCCGCCGGCCACCAAGCTGCCCGACGAGTTGAAGCAGCTGTCCAAGTTGCATCTGGCGGTCGACTGGGCCGCCTTCGCCGCCGACAAGCTCAAGACCGGGGACGACGTGGAGTCCGCGCTGGACAAGCTCGACGGAGTGGTCAAGGGCGACATCAAGGCGCTGCTGGCCCAGCTGCAGACGGTGGAAAAGTCGGCCACCAGCTTCGAGAACGAAGCAAAGAAGGACAAGGCCTTCCCCAAGGACCCACTCACGGCCACGGCGGCCATCATCAAGGCGGCCAAGGAATACAGCGGCGACGTGGACAAGGCCGTTGCCGACGCGCGCAAGGCCCTGGAAGCCAAGAAGAAGGAAGTGGCCGCGCAGAAGCCCACGGGTGCCCCCAACAGCACCGCCCTCACCAAGCAGACCAAGCTGCTCAAGAGCCGCCTGCTGACCGCCATCGCCACGCTGCGCAAACCCCAGCCCAATGCGCGCCCGATGCGCTTCATGATCGTGCTGGGCAAGGCCAGTGCGGGCTTGGCCCTGGGCTATGCCGTCGGCCCGGCGCAGGAGAAGCTGCTCAAGGGACTGATGCCCGGCGAGGCGCCGTTCAAGATCATGAAGGACATGAAGGCCGTCGTGATCTGGGAAAAGAATGCCCTCACCTTCGTCAGCGACCGGCTGTCCGGCACCATCCTGAAGAAGGTGCAGCTCTGGCTCAAGAAACTGCTCAAGCTCAACCTGAAGATGCGGGTGCGCAAGACCACCGGCGAGGTCGAGGAGACGGAAGGCGAGGACATCTCCGAAGAGCTGCTCAAGGTCGACGAGGCCGATGCCGAAGCCAGCGTCGACCGCGACGAGTTCATGGAGCGGCTCGGCGCGCTGCAGGCCGACATCAAGACTGGCCTGAGCGGCCCCTCGGCGGCACGCATCAAGGAGCTGATGGCCAACATCACCAAGTTGACCAAGGCGGAGAAGTTCGCCGACGCCGACGGTGAGCTCGACGAGATCGAAGCCCTGCTGACGGCCAGCGACGAGGACGATGGCGACGAGGTCGAGGTCGAAGAGTCGACGAGCCAGGATGCCGAGGCCGAGTTCAAGAAGCGCTTCGCGGCCTTGCAGCCGGGCATCAAGACCGCGCTGGCGGGCCCCAACGCGGCCCGGCTCAAGGAACTGGTGGCCGGCATCACCCAGCTGGCCAAGGCGGCCAGGTTCGACGACGCGGACAAGGTGCTCGACGGCATCGACAAATTGCTGGGCGGTGGCGGCAACGCCGCACCGGGGAAGAACGCCGCCCAGGCCATGGACGAGTGGAAGGCCAGGCGCGCCGCGGCCGTGACGTCGCTCAAGTCCGTCGCGACCCAGGTCGCCAACGCCAAGCACGCCAGCTCGGCCAAGGCGATCATCGAGCTGCAGGCCGTCATCAAGAACCTCACGGCCGAGCCCTCCACCTTGCAACAGGTGAGTGAACTGCAACGCTGGCTGGCGGACGACGACGTCGTCAACGACGTCTGCGAGCTGGCCGAAGACATCCGCACGCCGCTGCTCGGCGCGCTCGGCCAACTGCGCACGGCCTTGGCCGCCTGACGTCCGATTCACCCATTCACAGGAACTCCGTCATGGCCAGAACCAATCTCCGCGAAGTCCTCGAAGCGATCGGAGCGTCACCCAAGGGGCTCGCCAATGAAAAGGACGCCGTCGCCCTGCTGGACCTGCACCTGAACCGGGTGCAGCGATGCCAGCACACCGACGAGCTGCTCGACCTCGTCATCGTGCGCGACGGCGCC
>Ga0194137_10002202_pt1 | contig 11599 bp, 12 predicted proteins | sample TARM_MetaG_T3_14_FD_134025 | JGI IMG/M metagenome (GOLD analysis project Ga0194137, IMG submission 134025) | Freshwater microbial communities from Pennsylvania, USA, analyzing microbe dynamics in response to fracking - TARM_MetaG_T3_14 (version 2) | ecosystem: Environmental > Aquatic >...
AGAGGCGCTGGCCTCAGCACTCGTCCGGCTTCGGCTTGCCGGCGTCGCTCGCCGTGCGGAAGCTTGATCCGCAGCCGCAGGTAACGGTGGCGTTGGGGTTGTGGATCGTGAAGCCGCCGCCCATGGCGCCTTCCTTCCAGTCGATCTCGAGGCCGCGCAGGTACTTGGCGCTGTCGTTGTCGACGACGACCTTTACTCCGTTGACGTCGAGCTCCTGGTCGTCGCTCTTCTGCTCGTCGTCGAAGCCCATGCCGTAGGAGAAGCCGCTGCAGCCGCCTTCCTTGACGCCGACGCGCAGGAACAGGTTCGCTGCTTCTTCGGCGGCGAGCATTTCTTTTATTTTATCCGAGGCCGTTTCACTGATCTCGATCATATCGTTTCATCCTCCTGTCAAAGCTGGCGATTGCTTTAAGTATACTCCTATTGCATCCGGGTCTCAAGCAAGCTGGAGCGGAAACAAGCGAGCGTCCGGCGCGCGGGCAATCAAGACGGGCATGAGCTTGAACGGAACAGCTGTCCACGGGCGCTTTACCTCATTACCGCGTCCGCCCAAGGCGGACAACCTGTCTCCATAACTCCCTTGAAATCCCTGATCTTTTGCCGTTTTCCTGTTGAAGCTTAACAACTCAAGGTTTATAATGAATACGATTTGTTTGCATACGACGCACGAATAAGTACTTTTTTTCACAAAGCAGGACGCTTGACCTGCAGCTTCCCGCAACAGCGGGCCGGACCCGCCGAGGTGACGCACGGGCCGCAGGAACCGGAACGGACAAGGAGGTCCCATTCATGAATATCATTACTCCGACGGAAGCCTCCGTCATGCAAGGCATCCGCGAGAAAGTAGCCGCCGGCGAGCGGCTGACGCTTGAAGACGGCGTCTTTATGTACCGCTCCGACGATCTGCTCAGCATCGGACAGATGGCCAACGAGGTCAACCTGCGCAAGAACGGCAAGAAGGTTTATTTCATCGATACGATGACGCTTTATTTCACCAACGTCTGCGAAGCCCACTGCGCCTTCTGCAGCTTCCGCAAGGATGAGGGGGACGAAGGCGCTTATACGCTGACGCCGGAAGAGATGATCCAATACGTCGATCAGCATATTACGCCAACCGTGCGGGAGTTCCATATCGTCGGCGGCCATAATGCCCATGTTCCCTTCCAATATTATGTGGATTCGCTCAAGGCGCTGAAGGAAAAATATCCGCATGTGACGCTCAAGACGTACACGGCGGCCGAGATCGATTTCTTCTCCCGCATCAGCGGCCTCAGCTACGAAGGCGTGCTGAGAGAGCTGCGCGACGCCGGCCTCGAATCCCTGACAGGGGGCGGCGCTGAAATCCTGTCGGACCAGTACCGCAAGAAGATGAGGGTCGAGAAAGCGGACGTGAGCCAGTATCTGGACGTCCACCGGACCGCGCATAACCTCGGCATCAAGACGCATACGACGATGCTGTACGGAGCCGTGGAAACCCACGAGCAGCGCATCCAGCATATGATGTCGATCCGCGAGCTGCAGGACGAGACGAACGGCTTCCTCGTGTTCATCCCTCTCTCCATGCAGCCGGCCAGCCCCAAGGCGGGCATCCGCCGCCGCAATTCGGCCTTCGAGGACCTCAAGACGATCGCGATCAGCCGCCTGATGCTGGACAACTTCAATCACATCAAGGCCTACTTCATCAATATCGGCCCTCAGCTGACCCAGGTATCGCTGGCGATGGGCGCATCCGATGTGCACGGAACGCTGGTCCGCGAGCGCATCAGCCACGCGGCTGGCGCCCTCACTCCGGAAGGTCTGTCACGAGAAGATCTGATCTGGTTAATAAAGGGTGCGGGACGCATTCCGGTTGAACGCGACACCTTCTACAATGAAGTCAAGGTATTTGAGTAAGAAGAACGGCTGGCGAGCATATTAGGTTCACCATCAGCTGAATTGTGAAACAAGGGTTGGGATATCATGAAACGTTTTGTCATTTTGGGCGGCGGCTACGGCGGCATGGCTCTGGCTCAGGAACTGCTTGACGGGGACATTCCGTCCGATACGATCATCGTCCTGATCGACCGCATGCCTTTCCAAGGCCTCAAGACCGAATATTATGCGCTGGCTGCCGGCACTTCGCCGGAGATCGAGCTGCGCGTCGCGTTCCCTAACGACCCCCGTCTGCTGATCACCTACGGCGAAGTGACGGGTATCGATCTGGAGAACAAGCACATCCTATTGGAAGGCCAGGATCCCGTGTCGTACGATTGGCTGTCGATCGGGCTTGGCTGCACGGACAACTACCACGGCATTCCCGGCGCGGAGAAATACTCCAGCAGCATCCAATCGTTCTCCGCGACTCGAAGGACGTACCGGCGAATCGGAGACGTCAAGCCTTACGGCCAAGTATCCATCATCGGCGGAGGCCTCAGCGGCGTCGAGATCGCCGCTGAGCTGCGCGAGAGCAGAGGCGATCTCAACATCCGCATCATCGACCGCGGACCGAGCATCCTCTCGGCGTTCCCGACGAAGCTGAAGACGTACGTGTCGTCCTGGTTCCTGGAGCATCATGTGGAAATGAGGGGCAACGTCTCCCTCAAGCTGCTGGAGGGCGGCATTCTGCATGACGGCAACTCTCCGGAGCCGATCTATACCGATGCGACGATCTGGACGGCCGGCATCCAGCCGGTCGATGTCGTCCAGGATCTCAATGTGCCCAAAGACAATCAGGGCCGGCTCGTCGTGAACGAGCTGCATCAGCTCCCGGACCATCCGGAAGTGTTCGTCATCGGCGACTGCGCCTCGGTGCCGTTCTCTCCCAGCGGACAGCTCGCGGGAGCGATGGGCAAGCAAGTGGCCGACGTCATGCAGGCCGTATGGAAAGGCCGCACGCCCAAGCTTGGACAGATCAAGCTCAAGGGCACGCTCGGTTCGCTCGGCAAAAAAGCCGGCTTCGGCCTCATGGGCAAGACGGCCATTATGGGCCGTGTGCCGCGAGTACTCAAAACCGGCGTGCTGTGGCGCTCCAAAAACCATTTCGGCTAAGCTTCTATAAATCGTCGATCAGCTTGTCCAGCGCGGCGCGCTCGGCGGCGCTGACGGCGATTTTTTCGCGGATGGCGGTTTCAAGCTCCTCGACGCTTTCGGCGCTGACGATCTCTCCGTCGACCATGGCGAACGGGAACAGGTAACATTCGCCGCAGTTGCCGAGACAGCCGTATTCGATCACTTCAACATCGGGATCGAGCTCGTACTGCTCCATCAGCCGGTCGGTTCCGTGATGCATGTTGCTGGAGCAGAATTCAATGATCGGTTTCAACATGATGTCATTCACCTCTTTGCCGTCCATTTTCAATTGAATGGCTTTGTATTATAATAGATAAGAAAGGAGTTGATTGCAATGAGCGAAAACGCACAAAGCACGATGTATGATGAGGTACTGGACGTTCTTGACAAGCTCCGTCCCTTCCTGCAGCGCGACGGCGGCGACGTTGAACTCGTCGACGTGGAAGACGGCATCGTCAAGCTTCGCCTGATGGGCGCTTGCGGCAGCTGCCCCAGCTCCACCATCACGCTGAAGGCCGGCATCGAGCGCGCCCTGCTTGAAGAAGTCGAAGGCGTGCAAGAGGTTATGCAAGTCTTCTAATTGCCCGCGCATCCATCATCATCGCGATATACAGACGAGCGGCCGGATACCTCCTTGGGAGGCATCCGGCCGCTCGTGCGTTTGTCTCAGGGCTGGACCGGCTTGATGCTCGTGCGGATCGGATCGAAGCCGCCCGTCACATCGATGATGTTGCCGGTCAGGAAGTCCGATTGCGGCAGGCAGAGGAACGAAATGACCCTCGCCACGTCCTCTCCGGTGCCGGGCCGGCCGAGCGGCGAATCCGGATCTCTCATTCCGTCAACGTCCGCAATGGACTTCTCCTTGAAGTCGCCCCGGATATCGCCGGGACAGACCATGTTGACCGTTATGCCATGCTCGCCTTCCTCGACGGCAAGCGTCTTGGTGAAGGAGACGAGGCCGGTCTTCGCAGCCGCATAGACGGCGCGATGCGGCCAAGCCCTGCCTTCCATCGCATGGCCGAACCCGAAATGGATGATGCGTCCCCAGCCGCTCCTGCGCATGCCCGGCAGCAACTTGCGGTCAAGCAGCATCGCGCCGAGCAGATTGCCGTGAAGGAGGGAAATGATCTCCTCGTCGTTGTAATCGGCGAATACTCTCCGCTCCCGGATGAACGGACCGGCATTGTTCACCAGAATATCGACGCTTCCGCTCAGCTTCAGCGCCTCCTCGGCCAGCTTGCCCGTGTCGCCGGGATCGGCGATGTCCGCTTCGACCGCAGTCGCGCGCACTCTGTACTGCTGCGCCAAGCGCCGAGCAAGCTCATCCGCCTCCGCCCCGCTGGAGCGGTAGTTCAGGACGATATCGCATCCCAGCCGGGCCAGCTCGGCGGCCGCCCGTTTGCCCAGCCCTTTGGCGCTGCCCGTTATGAGCGCCGTTTTTCCTTGCAGCTCCACGCTCTTCCTCCTTGCCTCGACTCACTTGCTGACGGCAGGCTTCAATAGAGACAAAGCATAATCAAACACGAGATGGACGGTTCCCGCCGCCATGTCCAGGCATTGGGCCAGGTCCTCCATCTGGCTGTTGATATCCTCCAGCTTCACTTCGTCTCCGAAGTTCAGATGCAGCTGCATCAGATCGTCCTGCAGCTCGGAGTTCATGCTGTGAATCTCCACATTCCGCCTTTTCCGCAATCGGACGATCGGCTCGTCATACTGGTTCTTGATATCCGTGAGCGGCCCTGCAAGTCCTGGATGAAGCTTTTTGTCCCGCATCCGATGCAGCACCGTGAAGTAGGAGAACTGCCTTTTGAATTGCTCCGTTTCCAGCGACAGCATGTCATTGAGCAGCGTGCCCAGCTTGTCCAGCATTGCGAACAGCCGGATGAAGGCATTTTTGTCGAAATAGACGTAGCGCCTGTAATTCAGCCGTTCATCCGGGCCCATGTCCTCAACGCTGGAGCTCTTGACCATCGCGCAGAAGCGCGATGCTGCGTAGCAGCTCTGCTCCAGCTCATCGAGGGATGCGATCAGGCCGATCGTCCAAATCTCATATGTCCGCGCCTTATGATTGCGGTCCTTGCCTTCCTCCACGAGCTTGTGGAGAAGGGAGGCATAATCGGTCATCGCCTGGACCGCTTCGGCCATCCTGCCCTCAGGCTTGGCCGGCGCTTCCCCGAACAACATTCTCAGCATGGACCTTCCTCCTCCGGATTTTCTAAGCTTCTGTACTGCAAAGCCAAAAACCTTCAGACATCTAGGATTTCGGGAAATATTCCTTCCATCTGCCGTCGACCAGAGACACGATGTCCTCTCGCGGGAACAGCTCGTCCGGATACCCCGGCTTCATGCGGGCATCGATGACGATCGGAAGGCGGTAGGCCATATGATGGCGTCTTGCTTCCGACAGGGCGTAGATGTCGTCCGCAGGATTGAATCGGGTGAATACCGTCCACAGAAACGGCGTCTGCGCCGATGCGACCGTGCCGGCGTCGTCGACCAGGACGATCAGCGGCCAGTCGGTTCCTTTCTCGGCAGCCCTCTCCAATACTTTGGACGCCAGCTCCGGATCCGAAGCATAGTCGGCTCCGGAGACGGTGAGGCAGCCGCGGCAATAAACCCCGATGTCGCTGATTTCCGCGATCGGGCCTTCCGTATATTCATGCGGCAGCTGCCGCACCGGCTCGCCGACGCCCATCAGAAGCGCCTTGCTGCCGTGGTTGAGCTTGCCGCTCGTATAGTCGAGCGTATCATGCGAGGTATTGTCGAAGACGAACAGGTCGGTCTCCGGACGGAAACGCTCCAGAATCGTCTCCAGCAGCACGTCGAACCGGGACAGGTCTACCGGCTGGTCGGTCAGCATCAGGAATTTGGTCAGCGTCAGCTGGCCTTCGCCCAGAATGCGGAAGCCGGTGGCAAGCGCCTCTCTCGAATAGCTCTCCCGCACGACAGCGGCGGCCAAGGCGTGGACGCCGGTCTCCGCATAAGCCCACAGATCCTTCACGCCAGGCATGGCCATCGGGAAAGCCGGGCTGAGCAGCCGCTGCAGATACTCGCCCAGGTAGTAGTCCTCCTGCCGGGGCTTGCCGACGATCGTCGCCGGGTAGATCGCATCCTTGCGGTGATGCACATGGCTGACATTGAAGACCGGGAAATCATGCTGCAGGGAATAGTAGCCGAAATGGTCGCCGAACGGGCCTTCGGGCCTGCGCAGATGCGGCGGCACGCTGCCGTGGATCGAGAACTCGGCTTCCGCCGGAATGCGGTGGCGTCCCAGCGGATCCTGGGTGACCGGAAGCTTGCTGCCGAGAATGAGCGAAGCGATCATCAGCTCCGGCAGATGCTCTGGAACGGGAGCGATCGCCGATGCGATCAGCGCCGGTGGTCCCCCGAGAAATACGCTCACCGGCAGCTCCTGATTGTTCTTCTCGGCTTCATGATAATGGAAGCCGCCGCCCTTGTGGATCTGCCAATGCATGCCGGTCGTGGAGTCGTCGAAGATCTGCATGCGGTACATGCCGACATTATGCTTCTTCGGATGGGACGGATGCTCCGTATACACGAGCGGAAGCGTGACGAAAGGACCGCCGTCATCCTGCCAGCTCGTCAGGAACGGCAGCCCCTTCAGCGGATTTTCCCTGCGCACGGCCCCCATGACCGGCGCGGCGCTGTTCGGAACGTTTTTGAGTCCAACCTTGAGCAGGTCCTTCACCATGCCGCGCTCGCCCCATACGGCTCCGAGCGTTGGCGGCAGCAGGCGGTCCATCGCGCCGACGACCGTCTTCATCAGCTCTTCGGGCTTCGTGCCGAATGCCAGATCGACGCGGCGGGCGGTGCCGAACATATTGGTCAGGACGGGGAAGGTGCTGCCCTTCACGTTCGTGAACAGCAGGGCGGGTCCTTCCTCTTCGATGACGCGCCGGTGAATTTCCGCGAGCTCCAGATTCGGATCCACCGGAGCCTCGATGACGGCGAGGTCGTTGTCCTTGCGCAGCGCTTCTACGAATTGCCTCAGGTTTGCAAAAGTCATGATCGGCTCCTAACGTCTCTTCCGGGCTTGGACACCCAGATCTATAAGAATGGAGAACAAAATCGTAATAATGAGATTGTGGAGCATATTGGTAAAGATGAACCATTGGTCGTTGCCGATGGTCGCGGTCAGCCATGCTCCGCTGAAAATCTGGCAGATGACCAGAATCAAAACCCAAAGGGCAGAGCGAGCGGCCGGGTCGCTGCTTCCGGCTTGCTTGCGGACATGAAGGAAGAGGCCGAGAAGCACGAAGAAAAGAATCAGGCCGGCGATCCGGTGGGCGAAGACGATGCCGGTCGCTCCATTGATCTCCGGCACGAGCTCGCCGTTGCACAGCGGCCAGCCGAGGCAGCCTCCTCCCGAGTCGGTATGGCGGATGAAGGCGCCGAGGTAAACGACGACGTAACAATAGATCGCCGCAGACAATACCCAGGTGAACACGGAACGGGGAAGCATCGATGCCGAGGCGGGATCATGCCCTTTGTCCATTCGCCTCACCCACAGGACGAGCAGCACCGTCGAGGCGACCGCAAGCAGCGAAATGCCGAAGTGAAGCGCCATGACGGGAGGGCTTTGGTACCAGACGACGGCCGCAGCGCCCATGAGCGCTTGCACAATCGTGAAGAACAGCGTCAGGCCGGCGAACCAGAGCGGCTCGCGGAAGCGGCGGTAGACCACCACGGTCATGACAAAGGTAGCCACGACGATGATGCCGACCAGTCCGGTTACGACGCGATGCGAATATTCAATGGCTGTCTCGAGGGTAAAAGCGGGAATGAACTTGCCGTTGCATAGCGGCCAGTCATCGCCGCAGCCCCTTCCGGAGCCCGTATTGGTCACGAGAGCGCCTGCAAGCAGGACGAGGAACATGCCGATGCTGGACATCCATGCAAGCAGGCGGTATAGGCGGGAGATCATCGTTTGTTTGTCACCCCTTCGATGGATACAACCCTCATTATAGCGGCAAAAAAATGCAAAAGCCATGTTGAAAATGTGACGATAATGGCATCTTTCCACGTCGGATCAGACACGATTTGTACAAGCATTCCGGCGTTATTTTGCCCTGCGGAGGCCGGCAGCTTGCAGACCCTGAGCGGGGAATTACTAACGCATGCAGCATAAAAGCCCATCAGAGAGTGGCCCCTGATGGGCTGGCTGCCAAGCCGGCTGCGCCGAGGCTTACAGCGCGGCGGATACTTCGATCGCGCGGCCGAGGAACTGCTCGATCTCGTCCCTCGATTTGCGCAGCTTGCTGACGAAGCGGATGACTTCCTTGCCTTCGCGGAAAGCGATGAAGCTCGGAATGCCGAGAATGTTCAGCTCGGAGCATAGCTCGGGCAGATCGTCGCGGTCGATCTCGATGAACTCGATCCTGCCCGCGTAGTTCTGCTCGATCTCCGGCATGAACGGATCGATGAAGTGGCAATCGGGACACCAGGTCGTCTTGAAGACGGCCACCGTGACGCCGGAAGAGGCGACGGTTTCGCGGAACTGTTCGTCGGTCGTTACTTTGCGCATGTCAATCACCCTTTTTGTATGGATTTACTCTATCGTACCGAGTTTGAACCGTTTTGTAAAAGTCCGGCAGCCGAGCCTCCGCGAGGCTCATGATCAGGAGCTCTGGACTTCCGTCTCCCGACGTCCGAAGCGGCGGACAAGAGGAAGCAGAATTTTGCGCAGAGGGCCGGGGAAAGAGCTTGCGTCGGCTTCCCTGATGACGCCGAGCGCAATGAGCAGGAACAGGTAGAACAGGCCCATCACGACGCCGGTAGCGATGGTGCCGGCAAAAAAGACGAGCTTGGAAGGCAGAATCGAGCCGAGCACGCCTCTGACGGTCATGTCGGTCCCGTAGCCTGCCGCAGCGGCGATAACGATCGTCAGCAGGTAGGCAGGCCAGCGGCGGCCGAGCACGTTCAGCTTCACCTTGTTCTGGATCACCCTCATGTTCAGCCAGGTAATGATCATGAAGCAGAGCATGGAAGCGATGATGAAGCCGTAGCCTCCCAGCAGCGGGCCGAGCGCCAGGCTGCCGATAATTTTGACGGCGTAGCCGATGATGGCGCTGATCATCGCCGGACGGGGATTGCCGAGTCCGAACAGGATCGAGTTGCTCGTCATCATCGTGACCTGGAAGATCGTGCCGATCGTCAGAGCGGCCACGACGCCGCTGGCGCCGGGATCCGAGAACAGCAGCCCGTTCACGGAATGGGCTCCTACCGTCAGCACCAGGGCGGCAGGCACGCCGGTGAAGACGACGATGCGCATGACGAGCGAAGCCTGCTTGCGCACTTCATCCAGCCGTCCGACGGAATTGGCGGCCGACAGCACCGGAATGATCGACTGGCTGAGCGCGATCGCCAGAATCGGCGGGATGCCTGCGATCGACTGCGCGTTGAAGATGAGATAATCGCGGATGCGGCTCGCCGTATCGTAGGCGCTGTAATAGCTGTCCGTCCACCGGATGAAGAAGGTCGAGTCGATCAGATAGATGAACTGAACCGTCATCGCCGTGACGACGATCGGCACCGACATGGTGAAAATTTCCTTGTAAATGCTGCGCAGCCGCACCGGAGGAGCGGCCGCCTCGGATGCTGCCGCGCTCTCGCGGGCCGCCCGTCCGAGCGAGCGCTCCTCCTCCATGTCGGAGCGCTTCAGCTTGCGGGCATAATACAGCATGACGAGGAAGGCGCCGATGCTGCCGAACACGCTGCCGAAGGTCGCTGCGGCGGATATCCAGCGGTCCGTCCAGCCGAGATTGAGCACGACGAGGGCAAGTCCGATGCCGACGAGCACGCGCGCGATCTGCTCGACGATCTGGGAAATGCCGCCTGCGGACATCATCTGCCTGCCTTGGAAGTAGCCGCGCATCATCGCGATGATCGGGAACAGCAGCAGCGCCGGCGCGATCGCCCGGATCGACGAGGAGGCTTCCGGCGTGCGGACGAAGCTGGAGGCGTAATAAGGCGCGAATATGTACAGCAGCGTCGACAGCAGGACGCCGGTGACGGCGCCGAACAGCAGCGCGGCTCGGTAGATCCGCTGGGCTTCGCGCGGCCTTCCGAGCGCGTAGCGTTCCGAAACCATCTTGCTGATGGCGCTCGGAATGCCGGCCGTGGCGATGATGAGCAGGTATAGATAGACCGTATTGGCGATGCCGAAATACCCGTTGCCGGGTCCGGAGAACATATAATCCAGCGGAACCCGCTGGAACAGTCCCAGCACCCGAGCGATGAGCGCGGCCGCTGCCAGAATCAGAGTGCCCCGGATGAGGGAGTCTTTTTTGACCATGTTGTCGGGTTCCTTCTTCCTTCACGAATAATACGAATGACCCTGCTAGTGTACCACAAAACGGCCCCTCCCCACACCCGTCCATCCCGAATCGGCGCCTGCGCTGCCGCGGTACGAAAAAATCCCGCAGAGCAATCTGCGGGATCGGAGGGGTTTGCCGCAGCGGGCTTGCCCAGTGGATGGAATTAAACGTTTTTAGGCGAGATCGGCTCCAGCGAAGGCACGCTTTGGCCGCGGACCGGAACAGCCGCGCCCGACGGAGCCGCCCATTTGACGGAGTTGGAGATGACCTTCAGCACGTTGGCATCGTAGTAGGTCGGATGCGTCTCGTGGCCAGGACGGAAGTAGAAGATCTTGCCTTGGCCGCGGTGGAACGTGCAGCCGCTGCGGAAGACGTTGCCGCCTTCGAACCAGCTGACGAACACAAGCTCGTCCGGAGCCGGGATATCGAAGTGCTCGCCGTACATTTCCTCCTGCTCCAGCGCGAACTGCTCCGGCAGGCCGGCTGCGATCGGATGCGCGGGATCGACGACCCAGATGCGCTCGCGTTCGCCGGCTTCGCGCCATTTCAGGTCGCAGCCCGTGCCCATGAGCTTCTTGAAGATTTTGGAGAAGTGGCCGGAGTGGAGGACGATGAGGCCCATGCCTTCCATGACGCGCTTGTGCACGCGCTCCACGATGGCGTCCTCGACACGGTCGTGGGCCATATGGCCCCACCAGACCAGAACGTCGGTGTTGTTCAGGACGTCCTCGGTCAGGCCGTGCTCCGCTTCCTCGAGCGTTGCCGTCTTGATCTCGAAGCTGGCGTCAGCGAGCCCTTTGGCCAGCGTATTGTGGATTCCGTCCGGATAGACGTTGCGGACTTCCTCATGTTCTTTCTCGTGGACGAATTCGTTCCAGATCGTCAATTTGATCATTGATGATGAGCTCCTTTAAGTAGGTATTGGGATAACGGACATCAGAACACAAGCCAGAGGATGAACAGGATGATCATCGCGAGCTGCAGGACGATCTTCACGGCCGTGCTCGACAGCAGGCCGACGACGGCGCCGATGCCGGACATGAAGGTGCGCTTCAGGATCGGTCCCGATACGGGCTCCTTGTCCATGACGATCTTGTACAGCTCTCCGATCATCGCTCCAGCCAGCGGGCCGATGATGAGGCCGAACGCCGGAATAAGGAACGGGCCGACAATCAGCCCGATCGTGCTGCCGACGACGGATGCCCGGGAGCCTC
>Ga0194137_10002206_pt1 | contig 11577 bp, 9 predicted proteins | sample TARM_MetaG_T3_14_FD_134025 | JGI IMG/M metagenome (GOLD analysis project Ga0194137, IMG submission 134025) | Freshwater microbial communities from Pennsylvania, USA, analyzing microbe dynamics in response to fracking - TARM_MetaG_T3_14 (version 2) | ecosystem: Environmental > Aquatic >...
GCACCAGCCTGTCGGCGCTCTCCAGCGTAGCGCGCAGGCTGACCAGCGACTTGTCGAGATTGCCGCCTATCGTGTCGAACGGCACCTTCTCCAGCTTGCGGGCAATGTTGCTCAACGTCTCCTGCAGATCCTCGAAGGCGCCCGGCACCGTCGGCAGGCTGGCCGGCGTCTTGCTCCAGTCGATCTTCGTGCGCGGCGCATTGGGGAAGAAGTCGAGCGCGATCAGCAGCTGGCCGGTCAGCAGATTGGCCGTCTTGAGCTGCGCGCGGAAGCCGCGCTCCACCAGCCTGTCGAACAGGACATGCGGATCTCGCTCCATGGCCGACAATTGCGGCGCCCCTGGCCGGTAGCGCGAACGCATGCGTTCCGGATAGATTTCGATCTCGACCGGGAATCGCAGCGTCTTGCTGTCGCGGTCGTACTCGACGCTGACGGCCTTTACCTCGCCGATCACGATGCCTCTGAAATCCACGGGAGCACCCGGCGCCAGGCCGCGCAGCGATTCGGTGAAGTAGAGCAGGTAGGTCTGCACTTCCTGGCCAATGCGCTTGAGCGCGGCTTCCTTGTTGTCGAACAGCGTGAACCCGGCGTTCGCCGCCGCCGGATCGCCGGCTTCGCCTTCCGGCGGCGTCTGGAAGGCGATGCCTCCCACGACCACCGAAATCAGCGATTCGGTATTGAGCTTGAAGCCGGAACCCTCGAGCGAGACATCGATGCCGCTCGCATGCCAGAAACGCGTATTGGTCGTGACGAAGCGGTCGTTGGGCTCGTTGACGAAAATTTCCAGCGTGACGCCCTTGCCGTCTTCATTCAGGTTGTAAGCGGTGACGTTGCCGACCTGCACCCGGCGGTAGTAAACCGGGGCGCCGACATACAGCGAGCCGATGTCTTCGGCGCGCAGCGTGAAGCGCCGTCCCGGCGCGTCCGAAGTTACCGGCGGCGGCGTATCGAGCCCGGCGAAGTCGCGCTTGGCTTCCTGCGACTTGCCGGCGTCGACGCCGATGAAGGCGCCCGACAGCAGCGTGCCGATGCCGGTGACGCTGTTGAATGTCACGCGCGGACGCACCACCCAGAAGCGCGTATCGGAGACGATCAGGTCCTCTGCCTGCTTGGTCATCTCGGCGGTGACGATCACCTGCGAGCGGTCCTTGGAAATGCTGATGTTGGTCACCGTGCCGATGTCCACATCCTTGTAGCGCACCTTGGTCTTGCCCGCTTCCAGCCCTTCGGCATTCTTGAAGGTGATGGTGATGGTCGGGCCATGCGACATGATCTGCTGCACCGCGACCCAGGCGCCGAGCAGCGCGGCCACGATGGGAATGAGCCAGACCAGCGATACCGTCCAGCGCCGCCGGGGCACGGCGACCGCCTGCGGAATGTCGGAAGGATTGTTCGGATGATCAGTCATCGTTCTCCTCTGCGTTATCCACGCTGTCCCAGATCAGCCTCGGGTCGAAGGTCTTGGAAGCGAGCATGGTCAGCACCACGACCGCGCCGAATGCGGCGGCGCCGACGCCGGCCTGCATCGATGCCAGCGCCTCGATCTGCACCAGCGCCACGGACAGCGCGACCCCATAGACGGCGAGCATCGACCAGCGGCCGATGAATTCCACCAGCCGGTAGAGCCGCGTGCGCTGGTGCGGCCGCTTCGACGAGCGGCGCTGCACCGAGACCAGCAGCAGCGTCAGCGCGAACAGCTTGGTCAGCGGCACCACGATGCTGGCGATGAAGATCAGGGCGGCAATGAAATAGGAGCCGGTGTTCCAGAACAGCACCACGCCGCTCATGATGGTATTGCCCTGCGATTCAAGCACCGAGCTGGTGTAGAGGATGGGATAGAGATTGGCCGGAATGTACAGGATATAGGCCGCAATCAGCAGCGCCCAGGTGCGCGACAGGCTGCCGGGCTTGCGCAGATGGACATCGGCATGGCAGCGCGGGCAGCGCAGTTCGCCCGCATGTCCGGGCGCGCGGCAGAGCAGGCCGCAGGCATGGCAGGTCAGCAGGCCGAGCGACGCGGCGGAACGCATCGCGCCGGTGTAAGGGCGCGGATTCATCGCGTCGCCTCCGGCGCGCCGGCGCGTGCCTGCCGCGCCTGTTCCTGCGATTGCCGTACCAGCTGCGCATCGTCCACCCAGCGCCACAGGTCGCGCGTGCTGAAGGACGCCGACAGCCAGGAAAACAGCACGATCACGCCGCAGAAAGACCAGAAGGCGATGCCGGGCACGATGGAGGCCAGTTCCGACAGCTTGACCAGCGTCACCAGCAGGCCGAGCAGAAAGACTTCCAGCATGCCCCAGGGATGGGCCGCGAGCAGCATCCGGAATGCGGTCGACAGGCCGGGCGGCACGCGGCCGAAGCGCAGGGGCAGCAGCATGTACAGCAGGGCCGACAGCTCCAGCGCCGGCACCAGGACGGTGGTGACGAACATCAGCACGGCGACGACCGGGCGTTCCTGTTCGAGCAGTAGCTGCGCCGAACCGATCAGCGTGGTCGAGACCGTGATGCCTTGCGTCGACAGCGTCGCGATCGGAAACAGGTTGGTGACCAGGAACATGATTGCGCAGGCGAGCGCCAGCGCAATCATGGTATCGAGCCTGGCGCGCGAGCCGCGGTACATCACTGCATCGCAGCGCGCGCAGCGGGCATCGGCACGCGCCGGAAGATCGACTTCGTGCTGGAGAAGATCGCATTGTTCACAGGCAATCCAGCGCCTGCGGACTGGCGCTTCGCCAGCCGGTGTGGTGTGCTGCTGCATATCGTCATTCGAAAAAAGTGGGCCGGACAGCCCTCGTCCCGGGCCGGCATGCGCAAATGCCGGCGTCCGCGTGGACGCATTCAACTTCCATTGACGCCGATCGACCGCTGAAGTTGCCTTTAATTAAATTGCGGCTGCGATAAAGCAAAGCCGCCTGACAGCGGCAATCCGTGGCAACCTCGCGCAAGGGTACGCAAACAGCCTTTGCTGCTGGCTGGAAAGCCGCCGTGCAGTCGAGGTACCATGTGCGGCGTCGACCCATCATCGCAGGAAAACCCATGCTCAAGCTCACTCTCGAAGCTCTCCAGATCATCGATGCGATCGCCCGCCTCGGCTCCTTCTCGGCGGCCGGCAAGGAAATCTTCCGCGTGCCCTCGACCATTTCCTACACGGTCGGCAAGCTGGAAGAGGATCTTGGCGTCGCCCTGTTCGAGCGCTCGGGGCCCAAGGTGGTCCTGACGCCGGCCGGCAAGGAACTGCTCAAGGAAGGCCGGCATCTGCTGCGGGCGGCGGGCGATCTGGAGATGCGGGTGAGGCGCGTGGCCTCCGGCTGGGAAACGGAATTCACCATCGGCATGGATTCCCTGCTGAGCCCGGTGGCGCTCAAGGACGACATTCAGGCCTTCTATCGGGCGGCCGACCAGACCCGGCTGAGAATCGTGCAGGAAGCCTTGTCGGGCAGCTGGGAAGCGCTGCTCGACCGGCGCGTCGACCTGCTGATCGGCGCCGCCGGCGAGGGTCCGTCCGGCGGCGGTTACAAGGCCGAGGCTATCGGCACGGTGCGCTTCCTCTTTGCGGTGGCGCCGTCCCATCCGCTTGCGGCCATCGACCGGCCGCTGCGCCGGGACGACCTGCACCAGCATCGTGCAATTTCTGTCGCCGATTCCGTGCGGCAGACGCCGGCGCGCACCGTAGGCCTGCTGCTGGGCCAGGAAACCCTGACGGTGCCGGACATGCAGACCAAATACCGGTTCCAGCTCGCCGGTCTCGGCTTCGGCTTCCTGCCGGAATTCTGCGTGCGCGAAGCCATGGCGACCGGTTCGCTGGTGGTCAAGGAAGTCGAGGAGCCGAGAGCGGAGGAAGTTTTCTATCTCGCCTGGCGCACCGGGGAAGAAGGAGCCGCTCTCAAGTGGTGGCTGGAACGCGCCCGGCAATACGCCTTGCCCGAGCGCTTTGCCGGTCTCATGCCGCCGTGTTAGGCGAAAACGCCGTCCCGCTCAGCTCCTGTCGAGCAGCTTGCGCACGGCGGCATGCTCCATCACCACCAAAGGTTCGGCCTGCAGGATCTCGCGGTAGCGCTGGGTGAACGGTGACGAAGACGCCGGGCCGCTTCCCGGCAGCAGCAGCTTTTTAGCCGTTGCGCGCACCGCCTGCGCTGCTTCGGCGCCGATGTCGTGCTCGTCCGTGAGCTCGTCGATATAGGTCATCAGGCCGCTCAGTTCGCGCAGCCATTCGAAGCCGGGATGCTTGGTCAGCAATTGCAGCAGCTGGCCGGGATCGACTTCGCCCCATTCGGCTTCATACTCGCGGCGGGCGACGCCGACCAGCGCCTGATGAAGCTTGCGCAATGCATGCGAGAGGGCGATCAGGTCTTTTCTGTCATCCATGGTGCTTGTCCTTCGATCGGTCTGAACCTCCCATTGTGCCGCATGTACGGCGTTGCCATGGAATCATTTTTCATTCGTCGCCACTCATGTGGGATAGGAGCGGATAACGTCTTCCGCGACATGGGTTGATTCGTTTTTTAATTCATTGAAATCGAGGCAGGTATGGGTGTAGGAATTGACAGGAATCATGGCGCCAACGCCGCTCAAGGACCGGAAAAAGGCAAGGAAAAAGTCCCGGTCACCAAAACGGTCGAGGTTCGCAATTCGGAAGAGCTGAAAGATGCATTGGCCAATGCGGAATCAGGTACCAAGATCCGCCTCGCCGACGGCGTGTACGAAGGCAACTTCTCGTTGAAGGGAAAATCGGGCGTCACGATCGAAGGCTCCAAGAATGCAGTCATCAAAGCCGGCACCGACGGCGGCTATGCCTTGCACCTGGAGAACAGCAACAACAATACCCTGAAGGGCTTTACCGTATCGGGTGGCGAGAAGGGCATCATGCTGGATGGCTCCAGCGACAATCTGCTGGACGGTCTGACGGTAAAGGATACCGGGCATGAAGCCATCCACTTCCGCAACAACAGCTCGAACAATCAGCTGCAAAACTCCTTCATCGACAATACCGGACTGACAGATCCCGGTTTCGGCGAAGGTGTGTACATTGGCTCCGACCCGGAAAACGTCGCCAATGATCAAAGCAACGGCAACATGATCATCAATAATGTCTTCGGGCCGAACGTCCGCGCGGAGAATATCGATATCAAGGAAGGCACGAGCGGCGGCATCATACATTCGAATACCTTCAACGGCACCGGGCTGAGCGGCGTGCATTTCGCCAGTTCCGTGGTCGACGTCAAGAACAACACCGAAGGCTACGTCTTCACCGACAACTTGAAGATCGGCGGCGGCCAGGGCATTACTTTTGCGCTTGGCGGGCCGGGACAGAACAGTGTGGACGGCAATCTCGTTTGATGAAACCGCCGGGGGCATGGGTATTCACATGCCCTGGCGTCGCAGAACGAAAACTGTTCCAGCCGGTGCGCTGGACAGTCTCAAGTCTTCGTCCGCATGAGTTTGCCCGCATGCGGCGTCATGCAGTGCTGCCGCATGGGGACGCCATGCCGGTGATTGCCAACGCACTTCTGCCCTCCGCCGAAGACTGATCGGTCCTCGGGGTTTCTGCAGGACAGGCCGCGCGCGACGGTGCTGCATCCGTCGAAGAAAGCCGTCCGGCACCGGGCCGGACGCACAAGTCGTCATGAACGTGCTTGCCCATGCCTTCATGTATCCCGGCGCCTCGAGGTTTCGATGCCTCAAGACCGAATCCTGACCGGCTCGGCACGGCCGTGCGCCCGGAAGGTTTGCGCCGGCACGCCGACCGCGGGCCGCGCCGGAAATCAGAGTGCCGAAGACTGCCGCCTCCGGTTCAAACAAAACTTCCAGAGATTCAATTGCTGTGTTCCCGAGCGCTGCCACGCAGGTCTTCCTTCATCGATGGCATCAATGGACGACGCCCTGCTCATGAGCGGACCGGCAAGGCGGCAAGGCGGCAAGGTCGGCGTGCGCCGTGCCGGCACAAGGTTCCGCACAAGGCCAGCAAGTCTTGGCATTCGCTGCAATATGCCAGCGGAACGGACTATTTTCGAAAATTTTGAAAATAGGAGGGCAAACTTTCCGCTTTTTTAAGCCGACTCCAGCCTCCATAATACTTCCATGCCCAATACTAAACGGGGCAGGCAAGGAAAAAGAGCAAACAAAGTATTTCGAAAGTTTCGAAAATTAATATAGACCAAAGGAGTCGATCATGTTGGAAGTTCGTAAAAGCACAGAGCGCGGCGCAGCCAGTTTCGGTTGGCTCAATTCCCGTCATACCTTCTCGTTCGGCGAGTATTTCGATCCCCGCCAAGTCGGTTTCGGACCCCTGCGCGTGATCAACGAGGATGAGGTCGAACCTTCCCGCGGCTTCGGCACCCACGGGCACAGCAACATGGAAATCATTTCCTACGTGCTCGACGGCGCGCTCGAGCACAAGGACAGCATGGGCAATGGATCGGTGCTGCGCTACGGCGACGTGCAGCGCATGAGTGCGGGCACCGGCGTGCGCCACAGTGAATTCAACCATTCGGCAAGCGACCGGGTGCATTTCCTGCAGATCTGGATCGAGCCCAATCTGCGCGGTACCGAGCCTTCTTACGAAGAGAAGCATTTCGATGCCGCGTCCAAGCAGGGCAGGCTGCGCCTGATCGTATCGCCCGACGGCCGCGACGATTCGGTGTCGGTGCAGCAGGATGCTTCGATCTATGCCGCCATCCTCAACGGCGAGGACCGCGTCGAGCACGCCCTGGAAGAGGGCAGGACCGCGTATGTGCACGTGGTGCGCGGCCGGGTTGAGATCAACGGCGTCGCATTGGCGGGCGGCGACGGCCTGAAGATCTCCCGTGAAAGCCTGGTGAGCCTGGCCAAGGCGGAGGCTGCGGAAGTGCTGCTGTTCGACCTGCCGTACTGATCGCGGACGGCGTGTCCTGACAGGTCCGGGCATGCCGTCCCATGGGGCGGCATGCTCTTCCGATACCGTCGAAGACGGCCATGACATTGAAGGAGATTGACATGCAAGAACTGAACAGATTCTTCTATCCAGCCGGCCGCGCGGCGCTCGGCGTCCTGTTTCTCATCGCCGGCATCAACAAGATCGCGGGCTTCGATGCCGTATCCGGCTGGATGGCTGCATCGGGGGTGCCGGCTGCAGGACTGATGCTGGTGCTTACCATCGTGATCGAAGTGGCGGGCGGCCTGATGCTGATACTCGGCCTGCAGGCAAGGCTTGCGGCGCTGGCAATTGCGCTGTTCCTGATCCCGGTGACCTTGCTGTTTCATGCCTTCTGGAGTGCCGATGCGGCCAGCTTCCAGAACCAGCTGACGCAGTTCCTGAAGAATGTCGCGATCTTCGGCGGCATGCTGCTGGTGATCGAGCGCGAAAGCGTCCGCACGGCAGTCGGGCCTGCAGCGGCCCTGGCTTATAGATCCGGCCCGAAAATAGGTTGAGCCGAATTCCCTCACCCTGGCCCTCTCCCAGAGGGAGAGGGAGAGATCAGCGGCCCGAAAAAGGAACCATTTTTCGGGCCGGATCAATCAGGCTGCCGGGGACCTATCCGGTCGATGGACTGCGTCCGACCACTGCTGCCAGGCACCGGCCCCGGCCGGTTTTGGCGCGTGCGGTCGGGTCGCCGATTGTTGCAGAGCGATGCATTACGCTGCGTGGGGCTTGACTACGGGCACCGGTTTAGTACTATCCACGACGGGCGGTAACGCCTCACACCACAGCTAAACAACAGATGCATCATCGGAGATTGAATTGAACAAGAGCGAAATCATCGACACCGTCGCAGCCCAGCATGAACTGACCAAGGTGAAAGCCAAGGAAATCGTTGAGCAGGTCTTCGGCTTCGTGGGCGCAGACCTGAAGAAGGAAGGCCGTTTCTCCTTCCCTGATCTCGGCACCTTCACCGTCTCGCAGCGCGCCGCACGTACCGGCCGCAACCCGGCGACAGGCGAAACCATCAAGATCAAGGCATCCAAGAACGTACGCTTCAAGGCCGCACCGGCACTGAAGGAACTGGTCGCCAAGGTCAAGGTCGCCAAGTAATCTATCCGCGACGGCAGTCCCATCAAGACGGGGCGGAAGGAAAGACAGCTTTCCTTCCGCCCTGTTGCATTTCCACCCTGTCCGCAGGCCGAGCCGGTGCCGCTCGGCATGGAGCGGCTTCAGCCGAAATCGAACTCCCCCTGTCCCGGCGCGCTCGCGCGCAATGCGCGCGAGCGCCTGGTGCGGGGTGCGGCCGGTGCAGGCTGCGCAAGCGCCTGCGCCTTGAGCATCATGCGCAGGCCGGTCATGCGCCGTGTCTGCCTGTCCACGGCGCCGTCGAGCACCGCCGCATTCGGAGAAACCAGCGTGAAATGCTGCTTGGCGCGCGTGATGCCGGTATAGACGAGTTCGCGCGTCAGCACCGGGCTGGCGTCGGGCGGCAGCACCATCACCGCATGCGCGAATTCCGACCCCTGAGCCTTGTGCACCGCGGTCGCATAGGCGGTTTCCACCTGCGGCAGCCGGCTCGGCAGCACGCCGATCACCCTGCCGCCGCCGGGCAGGTAGACCCGCAGGCCATCGGGGCGGTCGGGATCGGGCAGCGTGATGCCGATATCCCCGTTGGATACGCCGAGCGCAGCGTCATTGCGGGTGATCATCACCGGCCGGCCGACGTACCATTCGCCGCGGCGGCGAATCAGGCCCTTGGCGTCGAAGTGATGTTCGACGGCCTCATTGACGCCGTTGACGCCCCAGTCGCCCTCGCGCACCGCGCACAGCAGGCGGAAGCCCTCGAAAGCGCTCAGTACTTCGTGCGCCCAGGCTGCATGGGCTTCCCTGCCGGCAGCCGGCATGTTCTTCAGCAGCTTCAGATAGGCGTGATACCCGCCCTCCGCGCCGGCGCGTCCTTCCAGCGCCAGCTGCAGCAGGTCGGACTGGCGCGCCGCATCGATCCATGACAGCACCCGGCCCTCGGCCTGCCGCAGGCAGGCGGAAGCCGCCATCGCATCGCCGTAGTTGACCGCGGTGGCAAGCACGCCGACCGGCCCGCCGAAGCGCCGGCTCTTGCGCAGCATGACCGTCTGCTGGGCAAGGACGTCGCCGCCCCTGGCCATCCCGACCATCGCTGCCGGCAGCGTCTCGCCGCATGCCGCGGCGATATAGTCGGCGCTGTCCTTCGTGTAGTTGCCATGCTCGGCATCGGCGCAGAGGTCGCCCAGCACGGCGCCCGCTTCGACCGAGGCCAGCTGGTCCTTGTCGCCTAGGAGGATGACGACCGCATGCGCAGGCACCGCGTCGAGCAGCGCGGCCATCATTTCCAGGTGCACCATCGACGCTTCGTCAACGATCAGCACGTCGATGTCGAGCGGATTGCCCGCGTGATGGCGGAATGCCCTGGTGTCGGGGCGGGCGCCCAGCAGACTGTGCAGCGTATAGGCTGCGCCGACGCCGGCTGCCAGCGGCACAGGCATGTCGCCGGCCTGTTCATCGAGTCCTGCAAGAGCGGCGTCGATCGACTGCTTGAGCCGCGTTGCGGCCTTGCCGGTCGGCGCGGTCAGCGCCACGCGCATGGCTTCGGGCTTGTCCGCAAGGGCGAACAGCAGCGCCAGCAGTCGCGCCACGGTGTAAGTCTTGCCGGTGCCCGGCCCGCCGGTGATGATGGCCAGGTGGCTGCGCACGGCCACCGCGCAGGCGATCTTCTGCCAGTCCGGATCGCTTTCGCCACCGGTAACGGTGCCGAACAGGCGGTCCAGCCAACCGCGCACCGCCTGCACATCGATGCTGCGCGGGCGTGCGGCGCGGCTGGACACCGCGGTCGCAACCAGGGTTTCATTGCGCCAGTAGCGGCGCAGGTAAAGGCGCTCGCCGTCGAGCACCAGCGGCTGGTTGCGGTCGGCGCTGCCGGTCAGCCAGACATGATCGCAGGCAGCCAGCGCCATCTGCCAGGCCTCGGCCGAATCGGGCACGCCGCCGGCGGCCTTGCACAAGTCCTGCCAGTGCTCGGTCTGCCAGCCCAGCAGCGCGCAGGGCGACGCCACCAGATCGGACAGGAAGAGGCAGCTGTGGCCGCGCATCTCCATTTCCGACAGCACCGCGCAGGCCAGCGTGACGGGCGGCGGCGTGCGGCCCAGCGTATCGACGAAGCGCGCGAATGCGCAGCCCAGCCGCTGCAACAGGCCTTCCGCGACAAATGCATCGAAGCGTTCGAACAATGCGGTGCTGTCCATCATGCCCATGTTTCCTCACTCTGTTCCGCCAGCAGCGCTTCCAGTTCATCCAGCAGGATGGGATCGGCCGGCATGTGGTGGCAGCCGCGCGTGTCGGCATTGCCGATGCCGCGCAGGAAAAAGAACACCGCGCCGCCGAGCGCCTGCCCGGGGTCGTAATCTGCACCCAGCCGGCTTTTCAGCAGCCTGTGCAGCGCCAGCAGGTAGATCGTGCCCTGCACGTCGTAGCGGTTGGCCGCCACGGCTTTTGCGAGCGCATCCTGGTGATAGCCGGCATCGTCGCCCGCCAGCTGGTTGGACTTGTAATCCATGACCCAGTAGCGGCCGCCGTGCTCGAACACCAGATCCTGAAAGCCGCGCAGCATGCCCTGCAGCTGGCGTTCGGCCAGCGCCGGCCTGTCTTCGCCGGGCAGGATGTGCGCCTGGCACAGTTCATCGATGTCGCGGCTGCCCACGCGCTCCAGCGGCACCCAGAATTCCATTTCCGGGATGGTTCTCGTCAGGTCCGCCAGGCAGGCTTTCAAGGGCGGCAGCATCGTCGTGCTTGCGGCTGCGATCCATTCGATCGTGTCGTCTTCATGATTGCCGTAGCCGGCGCGTTCGCAGCGAGCCGCAAGCCGCGTGCCGAAATCGGCATCCTTTGCTGCGGCGAAGCCTTCTCCGGCCAGCCACTCGAGCTGCGCGTGGAGGAACTGGCCAGGGAGCGAGCCGCGCGGAAAGCGGTGCCAGGGCGCGTCGCGCCGCGACGCCGCTGCGGCGGGCAAGGGCAGCACATCGTCGTTCTCCAGCAGCTTGTCTTCTGCCGGCGTGGACGGCGCGGCGGCGATCGCAGCAGCGGTGATGATCGCGGTCGGCGCGGGTGCGGGGCCGAGATCGCGGGTGATCGAGGTATAGCTCGACACCGACCAGCCGCGTTCGAAGCGGGCGTTGAACTCGGCGGCCTCGCCCAGTGCCGCCTGCTTGTCATCGCGCGACAGCACCGTGCAGCCGGTTTCCTCGGTGTTGACGACTTCGATGTCGATGTGGGCGCAGGACGCGCAGGCTTCGCGCATGGTCTGGGTCAGCGCCGCGGCGACCACCGGATTGCCGCCGGCCAGCAGATAGCCGAACGCGCAATGATGGAAGGCGCCGTCCAGCGAAGCCACGCCCATCCACACCGCATGGCGCGAGCGGGTCAGGGCGACATAGAACAGGCGCAGCTCCTCTTCCAGGCGCGCCTGGTCGGCCAGCGCGATGCTTTCCGCGCTCAGGGAGAAATCGATGCGGCGGCTGCCGCTGCGCTCCGCGATTTCCAGGAAGCGGCTGCGGCTTTTGCCGATGCGCCGTGCCGATACTGCAAACGGCACAAACACCAGCGGATATTCAAGCCCCTTGGACTTGTAGACGGTCACCACCTTCACC
>Ga0194137_10002207_pt1 | contig 11577 bp, 7 predicted proteins | sample TARM_MetaG_T3_14_FD_134025 | JGI IMG/M metagenome (GOLD analysis project Ga0194137, IMG submission 134025) | Freshwater microbial communities from Pennsylvania, USA, analyzing microbe dynamics in response to fracking - TARM_MetaG_T3_14 (version 2) | ecosystem: Environmental > Aquatic >...
CGGTAACAAGTACGACTACTCGCGTGTCAAGTTCACTGTTACTAGGGGTAAAGTCAATATCATCTGCCCTGAACACGGCAAGTTTAGAGTCCAAGCCAATAATCACCTTAACGGCGTGGGTTGTACTATTTGCAGCAATAAGCCTAAGCGGGTGTTTAACACCGAACAGTTTATCAAAAGAGCTAAGGAAGTCCATGGTGATTTGTTTGACTACAGTGGCGTTAATTACACGCGAAGCGCCGTTGACGTACTTATCCATTGTAAAAAGGACGGACACGGTGGGTTCTTCCAAAGACCACTCAACCATTTATCGGGGTATGGGTGTCCAATTTGTTCTGAGTCTAAAGGGGAGGCTGCCATTAGGCGTCTCTTACTAGCACAAGGCGTTAAGTTTGAAAGGCAGTATGTCTTACCTGAGGTTAACTTGAGGTTGAGGTACGACTTCTATCTCCCCGAGAGTAGGACTCTTATAGAGTTCCACGGTGAGCAACATTACCGGTATATTCCTTTCTTCCACAGGAACGGTGAAGATGATCTGTTAGCCCAGAAGAATAGGGACGATTTAATTGTCCACCTTGCTAGGGAGTTCAAATACAACTACCTAGAGTTTAACTATCGTCAGCTAACTGACCTTAGTTTGAGTGACTTTGAACACCTTGTGCTAAGTAAGCTAAATAAGCTTAAACCTAAGTCACTGTTTAAACCTAGATAAACCCCTTAGATTCTAAGCACTTTTCAATATTAAAGCGTAAGCTGATGCAGTGACCAATGAAGAGTGCAATCCCTTATTTAAACCGTTTCCTTCGGGCAGGAGTTCCAGATGGCCGACATCATCCCCACGGTGCAGATTGACATCAGTAAAGAGTTGTCTAATTTATCGCTACTCAAGTACAACCCTAACGGTGTGTTGGACGCTGCTCTGAATCGTGTCAGCGACATGGTGGGTGGTAAGGTAAAGATCGTTGATCCTAGCAACCCGTTCATGTACATGCTTGAAACCAGCTGTCTGAACACTGCGTTTGCCATTCAGGAGTGGGCGCTGTTAACACGTAAGCAGTACCCCCGGTTAGCTACCACGGAAGAAGACCTGTACCTTCACATGTCTGATAAAGACTACTTGGGTCGGTTCTCTTCCCCAAGTAAGACTCAGGTGACCTTTAGTATCCTGTTTAACGACTTGATGACTAAAGGGTACAAAGACCCTGCGACGGGTGACATCCTCTATACGTTGCCTAAACACTACAAGGTTACTATCTCTAACTTGGTGTTTACGCTGACAGCGCCTATTGTGGTGCGGGTTACGCCTACGGGTGTGGTAGATGTTCGGTACATGGTAGAGCAGCAAGATGACATTCACGCACTCAGCACTGGCTACCTAACCTTTACTAAGTTTAAGCTCAACCAAGAGGAAGAGTACGTCCAATTTAAAGCAGAGATGCCAGAGTTAGACATCGAAGCCACGGACATCCCGGTTGAGAAGAGTAAGTTGTTTAAAGGGGAGTTGGAGTTCTCGGCGGGTAGGAAGTTCTATCACGCAAAAGCTTACCACATGCTCAACGGTGAGTGGGTAGAGATGTTGACAACGCACACTGAACAAGTGTACGACATCAACACCGTGACTTGTATCCTTAAGGTAAATCAAACCAACAATACCGTAGGGTACTACATCCCACCTACGTACATCAACAACGCAGGCCGAATGGGGAGTAAGGTTAAGTTTGTCATCTACACCACTATGGGTGAGGTGAGCATTAACTTTGGGGATTACAAAGTCAGTGATTTCTCTAGTGAATACAACCCAGTGTTTGCAGAGACTGATTTAAACTTGACCACAGATGCCCTGCGCTTGATCACCAAAGTGAATCACATTGAAGGTAAGCTAGAGGGTGGGAAAGGTCCTAAGACCTTCGCACAACTCAAATCTGATGTGATCCAGAATAACCTCGGCAGTAACAGCCTTCCTATCACCAACGTCCAAGTTGAAAGCTTTCTAGACAACGCGCAGTTTAAGTTGGTGCGTGATGTGGACGTGGTGACTAATCGCCAGTTTCTGTTGGAAGCTAACATTCCAGCCTCGCCTTCCCGGTACAGTGTGTCTAAGTTGAATTTGGACATTGTAGAATACGCGACTTCGGTCACCGATCTACGAACTGACCGTAATTCCATTGTGGCGGTGTCCCCGAGTACTACGCTTATTCCAGCAGGTACGTTGTTTGAGATCACGTCAAATGGCTTGAACTTGCTGACTAAAGACGAGTACGACCAGCTTAAGCAGTTGTCGGGTAACTCGTTGGTTCGAGAGCTTAACGCTAAGCGCTATGGCGCGGTCCTGTATCACTACGTGTTGGATGTGACAGAGTCGGAAGTAGACCTTCGCGCGTATGACCTCCAGAAGCCTAAAGTAACCTCGGTTAACTTTGTCAACTTCAACGATACCTGTCGCGTAGGTATCAACACCAGCATGAGTAACCTCATCAAGACCGATGCGGGCTTTACGTTGGACGTAATGGGGGTGTTCACGGCGTATGATCCACAATACACACCCACTAACCTCAACCCGTACATCGTCTACAGTGAAGCAAACGGGAGCACCTTCTACTTAGAAGGTCGATTGTTTACAGTTATAAACAACCAACCTGTCTACCGTTTCTACATCGACACGCAATACAACGTAGACAGTCTCAACCGAATTGAGATCAATAACTTCAAAGACACGAACGGAAACTACATTTCCATCTTTGTGGATTTGGAGGTTGAGCTTAACCTCATCTACACCATCAACCGAATCTCCAGTCAGTTTGAAGCGTCCTCCATGGACAACTACATCTATGGCAGTTATATAGCCGTAGGAAACGCTGTAGTGACGCTGGAGAAGCTTAACACTAAGTTCGGGGATACCCTTACCTATCTGTACAAACGCGTCCACAGCAGCACTGGGTTGAACGAGTACATGACGTATGATGAAGACGTGTACGCAATCCATGACAAGACGGTTTACGCGGCTGATAACACGGTACTTCATCACCGGGGTGAGCCTCAGTTGGATGATGGCGGTGAACCTATCCTGCAACACCGTAAGGGTGAAGTGGTCTTGGATGAGTATTACAACCCATCACCAATAAGTCGTCGTGATGTGGTTCGGTATTTGAGCCTACTGCTGATTGACCACAAAGCCAACGTCTCTAACGACCAGTACACTATTGAGCTACGTGACTACGTTCGAGAGTACCTCACCAACCTGATCACGGTTAATGTACCAGATGTGCAAGGTCGACTACTAGAGAACACAGTGGCTTACTTAACTGTACCAGCCACACTAAACAACGTGTTGGTAAAGTATGATGGCCGGTCAGGATACATTAACTCGGCGCAGGACTTTGAAGTCAACGTCTACCTAGGTAAAGCGCAGTACGAAGACAACATCCTTCGCGATGGGGTAAGTAGCATTATCCGCAATGAACTGGAAGCGTATTTGAGTAGTAACCAAACCCTTAGTAAGTCAGTAATCGTTAGTCAACTGTTGGCTAAGGTTGCTGAGTTTGTGAAAGGGGTTTCGTTTAAGAAGTTTACGGAACTTAACGCAGAGTACATTGAACTGCCGGACGAAGGAAGTCGTATCAGCTACAACAAGGTTCTTTCTTTTGAACCTGCTGGTTATCGATTAAGCGAAGCGCTGGTGTTCAACTTCATACAAGTAAGCTAAACCGCGTACTAAGAGACCGAGGAGTGATCCTCGGTCTCTTAGGTATTTACAGTGCTCGTATTACGTACGTCAGCAGCGAGTTACGGTGCGTTACAGTAGGTAGGAACACCTGTGCAGGGGTAACTCCACGTAACTTACCGTACAGTTCTGGGTGAGTGACTTCCGTCACTTCAGAACCGTCTAAAGGTAAGTACTCATTACTAAACGTATCTTGCGCAAACAACACAACTTCACCCACCTTAGCAAAAACGCTGTTCAGCGCAGTGTCTACAGTGAGTTTAGTAATGGCGTGTTCTGGTTCTGTTTGAGGAACCGTAACTTGGATTGCTCCTAAGGCCACACCACCTGTGTTCTTTAGCGCGTTAATGATCCCGTAGCCTTCTACTGTAGTCGGACGACCCAGTTGAACTTTGCTGTATGGGATTACCGGGATGTCATTGAAGTTTAACTGAGCGGCACCAACTACTCGACGCTCACTCGACACTTGCACCTTGGTATAGGAACCTACAGCCAAGCCCGTTGGTTTGATGGTGATAGCGGTACCACCCAACGCTTTAGTAACCGTCCCAGTGAAGGCTGGGATGTGGGCGTGAGCCAATGTGCCTTTACTAAAGTAGTTGGCCGAAATGTCGTTAGACCGAGTATCCACGTAGTTCTTAGTGGCTGCTTCTCGGTTGAGTAGAGGATCTTGGGCTAAGAACACGCGCCCATTGACCACACCCCCGTCATCCGTAATCCCACCTAGGTTAAAGCCCCCTCTTACATACGTATACATACGCATTGTGCATCTCCTGTTCTAAACCACCGAATAGATACCCGGAGAAAGAGTTCTCCGGGACATGTGCGTTTAGTAAGTTAGGCTTTAATCCAAGCGTCTAGCTCAAGGTTGTTTTGAGGGATGTTTGGGAGTCGGAAGTGAGTGAGTTCGGTATCTGGTTTACTACCGTCATAGTACGGGGAGTAATCGTTAAGGCCGCCGGAGAGGGTGGCGGTGTAAGTGTTAGCTGTGGATGTGCCATTACCACTTATCCACCCACCCATGGAGTATATTCGGTTCTTCGTGATAATCACTTGTGGAGAGCCGACTCCAATCGGTAGCGCACCACCAGTCACCCAAGCGCCTAACGTACCATCCGCGTTAACTGGCGCGTGGTATACAGAAGTTACGAAAGTGTTAACGTCCGCGCCAAACAGCAAATACACTCGGTTTTTAGTGACGATGGCCTGTGTGTAGCTCATGGTTCTGGGTATCGGGGAAGTCGAAGTCCAAACCCCTATGGTTCCATCAGGATTAATCGGGGCGGTGTAGCTCGTAGTCGTGTATCCATTGTTGACGTAACCGGATACCAGATACACCCTATTCTTAGTCACGATGGCTTGACTACCGTGCATACTTACGGGAAGTGAAGGAGCTGTAGCCCAAACTCCAAGAGTACCGTCAGAGTTAATAGGGGCGGTGTAAACCATACCACTGGCGACGCCACTAGCCCCACCCAGCAAGTAAACCCGGTTTTTAGTCACGATGGCCTGGCTGGCGTAAAGCGACCCTGGGAGTGAGGGAGCTGTCGCCCAAGTTCCCAAAGTACCATCAGAGTTAATTGGGGCGGTGTAGACAGTAGCAACCACAACTGAGCCGTTATGCCCACCCAACAGGTAGACGCGGTTTTTAGTCACGATGGCTTGCCTATAGTCCAGGGGTCCAGGTAGGGTTGGAGCCACAGCCCAAGTTCCCAAAGTGCCGTCTGCGTTGATTGGTGCGGTGTAAACAGTAGCAACCACACCTGGGCCATTACTCCCACCCAGCAAGTAAACCCGGTTTTTAGTGACGATGGCTTGACTATACTGCAGGGGTCCAGGTAAAGAAGGACCACTACTCCAACCGCCCAAGGCGTCACCCACAGTGTTAAGCTCGTACTGCTGTTTCCAGGGTTTACCCGAACCTTCCCCAGTTTGACCTACATACTTATCACCAATCTTACCATAAAGGTCAGCGTAAGTGGTTTTAGAAGCCGTCGCCCCGTTAGCGCGTAAAAAGCCAAAGAAAGGACCTTTCCCACCTTTGTACACAATGCCACCCAACGGGATAGTCACGCTACCCAGGTTACCGGTTTCTACAAACTCTTTATTGATAACCGACTCACCGGTCGAACCAATTTCCTGCGCACTCAAACGACCAGACAGCGTACCGCCGTTCACACTCAAGGCATCCAAGATACCGTAACCAGCCAAGGTAGTCGGCTTACCGCTAGTGATCTTACTGAACGAGATGTCTGGGAGATCGCTCTCCACCAAACTACCACCACCAGTAGCGCGACCTTTACGATCCACACTGATCTTAGGGTAAGTGCCCGTACTAATCCCGGTGTCGCTGTAATTGATACCCAACCCACCGACCGCTTTAACAATGTCACCGGTAAACTCAGGTACACGTGCTGGGGCAAGGGTGCCCGTTGTAAACGAACTAGCACTCAGCGTAGTGATGCTGAGGTCAGCGTAGTTCTTAGTGGCGGCTTCCATTGCGCCTTCTGGGTCACGGCTTAGAAATACACGCCCATACACGTCACCACCGGTAGTTGTAATTAAGCCTGTACCGTAACCGCCTTTCTTAAACGTAGTGTATTTCATGTCAACTCCTTACAAAACCAAGATGGTTCAATGTCCAAAACATAGATTTGAGAGAAGTCCTCCCAAGGTTAGACCTTGGGAGGATTCCTTTAACGGCAAGCGTCTACGGCAACAGCGTACTCAGTAGCCAAGTCAATAAACCGCCCCAACTCAAATGCTTCACAGCTTTCACGGTACTGTTGGATAAGCGTAGCTCCGCGTTCCACTTCAGCCAACTTAACTGAAAGGCTGTTCTCTGGGTAGGCGAGTGCCAGCATAGAGTCTTTGACCCGTTCTAGCAACTCTTTTAAGTGAACCACTTTCACTTTGAAGAACGCCACCAGGTCGGCGAAGTTACCTCTAACTAACTCAGTGAACTGAGGGTCGTAGATCAACACCCGACTGGCATCCGCGACGGCTTTAACCTTTACATGATCAAACATGATCCTTTCTGGGTCAAAGTGAAGCGTGGTGAAGGTTTCAAAGGTGTCAGTGAACAAGTTGACGGCATCCTTCGTCTCCATGAAGATCACCGCAGGACCTTTGGCAAGCGTGTCAAGCGTGTCAAGGGCTGCTAGGTAACTTTCCACCACCCCTTCATTCTTACTCACTATCCCAGACAAGCCCACTCGAACAGACTGAGCGTACTCGTCTGCCTTTTGAGACAGGTCGCGTTCATCCCCAGTTTGCATGCTATCCAGTACGGCTTTGTTCACCACAGAAGGAATGGAGGTTAGCTTAGCAGCCGTCACTGCTTGGTTAGGTGGGGGCAATGCTGCCATGGCCTCCAAGACTACCGACCGACACACCTTGGATTCACCTGCCACCGACCGGTACACCGATTGACGAACGTTATGTGTGGATACTTCTTCCAACTGTTCCAGAGAAAGAGGCTTATACAACTCACCCTCATCTTCGTCCAGATCTGCGTTGTCTTCATGGTCTTCATTGGAGACGGTGATTGGGTCATCCTTAGTGACAACCTCATCTTCCCCCCGGATGTCATCCAACAGGTCCTGTAACTCACTCATGTCTTAACCCTCACGGTTAGCAGCGACCATTACCTTAGCGCACTCAATCACGTCACCAAACAGTGCGCTCTTCCACTGATTGCTACTCGCTGTTTCTGCCAGTGAACACAGGTTACCCATGTTGACGTACTGGGGGAGTGAAGAGAGTTCATCGATCACCACGTTACCGTCACCACTGAACAGAACCATGTTAGTGCCGTCGGCTACAGCTTTACGCCACTTAGCAAAACCGCCGACCAGTTCCAGCAACACAGTACGGTCTTCTTCGGTGATGGTGCAGAACTCACCTAGGGTGACGGTGACGGTGTCGATCAGTTCACCGTTACTGATGACGAAGAGTTTGTCGTTCACGTCTTCCTGTCCCATTAGGCGGATACGTTTAGCGATGGCACTTGCCAGCAAGACTAACTCACCGCGACTCAGACGAGCCTGGTTAAAGACAGACAGTTTACCGCGCAGTTGTTTAATAGACAGTTCCATGATGACCTCAAATAGTTCGAAGTTTAGCAGACTTGACAAATAGCCCGTTATTCAGAGCATTTTCAGTTACCTGCTGGATACGGGTGTAATACTGTTGCTTCAATGAAGGAGTCGTTGATAACGTCTCTAACGCCGAAGCAATGGATTCTTTTGTGAAACTGTCCCGCATGATCGTGTCGATGGTTTCGTATTGAGACACGAGATCACGCACCAACTCCTTAGGAAGGTTAGGGTCCTTCAGGTTATTGGCAACCGAGTTCTTGATTCGGTTATACCGATCAAGCAGGGTGTCGTAAGTCATGTCCCGACCGCCACTTTCACCACTGATCAAGTCTGAAATTGACCAAATAAAGAAGGCCACTACACCCCAGACTAACCACAACCCAACCGCTAGGATCAACCCACTTATCAGTGCCGCCACCAGGTAAGTAATGATAAGCTGCATCCCCAGGACCGTCGAGTAGTACCCTACCTTCACTGAAGGGTTTAAGCGAACCTTACTCAACGCACTGGCCAACGCTTCCCCTATTCCAAGGCGGGCTACAAAGTCATCGGCCATGGCCTCGAAGTTGGTCTTGTCGTAGTAAGCACTTCCGTTAGTGGACTCTAACCCTCCCGCCAACTTACCGACCAACGGACCATAGAAGTCAATCACTTTACTACTCTTACTCAACCCTGCTTCCTTTAAGTCTGCTTCCCCGAAGTAACGCTTATACGTGTAATGAACCTCTTCAGGGGTGTTGTTATTCATAGCGTCCAGTACGTTACGAATGTGTTCGTTGGTGGTGGCTTGTTTGTAGTGAAGGGTGAGTCCTACAAACGCATGACCGATCTCATGACTGATCGCCGCCACCACTTCCATAGGTGACATCCCACTCACCTGTTTAAGCGCCACAAAGTTAACGGCTAAGTAGTGTACCGCTTCACTTAGGTAACCTGTCACCTTACCGTATTTTAAGCTAACCGAACCTTTCTTGTTGTGGAACTCTTTATACTGTTTGTCACGGGCTTCAACGATCTTAACCAGTGCACCGCCCAGATGACTGCTCTTAGCGCTTTTACTTAACCCATTGGTTAGCGTGTTAAGCTCAGACAAGTTCATTCCAGAAAACGGAATAATCGCCACAGCGTAACTGTCAGACAGCGCAGCGTCGAGTTTAACCGTGAGTTTAAACCGGTCAAAGATAACCTGTTCCACGGCTTTACCGTACTTACTCAGCACTTGCCGGTTAGTGGTCACTTTGCCTGAATCCAGGTCACGGTGAATGGCTTCCACTATCGTTGCCAAAAACCCCGGAAACTCATCCTTTACTTGATAGGCCATTGCCTCTAACGATAGGTGTTTCATGTATGTCTCCGGGTTTAATTCATGCTAATCAAAAAATGATCTCAGCAGCCTAAGCCACTGAGACCAAAAGTTGGAGATAGACACCAAAGCACCCTGTAACCAGCAGGATGTTTAACCAGCAATGCCCACAGGATGGTTCTTGGTGACCGTACCCGACTTGAGCGCATGAAACACTCTGGAGTCTGACACACCTAGCACTGCTAGTTTGATGCATAGGGTGTTTAGTCTCCTGATTCTCTTCTCACGGGGAGTCGTCGTCTCGAAACTGTCAATCACTCGCCAAGGTGAGTGTGCTACCACTTGTGTGTCATCCAGCTTAACGTTCTTTGCTAACCGCTTGGTGTTAGTATAGTCGTGAAGAGACACACTCTTATCTCCGTCATTACCGCCAAGATAACATTTACCCCACTTAGGGTGGTAACACAGTGTACCCTTCTGGACTCCTAAAGACAGTGTACTGCCTTGTCGCCTCCTTACACCTCCTTTAGCTAAATTAAAGACATGAAGCTGTCTACGAGTGAGGGTTAGCGGTATAAGGGTAACTAGTTCGGTTAGGTCTACAGTGGTTCGTTGACCCAACACTTTGTTGGCAAGCACCCATGAATCCACACAGTGAGCTGAAAACACCTCAGCCAGCTTACTAGAAGTTTTACGCAACCCTAAGGTCGTTCAGTTACAAACCGGCTAGTCAACTGTTTAGTCCTGTTGGGGTGATGTGGTCACTCTTCACAAGCCCCTTTAGTTAGCGAGGGGTAGTTGACAGGATACTCTTCAGCGATGATTCTGTCTAACTCGGTTAAGTCAGGCAGCTCAAACATGACACTAAAGTACTCTAGTAAATTAGTGTCACCCACCATCACAGACAAGTTCTGTTCTCGAAAGACCACCTCACGTAACCCCGTGATCGTGATGATCTCGTTAAGGCACGTCTCTTTACTGACGTTACCGACTTGAAGGCAGCTTGGGTAACTACTCACGCTGTCAAAGTCACACCCCAACCCACGCAACTTAGTAACCAAGAAAGGGAAGTCAGTAAAGATCTGCAACCCTTCATTGAGGAGTAAGTTCTGCGGAAGTAGTTGAATCCACCCATCCAACGCCAAGGTCTTAAACTTATTAGGGTCTAGAGTTTCATCATCGTCATCTTCATCAGACAGCAAGTCATCGTCAATCTCAACCACTTCCTTGGTGTTGCTGGCAGTGCCAATCACGACACCTTTACTCAACCCAAACACAAATAACGCGTCCGTCAGTTTACGAGACTGACTGTTGAATCGAGCAAAGTCACTGATACCGGCATATTCAGGAAGCGCCATGGTGATGTCTTTAAGCTTCTCTTCCAACTCCAACATCGCAATGCAGTCATAGATGTTATAGACCACATACTCCGCTGGGTAGTTGGCGGTCATGAAGTTGTGCCACTTCTCGCCTTTATACTTGTCTGCCGCCTCAAACTTCAACTTACGAGACCCAAGCTCTTTTTGCAGAATAGCGTCTAGTGAGTAGCTAGGTTCTTCTGCGGTAGCCAACCGAAGTTGACGATACGTACACATGGCGTCTATGACGAAGAAGCTGCTCGTGGATTGCAGTGAGTGCCATTGGAGAGATGGGTTAATAGGCTTCACTACCCCACTCGCTGTGACCTTCTTTGTCTGACCACGCTTGTACTTACAGTGACGGCTCTTCCAAGGTACTTTCTGATCACATAAGTAATCGGTCAAATACAAGTTACGGTCTTCAAGCTCTCGGATGATTACACCCAAGTCGAAGTCCATGTTCCAGATACCTAGAAAGTCAGGTGCCCGTTCGTTAGCGGTCTTGAAGATATCCTTAATCAACTCCGGCACAGTGGCGTGATAGGTGACCATCAAGTTAAGCTTATCACTGTACTGAGGGAGGTATTCTTTTATCGCCATCTCAATCCGAGAGGTGGGGTTTTTAGTGCTCCCGAAGAACGTATCAATGATTGCAGTGTGGACAAAGGTACGATCACCATCTCGCATGGTAAATGTGGCCATCAGCAACTGTTTTGGATCAGTAGTGGTGGTCTCAATGTCGAACGTGGCGTAAGTGTAAGGTGACTGACTAAAGTCATTTGCCTTAAGAGACTTTAACTTAATGAACGACGTGCTTGGGATGTCGTACCCGTACAAGTAAGGGTCAGCTTTTAACTCATCTCGGTTACGGGCTGCCCAAGGCTTACCTAACATCATAGCCGCTGTTTTGTTAAGGTCAGACTCTGTACACTTCTTACCCGTCAACTCACTGAACGGCGCAAACTCTTTCTTTTCTTTGTAGTTACGCAGACTAGCGTTTGCTGTAGTTACCCAAACCGGACGTTCGTAGTTTGTGATAATAGAAGTCTTACTGCCAATAGTACCATCGTCATACGTGATTTGTTCTTTGACGTA
>Ga0194137_10002209_pt1 | contig 11571 bp, 10 predicted proteins | sample TARM_MetaG_T3_14_FD_134025 | JGI IMG/M metagenome (GOLD analysis project Ga0194137, IMG submission 134025) | Freshwater microbial communities from Pennsylvania, USA, analyzing microbe dynamics in response to fracking - TARM_MetaG_T3_14 (version 2) | ecosystem: Environmental > Aquatic >...
ATATAGTCCTAATGGCAATGACTGGTTAGCACATGAGCAAATGACTGACCTTATTGATTCAGAAGCTGGCAATATCTTCTTTCAAGTTCCTAGTGTTCGAATCAATATCAAAGATATGACAACTGGCAGTCTTGAAGTTTATGCATATGGGAGTGTTGGCTAATGGGCATTGGAATTGGTTTGGGCATAGGCTTCCCTTCTGGCAAGGGAGGCTCTGCCAAAGTTGATGCAGACCTTGAGACAAAAGTCCAGGCACTACAGTCTCAATTGCACACTTTGAGTAGAAAGGAGGCAGCTGTTGAATCAAAGCAATTGTCTGCCAATCAAATATTCAACGCTGAGAATCGTGGAGAATTCACAGGAAGCGGAAGCCTGAAGAATCTTGGGGAAGGCTGGTGGTATATCCCATCATCAAACACCAATGTCACAGGCAAACCTAAAGGAAGCACTGGTGACATCTTGGTGTATCGCCGTGCTGTTGGCAAAGATGGTGTTGCAATGCTAGCCTTTGGCAATGACAAGGAAGGTGGTCAAGTTTGGGGTCAATATAAGACCAATGACACTGGCGGTTATCTGCCTTGGGTCAAGATGACAACAGGCTACATCTTTACAATTGATGAGATTGTTGGAGAGCTTAAAAAGCGTGGATTTGAACCTGCTAAGAATGGAAGTCCTGTAATACCACTTGCTACTTATTATGCAGGCTATGACACAACGATGCCAACTAAGTTGTCTGACCTTTCAGAGTTCCAATCATCTACATTTTCAATTAGTAGAACTGATCAGGTGCCAGAAAGAATATTCATTGCAACTGATGTTGATCATGCAAAAGGCATCACTGGCATATCAGTAAATGGTGGACTTCCTGCGGTCTGGCCACATCGCGATTATGTCATTGGTGGCAAGAGCATGCGAGTGTTTTACAGCCCTGGTGGATTCCATGAGACCAGTGATAAAATTGAAATTAAATTCTAACAGAGGTTGATATGACAGAACTAACTGGTTACACCCCTGTGTCAGCACCTCTTAGCCCAGGTGCTGATGAGCGTAATACTTGGCCAACTCATGACAACCGCTTTGGTCGTGGTGGTATCCGCTTTGTTGCTGATGAGGCAGAGCGGAATGCTATCCCAATGGAGCGTCGCTTTGGTCTAGTTGTGATTGTTGAATCATTTGGTGCTGATGCTGAGAAGCGTTCATTTAAATGGAATGGCAAAAGTGTTGAAGGCAATGATGGTTCTTGGGAAGACTATGAGCTATCAACAATTCAAATACCAGCATCCGGTATCACTATTGTCAACCCTGATGGTAGCACAACTACTGGCATTGAGATTCTTGCACTTGATGGCATTGAGCTAGAAGGCAATGCCAAGGATGGTTTCACTCTCAAAGTAAGCGGAGGCTCAGGTGGAGTCTCTGTTGTTGAAACAGATGGGCAAAAGCGAAATTATGGCAACATAACTGATGTCAAAATTGAAAGCCCATTGGAAGCAAAGCCTGACCCCAATAACAACGGTGCTGTTATCATTGGGTTGAAGCATGATGCTTTTGAACCTATGCACAAGCCTAGTTTTCTTGCATATGTATCTGGCACAGAAGTGATTTCAAAAAGCTCTTTGCCAGCTACAACAGAAGAAATCAAGAACAATGCAAAGATTAGTTTCAAGAACATTGTTTCACCTGATGGAATGTATATATCAGCCAATGCTGATATGGATGCATTCACAATTGAAGAAGCAGACCAGGGTGACCCAAACCTTACAGGCGGAACAAACTATGTAATTGCTCTTAGAGCTGATACTCAAATGAAGGCACCATATGATGGTCGTGTCCTTATTTATCTGTATGATGATAGTATCAACCCTTATGAGCCAAAGGGCTATCTTGAAGACATAAATGGCAACCCAATAGTTGCTGAGAAGTTCTTCCGACAAGGTGAGCTGATCAAAGACATATCACTTGCAGCGATTGTTAATGCCAAAGGTGATAAGACTTTTACTTGTCATGCAGTATCTGACTTCCAAGAAGATTTGAATCTTGAAGGTCGATTCTCTGGTGGTAGCGGTCTTCTCATCCAGGCAATTTCAATCAACAATAAAACAGGCACTGGCTTGTTGCAGTATGAGCTAGACACTGGTGAAAAGCTGCTTGTTGATTATACTGATGTACACGGCTATCAACTTATGTTCAGCAACAGAAGCACAGAGATGGGCAAGTACGTTAGCAAGTATGAAGCATTCATCCAGAATACCTTGGGCAATATTTCCCTCCGCTATTCTTTTGATGAAACAGACAGACCTGTTCCTTGTGGATTGCCAATGAAAGGTAATGCTGATGTTGAGCTTGATACAACTGTTAACCAGATTCCTTCATCACAAATCAAAAGAGGTGAAGGCGCTATCAAGTTCAAGAAGGATGGCAAGGCTAGTATCTCTACATCATTCAGACTGTCAAATGACACAAAAGATGATGCAGTGTTCAAGCCTCGTTGGTGTAAGGTTTCAGCTGATGGTAACACATTCACTGATATACCAGATGCTAATGCTGAGATTCCTGTAAGTGCAGGCTCTGTTAACTTAGAAGGGACAATTCCTGAATTTGAAATCAATGTGTTGGCAGGTGATAGAATAGCTCTAAGGGCCAAGACTGATAAAGGGCAACATGTATTCATCAAGACTATGAATGATATGTATCCTTTGACAGAAACAACAATTGACTTTAATGAGTTGTTTGCAAATCCTTAAACAAAAAAGCCCAGCAGTTAAGCTGGGCTTTTATTTTATTCATAGTCTCGAAAGGCTATTGCAGTTGGATGGAATGGCTTGCCATCTTGTGTCCAATAAGCAAAGTCACAAGTCAACATCTTGCCAATGTATCGCTCTTTGTTTGTCATGACATAATACTTGAATGTCATCTCACCAGGGCAACTAACTGTGAATCTAATTTCACCATTAGCACCATTGTGCTTACAAACAAGTCTTGCCCATCCTTCTTTTGATGGTATGATGTCAATGACTCGGAACTCTTCAGACTCCCAGCCTTTGAACTTGATCAGTGAGCCAGAGCGTTTGCCATCCTCATAACCTGCTGTCACAAGCTTGCCACGCACCAGAGAGTAGTCAGAGCGGAACATCAATCCTTCAAAGCCTTTTTCTCTCGCTTCCCGTAACTTATCCCCTAGGTCTACGGGATTCTCCGGCTCGTAGTAAGTCGTTTCTACTACCTTAATAGGATAGCTTGTCTCGCCTTTAAAACGGCTTAGAATCGCTCCTAGCGAGTCCGAACGGCTGCCAAAAGTCTCATTTGAAATCATATCATAGATGTGATATTCAACTTTCTTGGTATTTGGCTGTTTCCGCTTAATCCAACTAACCAAAGTCTGTAAAATCGTGCCATGCAAGTAAAGCTCACCATCTATTGTGCAGCCTTCTGGAATTACTCCATCAAGTTCTTCCAAGATGTGATCAATAGTATTGATTGGCTTACCATTACGAGTGTAGGCAGTTAGCTTAACACCATCATTGTGAACCAAGCAACGGTTGCCATCAAGCTTGTTCTGCAAGTAGAATCCCTTGCTGCGCAATAATGGAATATCTACATCAGATTGCTTCTTGGCAAGCATTGGCTTATGGAAGCCTAGCAAGTTCATAGGCTTCATTGTTTCCGCTACTGAACGACTGTACACATAGCCTTTCTGTAGCTGCTTGTTGACACGGCTGTTGATTCGCGATTCAATTTGCTCATCTTGGTTGCGTCCAGCCTTGCCATCTTCGATTGATTCGAACTGGAACTGTGGAGTCCCATCAACAACACCGTGCTCGATTTCAATCCCACCTGCGACTTCATAACACTTCCAGTAGCGGAGGTGTCCAGCATTGTCTCGAATAAATAGCTCATGCTCATCCATTTGGGTTGACCTTATAGTATTGGTTTAAGTTAATAATCTCTGACACTTCAATTGTGCGCCAGTCGCCTTTTATAGTTCCACGTAGTAAGTACCAATCTTTGCCCACTCGACCAGTCTCTGCAATTTCCCGTCCAATTGCTTCATATTGCTTGCGACCAATCTTGCAGCTGACCATGTCGGTATCATCTTCCAACTTAAAGTTGAGATAGAATCGGTCTGTCTCAATGCGCTCACCACCGCGCTTCTCAAGGAACACTTGCTCGTTGAGGTCACGCAAGTTTCTATCAACAAGTTTCCCGATGATGACATACTCACCTTTGCCATCGACATCCCTGATGTAATGGACTTTGTCAACAGCTCCGCCTGTTGAGGACACTGGGTCTGTATACAGGAATCCAAAATAGTGCTGAGCTGGGAATAGCACATCGAGTTCAGTTGCTGGGTTTGATAGTGCTTTAAAGAGGCTTGGAGTAAGTTTTGCCTTTCCTTCTCTTGCTCTAAGAATTGTTTTAGCCTTAGCTGGCCCAATTCCTTTGATGTTTGTAAGCCCTCCAACAAGCGTTCGTCCATCATGACAACTCCATCCAAGTAGTGACAAGTCAGGGTCAACCGGAACATATTCAAAGTTCTCGTGAACCACAAAGTCGCGTAACAGCTTTATTGCAGCGTCGTTATCAGTAGCATGGTTAAGACAAGCGACAGCAAATTCAGCAGGATAGTGACACTTACAGTAAGCAGTCCAGTAACTAACAAGACCATAAGAAACAGCGTGGGATTTGTTGAATGACCAAGAACCACTCGCTGATATGTCTGTCCACATTTGTTCACAAGTTGCTTCATCATACTCACCACTAGCCATAGCACCTTTGATGAACTTCTCTTTGTATCGACCAAAGAACTCATCACCCATAGACTTGGAAGCTGCACGACGCAAGTCAGATGTATCTTCCCAAGACAGCCCACCAATTAGACGAGCCATGTTCATCATCTGTTCCTGATAAACTACAATGCCATAAGTATCACCAGTGATAGAGCGATGAGTGTCACTATAGTATGTCGCTTCTTCTTCACCAGTGGAATACTTGATATATCGAGCAGTACCACCAGAGTTAAGAGCGCCAGGACGAGCAAGAGCAGTGATTGCAACAATGTCATCAAAATTATTTACTCCCATCTGTTTCACGATGATTTGAAGTGCCTGTCCCTCAAACTGGAACACACCATTCAAGCGGAGATTTGACATCATCTTGAATGTTGCTTCATCATCTGTTGGAATGCTATTGAACCACTTGTATGGCTTGCCTAGCTGTTCCGCTACTTCTTCAAGAATTGAAAGAGTACGCAAGCCAAGGCAGTCAACCTTCAATAGACCTAGATACTCAGCATCTTTCTTGTCCATCTGTATAATGTCGTCACGGCTGTTGAGCGAGCCATAGTTGGTGAGCTCTTCAGTAGCAACCAAGATTCCAGCTGCATGCTTTCCGGCGTGAGATGCGTGCCCTTCGATTTCACTGACAAGGCGCATATTCGGATAGCGCTCAATAAACTTTTGCCCTGCCTCCGTGGTATCGAATGTATCTGCAATACACATTGCGGCTCGTGCATCACCTGAGCTTCGTTCAATGATAGCATCTTTAACTTCACTTGTTTCATAAGCAGGTATCTCCAATGACTTGGCAAATTCCCCAATTGCTGACTTAGCTTTCAAACGGTTGATGTTAGCTAGACAGCGAACCTTGTTTTGCCCATACTTGCGCTTCAGATATTTAACTACGTTTTCACGCTTAGCATCTGGGAAGTCCACATCAATATCAGGCAAGTCGTGACGGTTGATATCAATGAAACGTTCAAAGATTAGGTCATGCTCAATTGGGTCAACTTCTGTGATGCCCATCAGGTAGCAGACAAGCGAACCAGCGGAAGAACCACGTGCTGGCCCAACCATCATTGTACGCTTGGCTTGCTTAATCATATCTTGAGTAATTAAGAAGTAGTCTGTGTAGTCTTTCTCTTTGATCAGATTAAGCTCTTTGTGAAGACGCTGCTCATAGCGTTCATCCCAAACATCTTTTGTCTTTGAGAAGTCCATAGCCTTGATCAAATCATGATCACCATCCCAGTGAACCATGCCAGCTTTTGGAATGTCAAAATGCTCAATTTGATCTGCGATTTCACGAGTTAGTGAAACAGCAAACTCATCACCATACTCAGCCATCCATTCCGCTTCTGAAAGGATGTGTTGAGGATAGATTTCTAAGTTGAAGCTATGCACCACCCCGTCACCTCGACCTTTACGTGCTCCTGCAAGGAGTTGGTACACGTCTTTGTCTTTGAGCTTTGGATAGTTATTGGTAACAATTGCGACCTTCTTTCCATCCTGTGCGATGTTGTTTGGATGAGCTTGTCCACAATAAGTCCAGTTGGCTTTCTCGTGAGCAATTGGAGATATAACGACCACATCATCCAAGCTGGTAAGGTTTGAATAGTTGAGTCGAGGGATGTAGTAGAAGTTGTCAAATGCTTTGGATGTAAGCTCATAAATGCGCTTGAGACCCTTGGCATTCTTGGCAATGAATATCCAAGGCAACGATGCATTGCGTTGCTTGCTATCATCAGGTAGACAGAATAAGCGAACGCCATAGATTGGTTTAAAGCCATGCTTCTTACTCGCTTTCTCAAGTTGTACGTGACCAAAAGTATTGTTGAGGTCAGCGACCCCAACAACACCATCAGTAGCGTACTCATGAATGTTTTTCATATGCAGAAATGACTGCTTGAAAGAGAATTCAGTTTGTAACGCTAGATGAATCATTACTTGATTACTCCTGTTGCACATAGGTGTTTGTAACAACGAATCATTGCTGTTACGTCAGCTTTTGCTCTGTGAGCATCAGGGAACTGCTCATTGAACAAGTGTTGGTAAAGATTGCTCAAAGACATACGACGTTGCTCAATGTGCATTGTCTTTTGAACTGTACAAACCTTTTCTGGTGGGAATGGGAAGTGTACAATCTTACCAATACGAGAAATCTCGTTTGCCATCATTGCTGTATCAAATGCACAGTTGTGAGCAACCCAAGCATGAACACCAACATGGAACTTAGCAATCTGTGGAAACACTTCACAGAACAATGGAGCATCTTTAACCATCTCTGGAGTGATGTGAGTGATCTTAGTAATCTCCTGTGACACCTCACCAAATTGAGGGCGGAGGAAAGTATCAATTTCATCAATCTTCTCGATGACACCATCTGAGCGATGAACCAATTTTGCCATGTAAAGCTCAATGATTTCAGGTTGCTTTTCCATTTCCTGAACTTCTGGTTTGATTAGACCTGTTGTCTCTGTATCAAACGCTACTACAATTTTTTCCATGAGTATTCTCCGGTTAGTTAAAAGCCTCTTTGCAGAGGCTTATATTATATTATATTTTACTTTTCAGATAAAGGCTTACGTAGTTGAATCATCAGCGCTAAATTCTGTTCACAATCACCCATGATAAAGTTTGTGACAATATCCATAGGCTCAAGTTTCTTTGTTTTGTAGTAAGTGTATGTGTAGAGCTTTTCAAATGTACGCTCTGTGAATACATTACAGTGTGTAATATCACTAGCCTGCATATGGCTGTTGTAGTAAGGAACAACAATGTTGATGTGACCACCTGGCTTTAGCACTCGACGAATCTCTGTCATTAGGAACAGAATGTTCTCAACGTGCTCTAGCAAGTGATAACAGTGAATCATATCAACTGAATTATCTTCAGCAGGAATACTCATTGTATTGGCATCCCAGCCCATTGCCAAGTCAAGCGGAACAGCACCATCAATGTGTTTATTGCCAGCCCCAAGATTCAATACCAAACCTTCTTTTGATTGTAGGATTTCGCTGTAGTTACGCATCATCCCTAGATTGAATAGATCAATCAATGTTTTCATATTTTGTCTCCTTGATCATTTGAACCATTTGTTGAATCTTGTTCAAGTCTTTTACACCATCTTTATTTTTGTAGCGCAAGATATACTTGATTACATTACCTTCCATGCCATTAAGGTCATTTGCTGCATTGATAACACCAGGCTCAATCACCAAGTCCTTGTAGTGGCTTCCGCCATGTTGATATTGGAACACTGGTAGTGACATCAAGCGGGCAACCTTTAAAGCCTTCTCTGTGATACCTAGTTGCTCACAAATAAGCTGATCAGTAAGATTGCCAAGACCGACTGCTGGAGTCTCACCAAGGAACTCACCCGTGTTTGGCATAACCTGAACAGCACGGTCATCCCAAAACTCTTTGAAGAACTTGTGCTTGGTAGCAGTAATATCTACAATTGGAATGTTATAGTGATCACACCACTTTCTAATTGCCATATCTGCTAAATCAGACTCAGCAGGGTCAGATACGCGAGCTGTATAAATCCACACTTCTTTCCCTTCGCTGACAGCTTGTTTAACCTTTTCAACCATAGCAGGGACAGGCTTGCCAATATGCTCAACACCTTTCCACCCATGGTATTCCGCTAGTGTACCATCAAGGTCAACGGCAATTGCATAACGCTCGGCTTTGCCACCGTGATTATCTTGTGCTGCCATTTCTGCAAATGTTGGTTCGCTCATAATCATCTCCAATTTCTCTGTTGTTGTCATCATTACTTAGCGTTGCGTACTTGGTCAATTAATTTGATGTAAGGAATTAGCTCATCAGTGCCATCAAACTTGTCATGGATGATTGATTCCAAACGATTAAGTGCATATGTCTTGCCATCACGCAAGAACTCTGCAAACTCAGGGAATGCTTCTACAACACAATTGTACATGGCATCCATCACTTCACGATACTCGCCCTGTGTACGAGAGCTTGCACGAGAAGCCATCATGTCACTCAGAGAGCGGAGGTTGAACTTGGCAGTGATGTTGGTTGAGATGTTTGTAGGGAGAATGCCACGAGCATCTTCAATCGGAACACCAGCTGAAACAAGGTCATCATATGCTTCTTGAATCATCTCCATTGCATCATCATACATAGCTTTTTGCAATGGAGTCTTGATGCCTGGTCCAGTGATGTACTCAAAGCCATCCATGTTAAGTATACGCATAGTTTGCTGTGCATAGCTACCAGTGCGGTTGCGAACAAACTGATGAGTAAAGGCGCGTGATACGCCTTCGATGCAGAATGTGAAGTCTACAAATTCCCAGCTTGACTTGATTGTATTGACCATGTACTCAAGCTGTTCTTTCTTTGCTTCTTCCGACATGCCAATTACATTCTCTAGCATATCAACACCCATATTCAAACGAGTGTTCTTTGTGAAGATTAGAGTGTCAACAGGGTTTGTAGTATGTGCAATTAGTGTTACTTTCATTTTCTGATTCCTAGCATTCTATCGTAAGCTGAAGTTTTCATCATTGACTCAATTCGATCAATGTCTTGTACTACATCATCCAAAAGGACTTTGCGCCATGTAGCGTGGCGACCAAGAGAATAGATATTGTGCTCTGATGATATTTTGTACATCAGGTCTTTTCTGTATTCCTCCTCAAGCGGAACAAACTTGCCAAACTCTTGACGGTAGTGGCTTGTTACAGTGTTGAAGTCACTAACAATCCCAAGAGTTGTCAATAGCTCATCAATCACTGTATCACCAACAGGGGCAACAGACTCAACAATCAATTGATTGCAAGTAATTGACGCTCTGTATATTGGCGTATTGCCAGGGAAGTAAACAGTCTGATACATGTCACAATTTTTGATTTCTCGTGTTGAGACATATATAGGCTTTTGCTTTTCCGCTTTCTTGATTGGAGTCTCAATCCCAAGCTTGCTGGCTAGGATTGGCAAAGGAAGCGTGCTGACAACAGGTCGCTTCAATTCACTCAAGTTCGCATTACTACCATAAGAAATACGATTATCAAGATGATTGAGCATAAGCTCATGGAAATTAGCAGGCGCCACATAACGTACAGAACTGCTAATGTCACTAATGCTGCGGTCATAATAACCTCCAGTAACCTTATAGCTGTATAAGTTACTCAAGAACAAACTAGGCTGAACAAACTCACCCATATAGAAAATGCCCTTGTGCACTTTAACTTTCTTGAAAGGTATTCCAGTCAGCTGGCTAACCTTGTCAGTACGAAAGCGGAGTAAAGCTTTATGAGTATTCGGTGTGTCTAAGTATTCATGTATCACGGCATTTTTGAACGCATATCCTGCGAGGCATCCCGTAAGCCCTGCTCCAAGTATAACCATATTTTTAGTTCCATGTAATAAAGAAAATGGGAAGCTTTTCAGCTTCCCAGTTTCGAATCAACTCTGGTCAATTATCAGTTACATGGATGGGTTGATAAAATACGTGCCCAGAGTATCATCTATGCTTATGCTTCAGTAGTAGCTTCAACACCAGCAATTTGGTTTACCATAGCGTGGATTGCTAGGTAGTGAGATTGGTGACGCTTAACGTTCTCTGATGTTTCTTCGTTGCCATCAGTACCTTGGATGAACGCAATTGCTTGCTCTTTTGAACAAGTTGGGTTCGCAACAAGGAAGGCATAGAACTTGCCAGCAAAACCTTGTTTGCCACCGCCGTTACCACCTTTTGATTTCTTGAACACTTCAAGCTCATTTTTCTTAGCGTAAGCACGAATAAGAGCAGCAGCAGATTTTTCAGTGCCGTTGATTGCTTCAGCAAGAGTAGCAACAGCGCCATCAAAACCTTCTTCAGTTGAAAGGTCAACACCTTCAACTGCTTCAAGAAGCTTCTGTTCTTTTTCTTCTTTGCTTACTGCTAGACCAGCATCAACCATGAATTGGTTGAACAGGCGTGTAACGTTTTTGAACGTTGCACCAGCAGAGATCATGTCAAGTTTGATTGCATCTTCTTCTTTGCCAGCTTCATGTGCTGCGTCAAATGCTTCGCGGATTGCAACTTCTACTTCATTTTCATTAACTTGTTCAGGCATGGGATACTCTCCAGTTGTATTTGTTAGGGGAAAAACTAAATAACCTTTTAGGCTAGGACTTAAATATAACCTATAGGCTTGTTTAAGGGAAGCGTTTTTGACAAATTTCTTATAACTTTTTAGCCCTTTTTATTAACTAAATACGGATTCGGTTATATTGAAATATTTGCCTTTCTTCTCCACTCTGATACGAATAGCTTGTTTCAGAGTTTCTGTTTGTGGCATGAACTCAGCAACTGTTTTGGTTGGTGTTCCGCCTCTGTACTTAATCCAGTGATGGGCTTTCTGTCTTGCAAACCCTCTGTGCTCAAGGCAGATGTGCTCTTTGATAACCCGTGAGCCGCAGTGGTACTTAACAACCAGTGTTGTAGGCTTCCCAAATCCTGGCTTTTGTTCATATGTGACATGGTCTACTTTCAACCAATGAGGTTGTCCATCATCAATGATATGAGCATTGGCTGCATTAGGAGTCAAACCATGCTCTCTAGGGAATTTGTATCCACAGCGTTCACAAATGCGAACAGCTGCGTGAACCAATAGGTTACACTTTGGACACTCCTTCATGATTGGCTCACCACCACCTTTGCCCTTGCCTTTGATTTTGATCAATGGGTCATTGATTGGCCCAAGTCTTTCAAAGTTGCCAGCAAAGTCAAGTATCAGGCAATTCTCTTTGCCTTCATAAGTACGTGAGCCACGACCTGCTA
>Ga0194137_10002211_pt1 | contig 11568 bp, 8 predicted proteins | sample TARM_MetaG_T3_14_FD_134025 | JGI IMG/M metagenome (GOLD analysis project Ga0194137, IMG submission 134025) | Freshwater microbial communities from Pennsylvania, USA, analyzing microbe dynamics in response to fracking - TARM_MetaG_T3_14 (version 2) | ecosystem: Environmental > Aquatic >...
GTCACGGGGCGCGGCTTGGCGTCGAACACGAGGGGCAGCACGATCACGGCAGCGCCAACCAGTACCACCGCGCCGATCAGGCGGCGGCGAGCGCGTTGTTTTTGCGGGAGTTCGGGGTCAAGGCCGTCGTCATCATCGTCGGTTCGACGGGAGGCGCGGCTGCGAGCATTCGACGATGCGCGCGAACCACGCACCGCATCGCGAGCCACATCGGCAGCGCTGCCGGCTGCGCCGCGTGTGCGTTCGCCTTCAGCGTTCTTGCGGGAGGAAAAGATGGAAAACAGTCCCATGAGGGCCCCGGGGTTTAGTGCGCGCGACTCTTGCGCTCCGCCAGCACGCCGGCAACGGTGTAGAACGATCCGAAGACCACGATTCTATCATCCTCGGTCGCCCGCTCCATGGCGTTGCGATAGGCTGTGGCGGGATCGCTGAATGTGCTCATGCTCGATTCCTTGCCTGCCCGGAAACCGGCTTCGGTGAGCGCCTGCGCCAAGCTGGAAGCGCTCGCGGCACGCGGCGTCGGCAAATCGGTCAGGCACCAGTGGTCGACCTTGTCGAGCATGTGCGCGAGCACACCGGCGATATCTTTGTCCTGCATCGCACCGAACACCGCGTAGGTGTAACGGTAGAAGCCCATGTTCTCGAGATTCTGGCCCAGCGCCGCCGACGCGTGCGGGTTGTGTGCGACGTCGAGGATGACGGACGGACGGCCCGGCAGAACCTGGAAGCGCCCCGGCAGTACCACCTGCGACAGGCCCAGACGCACGTCCTGCGCCGAGATCGGCAACCGATCGCGCACCGATTCCAGCGCAGCCAGCGCGGCCGATGCGTTCAGCAGTTGGTTCGCCCCGCGCAATGCGGGATAGCCCAGGCTCGGCCAACGGCGCCCGCGTCCGCTAAAGCCCCACTGCTGCTTGTCGCCCTGGAAGTTGAAATCGCGGCCGATCAGCCAGAGATCTGCGCCAATGGCTTCAGCGTGCTTCACCAGCGAGATTGGCGGCACCGGGTCAGAGCAGATCGCCGGCTTGCCAGCGCGGAAGATGCCGGCCTTCTCGAAGCCGATCGCCTCGCGGGTATCGCCCAGGTAAGCCATGTGATCGAGATCGACGCTGGTGATGATGGCGCAATCGGTATCGACGATGTTGACCGCATCCAGCCGGCCGCCGAGGCCGACCTCCAGGATCACAGCATCAAGGCCTGCATTGGCGAACAGATGCATGATCGCCAATGTGGTGAATTCGAAGTACGTCAGGCTGACGGGCTCGGGAAAGCCGCAGCGCGCGCGTTCCACCGCCTCGAAGTGCGGCAGCAGCATCGCGTCGGTGGCAATCTCGCCATTCACGCGTGCACGCTCGTTGAAGTCGATCAGGTGCGGCGAGGTATGGCAACCCACCTTGTAGCCGGCCGCCAGCAGGATCGCCTCCAGCATCGCGCAGGTCGAGCCCTTGCCATTGGTGCCGCCCGCCGTGAAGACGACTGACTTGAATTCCAGCCCGAGCGCATCGCGTACGCGACTGATGCGGTCCAAGCCCATGTCGATACCGACCGGGTGAGCGCTTTCCAGGTGGGTCAGCCAGTCGGGCAACGCGTTGAATGTAGGCATGCGAAATAGGTGGCGCGGCATTAGGAAAACAGGCCGCGCAAAAACAAGAAGCGCGGACTCTCGCCCGCGCTTCGGTTCAACAGGTGTGCTGCATCAGGCCAGTGCGTCGGCCGGTTGCTTCTGCAGGAGCGCCAGAAGCTCGGCGATCTCGCGGCGCATGTTGCGACGATCGACGATCATGTCGATGGCCCCCTTCTGCAGCAGGAATTCAGCGCGCTGGAAACCTTCCGGCAGCTTCTCGCGCACGGTCTGCTCGATGACGCGCGGCCCGGCAAAGCCGATCAGGGCCTTCGGCTCGGCAATCACCACGTCGCCCATGAAGGCGAAGCTGGCGGACACGCCGCCCATGGTTGGATCGGTCAGCACGCTGATGAACGGCAGCTTGGCTTCCGCCAGCTTCTGGATCATCGACGTCGTCTTGGCCATCTGCATGAGCGACAGCAGGCTTTCCTGCATGCGCGCACCACCAGTGGCCGACACGCAGATGAACGGCACCTTTTGCTCCAGGGCCATCTGCGCGCCGCGCGTGAAGCGCTCGCCCACCACGGAGCCCATCGAGCCGCCCATGAATTCGAACTCGAAGCAGGCCACAACGACCGGCAGCGCGTGAATGGCACCGCCCATCACGACCATGGCGTCGGTTTCACCCGTGTCGTCCATCGCCGCCTTGATGCGGTCGGGATACTTCTTCGTGTCCTTGAACTTCAGGGCGTCGACGGGAACGATCTCCTGGCCCAGCTCATAGCGGCCTTCGGCGTCCAGCAGTGCGTCCAGGCGGGCACGGGCGCCGATGCGCATATGGTGGTCGCACTTCGGGCAGACGTGCAGGTTGGCCTCGACGTCGGTCCGATACAGCACCGACTCGCAAGCCGGGCATTTGACCCACAGGCCTTCGGGAATGCCCTTGCGCTGCGACGGGTCGGTCTGTTGGATCTTGGGCGGCAGCAGTTTGTCTAGCCAGCTCATGCGTGCTCCTTGAATGCAGTTTCGCCGAGATCAGGCGTCGAGCGCCTGGCGAATCTCCGCGATGAAATCAGTCAAGTATTGTACCGCTTGTTCGCGAGGTGCTTCTTCAAGCAATTGCACAATGCGGGATCCGATGACTACCGCATCCGCCACACCGCTGATCGCACGTGCCGTTGCCGCATCACGGATGCCGAAACCGACACCTACTGGCAGCCGCGCGTGCTGGCGGATTTGCGGGATCCGTGCAGCGACCGCATCCAGGTCGATGGTGGCCGCGCCAGTCACGCCCTTGAGCGAGACGTAATAGATGTAGCCGCTCGCCACACGGGCGATCTGCGCGATGCGTGCTTCGGTGGACGTGGGCGCCAGCAGGAAGATCGGATCGATACCGGCGGCGCGCATGGTCTTGGCAAAGGCCTCGCATTCTTCCGGCGGATAGTCGACCACGAGCACGCCGTCCACGCCCGCTTCGGATGCAGCCTTGGCAAAGGCTTCTACGCCCATGCGCTCAATCGGATTGGCGTAACCCATGAGCACCACCGGGGTGGTCGAATTGGTGGTGCGAAATGCCCGCACATACTCCAGCACCGTACGCAGACCGACCTTCTTGGCCAATGCACGCTCGGACGCACGTTGGATCACCGGGCCATCGGCCATCGGGTCGGAAAACGGCACGCCCAGTTCGATGACGTTGGAGCCGCCCTTGACCAGCGCGTGCATCAGGTCGACCGTCATTTCGGGGTACGGGTCGCCCGCCGTGATGAACGGAATCAGGCCCTTGCGGCCCTGTGCGGACAATTGTGAGAACGTTTGAGCGATGCGGGACATAGGGGGATCAGGTTTCAGGCGACCTTGATGGTCTCAGGCGCCTGCGATTCAGTCGGTTGCGCGTTGGCGTCAGCGGCGGCATGCACAGCAGCCACCCGTTCGCGCGCCACGCGGCAATAGTCGGCGTTGATCTCGAAGCCGGCGAAGCGGCGGCCTAGCCTTGCACACGCGGCCGCCGTGGTGCCGCTGCCCAGAAACGGATCCAGCACGAGGCCGCCCGGCGGGCAGCTTGCCAGGATCATGCGTTCCACCAGTTCCAGCGGCTTTTGCGTCGGGTGCTCGGCGCGCTCCGGGTCTTGCCGGTGCAGGCGCGACACGCTCCACACGTCCTTCGGGTTGTAGCCGACTTCCAGCCACTTCTTGCCCTCGAAACGCTTGCGGCTGCGCGCCTTCTTCGTTTCGGCGTCGTACGGAATGCGCACGGCGTCGACATCGAAGTAGTAATCGCGCGAAGCGGCAAAAAAGCCGATGTTGTCGTGCACCGACGAGAACTTGCGCGTGCTGCCGCCCATGCTCGGCACCCGGCGGTCCCAGATGATCTCGTTGACCATGGTCAGGCGCTGCTTGAGCATCACGAACAGTTCCGGCGCGTATTGCCACGTGCAGAACAGGTAGAGCGATCCGTTGCGCGCCAGCTTGGGCCGCACCGCATCGATCCAGCGTTCGGACCAGGCGAGGTAGGCATCGCCCGACAGTTTGTCGGAATCGTTGCCGTAATCCTTGCCCAGCCCGTACGGCGGATCGGCGATGACGAGGTCGACGCTACCGTCGGCCAGATGCCCGACCCCGGTAATGCAGTCCTCGTTGAAGATGCCGTCGATGGCGCGCTCGGTCATGCGTGTGCCAGTGCCGTTAGAGTTGGATGCCGGAGACTTCTGCGACGGTATGCATGTCCTTGTCGCCGCGGCCCGACAGGTTCACGAGCAGGATCTTGTCTTTGGGCAGCGTCGGCGCCAGCTTGCACGCATACGCCAGCGCATGGCTCGATTCCAGCGCCGGGATGATGCCCTCCATGCGGCACAGGTCATGGAAGGATTGCAGCGCTTCCTTGTCGGTAATGCCGACGTATTCCGCGCGCTGTACATCCTTCAACCAGGCGTGTTCCGGACCGACGCCCGGATAATCGAGCCCGGCCGAGATCGAATGCGTCTCGATGATCTGGCCGTCTTCATCCTGCAGCAGATAGGTGCGGTTGCCGTGCAGCACGCCAGGCGAGCCGCCCGTGAGCGACGCGGCGTGGCGGCCGGTCTCGATGCCCTCGCCCGCTGCTTCCACGCCGATCAGCTTCACGTCGACATGGTCGATGTACGGGTAGAAGATGCCCATGGCGTTGGAGCCGCCGCCCACGCAGGCGATCACGGCGTCCGGCTGGCGCCCGGTCATCTCTGGCATCTGCACCTTGCATTCCTCGCCGATCACGGCCTGGAAGTCACGCACCATCATCGGATACGGGTGCGGGCCCGCCACCGTGCCGATGATGTAGAACGTGTCTGCCACGTTGGTTACCCAGTCGCGCATCGCTTCGTTCAGCGCGTCCTTGAGCGTGCGCGATCCCGATTCCACTGGCACCACCGTCGCGCCCAGCAGCTTCATGCGGTAGACGTTGGCGGCCTGGCGGCGCACGTCTTCGCTGCCCATGTAGACGACGCATTCCATGCCGTAGCGCGCAGCAATCGTGGCGGTGGCGACACCATGCTGGCCGGCGCCGGTTTCGGCAATCACGCGCGGCTTGCCCATGCGGCGCGCCAGCAGCGCCTGGCCGATCACGTTGTTCACCTTGTGCGCGCCGGTGTGGTTCAGGTCTTCGCGCTTCAGGTAAATCTGTGCGCCGCCGCAGTGTTCGGTCAGGCGGCGCGCGTGATAGATGGGCGACGGGCGGCCGACGAAGTGCTTCAGCTCGTATTCGTATTCCTTGATGAACTCGGGATCGTGCTGGTAGCGCGCATAGGCGTCGCGCAATTCATCCAGCGCGTGGGACAGCGTTTCCGCAACGAAGGTGCCGCCGTAGGGGCCAAAATGGCCGTGGGCGTCGGGCAGGTTGTACATGGCAGTCTCTCGAGGCGTCCGCCGAGGTCAGGATGGAAGACCCGTCAGCGGAGATATTCAGGAAGGCGTGCGTCGCGAGAGACCAGCCAGATCGGCTCAGGCTTGAACCGATGCGCCCAGGGCAGCATTGGCCTCGCGGACCGCACGCACAAATGCGGTCATCCGGGCGTGGTCTTTCACGCCCCGTGCGGCTTCGATTCCGCTGCTGACGTCAACAGCGTACGGCCGCACGCGTTCAATCGCGCCAGCGACGTTTTGCGCGCTCAACCCACCACTCAAAACGAGCCGAGGAGCGGCGCTTGTGGTTGGCAAGGATGGCGATTGCGGGAGCCATTGCGGAGGAATGAGGGTCCAGTCGAAAACATGGCCGCCGCCGCCATAACCCTCGACAAATGCGTCGAGCAGCAGGCCTTGGGCAGCGGCAAACCGATCCGCGAATTCTACCAAATCGGCCCCGGGCTGAACACGCAGGGCGCGCAACCAGGGCAGCCCTACCTTTCCGGCGATCTCGGCGCACAGCTCCGCCGGCTCATCACCGTGGAACTGAAGCAACGTCAGCGGCACTTGGTCGAGCACGCGTGCCACATCATCGGCACTGGCGTTGACGAACAGGCCCGTCACGGTGACGAACGGACCGGCGCGATGCGCCAGCTCTGCCGCCCGCTCGATGGTGACGTAACGCGGACTGGGCGGATAGAAAACGAGCCCGATCGCATCGGCGCCGATTGCGACGGCGTGATCGACATCGGCCGGCTGGGTCAGGCCACACAGCTTGATACGGGTACGGTGCAACGGCATGGCGGAAGCGGGATTCACAGGCCGGCGTGCTCGTCGAACACGCCGCGAAACAGGCTGGACGAAGCCGGAGACGCCGGCAACGAGAAGGCATCAGGATAGCCGACCTCGGCCAGATACAGGCCGTCGGGCATGAAAGTTGGCGCGGCGGCCACGCGGCTGCGGGCGGCCAGCACGTCGCCCATCCAGGACACCGGCTGGCGGCCGCGCCCGATCGCCACGAGGCAGCCCATGATGTTGCGCACCATGTGGTGCAGGAACGCGCTGCCGCGAATGCGCACGAACACCCATTCGCCCTCGCCTCGCACCTCCACTGAATACATCGTTTTGACGGGCGACTTGGCTTGGCATTCGGCCGCGCGGAAGGACGAGAAATCGTGCTCGCCGACCAGTACCTGGGCCGCCTCGTTCATGGCTTCAACGTCAAGGGATTGGCCTGGCGGAAGCATCACGTAGCCCGCCTTGTCTTCGAGCAGCGGTGCCCGCGTCGGACCAAAGGTCAGTGCGTAGTAATACGTGCGGCGGTGCGCGGAGAATCGCGCGTGGAAACCCTCCGGCATCTCCTGCGCCCATCGCACGGCCACCGTGGGGGGTAGAAAGGCGTTGGTGCCGCGCACCCACGAAAACGGCTCGCGCACGAGATCGGTATCCAGATGCACCACCTGGCCCAGCGCATGCACACCGGCATCGGTGCGGCCGGCCACCGTAGTCGGCAGCGCCACGCCGGCAAATTGCCGCAGCGCCGACTCCAGCACGTCTTGCACGGTATTGCCGTGCGGCTGCGATTGCCAACCCGAAAACGCGGCACCGTCGTACTGGATGCCAAGCGCGATGCGCGTCATGCCGTGTGAATCCTCGTGCGGAAAGAAAAACGCCGGCAGGATACCACCCTGCCGGCGCTGTCGATGGCGTAAGACGCGTGGCGTCAGCCGATCTGGCGCATCAAGGCTTGCGCCTCGGCGTGGAACGAGGGATCGCCCAGGTCCAGCACTTCCTGCAGCAGTTCGCGGGCACCTTCCTTGTCGCCAATCTCGATGTAAGCCTTGGCCAGATCGAACTTGATCTGCAGATCGCGTACACCATCGGCGCCATGCTCGCCCGACAGCGTGTGCGGCAGGTTGGTGTCCAGACGGATGGCCGATTGCGGTTCGTCGTTGGCGACTTCAGCGTGCTCTGCGTGATGCGGCTCGGATTCGAAGTGCATCGGGGCCTGCGACAGGTCGGTTGGCTGGGCCCAGCTCGGCAGGCTGTCCTCTGCGGCAACCGAGGCTGCAGGAGCAGCCGTTTCTGCAGCAGGCGGCGTCGGGTTCAGATCCAGCGACAAGTCCGACAGATCCATATGCAGCGGGGGCGCGGCAACGGGCTGATAAGCCTCGCCAGCGTGCGCGTTGAACTGCGGCAGATCCGCTTCAGGTTCGGCATGCACCTTGAAGATGTCCGAAGCCTCTTCGGGCGCAGTGATCGGCTCGCCTGCCGCCGGCGCCGGGAACGACTCCAGCGGCAGATCGAAATCGGCCAGTTGCGGTGCCTTGGTCGACGGCGCGGACGGATCCAGATCCGGAGACAGCGTGGTCCAGTCGTCACCGCGACGGGTGGTCTGGCCCGTCACCGTTGGGCTGAAGGCCTCGGCGGCCACCGCGGCACCCACACCTGCCAGCGCAGCCGCACCTGCGACTGCGGCACCTGAGTGGCTCGGTTCAGCATGCGCTTCGGCACCGGGATGGTGTCCATCACCCTGCACCGTCAGATACAGCGGGTTGGCCGGATCGAACTTGCGGCCCATTGCGGCAGCCTCTGCCCATTCAGGCGAGGCCGCGCCAACTTGCGCCAGCATCTCTTCAGCAATGGTCTGGAAGCCGTGGGCATCCTGACGATTGGCGTAAATTTCCATCAACTTCAGGCGAATGGCTTGGCGCTCCGGATGTTGCTCCAGTGCCTCGCGCAGGATTTCTTCGGCTTGCACGTCGCGGCCGTAGGCGATGTAGACATCGGCCTCAGCAATCGGGTCGACTTCATTGCTCTCGTTGCCGCCGCCAATGCGGAAATCCGCACCGAACACGCTGTGCTGCGAGGTGTCGACACTTTGACCGCCGGCCGCACCAAACAGAGAGTTGGCGCCCGCCATCACAGTGCTTTCCTGTGACAACAGGCTGTCCTGGAAGCCATGTGCCTGCTCAGGTTTCTGCTGGCGACGGCGATACACCACCAGACCACCCAGCAGCGCGATCACCAAGCCGCCCAGACCCAGGGCCATCGGGTTGCCCAGCAGCGACGAAAGGAACGATTCTTCTTGAACCGGGGGAGGCGGGGCCACAACCACCGGCGCCTTCTTCGGCGCGGCAGCCGGAGCCGACGCAGCAGGCACCGGTGCATTGGCAGTTGCTTGCGGAGCCGAGGCTGCAGCCACAGTCGCCGATGCGGCCTCCGGTGCGGAAGCCGCCGCAGCAGCCGTCGCCGACGAAGCCGGGGCAGCAGCCGCCGTTTCCGCCGGAACCCCTGCAACAGGAGCCGGGGCAGACGCAGCCGCCGGTGCCGGCGCATTGGCCGCGGCCACTGCCGGCGCGGCCGTCGACGGCGCAGCACCAGCGGCCGGCTTGGCAGCACTGGCTGCCTTGGCCAGTTCAGCGTTCTTCAATTCAACCAGGCGCTGCATGTCGGAGAGATTCTTCTGCAACTGTGCAACGCGTGATTCCATTTCCTTGAGCGCACGCTCCTTGGCGACGAGTTCCTCATCGCGAGCCGCGGCCGCACCGGCCTTGCCTGCGCGGTCGGCCTTGGAGAGACGCAGTTCGTCACGGCCGCTGGCAGCCGGCGTGGCTTGATCTTGCACACGGGCCGACACACTGCCGCTCTGTTGGCGGGCGGAGTCGGTATCCGTCGCTGCGTTGGCCTCAGCCGCCGTTGCGAGGCGGTTGCGGTAGCCGGCAAAGCCGGACGTCTGCGCGATGACTTCGCGGCGGGCTTCGCGCGCCGGCGTTTTCTGCGCCTCCGCCTGCGACGGCACCTTCAGCACCGAGCCGGTACGCAGCCGGTTGATGTTGCCGCCAATGAAAGCGTTGGGGTTGTTGCGATACAGCGCCAGCAGCATCTGGTCGAGCGACACGGCGTCCTGACCTTGCGCGGCCGTCGATGCCACGTCGTACAGGCTATCGCCACGCTGCACCGTATACGAACCGCCTGGCGTAGCATCGGGCGCAGCGGCAGCAGGAGCTGCTTGCTGCGGACGTGCCGCCTGACGGGCAGCACGCGGCTGACGTGCCGGAGCCGGTGCGGCGGCGGCCGGGGCCGCGGCTTGCGGTTGGGCAGCCGAAGCAGCCGGCGCCGACTCAACGGCGCCCGGCGTCGTGGCCTGCACCACCGGCGCCGGCGCGAAATTCTGTGCGGTATTGCTGGAGCCCACCGGGTCCAGCAGGAACGTATAAGCGCGCGAAACGTGGCCGCTTGCCCAGTTCAAGTCGACCAGAACGTCAACGAACGGCTCTGCGACGGGCTGGGTCGAGCGCAGACGCACCACGTAATTGCCGTTCGACTGGCGTTCCAGCGAGGCACGCAGCGAGGAGACGATCGGGTTGTAGGTCAGTCCGGCACGCGAATAGGCATCCGGCGCAGCCAATTTGGCGACCAAGTTTTGCGCCTCTTCGGGCGTCACGCCGGTCAGATCGATTTCGGCCTGCAGCGGCTGGCCGAGGCTGGAACGCACATGCAGCGCGCCGAAACCGGCCGCTTGCGCAGCGGGCTGAATCAGCAGCAGGCTTGCCGCGGCAAACGCGACGGCCGACCAGCGAGGACTGCGATGGGACGATTCTCTCCGGCGGTATTGGCTCACCCTCACCTTCGACTCCGTTATCTTTTAATGTGCAAACGAACTTAACATCAACAAGTTAGCGCAGCAAGTTCACCCAAAACGTGAAATGCTGGATAAGAACCGCCGTCAATTTTTATGAAACGACACAATTGGCGAGATTCTGAAGCACCCGACGTACCCCCCGGAATGCGCGTGCTCCATGTGGCGCTAACCCTTCCCCGTGCCCCGTCCACCCCACGAATGGGCGGACAGCTTTCCCGCCGCTATTGTGTACCAACGTTACAGACCGTGGGCGCCCAGATGGCACAACGCCGCGCAGGCCGCGCGGCGTTGGTTGAAAAAGCACACTTTCTGTTGTCAGGCCGCAACGACAACGTCGGATACGCGGCCCGATAACGAAAGCAAAGCCTTGATCACTTGCCCAGCAGGATACGGAGCGTGCGGCGCAACGGCTCAGCGGCACCCCACAGAAGCTGATCGCCGATCACGAAGGCGCTCACATATTCCGGCCCCATGTTGAGCTTGCGCACGCGACCCACACCGATTTCCAGGCCACCCGTGATGGATGCCGGCGTCAGTTCCTTCTCGGTGATGCTGCGATCGTTCGGGACCCACTTCACCCACGGGTTGCCGGAGCGGATGATCTGCTCGATTTCGTCCAGCGGCAGGTCGCGCTTGAGCTTGAGCGTCAGGCCCAGGCTATGGCAGCGCATCGCACCAATCCGCACGCACAGGCCGTCGACCGGAATCGTCTGCGCTGTGCCCAGAATCTTGTTGACCTCGGCCTGGCCCTTCCACTCTTCCTTCGACTGACCGTTATCGAGCTGCTTGTCGATCCACGGGATCAGGCCACCCGCGAGCGGCGCCGGGAAGAATTCGGTCGGCACATCTTCGCGGATGGTCTTGGCAACCTTGCGATCGATGTCCAGGATGGCGGACGCCGGGTTGGCCAGCTCGTCAGCCACGGCGCCGTGAATTACGCCCATGCCCTTGAGCAGTTCACGCATGTGGTTCGCACCACCGCCCGAAGCTGCCTGGTAAGTCATCGAGCTGACCCATTCGACCAGACCTTCGCGGAACAGGCCACCCACGCCCATCAGCAGGATGGAGTTGGTGCAGTTGCCGCCGATGAAGTTCTTGGTGCCAGCCGCCACCGCGTTCTTGATGAGCGACAGGTTGACCGGGTCCAGCACGATCACGGCATCGTCTTCCATGCGCAGCGTCGAGGCGGCGTCGATCCAGTAGCCGTTCCAGCCGGCAGCGCGCAGCTTCGGGAAGACTTCGGTCGTGTAGTCACCGCCCTGGCACGTGATGATCGTGTCGCATGCCTTCAGTGCTTCGATGTCATTGGCGTCGGCCAGAGGCGCATCCGTCTTGGCGAATGCCGGTGCCTTACCGCCAGCATTGCTGGTACTGAAAAACACGGTGTCGATCAGGTCGAAATCCTTTTCTTCCTGCATGCGCTGCATCAGCACGCTGCCGACCATGCCGCGCCAACCGACGAGACCTACCTTCATGATTGTGA
>Ga0194137_10002212_pt1 | contig 11563 bp, 10 predicted proteins | sample TARM_MetaG_T3_14_FD_134025 | JGI IMG/M metagenome (GOLD analysis project Ga0194137, IMG submission 134025) | Freshwater microbial communities from Pennsylvania, USA, analyzing microbe dynamics in response to fracking - TARM_MetaG_T3_14 (version 2) | ecosystem: Environmental > Aquatic >...
CTAACTTGGCTGTTTAGCTCGTCCAATTTTGCTGTTGTTGCTTCGTCAGGACCTGATGCACAACCTGCTAGTAATAGTACAGATGACGCTGCTGCCGCGATTAACATCTTGTTCATATGAACTCCTTGATTTTATGTAAATATCAAAACGTCCTATACATTCTTTTCCATATAGTGACGAGTTATAGTGTAGACACTATTTTACGCTTCGCCTAATCAGTAAAAGTCAAAATAACCCAAAATAATGTCAATGAATCAAATGATTGTGTGAATTCTTACTGATAAGAATTACTTTAGCACCAAATTTGACTGTAGTGCATATACTATTTAAGTGTTATGAAGAGAATATTTTCTGTGATCTCTATCTATTAGCGCACTATTCGCGGTATCATACTACGCTTTGATTTTGACCATTTAGCCACACGTGTTCGGCTACCCCACTGATTTGGAGAATCCTTTGCAGTTTAAAGATTTAGGCTTAGACAATCGCTTATTGAAAAACTTAGCACACTACGATTTCAAACAAGCGACCGAAATCCAGAAGATCGCTATTCCTGTTGCTATTGCAGGAAAAGATGTATTGGCGTCTTCGAAAACTGGTTCCGGTAAAACATTAGCCTTCTTACTTCCTACTCTGCATAAAGCTTTAAAAACAAAGGCTTTTTCAGCAAAAGATCCGCGCGCAGTGATTTTATTGCCAACGCGCGAATTGGCGAAGCAAGTGTATGGTGAATTACGCGTTATGTTGGGTGGTTTGAGCTACACAGGTACGCTTATCACTGGTGGTGAAAACTTTAACGACCAAGTGAAAGCGCTGAGCCGTTACCCTCGTTTTATCGTTGCGACTCCCGGCCGGCTTGCGGATCACCTTGAACACCGTTCGTTGTTTTTAGATGGTGTGGATACTCTGATTCTTGATGAAGCAGACCGTATGTTGGATCTGGGTTTCGCCCCTCAACTACGTCACATTCATAAAGCGGCGAAACATCGTCGTCGTCAGACGCTGATGTTCTCTGCAACATTGGATCACGCTGAAGTCAACGATATCGCAGCTGAGATGTTAAATGACCCGCGACGTATTTCAGTGGGTGTCTCAAACGAGCAGCACAAAGACATTCGTCAGCGCTTCTACCTGTGTGATCACCTAGACCACAAAGAAGCGTTACTAGACCGAGTTCTGCACGACGCAGAATATCGTCAGGTTATTATCTTCACGGCAACGCGCGCAGATACCGAACGTTTAACCGATAAGCTTAATGAGATGAAGCTGAAAGCGGTGGCGCTAAGTGGAAGTTTGAACCAAGCGCAACGTAATACCATTATGAGTCAGTTTGAGCGTGCAGTGTTTAAGATTCTGGTGACCACTGATGTTGCATCTCGCGGTCTGGATATTGCCAATGTGACTCACGTTATCAACTTTGATATGCCAAAACACACCGAAGAATACGTTCACCGTGTGGGTCGTACAGGTCGTGCTGGTAACAAAGGGGATGCGGTCTCTTTCGTTGGTCCTAAAGACTGGGATAGCTTCAAACGCGTAGAAGCGTTTTTGCAGCAAGATATTCAATTTGAAGAGTTGGAAGGGTTAACTGGCAAGTTTAAGGGTCTTAAACCTAGACAGCCAGTGCGTAAAGCAAACGACCAAGCAAACAAGAATGTGAAGTCGCAAGCGAAGAAGGTAGCGAAGAAACCTGTCAAATGCGATAAGAGCTTCTATAAAAACGTTGCTGTGGGTGACAATGTCTTCATTCCGAAGAAGAAAGTTGCCCCTAAAGTAGACGAAGAATAATCCGAAAGATTATCTGCTAGATAAAACAATGCCGCTTAAACAGCGGCATTTTTGTCTGTGTCATATGGTGCCGTTACTACTCTGTATACCTACAAAATCTGCACCTAATAGATTGCGTTTAAATCTGGTGAGATAAAAAACTCCTATTCTTAATTTTCCTTAAGCTTTCCTTAAGTTTACTTATTTAAGCTCTCTCTATAGCTAGCAGAGAGGGCTTCTTGTATGGCAGATTTCTTTCCATCTCACCCATTTAAGCTTGAGATTATCGACCGCATTCATCCGCAACGTAGTGAGATTGAAAACTACATTGCTCAGCGTTATTCCTTGGCATTTGATGCACATTTAAATTCCTTTATGCCCACATTTATGGCTTTGATGGAGGGTGAGGAAATTCGTTCGCTATGCGGTTTCCGTGTCGCCAGCAACGAATCACTATTTCTGGAACAGTATCTAGATGAACCGGCAGATCAGCTTTTGAACAAAGTGTTCTATCGCTCTCTATCTGATCAATCCACAAATCATCCAGAAGAACACGGTACTCAACCGCGCATAGAGCGTAGCAAGCTTATTGAGTTCGGACAGCTCGCTTCATTTTCGAAAGGCTTTTCTACGCTTCATTTTCTGCTAATGACTCAAAAGCTGGTGGAGAATGGTTATGAATGGTGCATTTTTACCGCTACTGATCCGCTGTACGCCATGATGTCGCGACTCGGTTTGGAAACCACAGTGCTAGCTGATGCTGACCCATCAAGAATTCCCGATGCGACCTACACATGGGGCAACTACTACCAACATCAACCGCGTATTGTTGCGGGTAACCTGAAACAGGGGCTCGCGCATCTTGAGGCTTTGTTTGCTGAAAAGGTGTGTCGTGCACGTGGAGGTGCACTGTGAATATGATTATTGAATCTCTCATCCGACACTCCATTGATACGCCAAACAAAATTGCATTTATTGGCGCTGATGAAGAGATTTCTTATCAAAACTTACTTATCAGAGTGCGTGATGTCGCTGAGTATTTGGTTGAGTATTCACCCAAGTGTATCGCTTTGCGTGCCGAAAATAGCCTCGACTGGGTTATTGCCGATCTTGCTGCACTGTATGCCGAAATTCCTAATGTTCCAGTCCCGCTATTTTTTACTCCTGAACAGGTTGACCATATCTTGGCTGAGTCTGGCGCGGATTTATTGGTTGGCGATTGGGATGCCTGGGTTGAGAACACAGCCGATAATGCACATTCGCTTGATGCAAGGTTGGTGGGGCATGCTGGAAATCTGAGTATCTGGAAACGTTCAGTTAAGGACGTAAAACCGCCGCTATCACATACCGGAAAAATCACATTTACCTCTGGTTCTACTGGTCACCCGAAAGGGGTGTGTTTGAGCCAGAATCAGCTGTCAAAGGTCAGCCGTGCGCTGGCGGATACCATCGCTACCGAAGTGAAATGTGAAAAACATTTGGTGCTTTTACCGCTATCTACGCTGCTAGAAAATATCACTGGTATCTATGTCCCAATCATTATTGGGGCGACGTCTGTAGTGTTGAATGGTGAGGAAGTGGGGTTGAGTGGTTCCAGCAACTTCAATCCTTCTCAATTTGCTTTGGCGTTGGCGAAGTATCTGCCTAACAGCTTAGTGCTGACCCCAGCGCTGTTGATGGCTTTGATAGAAGTCGTAAAAGCAATGCCGGTGTTAGCGAAAAATCTAGAGTTCGTTGCAGTGGGTGGTGCTCGCGTTTCACCACAGCTTTTAGACATGGCACACAGCTTAGGTATTCCAGCCTTTGAAGGATACGGTCTTTCTGAAAATGCATCGGTCGTCAGTCTCAATACTCCATCCGCTTATAAAGCTGGCACCAGTGGAAAACCACTGCCACATATTGATGTAAAAGTTTCCAATGACGGTGAAATTTACGTTTCTGGTTGCGTTGCGTTGGGGTATATCGGCCAACCTTTTGAACAGGGTTGGTATGCCACGGGCGACTTAGGACATCTCGATGAAGACGGTTTCCTTGTAATCGATGGTCGTAAAAAGAACCAAATCATTACCGCATTCGGTCGCAATATTTCACCCGAGTGGGTGGAATCTGAGGCTCAGGCATTTAGGGCGCTGTACGGAATGGTTCTGGTTGGTGACGGCGAAAAATCACTGAGTGCCATCCTAGAAAATCCAAATGTTGAACAAGTGACAGCGGCGCTAAAACAGCTCAATCAACGTCTGCCAGATTACGCTCGTATCCGGACGTTAATCACAGCTCAAGGACTGAATTCGATGGCGGGATTTTACACCAGCAATGGTCGCCCGATTCGCTCCAAGTTTGAACAGTGGATGTTGAGCAAAACCGATGAAGAAGAAGGGCGGATCATTACGCCAATTAACGAATGAACGAAAGTCGCCAATATTTTTGAAGAGAAGAATTACGGAGTAACTACCATGACTGCATTTTTTGAAACCCTGAAAAAAGAAACCCAAGTGGCTCAACAACAGATGTTACAAGCGCCGATTTTCGCGGCTTGCGCCCGTGGTGAAATTGAATTGGATACTTACGTGAACTTTCTTACTCAGGCGTTCCACCATGTAAAACACACCGTACCTCTATTGATGGCATGTGGTGGCCGCTTACCTGAAAAGTACGAGTGGCTACGTCAGGCTATTGGTGAATATATCGAGGAAGAAAAAGGCCATCACGAATGGATCTTAAATGACATCAAGGCTTGTGGTGCGGATGCCGAAGCAGTGCGAGCGAACTCGGGCAATGGTCGAGTGGGTTCTGCGATTGAGCTGATGGTGGCGTATCTATATCACCAGATCGACCGTGGCAACCCTATCGCTTTCTTCGGCATGGTTTGGGTATTGGAAGGCACCAGTGTGGGTGTCGGTGGCCAAGTCGCAGCTCTGGTCAAACAGACCCTAAACCTGCCAGACAACGCAATGAGCTACTTAACGTCACACAGCGTACTGGACCAAGAGCATATCCAATTGTTTGAGAACTTGATGAACCAAATCACTGATGAGAAAGATCAACAAGCGATTATTGATTCATCCAATATGGTGTTCCAGCTATACGGTCAAATGCTGCAAGAGCTGACTCCAGCTGCAATGCAAAATGCGGCGTAAGGAACAGTTATGGAATTGCAAGACAAACGTGTATTACTAACAGGTGCTTCTGGCGGCATTGGCAAAGAGGTCGCGAAAGCGCTGGAAGCAAAAGGAGCAAAACTGCTTTTGGTTGCGCGTAATGGCAATAAGCTTGAAGCGCTGAAAAACAGCTTAGAGTTTCCCCATCATCATGAAGTTGTGGCGGCGGACTTGTCCACAGATGCAGGTTTCGAAAAGGTGAAACAAACCTGTTTGAACCTGTCGCAGAAAGGACAACGTATCGACGTATTGATTAATAATGCTGGCAGCAATCAGTTCAGCTTTCTTGCGCAGAGAAGCAGCCCATCGATTGAACTTGAGATGCGTCTGAACCTATTAGTGCCAATGTTGTTGAGCCAATCTGCGCTCTCTTGGATTAGTCGTCCGGGCATTATCCTGAATGTCGGGTCAACCTTTGGTTCTATCGGTTTTCCCGGCTACACCACTTACTGTGCGGCGAAGTCAGGGTTGCAGCGCTTTAGTGAGGCGTTGGACAGAGAGTTAGATGGTTCAGGCATTCGGGCGCTGTATCTTGCGCCGCGAGCAACGGATACGACGTTAAACGACCGCTTTGTTAATCAAATGAACCAACAGCTAGGCAATAAGAGTGATTCGCCAGAAGTGGTCGCAGGGCATGTAGTCGACATCTTGGAAAAAGAGCAAGCGGCTCGTTGGATTGGCTGGCCGGAAAAACTGTTTGCTCGTATTAATCAGATCCTTCCGGGCGTTGTTTCTAAATCCATTCGCAAACAACAAGACATCATTCATCACTTTATTAACCAAGTCCATGGCAAGTAACTGAGGGACGAAATATGAAATTTTTACTATCAACTTTAGCTGCTACTATTTGTTTTGCTACAGCCACATCAGCTTTTGCTTCGGGAGCGGATCCGTTAGTCACGATTCAAAAAAAGTGGGCGGTCTGTCAGTATGATTCGAAAGATACGGATAATCAGGTTTACTGCTTAGAAAACTTAATCAAGCGCAATGAAGAAGCTTTGAAACAAGAACCAAACCGCCAAGAGTTGAAAGTATGGTTGGCAATCAATAAGTCGTCGCTTGCGGGGGCTGATGGAGGTTTAGGTGCTCTTTCGTTGGTGAAAGAAGCAAAAGCACTTTTAGAACAAGTGATTGATAAAGCGCCAGAAACGTTAAATGGTTCAGCGTTTACCAGTTTAGGCTCGTTATACTACAAGGTGCCGGGGTGGCCAATTGGATTCGGTGATGATGATATGGCTGAGAAAATGCTCCGTAAAGCTTTGGAAATCAACCCTGATGGTATCGATCCAAACTATTTTTACGCGGACTTTTTAGCGCAGGATGGACGAAAAAAAGAAGCCATCCAGTACCTAACCAAAGCACAGAAAGCGCCGCCACGTGCTGATCGACCTTTAGCCGATCAGGGGCGTAAGCAAGAAATAGCAAAATTATTAGGAGAGCTTCAATAACCATGCGGTTACTTTTAGTTGAAGATGACACGTTACTCGGGCAATCCATGGTGACTTCACTCAGTCGCCATGGCTATACCGTGGATTGGGTAGACAGAGGCGGTGGTGTTGAAGTTGCTATGAGAACCGAGCAATTCGCTGCCGTCATTTTGGATCTTACCTTGCCAGATATCGATGGGCTGGTTGTTTTGCGAAACCTGCGCCGAGCTGGCTATACCTTACCTGTGTTAATTCTTACCGCACGTGATGATATTGAAGACAGAGTAAAAGGCTTAGATGGCGGAGCTGATGATTACTTAGTCAAGCCATTTGCCCTTGAAGAATTGATGGCGCGACTACGGGTGCTCATTCGTCGCCAATCAGGATATTGTGATGAACGCATCGTTGTTGGACAACTTTCTCTCTCTTTAGCTGAACAAGCCGTTGATTATGATGGAAATAGGCTAAAGTTAACCAATAACGAATTTAAATTGCTCACCGCATTAATGACTCATGCGGGGAGAGTGCTCAGTAAAGACCAGCTACAACAGTCGTTGCACGGTTGGGATGAAGGGGCGAGTGACAATGCCATCGAAGTGCATATTCACAATTTGCGTAAAAAAGTTCCGAATAACCTGATTAAGAATATCCGTGGCGTGGGGTACATCATTGAAAAATAAAGTAGAAGCAACTTTTTCTATTAAAAAACGATTGACGATATCAGTGATCGCGCTTTCATCAGTTTTAATTCTGATTTGTTTGTATTTCAGCTTCTCTTATTCAAAACATGAAATTGAAGAGGTGTACGACGCTCGCCTTGGTCAGTCAGCCAAGATGCTGCTATTGAGTATGCCGATTTCAGAACAACCTATGCAGTCAGGTCAAACGCGTGATTTATTTGATAACTGGATGAAACGCATTGCTCTGCAAGCAAAAGGGGATGACAACCCGACACCGTTTGGCCACCCTTATGAGCAACATATTTTAGTTCAGTTTTATATCGCAAATGAACTCATTTGGAGCTCGATTCCTGAAATAGACAACCTCAACCATGACCCTAAGTACGCAGGGTTTGGTTATATGGATATTGAGAATGAACCTTGGCGATATTTCCAACTTCCATTGCCTAAAGCGATGAATACTAAGCATGAGTACATCTTTGTTGCTGAGAAAGAGTCGATTCGTGATGAAATGATGTATGAATTGGCGTTGTCTGCTGCTTTACCACAATTTGTTTTAATTCCGAGTCTGGCACTGCTGATGGTGCTTTTGATTGATAAACATTTTAAGCCTATCTCTGAACTTAAGCGGGCAATTGCTCAACGCAGTGCGAATAAGCTAGACAGCATATATGTCGCAAACCCCACGCAGGAATTATCTCCCCTAGTTGCAGCCCTCAATACTTTGTTGAATGAGTTGGATCAAGCTTGGCAAAGGGAAAAACGTTTTACCCGTATGGCAGCACATGAGTTGAAAACACCGCTGACCATACTGCGCCTGAATGCAGAAAACGCTTTGATGAGCCAGAACGAGCAACAACTGAAATCAGATTTAAGCAATATTCTGCAAGGCATCGACAGAACAGACCGCATGATTCAGCAACTTTTGACACTGGCTAAAGTGGAAAGCATCCATGAAATGAAGTTCTTGGTTACGGATCTTTCTAAGCTTTGTCAGTCAGTTATCGCAGAACGCGTACCGCTTGCTCTTAAGCGTCAGCAAGAAGTCTCGTTTGAAGGCGATGGTATTCAAGTGTTAGGCGACGAAGCATTACTGAGAATGCTGCTAACGAACCTGCTTGATAACGCGATGCGCTATTCGGGGGATGGTTCTCAGATCAACATCAGACTGGAAGACAAAGAAGAGTCTGTGAACGTCTACGTCAGTGATACTGGCAAAAACATCACTACTGAAACGCGAGAGAAAATGTTCGATAACTTCTATCGAGCCAACACAGAAAAAGGCGACGGTGCAGGGCTTGGTATGTCGATTACCCGCGATATTGCCAGATTGCATCGAGGAAGCGTTGAGCTGCTTCCTCGCGCGGACAGCCGTAACACGTTTTTGGTTGTGCTACCTAAATAAATAGGTTTCTTTGTTTTTGATGTTGCGGCAGTTAAGATTTAAGGCCGTAACATCGCATACCGCCATTGCTGGTCACTTCTGCGCGGCTACCTTGATGCCATGCTCCATCTTCACTGTTCCAAAATGCAAGATGATACTGCTCGCCATCATCATGCCAGAACCCGATAGGTTGATTGGGAAAACTATTTCTGCAAATTAATTCACCTTCAGCAAGAGAGACAGACTTTCCGCTTTGGTCAATGACATCGATATCTAAGCCCAAAGCCGCACCTTGGCATTCTCCTTTATATACAGGAGAGGTAGGGTTACCAATCACAAAGTTGCCGAGAATGTTGGCATCTCCAGACATGACTGATAGGTGCAAATCGGGTTTGACTTGGTCGTATATATAATCAAATTGTTTGGCTTTGAGCATTTGCCCCGTTGAACAGAGTGTCTTGAGAGAAGTTAAAGCGTAAAAATTGCCGGGTGAAAACTCTTTTTGCTCAAGAGCCTGTAAATAATCTGCCGGAGTCGCAAACAGAGTCACTTCCGCTTCCTGAATGAACTCCCATAATGCACTTGGTTGAGGATAGAGAGGATAGCCATCATAAATGACTAAGGTTGCCCCGCTTGCTAGTGCAGAAACATGCCAGTTCCACATCATCGAGTCACATTCTGTATTGATCAGGACGCGATCATCGGGCTGTATATCGCACTGAAGCTGATGCTCTTTTAAGTGATTAAGTACGGTTCCCCCGACACTGTGAGCGGTGCATCTCGGTGGAGCATTATCTATTTCTGAAAACAGCACAAACAGAGGGTCGTTAAAACCAATACGCTCGTAAGTTAAACCCCGAGGAAGGTAGCTGGAAAGCAGTGATTGCCAGTCGGAAAACGTATCATTGAAATTCACGCTGTATTCGCGTTGCTGTAAATATTCTATCTGGCAGGTATTTTCTATACTTTCAATCGCTTGAACAATTTTAGAATTACTTTCTTCCATCAGATGATTGCTGCCGTTAAAGCTATAACCATTACAGCAGAACAAGATTTTGGGTTGAATTTGCTCAAAGCGAGCGATGGTGTCATCAATATCATCTGAAGGGGAAGTTGATGCCCAGATAGCTCCCAAGCTTGTGGTCGCCAGCATCGCTACAACGGTTTCAGGCATATGGGGTAAGCAAGCCGCAACCACATCACCTTTTATCACCCCATTCTGTATCAGCCATTGCTGAACAATCGATACCTGATCACAGAGCTGCTGCCATGTCAGTTTTTTGCTTTGTCCGCTCTCGTTTTTAAACCAGATAGCAACGCCTTCAGGTTTTTGGAAAGCGTAGGAAAGTAGGTTCTCTGCGTAATTGAGTTGCGCCTGAGGAAACCAAATCGTATCACGAGCAGGGAGGAATTTTTGCCAACGAGCGATGCCTTCACCGTAGATACAGTTACCGCAGAATCCAATCACATCACAGAATTGCCATATCTCCAGCCAGAACTTTTTCTTATCCGCTACTGACCATTGGTGGAGCTGCTGATAGGTTTCAACCGCTTCACCCTGCATATTAATGTGTTGAATAAACTGCTGAAGATTCGATGCTTGGACTCGCTCTTCGCTGGGTATCCACAATGGGTTTTCGTTAGACATAACTCGCTCAGCCATTCAATTTACTCTGAATAGAGTTTTGACGCAGATCTAGACAAAGTCAAACAACAGCTCACTGATATTTAAGAAAAAAAGAGAATGACTACCGTGATGATTTGGATTGAGTTGGCTAAGGAATAAAGCTGTTGGCGGATTTTAGTAGGAGACAGGTAAAAAAATAGCCAACTGTAAGTAATACAATTGGCTGATATAACATGTGAACAAAATGTATTCACTAACAACGTCAGTTGGCTAGGTGACCCTCGGCTTAATAAGGGTCAACTAATATAAAGCATATTGCATGCCAACTTTTTTAGTGTGATTTTTGGTTATTAATTAATCTATATTGGCGATTTGTGAACGTTTCGTGGAAAAACTTTGCATAATGCAAATGCATAATGCAAAAGTTTGGTCAATTTGCTAGTGATAATCTTAATATTAAAACGCCATTTCATTAAATCCTTGTTAATTTAATTATAGTTAGAATACTAATTAATATTTATATGTCTTATAAATTTAATTAATCTCAATAAATCCTTTAAAAACAATATTATACGCTTGTTTGCCCATCTCCTTTCAATATTTAGGGTTGAAATAATCTTTAGTCTTGTTAGTTTATATAAGGAATTTGTTTAGAGTTCTAAATGATTATGTGGCGAACAATGATTACAGCAGCACCTTGGGTCGCATACCCAGAAATTATGCAAAATCTTCAGGAAGATTGGGTTTTTAGAATACCTACCGCAAGTGATGGCGCAAAAATACATGAGCTTATCTCTCAGTGTGCGCCGCTTGATGAAAACTCAGCTTATTGCAACTTTCTGCAATCAACGCACTTTCAAAGTACTTGTGTTGTCGCTGAGTGTGACGGTGAGATCGTTGGTTTCGTTTCAGCCTATCGCAAGCCGGATAACCCTAGTGAGTTATTCATTTGGCAAGTCGCTGTGCATGAAAGTGCGCGCGGTAAAGGTCTTGCTTTCCATATGCTGAAAGAGATTCTGACCAGAGATGATCTGCAAGACATCCAAGTGTTGGAAACCACGATTACTAAAGACAACCTCGGGTCATGGAGCCTGTTTAAGAAATTAGACAGAGTGCATGGAGAGCGTGGTGAAGTATCCACTTTTCTCGATGAAACCCGTCATTTTGAAGGTAAACACGATACGGAATATTTGTATCGAATTCCTCTAAAGCAGCAGTAGCCAAAGGCTATCACTGTTATTCATTCAAGAATCAATAAAGAAGGTTAAAACGCTACGTTATGGATATCTTTAAGAAAAAAGAATCAAACGTTCAATCTTACGCAAAAAATTTCCCCGTTGTTTTCTCTACTGCTAAAGGCAGTTGGCTCTACACCAAAGATGGTGACGCTTACCTTGATTTCTTAGCGGGTGCCGGTTCACTGAACTATGGGCACAACAACGCCATTTTTAAGATGGCACTGCTTGAGTACATCGATAAAGATGGTATTACGCATGGTTTAGACATGCACTCAGAAGCGA
>Ga0194137_10002214_pt1 | contig 11552 bp, 11 predicted proteins | sample TARM_MetaG_T3_14_FD_134025 | JGI IMG/M metagenome (GOLD analysis project Ga0194137, IMG submission 134025) | Freshwater microbial communities from Pennsylvania, USA, analyzing microbe dynamics in response to fracking - TARM_MetaG_T3_14 (version 2) | ecosystem: Environmental > Aquatic >...
CCCGGTGGGCGACTGCGGCCTGACCGGCCGCAAGATCATCGTCGATACTTACGGCGGCACGGCCCGCCACGGCGGCGGCGCCTTCTCCGGCAAGGACCCCTCCAAGGTCGATCGCAGCGCCGCCTACGCCGGCCGTTACGTGGCCAAGAACATCGTCGCCGCCGGTCTCGCCGACAAGTGCGAGATTCAGGTCTCCTACGCCATCGGCGTGGCCGAGCCGACCTCCGTCTCGGTCAACACCTTCGGCACCGGCAAGGTGGATGATGCGAGGATCATCGAGCTGGTCCGCGAGCACTTCGACCTGCGGCCCAATGCCATCACTCGCATGCTCGATCTGCTGCACCCCATGTACCGGCTGACCGCGGCCTACGGCCACTTCGGTCGCGAGCCCTTCGAGACCTCCTACACCTGGACCGACACCCAGGGCCAGGAGCATACCGAGACCTTCACCGCCTTCCCCTGGGAGGCCACCGACAAGGCCGCTGGCCTGCGCAACGCCGCCAGGCTCTGACCCCCGACGACACGGAGAAACAAGATGTCCCAGAAGCTCTACTGTATCGCCAACTTCAAACCCAAGCCCGGCCGCGAACAGGCCGTGTTCAAGGCCCTGCAGGCGCTCGAGCCCAATGCGCACCGCGAGGACGGCTGCCTCCAGTACACGGTGACCCGGCATATCGATCACCCCAATGCCCAGGGTGCCAGCTACCCCATCGTCTTCCACGAGATCTGGGCCAGCCGAGAAGCCTTCGAGGCGCACTGCAACCGTCGCGAGATCAAGGCGTTCTTTGCCAGCCAGGTCGAGGCTGATGACGGCGACGTGGATCATGCCAATGTCTGCGTCTACACCGACGAGCCCCACGACTACGACGCCCCGGAACTCTGAATCCGACATAAATGGCACGGGCATGACCGCCCGTGCCCATGCATACCACAGGAGAACCTCATGACCGAGCAGAAGATGAACGTCGAGAGCTTCAATCTGGATCACACCAAGGTGAAGGCCCCCTATGTGCGCTTGGCTGACGTCAAGACCGGCGAGCACGGCGATACCATCCACAAGTACGACCTGCGTATCTGCCAGCCCAACCAGGCGCACATGGAGATGCCCGGCCTGCACTCCCTGGAGCACCTGATGGCGGAGCTGTCGCGCAACCACTCCGATAAGGTGGTCGACATTAGCCCCATGGGTTGCCAGACCGGCTTCTACGTGGCGCTGCTGAATCACGACGACTACGACGGCGTGCTCGAGCTGCTGGAAGGCACCCTCAAGGACGTGCTCGAGGCCACCGAGGTCCCGGCCTGCAACGAGATGCAGTGCGGCTGGGCGGCCAGCCACAGCCTGGAAGGCGCCCAGGAGATCGCTCGTGGTCTCCTGGCCAAGCGCGATGAGTGGACCCAAGTGTTTGCTTAATTCATCTGCTGCGCTTGCGCTACAAAATCATGGGCAAAGCGGCTACGTTGAGTCTTTCGGTCGGTGGAATCTAGTAGCGGGCCAATCCGCCGGCCCCTTTGGCTCGATCAACGAGGGGTAGAGATGAATCATCCGGAACTCGATATCGAGAAGATCACCCATCAACTCGAGGATACCAAGGCGGCGCTGATCGATCAGAGCTTCGAGAGCAAGGAGAGCCGCGCCACGGTGGTGCTGGACCAGCAGTCCGTGGGGCGCCTGTCGCGCATGGATGCCTTGCAGGGGCAGGCCATGGCCAAGGCTGAGGAGGATCGTCGGCAGCTGGCAATCCGACGTATCGATGCCGCCCTGTCGCGCATCGCCCGGAACGAGTATGGGGAGTGCATCGAATGCGGTGAATGGATCGGCCCCAAGCGACTCGAGTGGGACCCTACCGTGCTGAAATGTATCGACTGTGCCGAGTGAGGAGTGATGCTGAAACTAACGCAGGACAACGTGACCATCGAGATCAGAAACCGCCAGGATCTCGATGAGGAAACACTGGATGCCGAGGTGGTGCCGGCCACCGATGCGCAGCGGCGAGACCTGGGCACTGCGGCCGTGGGGCACGCCTGGATGGCCTGGTCACCGATGGATACGACCCCTCAGCTGATCAAGTTCATGCCGCCCGAGACGGTGAACCAGGACGAGAGGCGAAAGTTGCTGCTTAGCTACCGGAATGCGTTGCGCGTGGCCGATCGTCACGAGGTGACCTCGCTGGCCTTGCCATTGCCGCAGCAGGCTGGCCTGCCCCTGCTGCAGGAGCGCCTGGTGGCAGAGCTCGCGTTGGTGCTGCTGGACACGTGCCGAAGACGCCGCCACCTGCGTCGCCTCCAGCTGATCGCCAGTGGAAATCAGGAAGCAGTGCTATATGCCAACTGGCTCGTTGAGGTACAGAACGACCGCCCCCCTTCCCTTGAACGGTCATTCAAGAGTTTGTTATCGTAAACGTCTTCTAATCCCATCTTCCAGATACCTTTCCCTGAGGTCGCTGGTAACTGCAAGGAGCAATCCGTTGGCTCAGTTACTTACCGACACCCTCATCAGTCCGCCCTAGCGCTCCCGTATCCTGCGTCTTCGACGTTTCTTCGGCACGCCACTACCGTGGCTGCCTGTCTGCCAGACAAGTAAAGGATACGTGTATGAGCGACCAAGGGGCCTTCCTCCCCGATGCCGAACGGCTATCCGCAAAGGATGGCTGGGTAAGTGTTCATGACCACCTACCCATCAACCCCCGTTCCACCCTGCTGGTGGTGTATCAGGACATGCATGGCGCCGGCGTCACCTCGGCAATCATGGAGCGTGGACGCTTCCTGAGCATCGCCAACCGTGCGCTTCTGCGCGGTGTGCGCTCCTGGCGCTACCAGGGGGAGTAACCGATGAGCTTCGAGACACTTCCATCCTCTCCGCGCATCCAGCAACTTCTGGAACTAGGCTATCTCAGCCTCGAACAGCAACGACCGAAGTCACACGACTGCGTCGATTACGACCTGCTGTTCATGGGACAACGGATATCGGGCCATCGCACCCTGTCAGGAGTGGAGCTCGAGGCAGATCAGGCGCTCAATCCCATCGATGCTGCGCTGCTACTCGGGGCGGGGCCGGGTATCCGCTCGGTATTCTGGCGCCCCCATGACCCGGTGCTCTTCGCGCAGGAGGCGAGCATGGCCAGGGAGCCTTCCTGGGATTGACCGCAGATCTCTCCCGTTGCTGCGACACTTCCGGTTCGTTTTCCCAGCAGGCCAATCATGTCAACCAACACAGCCCCCAGATCCGCTACCTCGCTGCATGGCGAGGTGGCCAGACGGCGTACCTTTGCGATCATCTCGCACCCGGATGCCGGCAAGACCACCTTGACCGAGAAGCTGCTGATGTACGGCGGCGCGATCCGTTCCGCAGGAACCGTCAAGGGCAAGAAGAGCAACCAGTTCGCGACTTCGGACTGGATGGAGGTCGAGAAGCAGCGTGGCATCTCGGTGGCCAGCTCCGTCATGCAGTTCGAGCATGATGGCTGCGTGATCAACCTGCTCGACACGCCCGGTCACCAGGACTTCTCGGAGGATACCTACCGCGTGCTCACCGCGGTGGACGCGGCGCTGATGGTGATCGATGCCGCCAAGGGCGTCGAGGCGCAGACCATCAAGCTGCTAGAGGTGTGCCGGATGCGCCGAACGCCGGTGATCACCTTCATCAACAAGATGGATCGCGAGGTTCGTGAGCCCCTGGAGCTTATCGACGAGATCGAGGAGATCCTGGGCATGCCCTGTGCACCGATCACCTGGCCCATCGGCATGGGCAAAGACTTTGCCGGCGTCTTCGATCTGGCCAGTGAGCGAATGCTCAAGTTCACCCCGGGAGAGAGCCGACCCGAGACCGATCTCGAGGTGCTGGAAGGGGAGGACCATCCCTATCTGGTGGAGCACTTCCCCATCGCCCATGCCACCTTCAAGGAGGAGGTTGAAATCGTGCGCGAGGCGGCGGAGCCCTTCGATCAAGACGCTTTCCTCAGCGGTGACCTGTCGCCGGTGTTCTTCGGTTCCGCGATCAACAACTTCGGCGTGCGCGACATCCTCAAGGCACTTGTGGCCTGGGCGCCACCGCCACGCCGGCGCGAGGCCCGCCAGCGCACGGTACGGCCGGACGAGGAGGCCTTCACCGGCATCGTGTTCAAGATCCAGGCCAACATGAACCCCCAGCACCGGGACCGCATCGCCTTCGTGAGGGTCTGCTCCGGGGCCTATCGCCAGGGGCTCAAGGCTCGACATATCCGCAGCGGCAAGCCCATCCGGCTCGATCACGCCATCACCTTCATGGCCCAGGAGCGGGCCCATCTCGCTTCCGCCTATGCCGGGGACATCATCGGCATCCCCAACCATGGTCGCCTGCGCATCGGGGACGTTATCACCGAGGGCGAGGTGTTGGAGCTGGAGGGCATCCCGCACTTCTCCCCGGAGATCTTCCGCGCCGCGCGGCTGAACGATCCCTTGCGGGCCAAGCAGCTCAACAAGGCGCTGCTGGAGCTGGGCGAGGAGGGCACCATCCAGGTGTTCGAGCCACTGGAGAAGACGGGAATGATCCTGGGTGCCGTGGGACAATTGCAGTTCGAGACCGTGGCCCACCGGCTGCAAGCTGAATACGGGGTCGATGCCGCCTTCGAGAGCGTGCCGGTGCATAAGGCGCTGTGGGTGAGCAGCGAGGATGCCGCCGCGATGAAGCGCTTCAGCCAAGCTAATGCCAACCGCCTGGCGCGGGATGCCGCCGGGGCGCTGGCCTTCATGGCGCCCAACCGCTCGATCCTCGATCTGACCCTCGAAAAGTGGCCGGAGATCGACTTCCACAGCACCCGTGAAGTTGGCGCGACCTGATCCCTTTACCCCGAATATCGACCCGAACGGACCACGATGAACCAGAAAGCCGATACCCCCGAACGGGCCGCCGAGCGGCGCCAACTCGAGCACACCCTGACACGCATCGACGCCAATCTGGCGGAGCTGGAGGCGCGCCTTGCCGACTACGCCGAGGATATCCAGGCACAGAAGGAGTATCTCTGGTCGAGCCGTGACGAGATGGACCATATCGAGAAGATCTCGGCCCGGGAGTCCATCGAGCAGTCCGTCATGTCCGGCGACAACGCCCTGGCCCGACGCCGCAAGCTCGAGAAGCTCCGGCATTCCCCCTACTTCGGTCGATTCGACTTCGCCCGTGGCGACAGGGCCGAGCCGGTCTACATCGGCATCCACCACTTCCACGATGACCTGGAGCGGGTGAGTCGAGTCCACGACTGGCGAGCACCCATTGCCTCGCTGTTCTACGACGTAGAGACCGGCCCTGCCACCTACGAGAGCCCCGAGGGGACGGTGGCCGGCGAGGTCACCCTGAAGCGACAGTTCCGCATCAAGGGCGGCGAGATCGAGCTGATGATCGACAGCGCCGTGCATGTGGTGGACGACGTCCTCCAGGAGGAGCTCGGCCGCGCCTCCGACGAGGGCATGAAGAACATCGTCGCCACCATCCAGCGCGACCAGAACGCCATCATTCGCAATGATGAGGCCCAGGTGCTGGTGATCCAGGGGGTGGCGGGTTCCGGCAAGACTTCCATCGCTCTGCACCGCATCGCCTACCTGCTCTATCGCTTTAAGGAGAGCCTGCGCTCCGAGGACATCCTGATCATCTCGCCCAACCGGGTGTTCTCCGACTACATCGCCAACGTGCTACCGGAGCTCGGCGAGGAGACGGTCAACCAGGTCGGCATGGAGGAGCTGGCCGACGAGTTGCTCGAGGGCCAGTACCGCTTCGAGAGCTTCTTCGAGCAGACCACGGCGTTGCTGGAGAAGGACGACGAGGCGATGAAGGCACGGCTGCGCTACAAGGCCTCGCCGGACTTCCTGACCGAGCTCGACCACTACGCCGCCCATGTCGAAGCCAACCGCTTCGCCGCCGAGGACCTGTGGATCGCTCGGCGCCTGGTGCCCGCCTGGCTGCTCGAGGAGGTGTTCCGCAAGCAGCGCCACCTGCCCACCAATGAACGCCTGAAGCAGGTGAGCTGGGAGATCGAGCGAAAGATCGGCAACCAGTACAACTACGACCTGGAACCCGAGGAGCGCAAGCAGCTCAAGGCGGCAGTCAAGACGATGCTCCGGCAGGCGACACTGCGCGAGACCTACAAGGGCTTCTACGACTGGCTGGGTCGGCCGGAGCTGTTCAGGACCGCCTCGCGGGGCAGGCTGGAGTATGCCGACGTCTTCCCGCTGATCTACCTGAAGATGCGCCTAGAGGGAGTGCGTTCGCGCTGGCGTGAAGTCAAGCACCTGCTGGTCGACGAGATGCAGGACTACACCCCGGTGCAGTATGCGGTGATCGGCCGGCTCTTCTCGTGCAAGAAGACCATCCTCGGCGATGCTTTCCAGTCGGTGAACCCCTATAGCGCCTCCAAGGCCGAGGAGATCCGCCGGGTGCTGCGCCAGTCCGCCTGCGTGACCCTCAACAAGAGCTACCGCTCGAGTATTCAGATCACCCGCTTCGCACAGCGCATCTCGCCTAACCCCGAGTTGGAGGCGATCGAGCGTCACGACGAGGAGCCGGCGGTGATCCAGACGCGCACTCGCAAGACGGAGCTTGCCAAGATCGGTGAGCTGGCCCGCGACTTCAGCGATTCCGAGCACAACACGCTCGGCATCGTCTGCAAGACCCAGAAGCAGGCCAGGAAGGTCTTCGACGCCCTGGAGAGCGGTGAGCATGGCGACTTCGAGCGCCTGCAGCTGCTCGGCGAGAAGAGCAGCGCCTTCGGCCGCGGCATCGTCGTCTGTACCGCCCACATGGCCAAGGGCCTGGAGTTCGACCGGGTCATCGTCCCCGAGGCCACGGCGAAGAACTATGCCACCGACATGGAGCGCAACCTGCTCTACGTGGCCTGCACCCGGGCCATGCACCGTCTGGCGCTGACCCATGCCGGCCCCCCGACACCCTTCCTGGAGTCCGCCTGAGAGGCGGTTTCCATTCATGCAACACACCAACCACCACGAGGATCCCCAGGTGAGTCAAACGATTGCGGTATTGAAAGGCGATGGCATCGGCCCCGAGATCATGGAGGCCACTCTGCGCGTACTGGACGCGCTCGACTGCGGCCTGACCTACGAGTTTCATGATGCCGGCCTTGCCGCGCTCGACGCTCACGGCACCCTGGTACCCCCCGAGACGCTGGCGGCCATCGAGAAGCATGGTGTCGCCCTCAAGGGGCCGCTGACCACGCCCATCGGCAAGGGGTTCTCCTCCATCAATGTGCAGCTGCGCCGTCACTTCGACCTCTATGCCAATGTGCGGCCGGCAATCAGCTTTCCCGGTACCCGTTCACGCTACGACGACATCGACCTGATCACGGTGCGCGAGAATACCGAAGGCGCCTATCTCGCCGAAGGCCAGAGCCTCTCCGAGGATGGCGAGACGGCCCTGTCGAGCATACGCGTGACCCGCAGCGGCTCGGAGCGCATCGTGCGCTACGCCTTCGAGTTGGCTCGTCAGCGCGGTCGTCAGAAGGTCACCGCGGTGCACAAGGCCAATATCATCAAGACCAGCTCCGGCTTGTTCCTGGATGTTGCCCGAGAGGTGGCAGATGAGTATCCGGAGATCGAGTTCCAGGAGATGATCGTCGACAACGCCTGCATGCAGCTGGTGATGAATCCCAACCAGTTCGATGTCATCGTCACCACAAACCTGTTCGGCGACATTCTTTCCGACCTGTGTGCCGGCTTGGTCGGTGGCCTGGGCCTAGCCCCGGGGTCCAACATCGGCAGTGAGGTGGCCATCTTCGAGGCGGTGCACGGTTCGGCACCAGACATCGCCGGCAAAAAGATCGCCAACCCATGTGCACTGCTGCTCGCAGCGGCTGACATGCTCGACCATCTTGGCATGGTGGAGAAGGGCGCGAAGATCCGGGGCGGCATCCGCGTGGTACTCGAGAATGACCGCGAGCAGGTCACGCCGGACATGGGCGGAGGCGGTAATACCGATACGTTTGCCGATGCTTTGGTTAAAGTAGTTCGGAGTTAAAATTACTTAGAAAATGGCACTTTGGCTGAAAATGCCCCGGCCCTGTAAGCAAAAAACAAGGGATATAGCACTCCCGGTGCCGCCCCATGGGGCAGCACCGGGGTTATGTCCTGAGTAAGCAAAGGATGGATTCCTCACGCCCCCTAACCGGTGTCGTTGCGCCACACTGAGAGGCCTGAATTCAAGCAATAACTTGGTTCTTTGTATGGCGAAATCCTGAAATTGTTCTATGGAATCAACAAACGCTACATATGGCTGAACAACCACCCACCCCAAAGAAGACACCGCACCATCAATAACCGATTTCAGTATTACAGTAATGGGATAATGACAGAAAAAACTCCCTTAATTATTTTCCAATCGAACGATCAATCACACTGGCTCCGGCACATAGCAAGCATGACTTGATACGAGCTCTCCAAGAACTTATCTTTTTCTCTTCTTCATCTCCATAACTCTCTTTTGGGTGATGAACCGAGCACACAAAATCACAGTACTTTCCCATATTTCTTGGCCAGATCAACGACCTCTTAACGACGCCCCTAACAATTTTATCAACACTACAACTTTCATCAACCCCTCCCTTAAAGCTAAATATTTTAGTGGAAAGCTTTTTCTTATTATCTGAAGTATCGACCTCCAAGATATAGCGATACCCGCCATTTTTCAAACCAAACTTCGCCATCAAATAGCACCGTTGCTTTCCATCTTCCATTTTATGGTAGCTACAACGCGGAAGCTGAGGTAACGGCTGTACTTTTAGCTCCAGAAGACTCAGCTTTCCATCTGATTCCCCGGCTATCTGTCTTATGACCTGTTTGAGCATCACAAAACGGTTTGAGTACTGCCTCTCTTCCGCTTCGAGTTGCTGATATTCCCCCGGAGCGATGCTGCCACCGATGACGTCATCGCCGATGCCCAAAACCTTGGGGTTATTGTGGCCTTCTAGTTCACCCTGATCTTCCTGCCCTAGAATGCCAGCCTTTTTTCCATTGTAAGCAAGCTTCGTAGTAACGGAGTTAGAGAAGACGATATCCTCCACCGGTAGTTCTATCGATTGCCTGTCTTTGGCCTCATCCGGTTCCTGCTCCGTATCCACCTCTATGTCGTCGACACCTTGTGCTCCAGAGCCTCCTCGACCTTCACCAGTCCCCCTGACTGGCAACTTCAGGCTCGGGTGGTGGAAATAAATGTCTTGCTCGTTGATGCCCGCATCCAAACCCTGTAAGCCAGATATCTCCCAGATAAGCATTTCCCTGTCATCACTGTCATAGGGGCCCCTAGCGATAACCTTCACACCATCCAGAATATTGGGGGGCCTAAAATCGAACTGCCAGCGTTGGTAGCCATTACGATTTCGTAGGTCACGGTTAAGAAGCATCCAGATGGAATTGAAGGACCGATACACGTCTTCGTTGAGCAGGAGCCAAGCTAATAGGTCGCGATAAGCCTTCTTCTTCAAGATGCTGACTGGGGCACCGGTCTTAGCAGGCGTATGAATGTGGATAGCCTCTTCGTCATCCTGTTTGACGTTGAAGATGATATCCAAGCCACTGGGGTGGTACGCTGCCCTGACAAGGAATCCAGCATGGAAGAACAACTTCCGGGCTAGCTCGAACTTGGGAAGCCAGACGGTGATACCACCGGTATCGAAGACGAAACATTTCTGCTCGGCCACTTCCCGCCTTACGGCTAATCGCTTCGAGAGACGAGAGCAATCTCCCAAGCAGCGTTCCTGCCAAGAAGCCACTGGTGGCAGGGAGAATTCCTGCTTAAACCCGCCACTTCTGTAAGGTTCGCCCTCAAGCTGCACGAACTGGCGACCCAGTCCCATTACACACAGTGCCTCGACGGCAAGGTTGCGAGTCAGTTCCTTGCCTTGATGGTCCCTGAAATAGGCCGCCACCCGCCACTGCTGTCGGTCACCGCTGCGCCGAAAGTGGTTACCCATGGCCAGTAGCTTCGCATCGGTCGGTATGTCCTTGAAAAGAATCTTCTTCACAATGTTTCATCCAGACTCTGTAGAAAGCGCCTAGCCAGTTCGGTCGTGCGCGACGTCTGCAAGCCGCACAGGCGCTCCAATTCCCATTTCTTCCGTGCCCTGCCTGCCAAGGCGTCGTTGATGAGTACCTTGGTCAGCCTCCTCACCTGGTACTCACCTAAACTCTCCGCATACTTAACCAGGAAGGCCCTGCAGAGTGGCAGCCGGTGGAGGTTCTTCTCCACCGATGCGGAATGGGGGAGCTGACTAAGGAACCAAGCCTGGCTTTGCCGGGGGTCAGACAGGTTCTCTCTACTCTCTCCCTCGATACGGATCAAACGCTTGGCCAACTGTCGGTCTCGCCTGGCCCAGTCGATCTGACGATGGTTGCCATGCTCGACTTTCCTGCCGGCATTCGTAACCATCAGCCACTGACGATCATGGCGGTAAAGCCAGAAATAGAGGGCTTGACCACCTTGTTCCCTCGCCCGTTTCGTTCCCCCAGCCTTGCCCAGCGCCTTGAGCCACTTTTCCCTCTGCTGAAAAAGCTGCCAATCAGTGTGACCAGTGACCGGAGCCGCCCCATCGTTCACCTTTTCTTCATCAGGCAATCGGCCCGCTTCCACCAAAAGAGATTCGGCATCCTGCCCCTGCCTGAAGCAGGTCCAGACGGTGAGATGCTGGAGGAAACTGAAGGACTTGCGATGCTGGCGGAACATGGCAACGAACCAGCAGGGTGCTTCCGAGACCAACAACCCATTAGAAGCCAACCAGTGACTGGAATGGCTGAACAGCACCCGTTGCCAAAGCATGTCTACCCGGACGTGGTGCCCCGTTGTCGCTCCTTGTTCTATAGCCAGTCTGTGATAGAAGCGACTCCATTGACGAGAAGTTGGCGACGGGGCATCGGCTGACGACAGCAACTGGTGAACGCCTCTGGCAATCAGCAAATCGCTTGCGTCCGCCGGAACCGGTGACCCTCCGTGTGGGCAGTTCCAAGGGGAGGCGGCTTGGAAATCGTATCGCGACCTACGTCTAAAGGGCACGCTGGAATCCAACAAGCAACACAGGTGATCAAGACAAGCATTTGCCCCGATGACTTGCCACTCGCGGCGCCAGTAGTATTCCCCATGCAGAGCGTACATCTCGGCTAGACAGATAGGACAGTATCGCAGCCAAGGAGGCCATTTCACCGTGGCCGTGGTGATCCCCGCAAGGCCCAAGGTACCGGGCTGACCGTCACCGATTATAGCTGTCTCTAAGCGGTTCCGGCGCTCTAGGGTCATGAAAGGCGCATACAGCGGGAATAGCGTATGACGACGCACCAAAAGTGCAGCGTCCAGACCCAACGACCTGCCAACGTTCATTACCAGCTTCCCCAAGTGGTTTGGCAGATCCGTGGTAGCAGCCACCCAAGGGTCCGAAAAGTGCTGCCTCAACAAATCCTTTTGGCTGTCCAAGCCCAGATGGACACGGCAACGACCTGATTCCGTGAAGCCAGCGCCGACACTTCCCCTATCACCGCCAGCGAGCATTTTTTGACCGCCGATTCCGTCTCAACCGCTGAACGCATAC
>Ga0194137_10002217_pt1 | contig 11540 bp, 11 predicted proteins | sample TARM_MetaG_T3_14_FD_134025 | JGI IMG/M metagenome (GOLD analysis project Ga0194137, IMG submission 134025) | Freshwater microbial communities from Pennsylvania, USA, analyzing microbe dynamics in response to fracking - TARM_MetaG_T3_14 (version 2) | ecosystem: Environmental > Aquatic >...
GTTTCACTCCTTTTCGGATGATTTTGGTTGCACTTAATTAATTCGACATTTTGGGGTGAAACTCCTTTTTGCTTTAGCTACAATTTAGAAAAATCAACTATTGTGAAATATGAAATTTACTCACTTAATAAAGTTTCTACGAGTAGGAGGCTAAGAAATGGTCGAGGGATTAGGATGGCTGAATCTAGCACTTGTTTTTCTAATGATTCTTATATATCCAATTAAAAGGCTATATTTAGACAAAAGAAAACCCAAACTATTGAAACTATATAAGGCGGCCCGCTACTATCATCCGTTGTTAGGCTTTATTATTGTTCTTATTGGTCTAACTCATGGTTATTTAGCAATAGGCTCCATAAGGTTACACACTGGTACCTTAGTAGTCCTAACAGTTATATTGATGGGCTGTATTACCGTATTAGGAAGAAGGAAGCTGCTATTTCAACGGAACTGGAGAAAAATCCATGTTTATTTAGTACCTTTGCTATTCATCTTTATTTTTGTACATATATTTTTTAGAAATATTATCTAATGTAAATCTTTTAAGACATATTAATCTACATATCGCTGGCCGATTAGTTAAAATAATCGGTTTTTTTATTTTACACTAAAACATTGTAATAAATATTTTATTAATTCTAAAAATACTATAGAATAAATTAAAAGGAATTATCATTTATTTATCGAATAATGTAAAAGTTATATATTTATTATTAAGGAGGACCTATGAAAGTATTATTAGCGCAGTACTCGGGTTTTTGTTTTGGTGTTGAAAAGGCAATTAATACGGTTTTCGAAAAACTGGATATAAATAATTCAGAAAAACCAATTTACTCCTTAGGACCATTGATACATAATAACCATGTTGTAAAGGAACTCGAGGAAAAAGGTGTTAAAGTAGTAGATGATTTAGATAATGTAAATAGTGGAATTCTAGTAATAAGATCCCATGGTGTTCCTAAGAAAATATACGAATTAGCTAATGAAAAAGGCTTAGAAATTGTAGACACAACCTGTCCATACGTACAACGAATTCAAAACATAGTAAAAGATTATTACTTAATAGGTTATACTATAATTATAGTCGGAAATGTAGATCATCCTGAGGTAATTGGAATAAACGGTTGGTGCAATAACGAAGCTATAATTTTGAATAGTATTGACCAGGCTAGACAAATCCCATGTACTAAAAATATTTGCTTAGTTTCCCAAACCACTATGCCATTACAAACCTTTTTAGATATTAGCTCTGTTATTGAAGAAAAAACCAATAATCTTAAAAAATTCGACACCGTGTGTACAGCAACTAAACAACGCCAAGATGCGGCTCGAACATTAGCCCTTCAGGTTGATGCAATGATTGTAATTGGTGACAGTCATAGTTCAAATACTAAAAAACTCTTAGAAATTAGCCAAGAGGTAAACCCTAATGGGGCATTTCTCATTCAATCAAAAGAAGAACTACCATTAGAGTTACTAAAAGGTTATAATGTTGTAGGAGTTACAGCAGGTGCATCAGCACCAAAATGGGTAATAAAAGATATTGTTGAAATATTAAATAAAATATAGTAAATTTATATGTATGTTAATTTATGCGTAAGATACATATTTATTATAAAAGGAGGCAATCTCATGATTAACGAAATGGAAAGCTTTATGGAGGAAATAGAAAAGTCTATGCGTGCTCCTCGTCGTGGAGAAATAATCACAGGAAAGGTTATTAACGTAACTCGTAGCGAAATCGCTGTAAATATAGGTTATAAATCTGACGGTGTTATTCCACGGGAAGAGATTTCAAATGATAATAGTGTAGACCCTAGAGATTTAGTTCAACCTGGGGATGAAATTAGAGTTTATGTAATTAAAAACGATGATGGAGACGGAAATCTTCTTCTCTCTAAAAAAAGAGTGGATATGGAAAAAGGTTGGGACGATTTACAAAAAATCCAAGAAACAGAATCAATAATAGAAGCAAAGGTAACCGAAGCAGTTAGAGGTGGCGTTATCGCTATTGCTAAAAATGTTAGATGCTTCATTCCAGCTAGTCAGTTATCAGATAGATATGTATCTAATTTAGATGAGTTTGTTGGTAAAAGCTTTAATACTAAAGTATCTGAAATTGATAGAAATAAAAACAGAGTTATTCTTACAAGAAAAGCAGTTTTAGAGGAAGAAAACAAAAAAACTAGAAAAGAAATGTATAGCACATTAGAAAAGGGAAAAGTCTTAGCTGGAACAGTAAGACAAATTACTAACTTCGGTGCATTTGTAGATTTAGGTGGTGTCGACGGTTTAGTTCATATTTCTGAAATATCATGGGGAAGAGTAAAGCATCCTTCTGATGTTTTAAAAATTGGTGACCAAGTTAAAGCTGAAATTATAGATTTTGATATAGATAAAAACAAAATCTCTTTAAGTATAAAAAATACTTCAGTAGCACCTTGGGAAACTGTAGAAGATCAATATAAAGTAGGCGATATTGTAGAAGGGAAAATTGCTAGATTAGCTGATTTCGGAGCTTTTGTTGAGTTAAAACCTGGTTTAGATGGACTAGTTCACATTTCACAAATTAGCACTGAACATATAGCAAAGCCTTCTGAAAAACTTAAAGTAGGACAAACTATAAAAGTGAAAATATTAGATATAAATCCTGCTGACAAACGCATGAGCTTAAGCATTACGGCAGTAAATGAGGTTGAAGAAGCACCTATTGAATTTAATAATGATGAAACTCCAGTAACTATAGGGGATGTAATAAATAAAGAGTCATAGACTCTTTATTTTTTTATTGTTATAATTAATCAAAGTCAAAAAAGCAAAATATCTATTTAAAGGGGCGCATTTTTATGGATGGATACGAGTTATTTAAGCAAAATGTCTTTAAAAAAACAGGTATTGACTTGTCTTCTTATAAAGAAAGACAAATGAAACGAAGAATAGAATCATTAATGCAACGTAACGGTTTTAAAGATTTTGAAAAATATTTTAATGCTTTTAAACAAGAAACAAAAATGTTCGATGAGTTTATTAACTATCTAACAATAAACGTTTCTGAATTTTATAGAAATCCTCAACAATGGGAAGTTTTAGAGAAAGAGATTTTCCCGATGCTCTTACAAAAAAAATCGAATATAAAAATATGGAGTGCTGCCTGTTCCACCGGTGAGGAACCCTATTCCCTAGTAATGCACCTAACAAAATTTCTACCATTGAATCAGATCAATATTTTAGCTACAGATATCGATTCAGGTGCAATAAATAAGGCTAAAGTTGGCCTTTACTCAGCAAAGAGTCTTACTAACCTACCAAAGGCACATATCGATAACTATTTTACCCAAATAGGTGATAGCTATAAAATTAGTGATAAAATAAAAAGTAGAGTAAGTTTTGAACGCCATAACCTACTTAACGACTCTTACCCAAGTAATTGTGATCTAATTATATGCAGGAACGTTATGATTTATTTTACTGAAGAAGCAAAACACGACATGTATCATAAATTTCATAATGCCTTAGTTAAAGACGGTATACTGTTTGTAGGTAGTACTGAACAAATTATTTTACCAAATAAATACAATCTTACTCCTATGAAGACCTTCTTCTATACTAAAATGTAATTATAAGTACATATACTCCAAATAGAAAAAACATGTTACTACTTAAGTAACATGTTTTTTCTATTTGTATATTCTGTTAATCCTTGATTTAATATCTCCATTGCTTTTACTAAATCCTCTTCCTTAAGTATATAGGCAATTCTAACCTCATCATTCCCTAGGCCTGGCGTAGAGTAAAAACCTTTGGCAGGAGCTAACATTACGGTTTCATTGTTTATACTGAAGTCTTTTAGAAGGAATATTGCAAAGTCCTCAGCGTCTTCAATGGGAAGCTTAGCTATTACATAAAATGCTCCCGTAGGCTTTCTACAAATAATGTTGGGTATATTACTCAAGGACTTATATATAATATTTCTTCTGTTCTCATACTCCTCATTAACAGATTTAAAGTAAATCTGGTCAGTGTTATATAACTGTATGGCACCTATTTGTTCTAAAGTTGGAGCACATAAACGGCTCTGACAGAGTTTTAAGACTTGAGCAATTAAATTTTTATTTTTACTTGCTATCGAACCTATTCTGGCTCCACAGGCACTAAATCTTTTAGATATACTATCTACAATAACAACTCTGTCTTCTGTTTCTTTCATATTTGCAAAACTAGTAAATTCTAGTCCATCGTATACGAATTCCCTATATACTTCGTCAGAAATTATAAATAAATTACGTTCTAAGGCAATGTCACATAACATCTTTATCTCTTCTTTAGAATAAACAACTCCAGTAGGATTACCTGGATTACATACCATTATAGCCTTTGTCTTAGGGCTAATTAGACTCTCAATATGGCTTTTAGGAGGCAAATGAAAACCTTCTTCCGCCTTGCATGTCACTGGAACGATGTTTACATCAACAGCAGAGCAGAAACTACTATAATTTGCGTAGAAAGGCTCAGGTACTAAAACTTCATCCCCGGCATCCGCTATTGCAATAATTGAAAATAGTAGGGCCTCTGAGCCACCATTAGTCACTAATATCTCATTTTCTTCAAAATTTATATCATAACCTTTATAGTATTTAATAATTGCTTGAATCAACTCTGGAATTCCTTCAGATGGGGAATAGGCCAGTACTTTCTCACAATAGTTTGCTATAGTATCCATAAAGGCCGGCGGAGTTAGTATATCTGGTTGTCCAATATTTAAATGATATATTTTTTTACCGCTTTTTTTAGCTGCTACTGCATATGGCGCTAATTTTCTTATTGGTGATTCTTGCATCGAAATAATTCTGCTTGATAAATTCATAAAAAGCTCTCCTGTCTGAAATTTTTTCCCAAGATTATCATAGTTATAATATCCAATTATAATATATTCTAAGACTTTTGAGGTATTAATACAACAACTTTTTTTAATATTCTTGCAAGATGTTAATTTTAAATTTTCATTTAAAGTATTTAAATGAAAAATGTGTCAATAATACAGTTATATTTTTATAATGTTTAGGAGGCAAAAATATGCGTATACCACAACATATCGGTATAATACCTGATGGCAATAGAAGATGGGCAGAAAACCAAGGATTAACAAAAGAAAAGGGCTACGACTTGGGACTAAAGCCTGGTTTAGACTTTTTTCGTATATGTAAGGAATTAGGTGTCAAAGAAATAACCTACTACGGTTTTACTGTTGATAATACAAAACGCCCTTCAGTTCAAAGGTTAGCCTTTACATCTGCATGTATTAAAGCGGTTGAAATGCTATCAAAGGAGGATGCATCTCTATTAGTTCTAGGTAATACTGATTCAAAAATGTTTCCGAAGGAACTTTTGCCCTTTAGCAAACGTCGAACATTCGGCAAAGGAAGTATTAAAGTAAATTTCCTAGTTAATTATGGCTGGCAATGGGATCTCGGAAAACTTAATGAACAGAATACCAAAGGAAAGATGAATTTCTATAAATATATTAACTCAAATGATATATCTAGAATTGATTTAATAATCCGCTGGGGTGGACGACGACGTCTAAGTGGTTTCTTGCCTGTACAGTCAGTTTACTCGGACTTCTTTGTAGTTGATGAGTATTGGCCAGACTTTAAGGATCAACACGTACATGATGCTATTAATTGGTATAGTCAACAGGATATAACCCTAGGTGGTTGAGATAAGTCTCGCAAATTTTTGCAAGACTTTTTACTTTTTTTCACTCCTACTTATATATGAACTGTTTCTACATATACTATTTGATTATATAAACTAAGAGGTGACAAAATGAAAATAGGTTATGCTTGTATTCCTTTAGGTGTTAAATACTCGACTAATAGACGCTTTCTATTAAAAAACTTTTCTGAAGATAGATTTTTGGATACGACAATGGCAAATTTATTGGATCTAAAAAAGATATTAAAATATAATATAGAAAATGGTATTTACTTGTTTAGAATAAGTTCTGATATTATTCCCTTGGGTAGTCATAATATCAATGATTTACAATGGTATTCCCTTTTCAAAGATATACTAAAAGATATAGGAAATTATATTAAAACAAACAATATCAGGGTTACTATGCACCCCGGTCAGTATACTGTTCTAAACTCTCCAAATCCAGAAGTAGTTAAAAAATCTATAAAAGATATTGAATATCACTGTACTTTTTTAGACTCAATAAATGCAGATTACAAATCAAAGATTATTATCCACGTCGGGGGAATCTACAATGACAAATACGAAGCCATGGACCGATTTAAGTTAAACTTTAAATTACTATCAGAATCTGCTAAAAAAAGACTCATAATCGAGAATGACGAGAAATCATATTCGATTTCTGATGTCCTAAATATAGGAGAAAGTATAGCAATTCCTGTAGTATTTGATAATTTGCATCACTCGTTAAACCCCTCACTGTCACCAAACATAAAGGATATTTTACATAGGGTATCTAAAACTTGGGGAACTAAGGATGGGCCTATGAAACTTCACTATTCAGATATGGCTCATAATAAAAAACCTGGAGCTCATTCTAACTTTGTAAACACTTCTAACTTCCTTGAATTTTATAATGAAGTTTCATCCTTACTTCCAGATATAATGCTAGAAGTAAAAGATAAGGATCTTTCGGCTATAAAATGTATTGATTGTGTTACCCCCCATAATGTAGATATTAATAATATATGGGATAAATATAAATTTACTGTTCTTGAGAGAAGTCAATCTTTATATGATAAATGTTACAACGCTCTAAAAAGCAATGATGTTTTTGGACTATATAAAGAAATAGATAAAGCCCTTTCCATGCCAATTAAACTAGAATACCAAATTCATACATTGAAATATATTTTACATGCGTTTGAAGACAATTTATTACCTAAGGAACAAAATCGACTATTGTCCCTAATAAATAAAAATGAAATCTCTAAAGCGAAAGGTTTATTGAATAGAATATCGACAAAAAATAATCTTAATTTGACTAATACCTACTTTTTCATCTATTAGTAACTTTTATATTACTTCAAAAACAAGTATATCTTCTCTCCTTACTTGTTTTTTCTTAAGCGAGCCACCCTGTAACTCTATCACATATGTTGCCTCCTTAACCCTTGCCCTGTACCCAGGTTGCATATCATCTATGTAGCTTATAATTCGCTTTTCTCTATCTAAAAATATGACATCTATATTAAATTTCATACCAAAACAATGAATTTCTGAACAAGGGTATAGTATTAACCCCTCATCCTCACCAATACTTTCCCTACCAAGAAGACCTCGTAATCTGGACCAAAAAGAATCAGCCATCAACACCTTACCTGCTAAAACCTCACCATTTCTTTTATTTATCACTCTATATACTTTATTTTTATTACTCATACATGTTACCTCAAACTTTCAATTAATTGAATTGCTGCTGGGCCTAGTAACACAAGAAAAAGGGTAGGAAATATGAAAAACACCATAGGTAAAAGCATCTTAATAGGTGCTTTCATTGCCTTTTCTTCAATTCTCTGTTTCCTTATCTGCCTCATTTGTTTTGACTGAATTCGTAATACATTACCAATACTTACCCCCAACTGATCTGCTTGAATAATGGCGCCGATAAATGTACTTAAGTCTTCAACCCCCGTTCTATTAGCTAAGTCCCTTAGAGCATCCCTTCTAGCCTTCCCCATTTTAATTTCCTGAAGGGTTTTATTGAATTCATTTGATAAGGGGCCTTTTGTTTTTCTTACAACTTTTTGTAGTGCAGCATCAAATCCCAGGCCGGATTCCACGCTTACAGTCAATAAATCTAGAACATCGGGGAGTTCCTTTGACATATCCACTTGTCTTTTATTGATTTTTATTTTAATAAATAAGTCAAATAGTAGACGACTAAAGACTAAGGTCCACAATATGAATAAAATCTGATTAATAAAACTTGTTCCACTTAAATATGCAAGTATAAGTATACTAATAACAAATAATGCCGTAAAACCATAGTATAGCGTCATAAATTCACTGGAGCTTAATCCCCCTGGATTACCAGCTAATAATAGCTTTTTTTCCAGTATGTCCTTCTTCCTAATTGGAATAACTCTTTTAGTAATATTAGATAACCAACTTAATGAAGGCTTAATAATCCTATCTAAAAATGATTTCTGTAACTCTTCATCATAATTATTCTTACTATTAAAACCTGAAGTTTTAAGGCGTTCTAAGCGAATATTCATTGTTATCCTATGTTTAAATATTAATTTCATTGATATGTAAGTAAAGCTAAACATTGACATAAAAACTAATAAGACAATTAAGTACATACAATCCCCCCTAAACCTCTATATCAATTACTTTCTTTATTAGAATCACACCTATTACTTCCGAAACCAGTCCACCAAACAATATTAATAATCCAACTTTTGACTCCACCATTACGTTCATATATGATGGGTTAATAAGCATCAAAATAGCGAACAGTATTGGAGGCATTAATCCTATTACTAGTCCAGAAATTCTACCTTGGGCAGTAAGGGTTTTAATTTCGCCTTTGATTCGAATCCTTTCCCTAATGGTGAATGATATGTTGTCCAAAATTTCTGCTAAATTGCCACCTATCTGCCTCTGGATGAGAACTGCAGTTATTAGTAATTCCAAGTCATCACTCTCAGCCCTCTTAGTCAAATTTATTAAAGCATCGTCAATTGTGGTACCTAGATTTACCTCCCTATTTGTCTTTCTAAATTCATTTGCTAAAGGTCCATTCATTTCCTTCCCTACTAAATCTATTGACTGCTGAAAACTATAACCTGCCCTTAAGGAATTGGCCATTACGGTTAAGCAATCTCCAATCTGATTATTTATCTTTTCTACTCGTTTCTTTTTTTTACGTTGAACTATTATTTGTGGCATTATAATGCAAATAACTGATAAAACCAAAGCTGGTCCCAGCCCGCCTAGTAAAAGAAGTCCAAAAATGAAACTTAGTATTATGCCTATTATGTTCAATGCTAAAAACTCTTCCCCCCGAATTGGAATCTCAGCCTTAAGTAACTGCTGCTCGATTTTATTAGTAAGGGAAGTTGTGGCAAAAAACTTACCCATATGGCTAAGTATATTTTTCCTCGTAATTTTATTACCTTCCTTATCATCGCTTTCTAAAATTGCATTTTTATATATGTCCGTATAGTTTTTTAGACGAGTTGACATAGACTTTCTTTTACTACCCATGATTAGATTTATGCCCAATAAAAACAATACAACTGAAATAAATACTAAAGTTGAAATAGCCGGTTCCATATAATCACCCCATATTCTTAAGATGGTAGAAATATTTCCCTAGATAGTTTTATTCCCTCTTCATCCAATTGGGATAAAAACTTTGGAACTATGCCCGTTGCCCTGTGTTCCCCAATTATATCCCCTTTTGTATCAATTCCCTTTTGATTAAAAGTGAAAATATCTTGTAACACAACTGTATCCCCTTCCATTCCAACAACCTCTGTAATATGTGTGATCTTCCTTGAACCATCCCTTAGTCTACTCTGTTGAACAATAAGATCTACGGCAGAGGCAATTTGCTCCCGAATTGCCCTAACTGGTAGGTCCATTCCTGACATTAACACCATGGTTTCTAATCTAGATAGCATATCCCTAGGAGTATTTGCATGTCCAGTTGTTAAGGAGCCATCATGTCCAGTATTCATGGCTTGGAGCATATCCAATGCCTCACCGGATCTAACCTCCCCAACTACAATTCTATCCGGACGCATTCTAAGTGAATTTTTAACTAAGTCCCTCATTGTAATAGCACCTTTGCCTTCAATGTTAGCAGCCCTCGTCTCCAATGTTATAACATGATCCTGATTTAATTGGAGTTCCGCCGCATCCTCTACGGTTACTATCCTTTCGTCATTAGGGATGAAAGAGGAAAGGACATTTAGTGCAGTCGTCTTGCCGCTCCCTGTCCCTCCAGAAATTACAATATTCAGTTTTGATTTTACACAGGCCTCCAAGAAACGAGCCATGTTTGGTGTTAGTGTGCCAAATCTTATTAAGTCATTAATCTTCAGTGGATCCTTTGAAAATTTCCTAATTGTTATACTTGGTCCCTTTAGGGCCAGGGGCGGTATAATGGCATTTACTCTAGATCCATCTGGTAGTCTTGCATCCACCATAGGCATACTCTCATCTATTCTTCTTCCAATTGGAGATACTATTTTGTCTATTATATGTAACACATGATTGTTGTCCCTAAATACAATATCTGTTAAGACAAGCCTACCCTTTTTTTCAACATATACTTGTTTAGGACTATTAACCATTATTTCAGAAACAGTCTCATCATTGATTAATGACTCTAATGGACCTAACCCTATTACCTCATTAATTATTTCAAGAGCTACATTTTGTCTCTCAGAGTGTGGAAGGAAACCCGCATCCCTGTCTAAAATATTTTTCACCATATCCTTAACACTATCTTCAAATTGAGCACCTATTAAATTATTCTTTTTTATATCCTTATCCATTTCTTCGATTACTTCTTTGTGAACCCTAATTTTCAAGTCCTCATATTTGTCTTTTTTCTCTTCTTTATTAGTTTTCTTTTCCTTATCTGCATTGGTCAGATCAGGAAGTTTTTGTTTCTCTATCCGTTGTAATAACGACATTTATGTCCCCCCTATCCGAAAAACTTAAATATTGAGCGCTTTTTTTTCATTTCTTCAAGATCCTTTTGATATCCGTTGTCCTCTATGACCGTTTTTGCGATATCCTCTATTGATTTACTTATCTTTGAGTTTGACTTATTCAGAATAAAGGGTACGCCCCTATTCGCAGCTTTTACTACTAGTTTCCCATCACTTGGCATTAAATTTGCTAAATGGAAATCTAATGTATTCTCTACATCCCTAGGTGTAATACCAAAATCTTCTGATGCCCTGTTTAGCACTAACTTGGTTTTATCCTTATAGTGTAACGTATCTAAAAGGTCAAGGCTTAACTTCATGTTTTTAATTGCAGGCAAATCCATAGACATAATAAGTATAATTTGATTTGATATATCTAAGGCGCTTAAGGTTGTCTCATGAAAGAAAGGAGGCGTATCAATCAATACATAATCATAATGTTCCCTAAGCACCGTTAGAATCTCTAATACGTTTTCTGCAGTTATCAGTTCTGAATCCTCTGGCCGCATAGGTGCAGGTAAAATCTTTATCCCTGATAAGTGGGGAATTAAATAACTCTCAATTAAATCTATATCCATCTTATTCCTCTCTTGAACTAATTCAGATATACTCTTTTTAGGCAAAATATTCAAAAACACTGCCACATCCCCAAATTGCAAGTCCAAATCTACTAATACGACCTTTTTCATTGTCTCCTTGGCTATCTGTACTGCTAAATTAACAGAAAGTGTTGTTTTCCCAGCTCCACCCTTAGTACCAAAGACTGAAACTACCTGGGGAGTTTTATATTTTTGCTTTGACTTTAATGTATTAGAATTCTCCAAGGTTGCA
>Ga0194137_10002218_pt1 | contig 11534 bp, 11 predicted proteins | sample TARM_MetaG_T3_14_FD_134025 | JGI IMG/M metagenome (GOLD analysis project Ga0194137, IMG submission 134025) | Freshwater microbial communities from Pennsylvania, USA, analyzing microbe dynamics in response to fracking - TARM_MetaG_T3_14 (version 2) | ecosystem: Environmental > Aquatic >...
CCCTTCGAAATCCGGGTAAACCGCCTGCATCTTATGACGGCGCAATTGAAAAACCCTGTGACATGTGTTAAGATTTCATCAATTCTAGAAAAAGGAGATTTTCTGATGCTTAAAATCGCCCTATGTGATGATGAAACCACTTATCTGCACACCACAGAGAAGCTCCTGAGAGAATGGTCCAGGGAAGCCGAAATACCAATGGAGCTGGACTGTTTTACCCATGGAGATGCTCTCCTTGTTAAACACAGATCCAGCCGGTATGATGTCATATTTCTGGATATTGTGATGCCGCTCCTCAGCGGTATGGACGCGGCAAAAGAACTGCGGAACCTCGATAAATCTGTAAAGATCATCTTTCTCACATCTTCATCGGAATTTGCCCTCAGTTCCTACTCTGTAAGAGCGCTGGATTATCTCATAAAGCCCTTGACCTATGAGAAGCTGAAGGAGGTGCTGGAAGAGTGCATCGCTCTCCTTCATAAGGAACCGGAAAGCCTCACCCTGAAAACCGCTGGAGGATACCGGAAGATCTATCACCACGACATTGAATACCTGGAAGCCCAGAACAAAAGAGTGCTCTTTTATCTGGCGCATGGAGAGTCTCTGGAAGTGCTTCAGCCTCTTCACACCTTTGAAATAGAGCTTCCAGACAGCAAAGGCTTCTTCAAATGTCACCGGAGCTATCTCGTGAATCTCAAAAACATCAGGCATTTCAGCAATGTGGAACTCACCACAAAAACAGGACGTCAGATCCCCATTGCCAGAGGCTATGGGAAACCCTTCCAGGATGCCTATTTTGCCATGATGTTTCAGGATCAGTAAAGGGGGATACAACTTATGCTTGAATTTATCCTGGGTATGCTAAACTCCAGCTCCCTCCTGATCTTCGGAGTCTTTGTCTCCGCAGCCATTCTCAGCATTCCCTTCACAAAGAAGAACATCCTGATGCTTTCCTTCCTTTGTCTGGGCATCAATGCCGTGCAGCTGGTCTTTTATTTTGAAGGAGGGCTCCGGGGTGCACAAAGGGTTTATCCATTCATCACCCACCTGCCAAACCTTCTTCTTTATGCTCTTTACTACAAAAAGAACGTTCTCCACAGCGTCTATGCCATCACCTCCGCCTATCTGTGCTGTCAGCTCAGTAAATGGCTCACTATCCTTCTCTATGCCGCCACCGGCGAGCTTTATGTGGAATATGGATTCCGGACCGTGTTCACTCTATTTCTGGGGTATGTGATCATCCGCTATTTTGCAGAAACCCTGGGGGTGATCCTGACAAAGTCCCGAAAAACCATCCTCATCTTTAGTATCCTCCCCGTATCCTACTATCTCTTCGACTACACGGCCACGGTTTATACAGATCTTCTTTACAGCGGCTCTGTGGTGATCCTGGAGTTTATGCCCTTTGTTCTTTGCGTGGCATACCTCATCTTCAGTCTCGTATATTTCAAAGAATACGAAGAGAAAATGGAAGCGGAGCATCATACCCACCTGATGAACATGAAAAGGGACCAGTTTGAGAAGGAGATCGAATCCATGAAACGTTCCGAGTATGCCGTGGCAATCCTTCGCCATGACATGAGACATTTTCTCACAAGCATCTCCGCTTTCATTGACGATGATGAACCTCAGAAAGCAAAGGAGTACATCAAAGAGGTTATGAACCTGTCTGATCATACGGCGCGGATGAAATTTTGCGAGAATGAGATCGTCAATATGATCCTCTCTTCCTACGAATCCAAAATAAAGGCCCAGGGCATCCGGTTCAGCCACTCTATCAACATTCCGGAGAAGCTCCCCGTTTCGGATGTGGACTTCACCTCCATCCTCTCCAATGGCCTGGAAAATGCCATCCATGCGGTTTCACAGCTTCCATTGGAAAAGAGGCAGATATCTCTGAGCTTGAAAATGAAGGAAGATAAGCTCCTTCTTTCCATCAAGAATCCATACCTTACTCCCGTGATCCTGGAAGATGGTTTACCTAAAGCCAGGGAAGAAGGTCATGGGCTTGGCACCCGAAGCATCCGCCATGTGGCAGAAAAACTCAGCGGCAACTGCCAGTTCCTTGCAAAAGACGGAGAGTTCGTTCTGCGGGTGGTGCTGTAATAATAGCACTACCCCTCGTTTCCTCCAGGGTCAATAAAATAAGGCTTCCTTATCTGCTTTTCTTTAAAGCAGCAAGGAAGCCTTATTTCAATGGGTATTTTCTTAGAAATCACCTGCTACTGACTCGTATCCGACGGCTTTTCCCCGCACCCCCATGGGTTTTCTGTAGGAGGTGTATCTGTGGGTCTTTCCATAAGTACAGGGTTCACCATGATTCGTTAAAAAATTACCAAAGATAGAATACTACACTTCATCCTCTTCTGTCAACATCTGCATCAGAATATCTCCAGGGGACCTCAGAGTACTCAGGTGTTCTACACCAGTCCGTCTAAAAAATCTTGATACAAAGAATAAAACCTCCTGAATGCTCAGAAGGTTTTGTTCTTTCATCTCTTCTATATGCCCAAAAAGTAGTTGATTCTCTCTTTATCAAATCCCACAATCATAGCGCCACCAATATCCAGCACAGGAACGCCCATCTGATTGGTTTTTTTGATCATCTCCATGGCAGCTTCCCGGTCTCTGGATACATCCTTTTCCTCGTAAGAAACCCCTTTCTCTGTGAGATAAGATTTCACTCTATGGCACCAGCCACAGGTGGGTGTGGTATATACAGTCACATTTTTCACTTCATCATTCTCCTTTCTTTTTATACCCTATAGGGGTATATTATCAAAAGTAGACTCTTCTGTCAACAGGCATCCCTGGTATCCAATTTATGGGTTTCTGTTCTTTTTCTGTTTTTGAGTCAACCATATCTAAATTCCCGGTTGACACAACTTCCTCTCCCCACTATACTGAGAACAGAAAAATAACGAGGTGAGCAACATGGTGAAAGAAGAACTTTTGAGGCTGCTGGAAGAAAAACGTGGAGAGATCCTCTCCGGAAATGATCTGAAAGACGCTCTGGGTGTATCCAGAAATGCCGTATGGAAAGCCATACAGCTGTTAAAAGAAGAAGGACATGAGATTGAATCGGTGAAGAATAAAGGCTACGCTCTCTTAAAAGAGAGCGATGTCTTATCCGTAGGTGGTCTTCTACAGTCTTTCGGGAAACATCCCTCCTACCACGTGGAAGTCCTGGACGAGATTCCTTCCACCAACACCTACTTGAAAGAAAGTGACGGAAAAAAGAACAACACGCTGGTCTTTGCCAAAAAGCAGACAAAAGGACGCGGACGCCTCGGCAGAAGCTTTTTCTCGGAAGATCCCGGTGGTCTCTACTTCTCACTGCTCAAAAAAGAGGATCTCCTCCAATATAACCCTGCCTTCGCCACCATTGCCTGCGCCCTTGCTGTACGCGATGCCCTTTCAGAAGTGTCCGGGCTTTCCCTGTCCATCAAATGGGTCAATGACATTTACCATGAGGGAAAGAAGCTCGCAGGCATCTTGACAGAAGGCACCTTGGAAATGGAGACAGGAACCCTCTCCAGCCTGATCCTTGGCATGGGCATCAACGTCAACACCATGGAGTTTCCGGAAGATCTGCAAGACATTGCCACCTCTCTATACCTTGAGACAGGCCACACCTATGTGAGGCAGGAAGTGGCTAAAAGTCTGCTCTCCCATCTGGAGAAGAATCTCGTCCTGACCAAAGAAAATCCAGTCGCCCTGGTGAAAGAATATAAAAAGCACATGCTGTATCTGGGCGAGGAAATCAGCTTCCTCTATCAGCAGCTCCCTAGAACAGGGATCTTGAAAGATCTCACGCCGGAAGGCCACCTGCTGGTGGAATCCGAAGGCGCATTCCTCACCCTCCATTCCGGAGAAATCAGCATCAGAAAAGGAGACTAGAAAACCATGATGACAAAAATGAAAGAAAATAGATTTACTACCAGAGACATGACCATACTTCCCCTCTTTACGGTTCTCACTGCAGTGGGTGCTTTCATTAAGATTCCCATAGGCGCTGTGCCTGTATCCCTGCAGACTGTATTTGTCCTGGTGTCTGCCCTTCTTCTTGGCAAGAAAGCAGCCATCGCTCAAGGACTCTATGTCCTCCTCGGACTTTTGGGGCTGCCCATCTTCACAGGAGGCGGCGGTATAGGATATATATTCACCCCAACCTTCGGCTATCTACTGGGATTCATTGCTGCAGCCTATGTGGTGGGAAGTCTTCGAGACTGGACAAAGAAAAAAGACCTTCTCAGTCTTTTTCTCTTCTCCGTCCTGGGGGTTCTTGTGATCTATACCTTGGGTGTGACGCACCTCTATCTTTTCTCTCACCTCATGGCAGGCGGAAGCAAACTGCCCCTTGCCGTGGCCATGAGAGCAGGCGCTCTGGTCTTTCTCCCCATGGATCTTCTCTGGTCTTTCTTTGGTGCTGGCCTCTCTGCAAGACTTCTTAAAAATCCACAGCTTCGTCTTTCTTGATGTCAAAATGAAAGAGCCCCCAAAAAGGGGCTCTTTCATTTCATATAGCTCTTTCTATATCTGGAGAAATGACTTTGCAATTTTTTTCATCTCGGCTTGCGCTTCGATCATGACATTCTCAAATCTCGCAGTATTCTTTTGTTCTTTCAAATACTCGTAGGAAGCCTTGCTTCCAGCTAAGGCAAGCTCTGTATTTACATTAATTTTTCTGATGCCAAGAGAAAACGCTTCCCCTAATACCTCTTTCGTGATCCCAGAGCTTCCATGAAGTACCAGAGGGGTCTGTGTTTCATGATATATCTCATGGATCCGTTTCAGATTGATATCAGGTTTTCTCTTATATAAACCATGAGCATTTCCAACAGCTATGGCCAGCGCATCCACTTTTGTCTCTTTGATGAAATGGAATGCTTCCTCTACCGTGGTGCAGATGATCTCCACCTCATCACTGCCATCTTCTTTGTTCAGATACCCAAGTTCTCCTTCGACAGAAACGCCTCTTTCTCTGGCATATTCCACGACTTCTTCAGTTCTTCGGATATTCTCTTCTAAAGGCAGCTTAGATCCGTCATACATGACGGATGTGAATCCCAGCTCTATCGCTTCTCGAATGACCTGAAAATCTGTTGCATGGTCCAGGTGTAGAACAATAGGTATTTCTACAATATGGGCATAAGTTTTAACCATGGAAGCAATCACTGCTAGAGGTGCTTGACGGATATAACTTTCACCAAAGGAAACAATTACCGCTTTATTTTCTTCTTCTGCTGCCTGAAGAACGGCAGTTAACGTCTCCAGATTATAGATATTGAAAGCCACAAGATGTTCCTGAAGCTTGAACGCTTCACTTAGATTAATCAACATAATATACCTCTATGACAGTAAATCTACGATTTCCTTCAGCGTATCCACTTCACCCACATTACCAGGAAAAATGATATAAGGCATCTGAGGGAATTTACTGTCTTTACCCGTCATCCAAACAGGGATTCCCGGCTTGATCTGCCCCAATACCAATGCTCTTTTCACTCGAAGCGCTTTGGTACCAACATCGCTGGATGTGATTCCACCCTTGGCAATGATAAAGCTAGGCTTAACCTGAAGCTTACCAATGATACTAGTAACAGCATCAGATATTTTAACAGAAACTTCCAGCTGTTTGTCCTTGTCCTCTGTATCCAAATCAAATCTTTCTCTTCTTGTATAAACAACGACATTTTGACCTGACTTGATTGCTTCTTCTGCCACTCCAATCACACGTTCGACCTCTTCTTCCAGTCCATTCTCCACCAAAACCAGATGTTGATTAAACTCTATAAACTCCATTGGTTCAACGGTGTTTTTCAGCGCTTCAAACTGTTGCGTTGTCTTATTCACGTGTGATCCGATCAGAACAATACCACCATTGCTGTTGTCTGATTCAATCAGCTGATTTTTTTCAAGAAGCCCTTCATCAGTTACACCACCAAGGACCTTGGGCACTGCTGCCGCACTTCTAAACATCAGATTTCTTCCCTTTAGCGTAGCATTGATGTAGGCTACAGTAAATACTTTAATGTCTGAATACTCGATGGCATTCACAACAATCTTATTGAAGTGATCCACTGCAACAAGCTTTTCGGTTATGCCTTCAATATCCACATTTCTAAGCTCTTCCAAGGTGATGTATGTGGTGTTCTCTGCTGTATATATACCGCCCGTTTTTTCTTCAACATATTCTCCGATATGAGAGCTCTTGTATCCAAAGGTCTTATCTTTCGCAAATTCTGTCTGACCTGCAGGCACCAGATGATGACCTTCTTTCACATAATGCACATTGCCAATGGTGAATCTTCCACCCTCCATAAAGAAAGGCGCTATTATTTCACCATGATACACTTTTTCGGAATGACTTTCGATGGTATTTTTCAGTGTGAGCGTTTCAAGCGGATAGTGACCACGCATGGTGGAATCGCTCCTGGAAATCAGAATATAATCTTTTCCAGTTTTCTTGGATACTTTTTCAAGCGTATGTCCGATTTCCTCATGGACTTTCTTCGTGTAATCACTGGTGAACCCTCTGGAGTTGGTCAGAATGAAAAACACACTGTTCTCATCCTGAAATCCTTCCGTCATGGTTTCTTCATCCCATGATGTATAGACATAAATATCATGAACCGTCTGGACTCCGGTAGGATCATCATCCAAAACGACTATTTTTTTGTTCAGTTTCTTCAGCGCTTCGTGATAAAGCTGATCTACCTCTTTGTCATCAACCGAAGGAAAGCTATTAAGAACATCCAGATTCAGATTCTCCATTTATTTCTCTCCTTTCTGAACTTCCACGCCCGCTAGAAGTTCAAAGTGCTTCACCAATGCCCCATGATCATCATCCATGAGTCCTCTTACCTTCAGACCTTGCATCACTTCAAACAGCTGAGCAGACATCGGAACAGGAATAGAAAGCTCGTGAGCTGTGTCCACCACGTTCTTGATATCTTTATGATTGATGGATAACTTACCACCAGGTTTAAAGTTTCTATTCATGATCATAGGTGCTTTCGCTTCCATCACAGCACTTCCTGCAAGACCACCCCGAATTGCCATAAATACTTTCTCAGGATCTACACCTGCTTTCATAGCAAAAACCAATGCTTCTCCAAGGGCGGCAATGTTCAGATTCACGATGATCTGGTTCGCAAGCTTTGTTGTGGACCCGCTACCTGATTCTCCCACAAGCACAGCACTGGACCCCATCTGATAAAAGAGCGGAAGTGTTTTTGTAAATGCTTCTTCATCTCCACCTACCATGAATGATAAGGTTCCATCAATGGCTTTCGGCTCTCCTCCACTTACAGGAGCATCCAAAAATGACGCACCAAGTTCTCGAAGTTCATCATAACAGTACTTTGAATCCACCGGTGTCACTGAGCTCATATCCACCACCACTGTTCCAGGTTTAATATGTTTTGCCACTCCACCCTCTCCAAAGAGCGTGCTTTTTACGATGGAGCCATTGGGAAGGATTGTGAAAATAAAATCGCACTCCTGTCCAATTTCAGCCAAAGAGGACGCTGTAGCCCCAGCAGATACCAGCTCAGACACTGCCTTCTCACTGATATCAAATACCAGAAGTTCAGTCCCCTTACTGATCATTTGTTTTGCCATGGGACTTCCCATGATTCCAAGTCCAATAAATCCTACTTTACTCATTTTATTCACCCATTAAAACCTTTCTTGCTTTTTCTACCCCTAGCCTGGGACTGGTTAAGACTGGCTTTGTAATATTCTGTAGTAATGGCAGAAGTACAACCATGCTTCCTTGCGCCAGAAGAATCACATCACATTCCTTTTCCGCTTTCTGAATCATATTCAGCACCAGTTCATTATGTTTCTCTCTATTCTTCTCTTTCATGAGGATATCTAAGGCACCGTCCACCAAATATTCCTTCACTTCCACTTCCTTAGCCTGCTCACGAGCCTTTTCTATGACAAGATCACAACTTGGCCTCATGGTGCTTTTCACAGTTGCTACCACACCAATTGTACTGCCCAGTGAAACTGCTTTTTCAGCCATGGCTTCATCCACTTTCACCACAGGCACTGAAACCAGTTTCTTTGCTACATCCGCTGCCTTGCCCACAGAAGAACATTGGCTGAAAATAAGATCTGCACCATTTCTTTCAGCTGCAAGAAAATAATCACACATTCTTCCTGTAATTTTCTCATCTATTTCGCCATTTTTCATCACATCATGAAGCAGACTATCGTCTACGATGTTGAACAATTGGGCTTCCGGAAGAATCTCCCCAAAAAGTTCCTGTAAATCATGATGTGAAACCAGACTTGTATGTATAATGTATACTTTTTTCATTTCTTTTCTCCTGTAAATAAAATCAATGCAATGAACCGTAAAGGTCCCTCTCCGATATTCTCAACTCCATGATGATCTCCATCATCTACCACCGTAAGATCTCCTGCTTTCACTTCAAAGAGTTCATCATTGTTACGGTACATTCCTGTTCCTTCTAAAAAATAGTACGCTTCTGTATCTCCTTTATGAGGATGAAGTCCTATCGATGCACCCGGTGGTACGATGTTTTCCGCAAATAGCCTACCTTTATTTTGCATTTCATCCGGATTCAGAAGATGGATCACATCCACTATCCCTTTTCCACCCCTCATATTTTCCATTTGAAACTTCTTCATCTCATCAAAATGTCTTATCAGCATTTTTATCCCTCACTTTCTATATAGAAGCCTGACCGGTAGAAATAAAGCTTCTACCGGTCAGTATTTTAGTAAAGTCCAGGCAGACCAGGGATCAGACTTAATACCAGAATGATGGCAAAAGCACTTAATCCAACAATTGTACCTCCAACAGTCCACGCCTTGATGGTATCTTTAACGTTCAGCCCTGAATAATTTGATAGAACCCAGAATCCAGAGTCATTTGGTAAGGACATTCCAATACCACCAGCACAGATTGCAAGACCCACAAGCACTGGTGATACAGAAGTTGCTGCTACCAACGGTCCTAATATGGATGAAGTTGTTACAAGCGCAACGGTTGTAGAACCTTGTGCAGATCTCAGAACCTGGCTCAACACGAACCCAAGAACGATCAGAGAGATGTTAAAAGCAGTAAGTGTGTCTACAAGATACTGTCCAATACCACTAGCATTAATTACTGTACCGAAACCACCACCAGCTCCTGTAATCAGGAAAATAAGACCAGCAGACTGCGTCGCTTCCATGATGATTTCGTTGGTGCTCTTTGTGAAATAGTCCTTCAGTGCAATAAAACCTACAATTACACCGAGGAAAAGCGCGATATTCTTATCACCAAAGAAAGCAAAGATTGGTTTCAAGGAATTCCCATCAGGTAGAACAAGAGCCATGATGCTGCCTACGAGGATGAGAACCAGTGGGAACAGGAGTACAAAGAGAGAAAGTGCCATGGAAGGAAGTTTAGATGTATCCATTTCAACTTCACCATCAGACGCAACATCCATATCTGGATAGTCTTTATCTGCACCACTTTTTATGGTCTGCTTTTCAAGATACTTCGCATATAGCACTCCACCAATCAACGTTGCTGGAAGTGACACAATGATGGAGTATAGAAGAAAAGCACCGATATTCAGATTCATATTTCCAGCAACCGCCACTGGACCTGGCGTTGGAATAACTAGAGAGTGTGCTGCAATCGTTCCGACACCTAGAGACGCCACCAACGACACAAGTGGTTTCTTTGTAGCTTTTCTGATTTGTCTGACCAAAGGCATAAAGATAACAAAAGCTGCGTCCTGGAATACAGGAATAGAAATCAGCCAACCAGACATGGTTAGTGCAAGATTTGCCCTTGCATGGCCAACTTTCTTAAGCATACCAGAGGCAATCGCATTAATCGCTTTGGATTCTGCTAAAATCTGCCCCAGGATGATACCTAGGCCAATGACAATACCTACACCTCTCAGCGTGTTACCAAATCCTGTTGAAATATTACCTGCGATGTCAGGAAGCGGCATACGAACACCCAGACCTGTAAGAATGGATACCCCCATCAATGCCAGAAACGGATTAACTTTAAACTTGATAATTGCAAGAAGCAGTAGTGCGATAGAAACAACGAAAATCACAAGAAGCATAGGACCAGTTACCATTATAATACCCCCAATAATAAATATTTATATAAGCATCCCTAAGGATTTGCTCCATATAATCAAATTAGCTCTATACCAAGCTGTTCTAGATTTTTAAGTTCTGCACCATCAAAATCCTTTGTAGTGATAACTCCAGTGAACTCACTCAGGTTATAAATGAAATACGTAGAACTCTTATCAAATTTAGTAGAATCCACCAGCATATAACTTTTGCTGGCATTTTTAATGACCAGAGGTTTCATTGTTCTCTTTTCAATGGTTGGAGTGAACACATCATAATTCTCATTAATCGCTGTCGCCCCCATGAATGCAATCTTAAACTTAATTTTGGAAGTAAACTCTTCTGCAAAACTCCCTACAAGACAGCCTGTAGATTTTTGTAATACTCCTCCAGTTAAAAGCACTTCACATCTGCAATTCCTAAGGATTCGTGATATTTCCGGATCATTTGTCACAACACTTAATTCAAGGCTGCTCTCAGAGATGATCTTTGCAAGTTCCAGTGTAGTGGTTCCAGCATCTAGGTAAACAGTGTCGTGGTTTCTAATAAGTTGGAAAGCACGCTGAGCAACCTGTATCTTTTCATCCACATTTATATTGATCTTATTTTCAAACGCTTCTTCTTTATCAACATCCACCGACAAAACAGCGCCACCATGGCATCTTCTGACATCCTTATGCATTTCTACAAGCTTATCCAAATCACGTCTTATGGTCATTGGTGTAACACTATGCAATTGTGCGAGCTCATCAATCTTCACTGCTTTATCCGTAACCAGTAAATGATAGATTTGATTTAATCTTTCTTCTGCCAGCATATGTTCATCTCCGTTCGATTGTGTTTATTTATGTTTCTTTTTGTTGTGATGTGTTCATTTTAGTGGAAGTTGTAACCGTTGTCAACATATCTATTAAAAATTATCAATTCATCAAAACCATTTTTTGCCTTTAAATCTGAAGATTTACAGAGATTACTAATCCTTAGCGATTTTCATGTTCGAAAATGTTAATTATTTACACCAGTAGATCAACAAAATACCTTAACTTAAATTTTTGCCCCCTCGCCGCCGAATGGTATATCTTCCCTTCGAATTCATCTCGCCTCTATGTTTTAGAGAAAAGCTCAACTGTCAATATGGCTTTCTTTGACAAAAAACCGGGATGTTGCCCACTTAACAACCTATCGAATTCGATAATCTTCTCACAAACTTCAATAATGTGATTCTCACTCATTTTTCATTTTAGAACTCACTTCTATGGATGACAAATTATCATAATGTTAATTCTGTCCTAAACACACAATATAACCTGGATTATTCAAAAATTTAGATTGATTCTCTTCAAACCATTGGAACCCAATGATCTATAGTCCTGGACTTTGTCACCCGTTGGGTGACAAAAATAATAAAA
>Ga0194137_10002219_pt1 | contig 11533 bp, 20 predicted proteins | sample TARM_MetaG_T3_14_FD_134025 | JGI IMG/M metagenome (GOLD analysis project Ga0194137, IMG submission 134025) | Freshwater microbial communities from Pennsylvania, USA, analyzing microbe dynamics in response to fracking - TARM_MetaG_T3_14 (version 2) | ecosystem: Environmental > Aquatic >...
GCCTTCAAGTGACAGAAGATGAAGATGACAACATCCAGGTCTTTAGCCATAGCCGATAACTCTTGAGCAATGGCCTGTAGCTTGACGTTAGCATCCGCTGCGTTCATGCCGTTAGTCAGGTTGGTGATGGGATCAATGAAGATTGCCTTACAACCCTCATGGGCGGCTGCCCGGATGTCCCCTTTCAGCGTGTCCCACTCGATCTCTTGGTAGAGGTCAATCATAGCGAGCTTACCACGCAGCATTTCACCCGCTCTGTCGTAAGCCTCGTAGTCAAACTCAATCTTGGGATCGTGGAAGAACTTCCCCACCATCTTACCAGCTAGGAGCTTGTAGGTTTTCTTGTTGGCTTCTTCTGGCTTGGCCATAAAGACTTTCCAACCATGCTCCTTGATGCAGTGTGCCGCTAGAGCGTTCACAACCTCGCTCTTACCCATTTTTACACCCGCACCGATGTAGATGGTCTCCCCAGGACGAATGCCCCGTGTTGCGTCGTTCAGGTGGTGCCAGGGCCAACTGTAGCCCCACTGTGCAGGCTCTCGGGCAGCCTCGTGCAGTCCATCCCCCCAGACAAGCCGAGTGTTCTTAGGCTTATGTGCGTTGAAGGTGACAGACTTGTAAGCTGCCTTAGTCTTGCCCTCAAGGATACAGGCGTTAGCGTCCTTGGCAGGAAGCTCAACTACTGTGGCCTCAGGCATAATCTTGCAGACATCTTCGACAGCCTTTCGGCCTGGCTCATCGTCATCAAATGCCAGACTTACTTGCTTGAAGTTCCTCCGAATCTTGCCAGCCAAACGGGCAATGTCTCGGCCCGCTGCGGACGCACCATGCGGTAGCGAGCAGACGGCAGGCATGTTATCCTTCCACTGCTCCTTCGTGTGCATTTCAAGGATACGCTTGAGCGCAACCGCATCTAGCTCTCCTTCTGTGATGATTAGGCGTTTAGCTCCAACAGCTATAGCCTGTTCCCAGCCGAAGAGGTCCACATCCTTCTGGTCCCCTACGGTCCACATACGCTTGTTCTCTACCAGCCGAACCTTATAGGCGGTTAGCACACCGTCCTTCGTGTACGGATAGTAGTGGAAGCGTACCTCCTCCCCATTCTCTTCATCATACCCTAGCTTAATCCCAAAGGCGTCTAGGGCATCCTTGCGGAGCTTCCTGTCTCGTAGATCGTCTACGGGGTAGGTGGAGATCTCTGCAATCTCTTCTGCAATCTCTTCTGCTGTCTTACGGAGGCGTTGCTTGACAGGGATGTCATCAGCACGCTTCTCGTCCCCATAGGGGTGACGCACAAAGGTTCGACAGGAGAAGCAATAACCATCCACCGTACCGTCTTCACGCTCGAATACTTGAAGCCCAGCACGACTCCCGCAGCTATGAGGAAGTTTCTCTAGGCACTGGCTCATCAGCAACTCCCGTCACAAGGTGCCCACCCACAAGTGTCGCACTCCACAGGGGACCAGTTGCAGCCATATGCGGACCCTCCCTCTACCGTAGGTCCGCCACAGTCGGGACACTCTCCGTCAATCTCTTCTCCCGGCTCAGGATACCATCCATCACAGCACATTGACTATCCCTCCTCCAAACATTATTCATCCTCCCAAGTTACCTTGCCCCACCAGTCGATAAAACCTCTTTCGGGGCCATTCCTACGTTTGAACACTATACCGTATTCATTAGTGCTCTCGAGGAGGTAGCCTACAACCTGCAAGAACTCCCACTTCTTCCTGGCGGTTCTGTGGGCAAACGGTCGCAGGCTCCAGTAATCTTCAGGCGACATCTTTGACGAATTGGCCATTGACAACCTTCCCGCTTCGGCGGAGAACCTTATCCGCAGCAGCGTTCACTGCGTTCTCCATAGTGAGCCCACAAGAGGTTAGGACATTGAGGAGGGTGATGTAAACATCCCCAGCCTCGGACAAGACCTGATCGTCTGCTCCGAGTAGGAGGGCCTCTTCAAGTTCGTCCACTTCCTCCATCAGCTTTCGGAATTGATCCTGCCAAGTGGTTCGCTCATACAGGCCCTTCTCCTCGAAGAACTTGATGATGTCCTTATTACGCGGATAGGGCTTTCCTTTAGTAACAGTTACAGACTGGATAGTCATTTCACTTCCTCTCCTTGAACTACGTAAGATACGTCTTCTGGCTCACCGAGGCTGTCTCGATATCTTTTGTAGGACCAAGCCTTCTCGGGGGAATCGAAAACTTCCATGAAGTCCCACCCCTCATGCTTAATCACCCTGAACACTAGGTAGACTTTCATTACTGCTCCTTGCCTGGGTGCGTTCCACAGGTTGATTGGCGGGAGGCGGGGGTCTGGCCATTCCAGAGACATAGCTACACATCGAGATAAGTGTACCAAGGGGCATTGTAGTCGTCCGCAGCGTAGTAGAGGTTGTCGGCTACACGCCTCATCCAGCCACGTCCATATCGGTCAAAGGTTGAGATGTTGGTAAAGAACCGAATGCGCTCTGCATTGAACTTCTTGAGCACGTTGTCAACTCCTTCGGACTGGACGGCACCTCTAGTAATGGGGCCCATGCGGCCATCATCTGCCACGCCCACAGCCCGCTGCAACATCCGTACAGCGTTACCAATCCCATGGTTAATGGCTGCGTCAAATAGTTGGTAGGCGAGAGCATCGTGGAGTTCATCACCTGACACTCGGAGCCAGAAGTCTTCATAGTAAATCTCCTTTGCACGCTCAAGGGTGAGGTTGCGGATGTCTTCGTTTGGGTAGGACATGGCGCTGATGCCATACTTAGTCCCTTTGAGCTCGCCTTGGCCAATCACACCAGAGGTCCAGTTGCCTCGGTCCTGCCTGTCGTTCTGAAACTTACCTTCGTGACCCACAACCCTGAGAAAAGCTGTATCATAGTCCACGCCATGTCTCCTTTTTCTTAATACTTGTGATCGTAGCTTGGCTTACACCGAAATACTCTGCAATCCTGGCTTGGACTTCTCCTGAAGATAACCTAGCCCTGATTTCAGAAACCTGAGAGGCGAGCAGTTTGTGGTTAGCGGTCTCTTCTCCGTATACGATTTTTATTAACCCTGTTGAGAATCCGTGCTTAGTGTTATCCGAGTGAGTAACCCATTCTAGATTATCGACATGATTGTTTAGTTTGTTTCCATCTTTGTGGTTCACACACGGGAGATTTTCTGGATTGTTCAGAAATGCTGTAGCCACTAACCTGTGGACGCTCAACGCTTTTCTCTCCAGTTTTCTGTTGTACAGCCTAACCCTCAAATATCCGCAATTAGATACTTCAGGGGAAACCTCTTTTTCGGGGTAAGGTCGGACGAAGCTTCCTTTTGGGTGTCTCACCACATCTTCGTAGGCGTCTCTCACGACTATTCCGTCTGGGTAAATCTTATATCTAGGGTATTCGTTTAACCGCTTGAATGCTTCATCGTAGTTCATAGTCTTCCTTTTATTTGGTGGGTGTTAGTATATACCTCTATGAGATGCGAATTGACTCAATTCCTGAAAAAATTTTCTAGGAAAAATTGTGCCAGAACGCATCGCATAACTTAGCTGGGTCAGAAGCTCTTCATTTTTAAAGGAGTATGCAAGACCCTCGCTTGGTTGAAGTGCCCTTCCAGCTTACTGGCGTCGTTTGGGAATTTTAGACGCAGGATCACCTTCCTCCCGGTACTCTTGCTCATTCTCTCGGCCTGCTCTATGTTCTCCCATGCTCGAACAGGGGGGTTAATTTGCCCGCTTTTAAGGTACTTATTCAACTTCTTCACGGAACATACATGGTATACTATCATCCTAGGAGCCCTCTGAACGCCTCGGTATAGTTCTCCAGAGTTGTGCCCACCAGACCGGGGGCTGTGTTCACTTCAAGAACATAAGCCAAAGATGCACGTTCATTGAAAATGACATCAGCAGCCCCGAAATCAAGGCCCAATGACTGTGCGGCGCTGGTAGCTTGTCGTAGCACATCGTCAGGCACGTCACCAAGAGCGTCACCGTTACGAGCAAATACAAATCCATTGGCGTTGTTCCTGATCTTCCAGTTGACATCTGCGTCGGCAACGTCACGCTTACGGGCCTTACGCTGTACGTCAATCACCTGCCCGCTGAACACATGGACCCGGTACTCGTGCTTCTTTGGGACATACTCGGTGTAGAGGGGAGCGTCTTCCGGCATATACTCCCCCCTCTCTACAAGCTCAATACCTTCCCCGCTGTGCCCATTCAGAACATGCCGAACAACAATAGTGCAGTCATTATCCTCAGAGTAAGTACATGCGTCTTCCCAGTCTGTAAACCACATGGGCTTCCGGCAGTCTGCATTCTTAAAGAACTCCAGTTTGTCGCTGGCCTTCTTCACAGCCTCGGGTTGGTTGATGATCCGGCACTTACCCACCTCCTCAGGTACACGGGATGCGCCCCAGTTAACCACAATCTTATCAGGACGGCCACGGAACTGAGAGTTGCGATGGCTAATACGCTTAACCCCAAGGGCTTGAGCGAGGTCTCGGCCAGAGTTACTGCCAGGCTTGTAGGGATAGATAATCATTGGTTGTTTCTCTCCATTGCTTCAAAAAAGGCTTGTGCGTGCCTGAACCAGTCTTCGTTTACACGTCCATCGGGGGTAAGTCGTCGGCCCATGCATTCGGCACCTCCAAACCCCCCACTATCCGTTTTGGGCCTTTGGCGAGAGCCTCCCAGTCCCCCGCAAAGGCCACCTCTTGTGCTCGACGCATACCCTCACGGATAGCCTCTGCCCACCCCTCTTGTTTCTTGAGGTCTTCAGACATTGTGGGAAGGAAGGTGTCGAGGAAGGCCTCTTCACCGCCTGCGCTTACCTGATAGATCAGTTCAGTGGGGTCGGTAACATCCATTGCAGCGTTACGCAGCCCTACAAGGGCCTCTGCCCACTTGTAGATGTGCTCCATATCGCGGGTTGACCGCATGGCACGGAACTCAAGGCTCCCGTAGTTGGTGAGAGCCCGGACGTTCATTGAGGCATAGCGCAGATCATCAGTTGCGAAGAGTTCACGGAACTTACCCTTCTCAAGACCGCGACAAAGGGCATAGATCAGGAACTCTGCATCCTTGGATCGGAGACAGAACAGGTTGCCGACACGATCCTCACCACACCACTGCACCAACACATCCTCAAACATAAGGTAGAGGACCATGAAGTTGTAGAGCTGGATGATGTTCATTCCCTGACAGTTGACATGGACGTGAACACCGGCACGTCCGCTGTCATGCACTACCGTTCCGTGCTTTTTGTACTCCTTGTCGAGCTCTTCAAGCGCTCTCTTCGCATCAGCAAGAAGTAGAGGCCGAGCCAGAACATACTCCATGCTATTCCCACGTAAACTACCGTCATGCTCGCACCTCCAATACTCCAACTGACCAGGAAGGTTGTCACCCTCCACCTCAATCTCGATGCCTACATCCCCATGGGCACCATCCCGACGAAAAATCTTACTAATGAGCTCCATCAATCGTCTCCTTGAGACATTCCGCAAGCCAAACATATTTGTCATCTAGCATTGGTGCGTCCCCGATCTCCCCTACACGGGTCTCTTTGTAGAGGAGTCCGCCGTCCCGAGAGACAGCCCAGCTTCGGTGGAAGGCAACACTGTCGGGGATGTCAGGTTTGAACGGGTTAGTGGACTTAAACATCCCAAGGGCTTGCTCAAGAGTGGGGTAGTTGTTGTCCAAGCACCGCGCCAAAAGATCCATACCAGGGCCACCAGGGAGGCCACGGCCCTTATAAGCAATGGCCCTCACAGGCAGCCCCTGCTTCCACATACGGGCCGGCTTCCTCATGGCGTACATAGCCTTACGTGGAGTGTTAACGTAGCCCAGAGGGGGTGCTACGAGCCGTACAAGGGGGTCTCGCTGGTCCACCTCGTAATGCTTGCCGTCAGAGAAACGCATGAGGATAAGTTTCAAGTTCTCACGAACACCCTCTACAATTGCTGCCTTGCCACCATACTGGATGATGGTTCCCTCCAGCCGCATAGTTGCGTCACGATGGTTGTCGAAGAACATTAAGGCATCTCCGGGTAGGCGTAATCCCCTCGTGCAGCCCGGAGGACCGCAGTAGCAAGGTCACGGTTGTTGGAGTTGATGGCATCGCGGATGTGCTTACCATACCGATCAGCGACAGATTTGCCGTCGAGAAGCTGCTTAACAGCCATCGCAGTGTTACGGTAGACAATCCGCATCAGGCCCTCGTCACCCACCCAAGCATTGGACAGGCTACGATATTCAACACCGTAGCTCTTAACCCGGTATGCGCCAGCTTTGCCATACATGGCCCGGCGACCATCCTCCTCGTCCCAGAACAGGGAGGGGAGTCCGAGGTAAAAGTCCAGTTCCCGAGTCAGCATCATACCTGCCTCTCGGTGGCCAGCGTCTTCGATGTCCATGCCCTGTGTCCAACCAATGTGGACATGGCCGCCTCCAGTACGGAAGTCCACGTCACCATCGGGGCGGGGGTTAGCACGGCCATCCCTCCAAGCATTGAAGTCAGGATCGCAGCCCAGCTCCAGAGCCTCCTCCGGCTGAGTGGCCAGATACTTCTTACCGAACTTAGCCACAGGGTCAGCAGCCAGTTGGAAGTCAGGGACCATGGCCGACAGTTGAGACATAACCGTGTTGATGTTGGTTACGAAGGCCTCCTCGTCAGCAGCGGGGTCGATGTTAAACTCCAGAGCCATACCGTCAACCTGCACGGCACCTTTGTCCACCTTGAACGGGTTGGCCTTGTCGCCAGCAATCATGCCGTAGCCAGAGACATACTTGTCACCCTTCTTCACGAACAGTTCGGGGTCGGCGCCAATCATCACTTGAATAGTCATTTCACAGTTCTCCAATTCTGTCGAGTAGTGCTTCTTTGCTGTCCCACTTCTCCTGAAGTTCAGCGAGATCAGCCTCAAGCTCGTCAATGGTTACACGAAGGTTGTCGTTCTCGTCATTCAGACGTTCATTCTCTTCTTTGAGGTCGTCATACTCATAATCTTCAATCTCTATTGTCCTAGCCATTACGCCACCTTGATATGGTCTTTAACCTCGTCAAGCTCCTGACAATCAGCGCAGACGAAGGTTGTGTGGTCAACCCAATGGATGTACTTGGCATCTAGCATTGTTACAGAGCCGCAGCACCATGCACATCCGTTACGAGTAGCTGTCTTGAAGGTTGCCTCAGTAAGCAGCTTATCGTTATAGCCGAGAACAGTGTCATCTTCTCCCTCGTCGTCCTCCTCGTCGATAATCTCCACTACAGTTGCAGGAGTCATTTGGACAAAGAGAGTGTCCCCATATTTAGAGAAGGAGGAAATCTTACCCTCCCAGCAACTGTCATAACACAGGGTCAGACGGTTCCAGAGGTCGCCACCAACATGGGCGAACACTCTTACCTCAACTTCAGGGAACTCTTTAAGACGGCCAGCCACATACCACTGACGATAGGCGTTTTGCCGATGCCCGTCGATAGTGAACTCAGCCACGGCACCCATCAGTCTCTTGGTGTCCGGTAGGCTGCCCGAGCCCTCTACCTTTTTAGGACTTCCCTCTTGCTTAGGAAACCCGGCACCTGTGCCACCACCTCCATACCTTACGGGCAAAGGGGCCTTGTACTCCACAAAAGCCTGGATGCTTACTTGGATAGGCTCAGGCTTAACCAGAGTGCGGTCAATCTTGAACCGATAGATGTTGCAAGGACGGACATCCACAATTTCACCATGCTTGAGGCCAGCACGGGAGAGCGCCACACTCAGCATCCACTCCTCGGAAGCCCAGTAGAGGGTTTGATTATCCGGGCTCATGGTGTAGTAGAGGGTACGTTCCTTGTTACGCAGAAGCACGAACTCTTCAGTGCGCTTGTCCCAGTAGGTGAGGGCATAGGCACCGTCAAGAACATCGAGTGTCTCATCCAAGCCAATCTGGTTGATGGAGTGGTAGATGTTCTCGCTGTCCACCTCGAATTGAGCGTGGTCAATGAGGCGGTGCTGTCCTCGAATCGTGCCATTGTGCGCACCAACCACATGCTCAAACTCGAAGGGGTGAGCGTTGATGTTATTGATCTTGCCTTTTGTTGCGTATCGGTTGTGTCCGATCAGGCAATAGGTGGAGTAAGCCATCATGGATGCGTACTCTCGGGAGTCGAACAGATCCCAAGCGTTGCCCTTCTTCTTGACACACATCCAAGTGCCATCTTTCTCTACAGATGCTACACCAGTGCTGTGAGGACCCCTCAGGGTGTCAATCACAAGCAGGGTACGAAAGGCATCTTTCTGCTTTTGAGTGATGTTGCCAGCAATTCCAACCAAGCCACAAATGATATTATCCTCCGAGAGTCAACGACTCTGCTATTCAGTGAAAGTAATGGTTGATGAGTGTGAAGTAGTAGTCCCGAGTGGAGTGGGCTCCAGGAAACTCGGGGTGGGGCTGGAAGCAGAGGGTCTGCGTGTCCTCATAGAACACAACCTCCACATCCTTTGGATCATCCAGATGGGCTGCAATGGTTGTTGCGTCTTGCATATACTCTTTACGCTTGGCAAGTTTCCAAGCATAGCCCTCAAGCTCTGCACTGGGCGCAGGACGCATCATCTGGTGGTGGGTAGAGGTTACCTGTACGTTCCTGCCCAGAATCTCGCTGAAGCAGGGATGGGTTGTTCCAATGGCATGTCCATCCACATCCTGATAGAGCGTGCCGCCATTCATCACATTGAGGAACTGGCTACCTCGGCAGATGCCCAGCAGAATCTTCTGCCCAACAAACTCCTTGTAGATGATGGACTCTACTTCGTCCCGGCGAGGGTTGCAGTAGGTGCGAGGATGCTTGAACTCTTTGTAATACTTGGGGGTTACATCCTCACCCCCGGTAAACTGGATAGCATCTGCTTCACCCGGACTACCGACCACCTCGAAGCCAGGTTGACGCTCGAACATTGCTTCATACTGGGCTTGGCCGCCAATGACATAGACTTTCATGCGAACTTACCCTCTTCTTTGATTATGGAAGCGAGGTCCTCAGGACGAACAACCTTCTCTTCTTGGGTCTTTGCCTTGGCAAAGGGGTTGGTCCCGCCAGAGCCCTTCTGACCTGCCTTATCAATCCACTCTCTGACAGTTGCGCTGAAAGTCTTCTCTTTCCCTGTGTCTCCAGAGAACAGCTTGTGAACACCCCAACTGCTACCGCCTTGGCAGTAGATGCCTTCTACATTTTCCGGCTTGTTCTTCACGAAGCGAAGACAGCTACTGTCTGTCATGTCGTAACATCCGAGGGGGAAGTGTCCCCCACCATGAGGAGAGTGGAGAAGGGATTGTTTACCCGAGTCAGTCAGGAAACTGCCCAGCAGGAAGCACAGATTACCCCCCAATCCCTCTTTACTCATCCGGTAGGCCACCCGAATGACTCGGGGATGCTCCCAGACCTGCCGAGAAGCTACCAGGGCGGCTTGCAGGATGTTACCCGGTACGTTGGTAGTGCATACCAGCACACCGGCCTTGTAGGCTGCTTCTGCGTCCTTCTCCTCGAAGGCATCTGCCCAAGGAGAATCGTTCAGAAGCCAGTTGTAAAACCAGAGAGAGGCATCGAGAGGGCATGACTCAATATCTCGTTTGGTGCCCCGGTTGATACAGGTGACGATTGCTGACACTTCCTTCGCTTCCTCTCGGTCAAGGGACAGAACGCTGTGGTGACAAGCAGTGTTCTGACTGACCCTGTACGAAAAATCTGTGTAGACAAACGCATAACGTGCAGTCACATCACGTTCGGACTTGAGGATAGCAGCCTTGGCCTGCTCGATTGCCTCCTCTCGGCTGTTGGCCTTCGGGGGCTTAGGGGCAGCAGCCCCCGGTTTCGGCACGGCTACTACCCTACCCCGGAAGTGCTCGTAAGCCCCTCTCCAGTAGCGAAGGTCCTTGCGTGCATAGATGTTCACTCGCCCACTGTGGAGCCAACGAACTTGGTAGTTAAGCCCCCTTCCCAGATTGCACTCTATAACCTCTCCGGGCACTTCCGCAGGATTGCTGTAAGGGTTGTTTCCATAAAACTCACTGTCCTTACGGATGCCTACAATGGTCCCAACTGGAATATCATTCATAACAGCCTCTCTAAGCAGTTCTTACCCCTGCCCGGTAGGGTAGGATAGGTTAGGTGCCTAGAACCTCTCAGAGAGCCTCACAGGAGGTTCTAGGGCTATGTCTGGGTCTTATCTACCGTCCGTGGTAGGCATGGTGGATTGTCTTAGCCTTCTGGTACACCTGACGCTGACAGTTCTCCAGAACGCGAGTGGAGACAATCAGGGGGGTGTATCGGGGGGTCCCGTCAGAGTTCAACCCCCCAGGAAAGAGCTTCTCACGCTGATTCTTCTCAGCATACTCCACCTTGGGCAGATCAGGGATGTTCTTCTCGACGAGTTTACGCAGATTACGTGCTTTCTTGCCGTTCATGGTTCACCTCAGCACAGGTAGTTGACTACAGTTGCAATTACGAAAAGGGGTATGGCTATCATCCCCACCACCGCCACAATGGCGGTCACAATATCCATCAAACGCTCTTCTTCCTCCTCTCCCCACATAGAATCCTCCAAATCTGTATGAGAACGCTGAAAAAACTGGTATATACCTATACAGGTATTGGAATATGCTAGAGTATACTAGGTTATGTTAGAAGTATATTACTATTAACATATACCTCTAACATACTTCTAGGTTACTTCTAAGCATACCACTCTTCCAACCTTCACCTTGCGTTTATGCCTATACCCCGCAAGAGCGCAATGTACTTCAACCTCTTGTGCGTCATCCGGGGGCAATCCTGGCCAGATATACACCTTGGCCTTACTCTTTTTCATGCGTCAACCACTCCCCATTCTGGTCAATGAAATTCACAGCAGCACGATTAGAGACAATCATACTGCGCTCGATCAGAGATAGGAGCTCTCGTTTCACGTCAGGTCTCAGATAGAACTGCCCCTTGTACATGGACATAACCTTACGTTTGTGGCTCATTTCTTTTTCTACCACTTGCATGGCGAGTCCTCCATACTTGACGTAATACATACAGGAAGAACAGCAGAGGGAAGATGGCCTCGACAACTCGCCTAATCATCCCAGCACCCATGACCAGAAAGCCCACGACAGGGATAGCATAATCAGCGTGGGGGTGAAGTAGATGAGCGTTGCAATATGTCTCATTGTCTGGGCCTCGATTGCCGAAATTATTTTGCGGAATAAATCCGAGCCTTTCGCATCGCAAAACTCCAAAAAAATGGCCGCCATCAAGGGCAGCCGTTCCATGAGCACGCAGCATCCACATAATCCATGTGACCCACTACACCCAAGGCCACCACAATGGCCACAATAGTCAAGACATTCTTGGCACGATGGGACATTGTACTACCCCCAGACAAAAGAAAAGGGGGCCGAAGCCCCCATTGGTTGGTTGGATTAGGCGGCATCAGCCTGCGGCACAGCCATTTGTTCCAGAGCGGCCATCAAGTCATGGACGTTGACATCCTCGACAGCCACAATGGCGGACATAAC
>Ga0194137_10002221_pt1 | contig 11525 bp, 10 predicted proteins | sample TARM_MetaG_T3_14_FD_134025 | JGI IMG/M metagenome (GOLD analysis project Ga0194137, IMG submission 134025) | Freshwater microbial communities from Pennsylvania, USA, analyzing microbe dynamics in response to fracking - TARM_MetaG_T3_14 (version 2) | ecosystem: Environmental > Aquatic >...
CCCAAGCGCCGCGAGATCGGCCATGGCCGCCTCGCCAAGCGCGCGCTGCAGGCTGCACTGCCGTCGCCGGAGGAGTTCAGCTATTCGGTGCGCCTGGTATCCGAAATCACCGAGTCCAACGGTTCTTCCTCGATGGCATCGGTGTGCGGCGGCTGCCTCGCGCTGATGGATGCGGGCGTCCCGATGAAGGCCCATGTGGCCGGCATCGCGATGGGCCTGATCAAGGAAGGCAGCAAGTTTGCCGTCCTGACCGACATTCTCGGCGACGAAGATCACCTCGGCGACATGGACTTCAAGGTGGCCGGTACCGCCAACGGCATCACCGCGCTGCAGATGGACATCAAGATTCAGGGCATCACCAAGGAAATCATGCAGGTGGCACTTGCGCAAGCCAAGGAAGGCCGCATGCATATCCTGGCCAAGATGCAGGAAGCGCTGCCCACAGGCAAGGCCGAACTTTCCGACTTCGCGCCGCGCCTGATCACCATCAAGATCAATCCGGAAAAGATCCGCGACGTGATCGGCAAGGGCGGTGCGGTCATTCGCGCGCTCACTGAAGAAACCGGCACCCAGATCGACATCAGCGACGATGGCATCGTGACCATCGCGTCCGTGGATGCGGCTGCAGGCCAGGAAGCCAAGCGACGCATCGAGGAACTGACCGCGTCCGTGGAAGTGGGCAAGAGCTATGACGGCGTCGTGCTCAAGCTGCTCGACTTCGGCGCGATCGTTCAGGTCATGCCGGGTAAGGACGGCCTGCTGCATATCAGCCAGATCGCCAACGAGCGCGTCAATGCGGTTGCTGACTACCTGAAGGAAGGCCAGCAGGTGCGCGTGAAGGTGCTGGAGACGGACGACCGCGGCCGCCTAAAGCTGTCGATGAAGGCCGCAGCCGCCGAAGAGGCTGGCGCTGCCCAACAGCAACAGCAACAGCAACAGCAACAGCAACAGCAGTAAGCGCATCAGGCGGCATCATGCTGCCGCCGGTCTGATGCGGGAACCGCCCGAGACGTAAGTCCGGGCGGTTTTTTTATGGACTCCTTTGTTCTTGGCACTTCCGGGTTGAATGTCCGGTCCCTCTGTGAGGGGCATGAAAAGAGCGGGATGTCGAGAAGCGGGGCGAATGCTGCCGGTGTCCTGTCCATGTATCCATGGAAATGTTTTGCAGCATTGGAGCGGAAGTTTCTGTTGGCGCTTGTCCGGCGCCAAGCGCCGACCCAGGTCCCGGGCAGAACAAGACGATTGGCGTAAAATGCCTTTTCCACATCGACAGGACTATCATGAAAGCGATTGAAATTACAAAGCCCGGCGCGCCCGACGTGCTTCAGTTGTGCGAACGCCCGGTACCCCAGCTCAAGGAAGGCGAGGTCCTTATCAAGGTGCATGCGGCCGGCATCAACCGTCCGGACGTATTCCAGCGGCTGGGGCAATATCCGGTGCCGCCCGGCGCCTCCGACCTGCCCGGGCTGGAAGTGGCCGGCGAGATCGTTGACGGCAATCTCGATGGCACGGGCTTTGTCAAAGGCCAGATGGTATGCGCGCTGGTCCAGGGCGGCGGCTATGCGGAGTACTGCGCAGCGCCTGTGCGCCAGTGCCTGCCCGCTCCCAAGGGCTTGAGCGCGGTGGAAGCGGCATCGCTGCCTGAAACCTTCTTTACGGTGTGGAGCAATGTGTTCGACCGTGCTCATCTGAGCGTCGGCGAAACCTTGCTGGTGCAGGGCGGCACTTCCGGTATCGGCGTTACCGCAATCCAGTTGGCGTCTGCAATGGGGCACCGCGTCTTCGCAACCGCCGGCAGCGAGGACAAGAAGCTCGCCTGCGAGCAGTTCGGTGCGGTTCGCGGAATCAATTACCGGGAGGACGACTTTGTCGACGTGATCAAGGCGGAAACCGGCGGGAAGGGCGTCGATGTCGTACTCGACATGGTGGCCGGCGATTACGTCAACCGCGAGATCAACTGTCTTGCAGATGATGGCCGGATCGTCATCATTGCATTGCTGGGCGGGGCCAAGGGAAATATCGATTTCGCACAAGTGCTGCGGCGCCGTCTCGTGATTACCGGCTCCACCCTGCGGCCGCGGTCCGTCGAGTTCAAGGCCGCCATCGCCGACAAGCTTGTCAAGAACGTCTGGCCGCTCATCGAGGCCGGAAAGATCAAGCCGGTAATTCACAGCGTCTTCCCGCTTGATCAGGCGGCGCAGGCCCATACATTAATGGAGAGCAGTGCCCACGTCGGCAAGATTGTGCTGCAGGTCCAGTAGACCTGCAAATTTATTGCAGGCCGCGGGCCCGATTGAGGAACATCAAACGCTTGTTCGCAGTCATAGAAAGTTGCCTGGGTTTGACCATCCATGTTGCGGCGCGCTAGAATCAAGGGTTATCGAATTTTTAGGCCCTTATGCGTCGCAAACTCATAGCCGGAAACTGGAAAATGAATGGCAGCCTGGCTGCCAATGCCGCTCTGCTGGACGGGATCAGAAGTGAACTTCCGCAGGCGCCGTGTGATGTTGCAGTCTGTGCTCCAGCTCCTTATCTGGCGCAGTGCAAGGAGTTGCTTGCAGGCTCGTCCGTGAAATGGGGCGGCCAGGACGTCTCCGTGCATGAGTCGGGTGCCTACACCGGCGAAGTGGCTGCGGCGATGCTGAATGATTTCGGTTGCACTTATGTCATCGTCGGTCATTCCGAGCGCCGTACCTACCATGGCGAATCCAGCGAGCTGGTGGCTGCCAAGGCGGTGCGGGCCATCAAGGCGGGTCTGCTGCCGATCGTGTGCGTCGGCGAGTCGCTCGAGGAGCGCGAAGCCGGCAAGACCGAATCGGTGGTCGGTGCGCAGCTGGACGCGGTACTGTCGGCGCTTGATCCCGCGGACTGCAGCAAGATGGTGATCGCCTACGAGCCGGTATGGGCGATCGGCACCGGCAAGACGGCAACGCCGCAAATGGCGCAGGACGTTCATGCGCTGCTGAGGGCAAGGGTTGCGGCCCGGAGCGCCTCCGCAGCGGAAACGGTGCAGATCCTGTACGGCGGCAGCATGAAGCCGGACAACGCGAAGGAACTGCTTGCGATGCAGGATATCGACGGCGGCCTGATCGGCGGTGCGGCCCTTAAGGCAGCGGATTTCCTGGCCATCATCCGGTCGGCATAGGCAGTACGGGTTTTAATCAAGTTTTGGAAAGTATGTAATGAACGTATTGTTCACATTGATTGTTGTGGTGCAAGTCATCTCCGCGCTGGCGATTATCGGTTTGGTCCTGGTGCAGCACGGCAAGGGCGCCGACATGGGAGCAGCCTTTGGCTCGGGGGCGTCGGGAAGTCTCTTCGGCGCTACCGGTTCCTCGAATTTCCTCTCGAAATCCACAGGGGTTGCCGCGGTTATATTTTTCTCTGCAACGCTCGCTTTGGCCTTTATCGGCGGCAAGCGCGGACCGGCGACAGGCGGCGTGATGGACAGCCTACCGGCTCCCGCTTCGACCATTCCGGCGCCGGCATCGAACGCGCCCGCAGGCACAGCTAATCCCGCTCCCGCAACGCCCGCTCCGGCAGGCGGCGCAGGGCAGGCAAACCAGATTCCGAAATAGTTTATTGGCTTGGTCGCCAGCAATTGTGCGTTGAACAAATGCTGCGAAACAGGGTAAAATAGCAGTCTTAGCCGACGTGGTGAAATTGGTAGACACGCTATCTTGAGGGGGTAGTGGCGAAAGCTGTGCGAGTTCGAGTCTCGCCGTCGGCACCAATAATCTAGGAGCCAGCAAGGGATTTCCCGAGCTGGCTTTTTATCGAGGAAATTTGGTTTGATTTGCCAATCATTCAACTAACCAACATCCGCTCCCTATCGTGAACCTCGAAAATTATTTCCCCATACTTTTGTTCATTCTTGTCGGCATCGGCGTCGGCGTCGTCCCTCAGGTTCTGGGTCGCGTGCTGGCGCCCCACAAGCCCGACGTAGAGAAGCTGTCGCCGTACGAGTGCGGCTTCGAGGCATTCGAGGATGCGCGCATGAAGTTCGACGTGCGCTACTACCTCGTCGCCATTCTGTTCATTTTGTTCGATCTGGAAACCGCATTTTTCTTCCCGTGGGGCGTCGCAATGCGCGACCTCGGATGGCAGGGCTTTCTGACGATGCTGGTGTTTATCGCCGAATTCGTCGTTGGCTTCTGGTACATCTGGAAGAAGGGCGCGCTGGATTGGGAGTAAGTTATGGCTATTGATGGTGTTTTGAACGAAGGTTTTATTACAACGACAGCGGACAAGCTGATCAACTGGACGCGTACCGGCTCGCTGTGGCCGATGACGTTCGGATTGGCCTGCTGTGCGGTTGAAATGATGCACGCCGGCGCATCGCGCTACGACCTTGACCGCTTCGGTATCGTGTTCCGTCCGTCGCCCCGCCAGTCCGACGTCATGATCGTCGCCGGCACGCTGTGCAACAAGATGGCCCCGGCCCTGCGCAAGGTGTATGACCAGATGGCCGAGCCGCGCTGGGTGATCTCGATGGGAACCTGCGCCAACGGTGGCGGCTACTATCACTACTCCTATTCCGTGGTGCGCGGCTGCGACCGTATCGTACCCGTGGACGTGTACGTGCCGGGCTGTCCGCCGACTGCCGAAGCGCTTCTCTACGGCATTCTCCAGCTGCAAAACAAGATCAAGCGCACCAATACGATTGCGCGCTAACAGATCGCGTTAAAGAAATATGACGACAAAAATTGAAACCCTTGAAGCCGCGGTGCGTAATGCGCTCGGCGGCCAGATCCAGGATCTCAAGGTGGCATTGGGAGAAGTGACGATCGTCGTCGCCGCCTCCGATTATCTGTCCGCGATGCGCGTGCTGCGCGATCATGCGGATCTGCGTTTCGAAGAGCTGATCGATCTGTGCGGCGTCGACTATTCGACATATGGCGATGGCGTATGGGACGGCCCCCGATTCGCGGTGGTCTCGCATCTGCTGTCGGTCACCCACAACTGGCGCATCCGCGTCCGCGTCTTTGCGCCGGACGACGAAATGCCCGTCGTGGCTTCGCTGGTTGACACCTGGTCGGCCGCCAACTGGTATGAGCGCGAAGCTTTCGACTTCTTCGGCATCCTGTTCGAAGGGCATAACGATTTGCGCCGCATTCTGACCGATTACGGTTTCATCGGACATCCGTTCCGCAAGGACTTCCCGGTTTCGGGCTATGTCGAAATGCGCTACGACGCCGAGCAGAGGCGCGTGATTTACCAACCCGTGACGATTGAGCCGCGTGAAATCATTCCGCGTGTGATTCGCGAAGAGAAATACGGGATGAAATAATGGCTGAGATTAAGAATTACACATTGAACTTCGGTCCGCAGCATCCTGCGGCGCACGGCGTGCTGCGTCTTGTGCTCGAGCTCGATGGCGAAGTGATCCAGCGCGCCGACCCCCATATCGGCCTGCTTCATCGCGCGACCGAAAAACTGGCCGAGCAGAAGACCTTCCTGCAGTCGGTCCCCTACATGGACCGCCTCGACTACGTGTCGATGATGTGCAATGAGCACGGCTATGTTCTCGCAATCGAGAAGCTGCTCGGCATTGAGGTTCCGCTGCGCGCGCAGTACATCCGCGTGATGTTCGACGAAATCACCCGCATCCTGAACCACCTGCTGTGGATCGGTGCGCACGGTCTGGACGTCGGTGCGATGGCCGTCTTCCTGTACGCATTCCGCGAGCGCGAAGACCTGATGGACTGCTACGAGGCAGTCTCCGGCGCCCGCATGCATGCGGCCTATTATCGTCCGGGCGGCGTCTACCGCGACCTTCCCGACACCATGCCGCAGTACAAGGCGTCGGCCGTCCGCAATGAAAAGGCGATTCGCCAGCTCAATGAAAACCGCCAGGGTTCCCTGCTTGATTTCATCGAGGACTTCACGAACCGTTTCCCCGGTTACGTCGACGAGTACGAGACCCTGCTGACGGATAACCGTATCTGGAAGCAGCGCCTCGTCGGCATCGGCGTGGTTTCGCCCGAGCGGGCCAAGGCAATGGGCTTCACCGGTCCGATGCTGCGCGGTTCGGGTATCGCATGGGACCTGCGCAAGAAGCAGCCGTATGAAGTCTATGACCTGCTCGACTTCGACATTCCGGTCGGCGTCAATGGCGACTGCTATGACCGCTATCTGGTGCGCGTCGAGGAAATGCGCCAGTCGAACCGCATCATCAAGCAGTGCATCGAGTGGCTGCGCAACAACCCTGGCCCGGTAATGACCGACAACCACAAGGTTGCGCCGCCGTCGCGCGTCAACATGAAGTCCAACATGGAAGAGCTGATTCATCACTTCAAGCTCTTCACCGAAGGCTTTCATGTGCCGGAAGGCGAGGCCTATGCCGCCGTCGAGCATCCGAAGGGCGAGTTCGGCGTCTACTTGATTTCCGACGGTGCAAACAAACCTTATCGCATGAAAATCCGCGCTCCCGGCTTCCCTCACCTGCAGGGGCTGGATGAAATGGCCAAGGGCCACATGATTGCGGACGCAGTAACGATCATCGGCACGCAAGATATCGTGTTCGGTGAGATTGACCGATAACCGCGCAGACGCTGCGCACGAATGGTTGACGATATGCTGTTAAGTCAAGAAGCTTACAAGAAGATTGATCGCGAACTTGCGAAATTCCCTGCCGACCAGCGGCAGTCCGCCGTCATGGCGGCATTGGCGATTGCGCAGAAAGAAAAGGGTTGGCTGCCTCCCGAAGTCATGGTGGATGTGGCCAACTATATCGGCATGCCGCCGATCGCGGTGCAGGAAGTAGCAACTTTTTACAATATGTACAATACCAAGCCGGTGGGCAAGTACAAGATCTCGGTCTGTACCAACCTGCCGTGCCAGCTCTCCGGCGGTGAAAAGGCTGCGCATTACCTGAAAGAGAAGCTGGGTATCGATTACAAGGAAACAAGCACGGACGGCCAGTTCACGCTCATCGAAGGCGAGTGCATGGGTGCCTGCGGCGACGCGCCTGTCATGCTGGTCAACAACGAGCGCATGTGCAGCTTCATGTCGAACGAAAAGATCGATGCGCTGGTAGAGGAATTGAAGAAATGACCAGCCTGCACAACCGACATATCAATCCGCTGATCCTCGCCGGACTCGACGGCAACAACTGGCACCTGTCCGATTACGTCAAGCGCGGCGGATACGAAGCGCTCAAGCGCATCCTCAACGAAAAGATCGCACCCGAGCAGGTCATTGCCGAACTGAAGGCCTCTTCGCTGCGCGGCCGCGGCGGCGCGGGTTTCCCTACGGGCCTGAAGTGGAGCTTCATGCCACGCCAGTTCCCCGGTCAGAAATACCTGGTCTGCAATACCGACGAGGGTGAACCCGGCACGTTCAAGGATCGCGACATCATTCGCTACAATCCGCATGCCCTGATCGAGGGCATGGCGATCGGCGCGTACGCGATGGGCATCACTGCGGGATACAACTACATTCACGGCGAGGTCTGGGCCGAGTACGAGCGTTTCGAAGAAGCGCTGGAAGAGGCGCGCGCCGCCGGCTTCCTGGGCAACAACATCATGGGCAGCGAATTCAGCTTCCAGCTGCACGCCTTCCATGGTTACGGCGCCTACATCTGCGGTGAAGAAACCGCGCTGCTCGAATCCCTGGAAGGCAAGAAGGGACAGCCGCGCTTCAAGCCGCCGTTCCCTGCCAGCTTCGGCCTGTACGGAAAGCCGACCACGATCAACAACACCGAGACCTTCGCAGCCGTTCCCTTCATCATGCGCATGGGCGGCGAAGCCTACGCGGCGCTGGGCAAGCCGAATAACGGTGGCACCAAGATCTTCTCGATGTCCGGCGACGTCGCGCGTCCCGGCAACTATGAAGTCCCGCTCGGCACGCCGTTTGCAACCCTGCTTGAACTGGCGGGCGGCATGCGCGACGGCAAGAAGATCAAGGCGGTCATTCCCGGCGGTTCGTCAATGCCCGTGCTGACCGGCGATGTGATGATGGCCACCGACATGGATTACGACTCGATCGCCAAGGCGGGTTCGATGCTCGGCTCCGGCGCGGTCATCGTCATGGACGAAACACGCTGCATGGTCAAGTCGCTGCTGCGTCTGTCGTATTTCTATTACGAGGAATCCTGCGGTCAGTGCACTCCCTGCCGCGAAGGCACCGGCTGGCTGTACCGCATGGTGCATCGCATCGAGCACGGCCAGGGCCGCGCCGACGACCTCGACATGCTGAATTCGATCGCGGACAACATTCAGGGGCGCACCATCTGCGCGCTCGGCGACGCGGCGGCAATGCCTGTTCGCGCGATGGTCAAGAACTTCCGCGAGGAGTTCGAGTACCACATCGAGCACAAGCGCTGCATCGTTCCTGCCTATGTCTGAATCACGTGAGGGGCGGCATGGCCCCGCACGGCACAAGTTACCTGGCGCGCTCAGCGCGCCTTACCCATACTGAGGCAAAACCGAGCCATGGTTGAAATTGAAATCGACGGCAAAAAAGTAGAGGTGCTGGAAGGCAGCATGGTCATGGATGCTGCCAACAAGGTCGGCACCTACATACCGCATTTTTGCTATCACAAGAAACTGTCCATTGCGGCCAACTGCCGCATGTGCCTAGTCGAAGTTGAGAAGGCGCCGAAACCGCTGCCCGCATGCGCGACACCGGTGACCAATGGCATGATCGTCCGTTCCAACAGCGACAAGGCAGTCAAGGCGCAGAAGAGCGTCATGGAATTTTTGCTCATCAATCACCCGCTGGACTGCCCGATCTGCGATCAGGGCGGCGAGTGCCAGCTGCAGGATCTCGCAGTCGGCTACGGCCCTGCGGCTTCCCGTTATGAAGAGGAAAAGCGCGTCATCGATCCGAAAGACGCGGGTCCGCTGATCTCCATGCGCGAAATGGCGCGCTGCATCCATTGCACGCGCTGCGTGCGCTTCGGCCAGGAAATCGCCGGGGTCATGGAATTCGGCATGCTCAACCGCGGCGAACATTCGGAAATCACGACCTTTGTCGGCAACAGCGTCGACTCCGAACTGTCGGGCAACATGATCGACCTGTGCCCGGTCGGCGCGCTGACTTCCAAGCCGTTCCGCTATTCCGCCCGCACCTGGGAGCTGTCCCGCCGCCGCTCCGTCAGCCCGCATGACGGCCTCGGCTCCAACCTGATGGTTCAGGTCAAGGGCGGCAAGGTCATGCGCGTGCTTCCTCTGGAAAACGAAGCCGTCAACGAATGCTGGCTGTCGGACAAGGACCGCTTTTCGTACGAAGGCCTGAATCATGAGGACCGTCTGACGGTGCCGATGATCAAGCAGGACGGAAAATGGATCGAAACCGACTGGCAGACCGCGCTGGAGTATGTCGCGCACGGCCTGCGCAACATCCGTCACGAGCACGGCGCCGACGCCATCGCGGCACTGGCTGCACCGTATTCGACGCTGGAAGAGCTGAGCCTGCTGCAGAAACTCGTGCGCGGCCTCGGTTCCGAAAACGTCGACTTCCGCCTGCGCCAGTCCGACTTCAGCCTCGACGGCAAGGTCACGCCGTGGCTGGGCATGTCGATCGATGAGTTCGGCCAGGCCAACCGCGCGTTCCTGATCGGTTCCTTCCTCCGCAAGGATCATCCGCTTCTCGCTGCCCGCTTGCGGCACGCCGCCAAGCGCGGCACCAAGGTCAGCATCCTGAATGCGACCGATGACGATCACCTGCTGCCGATCGCAAACCGTCTTATCAAGGCGCCGTCGGAATGGCTGTCCGGATTGAGCGAAGTGGTCGTGGCAGTGGCCGCAGCAAAGGGAATCTCCGCGCCTGGCGGCTTCGAAGGCATCGAGCCGGGCGAAGTCGCAAAGGGTATCGCCGACAGCCTGCTGTCAGGCGAGCGCAGGGTCGTCGTACTCGGCAATTCGGCCGCGCAGCATCCCCAGGCATCGCTGCTGCATGCGGCCGCCCAGTGGATCGCGCAGCAGACCGATGCCAAGTTCGGCTACCTGACCGAAGCGGCAAACACTGTCGGCGGATACATCGCCAACGCCGTGCCGGGCAACGGCTTCAATGCCATCCAGGCATTCGCGCAGCCGCGCAAGGCGTATGTGCTGATGCATGCGGAGCCGGAATACGACTGCTACGACCCGCAGGCTGCGCGCGCGGCATTGCATCAGGCCGAAATGGTCGTTGTCATGTCGCCGTACAAGCATGGCGGCGAATATGCCGATGTGATGCTGCCCATCGCGCCGTTCTCCGAAACTGCAGGAACGTTCATCAACTGCGAGGGCCGGGCTCAGGGCTTCAATGGCACCGTCAAGCCGCTGGCCGAAACACGCCCCGCCTGGAAGGTGCTGCGGGTCCTTGGCAATTTGCTCGACATCGGCGGCTTCAACTACGACACCTCGGAACAGATTCGCGTCGAAGTCCTGGGCACCAAGCTGGCCGAAGAAGCCGACCTGTCGTCGAAACTGAACAACATCGTCAACCTGGCGCCGCAGGCGGCCAAGCCGGCGAATGCAAATCAGCTCGAGCGCATCGCCGACGTGCCTATCTACTTCAGCGACGCCATCGTCCGCCGTGCCGGCTCCCTGCAGCAGACAACGGATGCGAAGGCACCGAAGGCGCACGTTTCCGCGTTGCTCGCAGAGCAGCTCGGCATCGGCGAAGGCGCGCAGATCAGGGTGCTGCAAGGGCAGGGCGCGGCCATCGTGTCGGTGACCGTCGACGCAAAACTTCCGGCCAATGTGGTCCGGGTGGCGGCTGCACATCCCAGCACCATCGGTCTCGGCGGCATGTTCGGTCCCATCAGCGTGGAGAAAGTCTAAATGGATCAGGTGTTCATGACCATCAACAGCACGGGCCAGAACGTGTTCGGCATGCTGTGGCCGCTGATCTGGAATATCGTCAAGATCGTCGCCATCGTCCTGCCGCTGATGGGCTGCGTTGCCTATCTGACGCTGTGGGAGCGCAAGATGATCGGCTGGATGCACATCCGTCTCGGCCCGAACCGCGTCGGCCCGGCAGGTTTGCTGCAGCCGATCGCCGACGCGCTCAAGCTGCTGCTCAAGGAAATCGTCGTTCCGGCGAAAGCCAACAAGGCACTGTTCGTGATCGCGCCGATCATGACGATCATGCCGGCGCTGGCGGCCTGGGCGGTCATTCCCTTCGGCCCGGAGACCGTGCTGGCCAACGTCAATGCCGGCCTGCTGTTCGTGATGGCGATTACCTCGATGGAAGTCTACGGCGTGATCATCGCCGGCTGGGCGTCCAACTCGAAGTATGCGTTTCTCGGCGCAATGCGCGCCTCGGCCCAGATGGTTTCCTATGAAATCGCCATGGGCTTCGCGCTCGTCGTCGTGCTGCTCGTATCCGGGAGCCTGAACCTGACCGATATCGTAATGGGGCAGAACAAGGGTTTCTTCGCTGACAAGGGTATTTCGTTCCTTTCCTGGAACTGGCTGCCGCTGCTACCGATTTTCGTGATCTACGTCATCTCGGGCATCGCGGAAACCAACCGCCATCCGTTCGACGTCGTCGAAGGCGAATCGGAGATCGTGGCCGGCCACATGGTGGAATAC
>Ga0194137_10002222_pt1 | contig 11523 bp, 9 predicted proteins | sample TARM_MetaG_T3_14_FD_134025 | JGI IMG/M metagenome (GOLD analysis project Ga0194137, IMG submission 134025) | Freshwater microbial communities from Pennsylvania, USA, analyzing microbe dynamics in response to fracking - TARM_MetaG_T3_14 (version 2) | ecosystem: Environmental > Aquatic >...
CCCGCTGGGGGCCGTCACCCTCAACCCAGAACGTGATGCCGTCGTCACGGCCAACTCGCCAGCAGTGGATATATCGCTACTGGCCGCATGAATGAGGCGACAACTACCTTGACGCGCGCCGGACCCGACATTAGAGAGTGCCAGCAAGTGGCCGAGTCGAGCCCGTAAGCTTACGGAGTTGCTCGCCCTAAACCGACCCGTCACGACGCGACTCCTGAACGACGGCCGTCGGGCGATGAAGTTTGCCGAGGAGGCACCCGCACGCGGCCAACAAGAGTCATTCGTAGCGGGCGGCTTACTGGTGACTTAGAGATCGTCGCCGCGATCTGGAGCAACCGGTGATCGAAAAGGCGCTCGCGCAACCGGGATGGCATCGCCGGGCTTTCCTTGCAGCACACAAGCGCCAAGGCAGCCTAGCGGCGGCCAGCGAGCCCGCGGCGGCCGAGATCAGTTCACCGCTCGCGAACGTCCTTCCCAGTAGGGCTTGCGCAGCTCCGCTTTCTGGATCTTGCCGGCACCGGTCATGGGCAGCGCGGGCCGGAACTCCACGCTGCGGGGGCACTTGTAGTGGGCGATCAGGGTGTGGCAGTGCGCCATCAGCTCCTCGGCCGTGGCGCTGGCGCCGGGCTTGAGCGTCACTACCGCATGCACCGTCTCGCCCCACTGCTCACTGGGGATGCCGATCACCGCGCTGGCGCCCACGGCCGGGTGCTTGGACAGCGCGTTTTCCACCTCGGCAGAGTAGACGTTCTCGCCACCGCTGACGATCATGTCCTTCATGCGGTCGACGATGTAGACGTAGCCGTCGTCGTCCATGCGCCCGGCGTCGCCGGTGTACATCCAGCCATCGCGCACGGCCGCGGCAGTCTGCTCGGGCTTGTTCCAGTAGCCCAGCATCACGTTGGCCCCGCGCACGGCAACCTCGCCCACGGTACCGCGCGGCACTTCTGAGCCGCGCTCATCGACGATTCGCACTTCAGTGGTCAGCGTGGCGCGGCCGGCCGAGGTGAGAAGGCCACGCGCGGCACCGGTGCGGTGTTCTTCGGCCCCCAGGTAGGTGGCGCAGGGCGACAGCTCGGTCATGCCGTAGGCCTGCACGAAATCGGCCTTTGAAAAGCGCTTAAACGCGTGCTGCAGCACGGCCTCGCTGATCACGGAGCCGCCATACACCACGGTCTGCACACTGCTCAGGTCGTATTGGCCTGCGTCAGGGTGATCCACGGTCAGCTGGATCATCGTTGGTACCAGCAGCACATGGGTGGCGCGGTGCTGTTGGATCGTCTGCAACGCACCCAGAGGCGTGAACATCGGTGCGATCACGAACGTGCCGCCCACGGCAGCCGTGCCCATCATGAACGCGTTGGCGGCAGCGTGGAACATGGGCGCAATCAGCAGCGTGCGGGCGCTGGGGTTCACGGCGCCTTGGCCCACCAGGGCCAGCGCATTGGCCGCCAGGTTGTCGTGGCTGAGCATCACGCCCTTGGGGAATCCGGTGGTACCGCCGGTGTACATGACCGCGGCCAGATCGTTACCGGCACGCATCGCATCGGCGCCGGGGATGGCTTGAGCCATTAGGGTCTCGTAGTTCAGCATGCCTTCGGGCGTGTCGCCGTCGCCGCAGTACACCAGCGTGCGCAGCGCCTTGCACAGGCCGCGCAACTCGCCTCCCATCGCCTTGAACTGCTCATCCACCAGCAGGATGCGGGTGTCGCAATCGTCCAGCGAGTAGGCCACCTCGGCGGCGCTCCAGCGGATGTTCACCGAGTTCACCGAGCCGCCGCCCCACCAGGTGCCGAAAAAAAACTCCATGTATCGGTCGGAGTTCAGCCCCAGCATGCCCACGCGGTCCCCCGGCTGCATCCCCAGCCCTCGCAGCGCCGCGCCCAGCCGGGCTACGCGCTCGGCGTACTGGGCGTAGCTGTGCTGCCGCGTGCCGCAGATCGTAGCCACACGAGTGGGGTGGGCCTGCAGCGTGCGGCGCAAATACTGGGTGAGGTATTGGGCCATGTGGGTGCATCTCGACCAACGATCAGCCAGTATAGCTAGGCTGCCCCGGTGCTGCGGCTGGGTGTTGCCGGATGTCGGCGCTGCGCTAAAGAGGCCCGGCGCGGCGGTGCGACGCACCTGGCAATCAGCCCACTGGATTTCATGCACAGGCTGTTTGCGCTGGCCTACAGCCGCGTTTGCAGGCTTTCTTGATCGGGCCTTGTCTCGGCTGAACAGCAGCTTCGTGCCCACGAATCTCGCGGCCTGTGGTGCCGCTTTGGGTCGGCACAGATTGACCGCTTGCCGAGGTCACCGCCGCAGAGTCGTCCTTCGAGCTGGCCCGCCCGACAGCAGTCTGTCGCGACGGGGTGAACTCGACCCACAGCCGTTGTTCGGGGTTCTCCAAACATGCCCGACAGCCAAGCCATGGTTCAAATCGACTCGCTTCCAGAGAGCAGCCGCGCTTGGCCTCCAGGCCCCGGGCACAAGCGGTCTGACGCAAGTGACTCGTCTAAAGTATGCTAGTTCAATAGTGGGAGAGCGTATGAAATGGCCTAGCGCAGAAGATCTTGTTTCGACGTGCAAACTGCCACAGGGCTATGCATACCAAGTGCTGAGGGAAGAGCACATCCCTGAGGTCGCTTCTTCGGTCCTGGATTGGCAGCCGACTTGGCGTGTCGGTTCAGCGAGCGCATTCACGCAAGCTTCTTTTTACCGGGAAAAAGCTTATCTCGACCAAGGGGCACAACGCGACGTTTTCGTCTTGTTGATTCGAGCTGGCACGGAGCTGGCCGCCGTGCTGCCAATGGAGCGACTTCCCGAGGCATTGACGCTCTACGGCTGCTTGGCGGTGGTGTCTCCTGCCCATCGTGGAAGGTTCGCGCCCCAAATGCGAGGCGATTACCTTGAAGCAGTCGCTCGGCTGGTCGGACTTGAGTTCATTTACGCGATGGCGACACTGAGGCATACCGGCGCCCAAAGATGGTTTGAATTCATGGGATATAGGTTGGTCGGCTTCGCACCAGGCTATGACCGCGAGGAAATCAGTCCAGGCGTTGTGAAGCGTGTCATAGAGGCAATCTACGCCAAGTCACTCGTTCCAGAAGAAGCGTTGCTCTCGCCCAGCACCGACGAAATGACACCCACCGTTCGCAAGGCTTATGAGGCCTTCCTTGCGAGAAATTGAATCTATTCGGTGGTCAGCACGCCAGGGGTGACCATCTCCTCCAGCAAGTTTGCATTCCCGCAATCATTCGAGCAGTGTTGGGTTAAGCGGGAGGGTGGAAAACGTGGAAGTGAACACCTGGGCAATGCAATCAATGACCGCTTCGGGGCAGGCCAGATGGAAGACGCGATTGGCCACAAGGGGTCGATCGCCGGCCCTGGTAAATGACCGCTGATGGGCATCCGACCCAGTGCTCGTATCGCGATGAGGTCGACGAGTGGTAACTGACTGCTCACAGCCTGAAGCGGCCAAGCACTTTGGCCCCCGGCGATTTAAAGACAAACCATCCGCCAACAACACGCACTCACCCCAGGTGGGTGCCCAACCACCAGATGTTGCCTTCGTGGTCACGCACGCCGGCACTGCGGTCGCCATAGGGCTGGTCCTTGGGTGCAGAGATGCTGACGGCGCCAGCGGCCAGGGCGCGCGCATAGCAGGCATCCACATCGGGCACGTAGACATGGGTGGCGCAGCGGACCTCGTCCTCATCGTCTGAAGGGCGTTCGCCAAGCATCACGACGGAGTCGTCAATGCGCACTTCGGCATGCTTGATCCGGCCTTCGGGCTCGGCCATCTTGTAGAGCACCTCGGCCGCGAACGTGGCCACAAGAAAGTCCAGCATGGCCAGACCATCGTGCACCAACAGATAGGGTGAGACGGCATTGTGGGCCGTGGGTTTGTGCGATGCCATGTGCTTGCTCCGTCCTGGTTGATGATGATGTGGCCGATGGGCTTACCAGCATACGGCTTTCAACGGACCTTTGGTCAGAGCATCCCTTGGTGGCAAGCGGTTGTCACGCCCAAGAAAAACAGGGACCTGGCCCCAACAGCAACCAGGTCCCCACCCGTCTGACCCCCCGGTCAGTCACGAAAACCTTGCCCCGCCGATCAGGCGACCTCCGTCCAAGGCTGAACCTTGGCCTGGTCTACAAATAACGGGTGCACCTGCGCCTCGGCCAGGGTCAACACCGGCGTCACACAGGCATCAGCCTGCTCGAAGCGCTCGGCCCAATAGGCCAGCGGTTTGGACGCCACCAGCGCCGCCACATCCTTGCGCAGCTCGATGCAATCGGGCGAGCCCGGCATCTGGCCGCGCTGCCAGTGGCGGTTCACCCAGTCCGGCCGCTCGAAAACCTCACAGGCCGCCTTCCAGAACTTGAACTCCAGCGAACCCACCGCCAGGTGCCGCCCGTCCGCCGTGGCATACAGGTTGTAGCAAGGCAGCACGCCATTGAGCATGTCCTCGCCCGCACCCGGCATGCGCCCGCCCAGCATCGGCGCCAGCAAGGCCCCGGTGGACTTGGGCATCACCAGGTGCGCGTGCAGGCCGTGCGTCATGCTGACATCGATGTGCCGGCCTTGGCCACGCTTGCCCGCGTCGTACACCGCAGACAGGATCGCGATGGTGGCCATGGACGAGCCCGCAGCCAGGTCGCCCCACTGCACATTGGACATGGCCAGCTCGCCCGTGGGCGCGCGCACCTGATCCAGCACACCGGAGATCGCCATGAAGTTGATGTCATGGCCAGCCCGCTCAGCCCAGACGCCTTTTTGCCCATAGCCTGTGATGGACACCATCACCAGCTTGGGGTTGAGCGCCTTGAGCACCGGCCAGTCCAGGCCCATGGCCTTGAGCACACCGGGTCGGAAGCTGTCGACCATCACGTCCGCTGTGGCCACCCAGTCGCGCAGGCGCGCCAGCTCATCGGCGTTCTTGAAGTCGATCTTGCGGCACTCCTTGCCATGGTTGAGCGCTTCGAACAGCGTGCCCAGTGGGCGGGCAGGGTCGCCTTCCGGCGGCTCCACCTTGATGATCTCGGCGCCCAGATCAGCCAGCATGCGCGTGCTGAAGGGCCCTGGCAGGTTGCGCGTGAGGTCGATCACGCGCAGGCCCGCAAGCAAGCCCGACAGGGGGCCAGACAAAGCCCCAGACTCCACGCTCACAGCTTGTCCTCGAAGCGGCCGCCTTCTTGTGCCAGCTTCACCACCACCGCTGCGGGCTCGAAGCGCGGGCCGTACTGCTTGGCCAGCTCACGGGCACGCTCGACGAACTGCTTGGGGCCCACCGCGTTGATGAACTGCAGTGCACCGCCCTGGTTAGGCGCGAAGCCCCAGCCGAAGATCGAGCCGATGTTGGTGTCGGCCACCGAGCGCACCACGCTTTCTTCATAACAGCGCGCGGCTTCATTGGCCTGGGCATACAGCAGGCGGTCCACCAGCTCTTGCTGCGAAGGCTGGTCGGCCTTGGGCGGGTAGACCTCCAGCAGGCCGGGCCACAGGCTCTTGTCCTTGCCGTTGTAGTCGTAGAAGCCCTTGGAGGCCTTCTTGCCGATGCGCTGGTGCTCGCCGCCCACCTTCTGCACCACGGCAAAGCCGGGGTGGATGGCAGGCAGGGGGCCGCCTTCGGCGATCAGGTCCTTGCGGGTGGTCTCGGCGATGTACAGCGACAGGCTCAGCGAGACTTCATCCTGCAGGGCCAGCGGCGGCATGGGCATGCCCGCCTTCAGGCCGGCCACTTCGATGGAACGCGGGTGGATGCCCTCGCCCAGCATCGCCATGCCTTCCATGATGTAGGTCGTGAACACGCGCGAGGTGTAGAAGCCGCGCTTGTCATTGACCACGATCGGGGTCTTGCCGATCTGCAGCACGTAGTCAAAACCGCGTGCCAGCGTTTCGTCGGATGTTTCCTTGCCCACGATGATCTCGACCAGGGGCATCTTGTCCACCGGCGAGAAGAAGTGCAGGCCGATGAAGTTGGCCGGACGCGCGCTGGCCTTGGCCAGGCCCGTGATGGGCAGCGTGGACGTGTTCGACGCGTACACCGCGCTGGCGGGAATCACGGCTTCGGTCTTGCGGGTGCACTCGGCCTTGATCTCGCGGTCTTCGAACACGGCTTCGATCACGAGGTCGCAGCCTTCCAGGTCCTCATACGAGGTGGTCGGCTTGATGCGGGCCAGCAGCGCGTCACGCTTGTCAGGTGTGCTGCGGCCACGTGCCACGGCCTTGTCCAGGATGCCTTGCGAGTAGGCCTTGCCCTTCTCGGCGTTGTCGATGGTCGTATCCAGCAGCACCACGTCGATGCCGACCTTGGCCGACACATACGCGATGCCCGCGCCCATCATGCCGGCACCCAGGATGCCCAGCTTCTTGACCTTGGACTCGGCCGGGCCCTTGGGGCGCGACTGGCCCTTCTTGATGGCGTTGAGCTGGTGCCACAGCGTGCCGATCATGTTCTTGCTGGTCTGCGAGACCACGCATGCGGCGAAGTAGCGCGACTCCACTTGCGAGCCGGCGTCGAAGTCCAGCAGGCAGCCTTCGAACAGGCAGGACATGATGTGGGTGATGGCGGGGTAGTTGCCATGCGCCTTGGCGTTGGCCATCGAGGGCGCAATGGCCAGCACCTGCACGACGGCCGGGCTCTTGCTGTCGCCACCGGGGATGCGGAAGCCCTTGTTGTCCCAAGGCGCCACGGGCTTGGGGTTGGCCGCACACCAGGCCTTGGCCTTGGCCAGCAGCTCGTCGCGGTTGGCGGCCAGATCGGTCACCAGGCCCATTTCCTTGGCCTTGGCCGCGGTCAGTTCCTTGCCTTGGGTGATCAGGTCCATGGCCTTTTGGATGCCGATCAGGCGGGGCACACGTTGCGTGCCGCCACCGCCGGGCAGCAGGCCCAGCTTGACTTCGGGCAGACCCAGCTTGGTCTTGGGATCGTCCAGCGCGATGCGGGCATGGCAGGCCAGTGCCAGCTCCAGGCCACCGCCCAGGGCCGTACCGTTGAGCGCGGCCACCACGGGCTTGCCGCACTTTTCCATGCGGCGCAGCATGCCCTTGAGGTCTTCGCACAGCTTGTAGGCTTCTTCGGCCGTGGTGATCTGCGTGAGCTGGTCGATGTCGGCACCCACGATGAAGGTGGGCTTGCCCGAGGTGATGACCAGGCCCTTGAGGTTGGCATCGGTTTCGAGCTGGCTGACCAGTTGGGCAAAGGGCTCGACCAGCGTGGGGTTGAGCACGTTCATGGCCCGGCCGGGCATGTCGATGGTGACAAGGCCGATGCCGTTGGCATCGATGTCAAAGCTGAAGGCTTGAGATTGAGTCATTTGTCGTGCCTCCCGGATCAGACGCGTTCGATGATGGTGGCGATGCCCATGCCGGCACCGATGCACAGGGTGGCCAGCGCGGTGGCCTTGCCGGAGCGCTCCAGCTCATCAAGGGCGGTGCCCAGGATGATGGCGCCCGTGGCACCCAGCGGGTGGCCCATGGCGATGGCGCCGCCGTTGACGTTCACGCGGTCCAGCGACACGCCCAGGTCCTTGGCCGTCTTCATCGGCACGGTGGCGAAGGCTTCGTTGATTTCCCACAGGTCGATGTCGCCCGGGGTCATGCCCAGCTTGTTGAGCGCCTTCTGGCAGGCCGGCGTCGGACCGGTCAGCATGATCGTGGGCTCCGAACCAATCACCGAACACATGCGCACCTTGGCACGGGGCTTCAGACCTGCCTTGATGCCGGCTTCCTTGCTGCCCAGCAGCAGCAGGGCTGCACCGTCCACGATGCCCGAGGAGTTGCCGGCGTGGTGGGCGTGGGTGACCTTCTCGATGGTGGTGTACTTGTCCAGGGCGGTGGCATCAAAGCCCATGGTGCCCATCATCTCGAACGAGGGCATCAGCTTGGCCAGCGACTCGGGCGAGGTGCCGGGGCGAACGGTCTCGTCGCGGTCCAGCATCACCATGCCATTGATGTCCTTGACGGGCACGATGGACTTGGCGAAGCGGCCTTCAGCCTGCGCTTGCGCGGCACGGCGGTGCGATTCGCTGGCGTAGGCATCCAGGTCATGGCGCGAAAAGCCTTCCAGCGTGGCGATCAGGTCAGCGCTGATGCCTTGCGGCACGAAAGCGGTGCCACTGTTGATGCGGGGGTCCATGACCCAAGCGCCACCGTCGGAGCCCATGGGCCAGCGGCTCATGGATTCCACGCCGCCAGCCACGATCATGTCTTCCATGCCCGAGCCAATGCGCTGCGCGGCCTGGTTGATGGCTTCCAGCCCCGATGCACAAAAGCGCGACAGGGTCACGCCCGAGACGGTCTGAGCCCAGCCGGCATCCAGGATGGCCGTGCGGGCGATGTCGGCGCCCTGCTCGCCAACCGGGGTCACGCAACCCAGCACCAGGTCGTCGACCAGGCGGGTGTCCAGCTTGTTGCGTTGCGCCAGCGCTTGCAGCAGCGTGCGCAGCAGCCACACGGGCGTGGCCTGGTGCAGGCTGCCGTCTTTCTTGCCCTTGCCGCGCGGCGTGCGCACAGCGTCGAAAATGTACGCTTCAGTCATGAGAAGCTCCTCGGTATGAATGGGTGAATGTTGTTATCGACTGGCTGGGATCACAGGAATCGGCTGGCCAGCTCTTTCATGATTTCGTTGGTGCCGCCATAGATGCGCTGCACACGCGAGTCGGCCCACAGGCGGGCGATCGGGTATTCCTTCATGTAGCCATAGCCACCGAAGAGCTGCAGGCATTCGTCGATCAGCTTGCACTGGTTGTCGGTGATCCAGTACTTGATCAGCGCGGCGCGGTCCACACCCAGCTCGCCCTTGAGGTGCGAGACCATGGCGGCGTCCACCAGGGCGCGCGAGGCCAGCAGCAGGGCCTGGCACTCGGCCAGCTTGAAGCGGGTGTTCTGGAAGGAGAAGATGGGCTTGCCGAAAGCCTTGCGCTCCTTCGTGTAGTCGAGGGTGACCTTCATGGCGTATTCCATGGCGGCGATACCGGCCAGGGCCACCAGCATGCGCTCCTGGGGCAGCTCCTGCATCAGCTGGAAGAAGCCCATGCCTTCCTTTTCGCCCAGCAGGTTGTGCTTGCTGATCACCACGTCGTCGAAAAACAGCTCGGAGGTGTCTTGCGCTTCCATGCCGATCTTGTCGAGGTTGCGGCCACGACGGAAGCCTGGCGCCTCATCGGTCTCGACCACCACCAGCGACATGCCTTGTGCGCCCTGGTCCTTGTCGGTCTTGCACACGACGATGACCAGGTTGGCCAGCTGGCCGTTGGTGATGAAGGTCTTGCTGCCATTGAGCTTGTAGGTCTCACCATCGGCGGACTTGATCGCCAGCGTGCGCACGCCTTGCAGATCGGAGCCGGTGCCGGGCTCGGTCATGGCGATGGCGCCGATCAGCTCACCCGTGGCCAGCTTGGGCAGCCAGCGCTTCTTCTGCTCTTCGGTGCCGTAGTGCAGGATGTAGGGCGCGACGATGCCCGAGTGCAGCGAACCACCGAAGCCACCAATGCCGGCCTCGCCCTGAGCCAGCACCAAGGCGGCTTCGTGGCCGAAGTCGCCACCACCACCACCGTACTCTTCGGGCATCGAGGCGCACAGGAAGCCGTTGGCACCGGCGTCTTCCCAGGCCTGGCGGTCCATCATGCCGGCCTGGCGCCAGCCTTCATCCTTGGGTACCCACTGTTCGGTCATGAAACGCTTGGCGGAGTCAAACACCATCTGGTGTTCTTCGGTCATCCAGGCTGGGGTAAAGCATTGAATCGGCATGTTGTGGGTTCCTCGGTATCGTCTATGTGAGCCTATGTGAGGCCTGTCTACGGTGCAATGGGATCAGTGCCACGCCTGTCATCACGCGAAACGGTAATTTGAATTACCCATTCGAAATGACATCGCAAGGCATTCCAGACGACAACCCTTAAGGGTTATGTCGTAGACGACACCTCGCTACACAAGCATGGCTCACGAATGAGGATCTTGACGTTTGCGTCAAGGAGGCGCAAGGGGTTGGCCCTGATTTTTACGAACGGTCGTTCATTTGGTAATTTTCATTACCTCAAGGTCAGGACATGCTTCACGATGCTGCGGTGCGTCATGGCTGACGCGCCGTCACCATCCAGCAAGCCGCCATGTAGCTCGCCTGGCCAGCGTGCACATAGAGGGCGCGAACGCCGGTCGCATCACATCGAGCACCTTGGCCCTGTCCGGCTCATCGAGCTGTTGCAGAAGCTGGCCCACCGGCCCCAAGCGGCTGATGTAGCGCATCAGGTCTGCTTCGCTGAGCGTGCAGCGCACATCCAGCGGCTGGATGTCGATGTCCGCCCAGCCACTGTCGGCGAGGATCTGCGTGACACGCGCCCGGTCGGCAAAGGCGAATTGCCCTGGCGCACCGGGCTGACGTGGTGGCAAATGGGGCAACAAGGGTGCGGCCGCACGCTCGGCCGCTGTCATGAAGGGGTTGTCGGGCGGGCTGCGCCAGACGATGCAGGCGAGCTTGGCACCAGGCTTGGCCGCGCGCCGCAGGTTGGCAAACGCCGCCACGGGGTCTTCGAAGAACATCACACCGAAGCGCGACACGATCATGTCGAAACCGGCGGGCTCGAAGGCATGCACCTGCGCGTCGGCACACACGAAGCAGGCCGCATGCAGCCCCTCACGTTTGGCCCGCTGGCGCGCCAAGGCGGTCATCGGTTCGGAGATGTCCAGCCCCGTGCAACCGGCTTGCGCCCCGAGGCGCCGGGCCATGGCCAAGGTGGTGCTGCCCGTGCCGCAGCCGATGTCCAGCACCTGGGCCATTGGGCCCGCCGAGGCCACAGCCTCCACCAGCAGGTTCTCGAAGGGCCTGAACATGGCGTCCAGCACCGCCTGGGCCTCGACCCAGGCCCGGCCACCAGGGCCGTTCCACAACACCGACTGCTCACGGTTGACTTCCGAATCTGACTCATCCATCGCGGTTTCCTTTCCTTGCGGCTTGCATGGGCTTGGCGTTGATGGCACTGTGCCACCTCAAGTCAACTTGAGGTCAAGAGGTATTTGCAACGATGAATGGCCCCATGGACATCTCCGAGGTGGTGCAACGCACCGGCGTGCCAGCCTCGACCTTGCGCTACTACGAAGACAAGGGCCTGATCGCCTCGGTGGGCAGACGCGGCCTCAAGCGGCTGTTCGACGCAGGCGTGCTCGACAGGCTGGCCCTGATCGCACTGGGACGCGCAGCGGGCTTCTCGCTCGACGAGATCGGCGCCATGCTCACGCCCGAGCGCCAAGTTCAGATCGACAGACAGCGCCTGCTGAGCAAGGCCGATGAACTGGATCGAACCATCCACGAACTGAGCGTCATGCGCGATGGCCTGAGACATGCCGCCGCCTGCAAGGCGCCCAGCCACCTTGAATGCCCCACCTTCCGAAAGATCATGCGGGCCGCAGCGCGAGGGGTGATCACCCCACCTGGATCGGGCAAGCCATCCAAAGCATGAGCTGCAGCGGCTTGCGCCCTCACTCGGTCGTGAGCGTGTAGCGCTCCAGCCTGACATGGCTGGCCTTGAGTGACACCG
>Ga0194137_10002223_pt1 | contig 11523 bp, 9 predicted proteins | sample TARM_MetaG_T3_14_FD_134025 | JGI IMG/M metagenome (GOLD analysis project Ga0194137, IMG submission 134025) | Freshwater microbial communities from Pennsylvania, USA, analyzing microbe dynamics in response to fracking - TARM_MetaG_T3_14 (version 2) | ecosystem: Environmental > Aquatic >...
ACCTCCAAAACGCTCAAGGAACTCAGAAATTTTGTCAAAAAAGGCGCACCCGGCAACTTTGTGGAAGTCATGGGATGCGAGGGCGGCTGTGTGGCCGGTCCCGCAACCGTAGTACCCGCCCGCAAAGCCGCCAAGAAGTGCACCGAATACGCATTATCCAGTCCGAGCGCTCTCAGCGTCGAGAGAGCCAGCGACTGATCCACAAAGAGAGACAACGGAGTTTGCCCACTCCGAGTTTGATCATGCCTGCAAACTGTTCTCTCAAGCCCACTGGACCGGGGCCAGCCCACGTCCCCGGTCCGAATTTCCCCTTCTGCGGGGGCGGCATAACACTCCTATAGCACCCCCCTTCCCCAGCCGTCCCCGCAGAAATCCAGGCACCCCACAGGAGTTCTGCATGCACCACAGCACCCGCCATCTGCCCGATTTCATAGATAACAGCCGCATTGAAAAAGCCCTTTCAGACACAGGGTTCAGTGACGATCCGGTTGCCATACGGGACATCCTCGCCAAGGCCGATGCCAAGGCAGGTCTCAGCATGGAAGAGGCGGCATGCCTGTTGAAAACGCAGAACCCGGAATCCGTGCAGGCCATTCTGGAAACAGCTTCGCGCCTCAAAAAATCCATCTACGGCAACCGTCTTGTCCTTTTCGCTCCCCTTTACGTTACCAACGAATGCTGCAACCGCTGCCTGTACTGCGGTTTTCAGGACACCAATGCGCAGCTTGAACGCCGCACGCTGACGGATGAAGAACTGCGCGAAGAAGTGCGCATTCTGGAATCGCAGGGGCAGAAACGCCTGCTGCTGGTTTACGGCGAGCACCCCACGCTGGGGGCGGAATGGATGGCCCGGACCATGCGCACGGTCTATGAAACAAGCTCCGGCGATTACGGCCAGATACGCCGTGTGAACGTGAACTGCGCCCCGCTTTCCGTGGAAGGGTTCCGCACCCTCAAAGCAGAGGGCATAGGCACCTACCAGTGTTTTCAGGAAACCTACCACCGTCCCACCTATGCGGCCATGCACCTGCGCGGCCCCAAAAGCGACTACCTGTGGCGGCTCTACGCCCTGCACCGCGCCATGGAAGCAGGCATTGACGACGTGGGCATAGGCCCCCTTTTCGGCTTGTACAATCCCGATTTCGAGGTGCTCGCCACGCTCAACCACGCAGCGCAGCTGGAAAAGGATTGCGGCGTGGGTCCGCACACGGTTTCCTTCCCCCGTCTGGAGCCTGCCCTTGGAGCGCATGTTGCCAGCCGCCCGCCGCATGCCCTTTCCGACGCCCATTTCACGCGCATAGTGGCCGTGCTGCGCCTTGCGCTGCCCTACACGGGACTCATTCTTTCCACACGGGAATCCGCAGATCTGCGGACCAGACTCATCGAGGTGGGCGTATCGCAGATATCCGCAGCCTCGCGCACCTATCCCGGCGGCTATGCCGATGCGGAAAAGGCCACAAAGAGGTCATGCTCCTGCAGCAATGCGGACTCACACAGCCAGAACACGCCGGAGCAGAACCACGTGCATGCAACCGGGAAACCGGAAGCCCAGCAATTTGCCACCGGCGACCACCGCACGCTGGATGAAGTGGTTCACGACATTGTGGCCAACCACGGCTACCTGCCCTCATGGTGCACGGCCTGCTACCGCGCAGGGCGCACCGGCGACCATTTCATGGACCTTGCGAAGACAGGGGGCATACAGAAGTTCTGCCACCCCAACTCGCTGCTCACCTTTCAGGAATACCTGCTGGATTACGCCACCGCGCAGACACGCGAGGCGGGTGAACAACTCATCGCCGCAGAGCTGGCCGGACAGCCGGAATCGCGCCGCCTGAAATTACAGGCAATGCTGGAACGCATCCGCAACGGCGAACGGGATCTATATATCTAGGCGGCTTCATCCTTCCGGCCGGACATGAGGGAATCAATCTCCAGCGGGTCACTGGCTTCACTGTTGCGCACAAGCGATATGGCATCGTTGGCGCACTGAAAACGGCACACTCCGCAGCCCATGCATTCTGCGGCATCCACAACCGCAGTACCCCCATCCATGTGTATGGCGCTGAACTGGCATTTCTTCGCGCATTTGCCGCAGCCCACACAGCGTTCCGCATCCACCGTTGCAAGGTAACCCGAGGATTCCAGCATGGGCACGCCGTTGAAATGCGCCCGCATGGCTCCGCAACAGCATGAGCAGCAGTTGCATATGGCGTAATAGCGGCCGAGCACCGCCTCCTTGAAAAAGGCATGCGTCACATGCCCCCTGCGGTTTTCTTCCTCTATCACACGTACAGCCTCGTCCGGCGTTACCCGACGGGTCTTGTCCGGGTGATGCTCCTCCACAAAGGTCACGAACGGCTCACCCACGATCATGCACACATCCAGCGGCAGGCAGGGATTCTCGCTGTTCACGCGGCATGGGCAATCGAACAGAACAATATGGTCGGGATGTTCAAGGATAAGGTCCTTGGCCGAGGAATACGGCAGCACCTTCTCAAGATTGGGGAGTGCTATGCTCCGCTTTACCATTATCAGCTTGCGGGCTGATTCGGTGCGCAGCACCTTGCCGTGGTAGGTATCCGCAAATCCGCCGGTCCCTTTAGGTGAGGCAAAGTCGCTCTCCTTCCACAAACCAAGGCGGTCCGCTATCCAGCAAAGCGGTTCGCTGAGATAGCGCGACAGGGGATGATGGCCCTTGCCTATCCCAATGTAAAAATAGGGAAAACGCAGGTAGAAGTAGCCGTGCAGGAACTCCGCAAAGGAAAAATCCTCCTTCTTGCGAAACTCTCTGTACAGCTGCACGGTGGAAGGATGGGCTATGTGCTCAAGAACCCGTTCAAACTGCAGCATGGGTGTTGTCTCCTTTCGTGCCGTGTGGTCCCGGTTGCGGACGAAAGGACATGACGGGATCATACACCATTCCGTCAACGGGTGACAACCACCTGATGAAATCTCGACCGGTGCACCGGTCAGTATTCTGATCGAATGTCGAGGGAATATCCTGAGCTATACGGAATCAGCCGTCGTTGCGGCTCCGTCTGTATCCGTGGGGAAAGCCGGGGTCATAGAGCTTGGAAAAACGGGCAGAACCGTCTTCACCCGGCAGCACAAGAAACACGGTCTGGCGATGCAGCCCATGTTCGCGCACGGCCTCAAGCATGCCGCCTATGGTGGTGTGTACCAGCTTTTGTTCCGGCCAGCCCACACGATAGGCCACAATAACGGCCACAGTATCTTCCAGCCCGCCCGCGCGCAGTTCATCCACTATGCCCTGGGGATTGGCCGCGGAAAGATAGATGGCCATGGCGCACCTGTGGCGGGCCAGATCGCGGAGCTTTTCCGTATCGGGAACGGGTGTGCGCCCTTCCAGCCGGGTGATGATGAAGGATTGAGAGAGATCGGGAACCGTCAGCGAGGTGGACGAGGCAGCAGCGGCAGCAAACCCTGCGGTCACCCCGGGTACCACCGCATGGCGGATGCCTTCTGCATCCAGAAGATGCATCTGCTCGCGTATGGCCCCGTAGAGAGAAGGATCGCCCGTATGCACGCGGGCCACCATGCCGCCCGCCGCAACTGTGCGCATGATGCAGGCATGGGTTTCTTCAAGGTTCATGGGGGCGGAATCCACAACCAGCGCATCGGCACGGGCATGGGCAACAACCGCTTCGGGAACAAGCGAACCCGCATACAGCACAAGGTCGGCCTCGGCGATGAGTCTCTGACCTTTCACCGTGATCAGCTCAGGGTCTCCCGGCCCTGCGCCTATGAACCAGACCTGAATCCGCTCCTCTCCCTGCGCACCGGTCGCGGCGCCCTGCTCATGAACCTGCATTAACTTTCCTGTAATATTTCTCGGTAATGGAATCTATGGTGCCGTCGTGGTGCATCTGCAAGAGAATCTTGTCCAGTTTTTTGCGCACATCCGTCAAGTTGGACAGACGGGAAAAAGCAATATACGAGGGAATTTTATCTCCGACAGGCCCCAAGGCATACAGTTTGTCCGCGAATCCGGCCTGTTCTGCAAGATAAATGGCCACATCCCGCTCCAGAGGTGCCACCTGCACCTTGCCGGCAGCGACCGATTCCATGAGCTCCGCCAAAGTATACATCTCTATCTGTCGCGGAAATAAGCCGCTGCGCAAAGCTTCGTCCACGACCGGCCCGTAACTGTAGCTGAGAACCACGCCCACTGTCTTTCCGGCAAGGCTGCGCATATCCCCTTTCCACTTCAGCGAAGCATCTGTGGTGAAAAAGTAAACGTGATCATAAAACATCTCATTGGTGCAGAAATCGAAAATCTCGCTCCGCTCCTGCGTCCAGTAGATGTTGACGATGGCGTCCGCTCCGCCGTTCTTCACCAGATACATGGCACGGGACCACGGAACCGTTTTGAGTTCAAAATCGATATCCGCGCGGCGCATGGCCTCCGCAACAATATCCACCGCTGCTCCGGTTGCCCCCAGAGGTACCGATGGAGTGCGCACTATCTGCGGCGGAAATTCCGGCGCAACAAGAACAATTTTTTCAGCCTGTACAGGGAGGCAAAAACACATGACTAACACAAGAGTAAGGAATCCGGTCAGCCGCCTCATACGTCCCCTCCGCTCTCCCGTGAGCAATTTCAGCCGCCCGCTCAAAGCCTTTATGTCCGTCCCGAGACGGGCATAAAGGCTTTAAACGCAGAGCCTTATTTATCTGATTTGTCCTGATGCCCGTAATACTTCCGTTCCCACAACGCAATGTCTCCATTCTCCCGCATGGCCCGAAGCACCTCATCAAGCCTGTCCCGCAACTGCTGCAGGTTGCGCTTTTTTGAGAAAGCCACATAGGAGGGCACGCTTTCCACAATGGGGTTCAGCGCAACAAGCATACCTTCTTTTCCGACGGATTTGGTCAGATAGCGGGCAACATCGCTGTCACTTAGAACAACATCAACATTCCCGTCCATTAGAGCATTGATGTTTTCCTGCATACTATAGAATTCTATGATGTTTATTTCTCCGGAAACTTTGGCAGCATCCGCTCTGGCTCCATAGCTGAACCCCAGAGCCACACCAAGACGTTTGCCTGATATGCTCCTGAAGTCGCCATTCCATCCTATCGTTGTTCCGGCGCGGGCAAAGAGATACACCCTCTCGAAGAAAAGCGGCTCGGAACAATAATCCAGCACCTGTTGTCGTTCCAGCGTCATATACAGATTGATGACTCCGTCCACGACTCCCTGCTCGACAAGATACAGACTCCTCGCCCACGGGTAGACCTTAAGCGTGTAGGATACGCCCATCTTGTCCAGCGCAGCGGAAACGATATCCACCGACAGGCCGGAAGCCCCATGCGGGCTCGATGAATCTGCAAAGGAATGGGGCGGGTATTCCGGAACAACAAAGGAAAGCGGTTCCGCAGCTTCAGCGGTTCCCGCAACAAACAGCATGACAATCAGAAGTATCGGGAAGACACGCATTACGCACCTCCGGGCTTCTCCGCAGCGATGATGTATACGGGATTCTGCCCTTCCATGCGGAGGTCGCCCGCAAGAGGAACAGACACGGCAGACTGGATCATGGTTATATCCACCGCCCAGCCCTGTTCGGCCAGATACCGGCGACAGCGTTCGAGGGTTCCGAGAAGAACACAATGGACGACAAGCCGTCCTCCCGGTCGCAGACGGGGGCAGACGACATCAAGCAGCGCACCGTCCTTGCCGAGTCCGCCGCCGATGAAAATGCGGTGCGGATCGGGCAGTTCCTTGAGGCAGGCAGGCAAGGTGCCATGCACCACCTCCAGCGCCAACGCCCCGAACCGCTTGCGGTTTTCACGAATCATCCCCACGCGGTTGCCGTTGCGTTCCACGGCGTACACCTCTCCCGCCTGCAGCAGGGCACAGGCTTCTATGCCCAGTGAACCGCTACCGGCACCAAGGTCCCACAACACGTTATCCGGAGCAAGGCGCAGGGCTGCAAGTCCGGCGGCACGCACCGGCCATTTGGTGATGAGCCCTTTGTCTGAAATATAGGCATCGTCCATGGTACCCAGAGCAAGGGGGTGTTCCGGGTTGCCTTTTCTTTCCAGCAGTACAAGGTTGAGGCGGGAAAAACTCTTTGTTGCCGCCTTGGCAAGCGGATAACGGTCAAAATGCTCATCTTCCGAACCGAGGTTCTCGAACACCCACATGGAAAACCATTCCGCGCCCTTATCAAGCAGGCGCTGCGCAATGGCGGCGGGTATATTCCGGTCGTCGGTCAGAATCGCAACCCAGTTACGCATGCGAAGCGCATTATAGAGCGGAACATAGTCGTCACGGCCGTGCAAAGAGACGCAAACCACCTCCTGCCACGGCACCTTGGCCCGTGCGGCTGCGGCTTGCAGGGACGTGATATTGGGATAAAAATGCACTCCGTCGGGACCGAACTCATCCACAAGACGGGTACCAATGCCGAAGAAGAGAGGGTCGCCATCTGCCAGCACAACGATATCCCTTCCGGCTCCGTCGTGGGCGGCAATGTCGGCAAATACGGATTCAAGCGGTGCGGTTATGGCAATCTTGACAGCGGGATGATCTTCAAACATGACCAGCTGACGCTTGCCACCCACAAGCACCTCGGCACCGTCTATGACACCCGAGTGCAGGTCGGGCAGAGCTTCCGAATCCACTCCCAGACCGACAACCTGAATCGGCATATGCACTTTCCCCTTTTGGCGAAGGAACTCGCCGGCTAAAAAAGCGGCCGCTCTCCGCCTACACTACGGCAAGCTGCCTGCCGTCAAAATCAAACACGTGCACTGTTACATGGGCCTTGTTTCCGGTCCAGTGCAGGGCGCATTTCTTTGCGCGCTGCGCAACAGCCTTTACAATATGCTCCATGACACGGCCGTTTTCAATTATTTGCAATGCCTGCCGCGCGGTATTGGCCTGCTGCACCTCACGCGCAAGCTCTTCGGAGGCGCCCCCCTCACGGCACCAGCCGGCAAGCAGGGCAAAATCCAGCGACTCGGTGCGGGCATGCGTATAGGCATGCCCCTGCGCCAGTTTGACCAGCTTGCCGAAGAAGCATCCCCACGCAATACGCTCAAATCCCTTCCCCACGGCCTGCTCAAGTGAGAATGCCGCAAAATCCGCCGCCTGCACAAAGGCACGCTCCGGCCAGTCCGGATACTGCGCCATGAGCAGGCGTTCGCTGCGCCTGCCGGTGGAAAGACCTATGCCTGTGCAGCCCGCCGCGCGGGCCACATCCAGTCCCTGCGCTATGGTTGCCATCCACGCGCTGTGGCTGAAAGGCCGCACCGTACCCCGTGTGCCGAGAATGGAAATGCCGCCCAGAATGCCGAGTCGAGCATTCATGGTATTTTTTGCCCGTTCTTCACCGTCCGGCACCGATATCAGCACGTCCACACCGCCCGTGTAGCCATACAGGGCGCACACCTCGCGCACACCCGCTGCAATCTGCTTGCGGGGTTCGGGGTTGATGGCGGCCTCGCCCACTGCAACGGGCAGACCGGGCAAGGTCACCCTGCCCACGCCCTTTCCGCCTTCCAGCGTTACCATGCCTTCAGCACCGGCAAGGCGCACTCGGGCCTGAATGACGGCCCCATGCGTGGCGTCGGGGTCGTCACCACCATCTTTTACTACTTCGGCAGTGGCACAGGGCTTCCCATCCTTGTTCAGAATGCTGCCGGCAATCTGTATATCCAGACGCACCTGTTCCCCGCCCTGCTCAGGCGGAAAAGGCGGCAGGGGAACGTTCACGGTTTCCGGCGGGCTGCCGCCCAGCAGCAGATGCAATGCAGCCACCGCCGCAGCAGTTGCAGCGGTACCCGTGGTAAAGCCTTCGCGCAATCCGTCCGCACGGGCAGCATCGTTTTCTCTGATATCCATGATCGTGCCGAAACCTTGGCAAAGAGATTCAAAGAATGCCCCGGCAACTGCCGGAACCATCCTTCATGATTACTTGTTGATAGTGCGCCGCTGCGCGGACTGCTGCCCGGATATGCCCACCCATATGGCGAAAATGGCCATGCAGGCACCGAGCACGCCGAGCGGCCCCGTGGGACGGTCGAACAGCAGAATGTCCCATATGAAGGAGAGTGTCGGCTGAATGAGCATGAGCAGTCCCGCCACGGCCGCTGGCAGCTTGGGCAGGGCTGAAGAAAGGAGCACCCAGCCCACGCCCTGACACAGCAGGCCGTAGGCGATAAGATAGCCGCCATCCTGCAATGTGGGAATGGCAAACGAAACATCGTGGAACTGGCTGGAAATACCGCTGAAAAGAGCCGTGCCCAGGGAAACCACTGCCATGTTCATGATGAGCGGCAACCGCCCGGCCACACCCTGCGAACGGCGAAGAGTGAGAATGTAGCAGGCATAGAACACGGCAGTGAGCAGACCGAATATCACACCGGGAATGGTGCCTTCCGGCAGGCCGCCCACATCCACACCAAGCAGCAGCCACAGTCCGCCTATGGCCAGCGGCAGTGCCATGATGAGGCGGAGCGATATCCGTTCCTTGAACACCACCGCGCCGATAAAGGCGAGAATGAAGACCTGAAAATTGCCGAGAATGGTCGCCAGCCCCGGCCCCACATAGAGGATGGAGCGATGCCACGCTTCAAGATCGAGCGTGAAGAAAAAGGCCGCGGCAAGCACTATGCCCCAGATGCCCCGTCCCACACGCAGGCGTTCGCCCCTTGCAAGGGCCAAAATCAATAGGGCCACGCCGCCGAAAAAGACGCGGTAGAAAACCGAGGTGCTGGGGCCGACATTGACCAGCTTAACGAACACCGCCGCAAAGCTGATCATGGTACCGCCCGCAAGCACTCTCAGCAGGGGGCCGAGCGGCAGCCTGTCCGTTGTGCTCTGCACAGCAGCATAGGGTACGGAGCCGGAACCGGCTCTGGATGAAGTTTTTTTCATTGAATAGATATAGTGCGCCCTGTACGGCGCTGACAACTGAAAAGATTAGAGAGCGCCTGCCTTGAGCAACGCTTCGCGGGCATCCTGATGCTTGCCGCGCACCTCAAAGGCCCTTGCCAGCTCAAGCCACGCCGACTTGAGGTCCGGTCGCAGCGCCGCTGCCTGCCGGGCAAGCACTTCTGCGATTTCCGGATCTTCACCGCCATCCAGATACAGCTTGGCCATGAGCTGCAGGGCAAGTGCATCCTGCGGATTGTGGATGAGCGCCTGATGCAGGCATTCGCGAGCCTCGTCAAGCCGCCCCTGCCGCATGCACAGGCGGGCAAGGTGACGCTGCACCAGTGCCTGATTTTCTCCCAGCTTGGCGGCCTTGTTGTAATACTGGCGGGCAATACTGTATTTTTTCTCGCCCTCGGAGAGCTGTCCCAGCCTGATCAGCGCAAAGAAGTGCGAAGGATTCTGTTTGAGGCACTTGCGGTAAAATTCACGGGCCTCTTTCACTTCTCCCATGGTGTGACAAACGTTGCCAAGGTTATAGAGCGCCATCACATCCTTACGGTTGCGCTTGAGCGCCTCTTCAAACTGCTTGCGGGCATCCTGCGGCCTGCCGAGACCGGCATAACACACGCCGAGAGAATTCCACGCCATGGTGTTGCCGTCGTCTGCCAGCAGCGCGCGCTTGTACTCCTCAATGGCCTCGAAGGTGTCCCCCTTCGAGAACAGCTTGTCCGCGCTGATGTTCAGCGCCACGGAATCCATGAGGCCCACCTTGGGCTTGGCGCACAGCATGGCATATTCCAGCGCCTTCAGGCAATTCTCAAGGCTGTCGGCCTTGCGGTAGCTGAGAAAGGGATGACAGGCCACACCGGCGGCGGATTCTATATGCAGCTTGGTATCCAGCGTTCCGCACAGGGTGGTGTAGAGTTCCAGCATCTGTGCCGGGGTCACGTTTGCATGGAAGTAGACAAGGGAATTGAGACCATAGCGCCCGCCAAGCACATCCGGCCCCAGGATGCTGCGGCACACCTCGGCGGATTCGGCAATGAGCTGCTCGGCATGCGAGGCGCGGTTGCCGAACGACCTGTCCGCACCGGTGAGGCGCAGCAGGGCCACGGCAAAGGTATCGCACTTCTCCCGCTCGCGGCTGAAACGTGCCAGAAAATCCCTGTGACGGAACAGCCCGGTAATCGGGTCAAGATGCGCCTCTTCCGAATCAGACGGCGCGGCAATGCCCTTTTCTTCCGGCATAAGCGTAATTCTGTCGCCCGGCTCGATTGCCCATGTGGGATCGCCAAGGTGCATGACCTCGGCCAGAGACTGCGTTTCACGAATCTCCATGAGCACGATCTCACCTTTGTACATGGGGGCCTTGCCGCCGTTCTGCCCGTTGCCCCCGTTCTCGGGAACGGAAATCTTACGGGAATCATACTCCGTGGACCACACGGAATACCGCCCGCCTTCGCGGGCTCCCATGGAACGGCCAAGGCTGACCATCACCCTGCTCATGGGCATGGTTTCCAGCACCTTGCCCCCTTCCACCAGAATGCGGTTGTAGCCCATGACATATTCAAGGGCTTCGCCCACGCTCTTTTCGCCTGCTATGCCGGAGGCGATGCGGGCTTTTCTGAGCAGCAGACGCGCCTGTTCGCTTATCTCGCGCTCGAAGAGATAGCCTTCGAAATCCTGCGGATAGGCAGCATAGCCCGCACAGGCGTTCACGCCCACCTTGTCTTCAGTGAGTTCGTGCACAAGGCGCACGGCACGCAGTTCGCGCACAGCCTGTTTTGCCAGCTTGCGGCAGGCCGTGACCGTGCCGCCGGGAATGAAAACGGTAAATTCGTAGTCGCCGGTGCGGGAAACAAAGGCGGATTCAGGCGCACAGGCCACAAGGGTATCTGCCAGCATGACGGTCAGATCATCGGCAAAGATGAAACCGTAATCGCGGATGACATGCTTCATGGAATCGAAGGCAAAGGTCACCACGCCCATGCAGGCGTGATAGCCGCCCTGTACCGCAGAGGCGTTGATATCGCAGCAGCCGTCGCCCGCAGGGCGGAAGCATTCACGGATGAGTTCCACCTCGCGGCAGATAGCCTGCTTCAGGTACTGTCTGGAAAAAAGGCCCGTTGCGGGGTCCGTAATGCTCATCTTGTACAGATAGAGCTTTTCCAGTGCCTGTTCCGCAAGCCCGGGCAGCAGAGGCAGCATGCCCCGGCGTCCGCGCAGACTTATCCCGCGGGCAACGAATACGCCGAGCATTCTGCCCTGCAACTGCAGAGGCAGCAGCAACTTGCGGTCGCTGGGGTCCCATACGGCCTCGGCAGGCTGCTTGCCCTTGGGAAAATAGAGACTGTATGATTTGAAAGGAAGAAAACGGCTGACGGCCTCCGCAAGCAGATGGTCGTAAGTAATGAGGTCGTGCCGTGTCAGAGTGGTCCGCGTGCCGGTGAAAATGTCCTGTTGCGCCTTCATGCTGGAGGTATACATACACAGGCCGAAATTGGGAAGTACCTGCCTTGCCCTGCAGGGGCAGGCTTTGCCCCGTTCTCCCCCAAACCTTGCAACACCTGCGACGATGAGGTAGCTACTTTCTAGCCCTGTTGCACCTTACA
>Ga0194137_10002224_pt1 | contig 11518 bp, 8 predicted proteins | sample TARM_MetaG_T3_14_FD_134025 | JGI IMG/M metagenome (GOLD analysis project Ga0194137, IMG submission 134025) | Freshwater microbial communities from Pennsylvania, USA, analyzing microbe dynamics in response to fracking - TARM_MetaG_T3_14 (version 2) | ecosystem: Environmental > Aquatic >...
CTGCATGACCGTCAGCGTCCACGCGTCATAGCGCCTGCCGAGGATGCGGATGATAATCATGTTCGCGGCCGCGCAGACCATGGCCAGAAACTCCATGCTGTTGCCCAGCAGCGGGGAGGGGGCAGATTCGGTTGCCTGTCCGGCGAGGGTCAGGACCGCGACGCCCGCCACGGAAAGAAGCAGTCCGGCGACGACGCGCGTGCTCAGAGGTTCCTTGAGGATCATCCATGCGGCAACGGCGACGAGCAGGGGCACGGAGGCGGAGATGATTCCGGCCTGGGCAGAGCTGGTCAGGTTCAGGGCCGCCGATTCGAGCCAGAAGTAGAGACAGGGCTGGAAAACGACGGCGGCCAGGAGCAGCTTCCAGTCGCCCTTGCGATATGCGGACAGGCTCACCGTCCGGTACAGCGGCACGATGCACGCAAGAGCGATGATCATGCGCAGCCACATCACGCTCATGGGATGCAAGTGCTCAAGGGCGATGCGCATGCTCGAAAAGGATGCGCCCCACAGGAACACCGCGCCGAGCACGGCCAGACGGGGCAGCAGGGCGATGGGACTTGCGGTGGTGAGGGAAAGGGATTCGGATTTCATGCAGACACCTCTGAATTGATGAAGATGGGCGGGCCGGAATGCTTCAGGGCAGCAGCGCGTACTGCCCTGGCGTGGCCGCTGTGTAGAGCTTGAACGTGTTGCTGAAATGGGATTGGTCGGCAAAGCCCGTGACCTGGGCCACTTCGGACAGGGCCGTGCCTTGCCGGATCAGGGACTTGGCCCGTTCCACTCGCTGCTGGATGCGGAAGACATGGGGAGGAATTCCGGTTTGCCGCTTGAAGGTTCGCAGCAGGTGATACTGGCTCACTCCGAGTTCGGCCGCCATGTCCCGCAATGTTATTTTTTGCTCCAGATTCGAGCGCAGCATTTCCTTGGTATGCCGGACGAGCAGGGGAAGCGCCGGAGATTTGCTTTTTACCCCGCAGTGCGCATCAAGGATGTCCCCCAGGGTTCTGACCAGCGCCGATTCCTGGGCCAGTCCGTTGCTCGTGGTCAGAGTCTGAGCCAGCCCGTACAGGGACATGACAAGATCCTGCCGGTCGCAGATCAGGGTCGTGAATTCGGGCGCCGCTTCGGGCCGGCGACTCATGTCCTCGGCCATGCTCCGCACCAGATCCGCACGCAGGTAGAACATGGTGTAGGATATGGTTTCATCCGAAATCGGCACGCCGGAGTGGACCTGCCCGGGATTGATCAGACATGCCTGTCCCTGCCGCACGGTGGCCTCGGAATGCGATGGGCCGAGGCAGTAGCTTGCTCCCTGATGCATGAGTCCGATGGCGTAAAGGTCGTCATGGAAATGGCGGGGGAAGACATGGCTGCTGCGCGCTACCCGGCTCATTTCAAGACCGGGCTGAACATGAAGGAAATTGATGGACGGGCAGGACATGGGCAAGCTGATAGACCAGAGAGGGGGAGGGCGTCTTGGAAAAAATTGCGCTTTCTCCCGGATTTTTCACGCCTAAATCATGCGTGTGTGCTCGTAAGTCTGAAATCCTGACAGGAAATTTCAAATAATCCAGGGGGAAATGCCCCGAATGCAATTTCGTCCCTCGGACTTGGCCCGATACAGGTATCCGTCGGCAAGCCGCAGCAGTTCGGCTGGCCCCTGGTCCTTGCCCGGCGTGCTCGACGCCACCCCCAGGCTGATCGTGACCCTGCCGAAGTCGGACTGTACGTGCGGCATCTTCAACTCCTCCACTTCACGCCGCAATCGTTCGGCGATTTCAAGTGCCCCATCCAAGGCGGTATCGGGTAGAATCATGCAAAATTCCTCGCCCCCGTAGCGCGACACAAGGTCTCCCTGACGGCGGGCGCTGGATCTGAGCACCTCCGCTACGCGCGGACGACAGTCGTCTCCCTGCTGGTGTCCGTAATGGTCGTTGTATTTCTTGAAGTGATCGATATCGAGCATGATGAGCGCCAGTGTCGATCCCGTGCGCGCGGCCCGGGACCATTCCTCGGCCAAGGCCGCATCGAACCTGCGGCGGTTGGCGATGCCCGTGAGCCCGTCGGTCAGCGAGAGCTCGGACAGCCTGTGGTTCGCCTCTTCCAATTCCCTGGTGCGCTGGAGAATCTTGGCTTCAAGCTGTTCGTTCAAATGCACCAGCGCGTTCTGGGAAACCAGAAAGCGTGTCAGGTCGCGTGCCATGCCCCAGATGTGGGTGACCGTTCCGGCTTCGTCCTTCACAGGCACAAGCAGTGTCTCGAAAAGCCGCAGGCTGCCGTTCAGGACCGGGCGCTGTTCAAAGGTCACGGCTTCGCCGCGGGCCATGCACTCGTGATATCCGGAAATGAGCTGATCGCCCGCAAGGCCGTAACCGACGATGGAGCGGACCGTATTCCCGGGGACCTGCCTGGCGTCTAAGCGGACTGCGGCATCGTTGGCCACTTGCAGTTCATAGTCCTCGCCCACGGGCTTGCAGATCCAGAACGGATCGCTGGAATGTTTCCAGAGCTGCTCAAAGACATGAACCAGCGCCTTTGTGTCGAATGGTTGCGCGGAGTGATCTGGTCCCGAAATAGTCATCTGTGCTCGTGTTCATTGAAAATGTGATGCGAGACCGCTTTGCGGGCCAAGGCCGTGCGCTGGATCGTGACCTTACGAAAAAGAGCCTGGCCTTGAAAGGAGAATCTGTGCGGCGCAGCTCTTGACCTGCACAATACAAATCAATAGTTGAACAACTATTCAAGTATTGGTTTGATATCACCACAATCTGTGCTCCAGGGGAGTCAAAATGAAGGATGTTTGCGAAGTACGCTGTATCCATGAAGAAAATGTGCAAAGGGCGCAGCGTGCCAGGACCGACGATGGCGTGCTGGACGAAGCTGCCGCGCTTCTGGGCGTGCTCTCCGATCCGACGCGGCTCAAGATCATGGACGCCCTGCGCCTGGGAGAGCTGTGCGTCTGCGACCTGGCGGCGGTGCTTTCCATGTCCGTTTCGGCCATATCCCATCAGCTGCGGCTGTTGCGTACGGCCCGGCTGGTGCGCGGCAGGCGCGCGGGCAAGGTCATTTTCTACACGATCCACGACGAACACGTCGAAAAGCTCATGGACATGGCCCTGGACCACTGTCGGCAGAGGTGCGGGGCATGATGGAGTTTCTGGACGTCTGCTGGGACATTCTGGACGAAAATATCCCTGTTGATCTTACCATGGACAACCTGCTGGCCCCAGCGCGTATCGGGAACCGACGGTCTAAATCAGGAGTTTTTTGATGCAAAAAATAACGTTTGTCATCAAGGATATGGACTGCTCCGAAGAGGTTGCGATCCTTAAAAGGGTGCTGCTGCCTATCGTGGGCCAGGAATCCCGGCTGGAATTCGATCTGCTCGGCCGCAAACTGCACGTGGATCTCTCCGGGCTGCTCGCAAATGCGCAGGGCGTGGCGGAGGCCATCAACGCGACGGGCATGAAGGCCGAGCCTTTTGTGGACGCACTGCCGTCCTGTGCGTGCTGCGGAGGAACGTGCCCCACCAGGGGGAGTCTCTGGGAGCGGCGTGGGCGCGAGCTGCTCTGCGTGGTCAGCGGGCTGCTCTGGGCGGGCGGACTGGCCCTTATGATGAGCGAGCACGGCTCCATCCTCTCCGCCTTCAAGGATAGCGACGCAGCGCCCGGCGCCGCCAAGCTGCTCTGGGTTCTGGCGGTGCTCGTCGGCGTATGGCACGTGCTGCCCAAGGCGATCCGGTCGCTTCGCGCGCTGCGCCCGGACATGAATCTGCTCATGGTGCTGGCCGTGTGTGGAGCCATGGCCATAGGCGAGTACTCCGAAGGGGCTTCCGTGGCCTTCCTTTTTGCCCTGGCCAATCAACTTGAGGCCTGGAGCATCGGGCGAGCAAGAAATGCCATCCAGGCCCTCATGAGCCTGGCCCCGGACACGGCGCTTGTTTTTTCTCCGCAGTCTCCCTCTCCACTTGAAACCCCGGTGCAGGATGTCCCCACCGGTTCGCGCATCCTGATTCGCCCCGGCGACCGAGTCCCTTTGGATGGTGCCGTGCTCTCTGGCATATCGGCCGTGGACCAGTCACCCATAACGGGAGAGTCCATGCCGGTGACAAAAACAGTCGGTGATGTGGTCTACGCGGGCACCATCAATGCCGACGGCGCACTGGAAGTGGAAACCACCAAGCTGTCATCCGAATCTACCCTGGCCAGGATCATGCGCATGGTGGAGCAAGCTCAGTCCCGTCGTGCCAAGGCTGTGCAGTGGGTGGAACAATTTGCAGCCGTTTACACGCCGGTGATGATCGTAGTGGCCATTCTGTTCGCCGTGGTCCCCCCCGTTTTTTTTGGTGGAGCCTGGGACAAATGGTTTTATGAAGCCTTGGTCATTCTTGTGATATCCTGTCCATGCGCCCTGGTGATCTCTACTCCGGTGAGCATCGTTGCAGCGCTGGCTTCGGCGGCCAGAAACGGGGTGCTGGTCAAGGGAGGGGTATTTCTGGAAGTGCCCGCAACGCTGAATGCCATAGCCCTGGACAAAACCGGCACGCTCACCCACGGCAGGCCTTCCGTAACCGAGGTGACGGCATTCAGCGGCATCTCCGAATCGGAATTGATGAGCGTGGCCGCTGCCCTGGAATCCCGCAGCAGCCACCCCGTGGGCCAGGCCATCCTGCGGCACGCCTCTTCCATGGGAGTCCCCCTGTCACACATTGAAGACGCGCAGGCCCGGCCGGGCCTGGGAGCGCAGGGACGCATCCGGGAGACCACGTATTTTATCGGGAATCCGCGTTTTCTGGCCGAGACAGGGAACGTTGCCAGAACAGATGAGCTTGAGCAGGCCGTCGACCGCCATGCCCAGTCTGCGGGAACATTCGTGTTGGTCTGGACGGAAGGCAAGGTGCTGGGCTGCCTCACGGTAGAAGACAGAGTACGGTCCCAATCCAGGGATGCCCTGAAAGAACTCGCCTTGCTCGGCGTAGACACGATTGTCATGCTTACCGGTGACAATGCCAAGACTGCGGCAAAGATCGCCGCGGAAGCCGGGGTTACGCAGTACAGGTCCGATCTCTTGCCGGAGGACAAGACCCGGGTGGTGACGGAGCTGGTGGCTTCCGGTAAACGGGTGGGGATGGTCGGCGATGGCGTCAACGACGCTCCTGCGCTGGCAGCCTCGCATCTGGGCATCGCCATGGGTTCTATCGGCACGGACGTGGCCATTGAAACCGCCGACGTGGCTCTGATGTCCGACGATCTTTCCAAGCTGCCTTGGCTCATACGGCATTCGCGCCGTACACTGGGAATAATCAAGGCGAATATCTGTTTCGCGCTGGGTATCAAGGCCGTATTTCTCCTGTTGGCTATTTTTCAATTGGCCACGCTGTGGACGGCGATCCTGGCAGATCTGGGATCGTCACTCATAGTTATTTTTAACGGTTTACGCCTGTTACAGCTCAAGCGATAGCAACTCGACCTCTGGCCTACGCGGCAGTGGCCAACGCCCTCTACTCCTAGCCCCGGGTTTTGAAGCGCACGCCTGGCTGACGGATACTGGTGCCCAGGACGGAGGATTCCAGACGATTCGGGCCGGGAAAAGGCTCGGACGATAGCCCGCCTTTGCGGGCATGACGGCCATATGCTGCTGACCAAAAAAAACCCCCCGGGCACATCGAGTGACCGGAGGGATGAACGTTGAGGGGAAATGCGATCTATCCTTTCAGCCTGTCGATGCGCGCCAATCCCTCTTCTTCCAGGGCCACAAGGTCGTTGTAGACTTCGCGCTTGCGGATGAGCACGTGCTTGTCGCCTTCCACCATGACTTCCGCCGCGCGCGGCCGGGCCTTGTACTGCGAGGACATGACGAAGCCATAGGCTCCGGCCGAGAAGGCGGCCAGCAGATCGCCCTGGCCGACCTTGGGGAGGGTGCGGTTTTTGGCCAGGAAGTCGCCGGATTCGCAGATGGGGCCGACCACGTCGGCGGTCATCTCCTCGCCGTTTTCTTCACGCACCGGAGCGATGCGGTGATAGGATCCGTACAGGGAGGGGCGGACCAGGTCGTTCATGGCCGCATCGACAATGACGAAGTTCTTGCCCTCGTTGGTCTTGGTGTACTGCACCTCGGTCACCAGGATACCCGTGTTTCCGGCGATGACCCGGCCCGGTTCGAGTATGAGGATCACATCCAGATCCTTGAGGGATTCGACCAGCGCTCTGCCCAGTTCCTCGGGGTGCGGAGGGGCTTCTTCGTTGTAGGTGATGCCAAGTCCCCCACCCAGATCCAGATATTTGATCTTGATGCCCATCTGCACAAGCTGGCCGTGGAATTCCTTGAGCTTGTCCAGCGCTTCCATGAACGGGGAGAGCTGGGTCAGCTGGGAGCCGATGTGGCAATCAATGCCCACGGGCTCGACATTGGGCAGGCTCATGGCCTTGGCGTAGACTTTAAGGGCGTCGCTCCGGGACAGGCCGAACTTGTTTTCCTTGAGGCCGGTGGAGACATAGGGGTGGGTCTTGGGGTCCACGTCGGGGTTGATGCGCAAACTCACCCGCGCGACCTTGTCCAGATCGGCGGCAACGCTGTTGATGCGCTCAAGCTCCTGTTCCGACTCCACGTTGAACATGAGGATGTCGGCGAAGAGGGCTTCCTGGATCTCCACGGTCTTCTTGCCCACGCCCGAATAAACGATTTTCTTGGGGTCCACCCCGGCCCTCAGCGCGCGGAAGAGTTCGCCGCCGGAGACGATGTCCGTGCCCGCGCCTTCCTGCGCCAGAATCTTTAAAAAGCTCATGTTGGAGTTGGCCTTGACCGAGTAGCAGGTCAGGTGGTCGATGCCGTCGAAGGCGGTATCAAAGGCCTTGAAGTGACGTTTCAAGGTCGTGGCGGAATAGATGTAGAGGGGCGTGCCGTATTCGCGGGCCAGATCGGCCACGGCGATGTCCTCGGCGTGAAGGTGCCCGTTCTTGTATTGAAAGTAATGCATATTCGTTCTCCTGTCGGGATTATTGGGCCGGGCTTAAGGTGATGATTTCGGACAACGCGGGCTCGATGATGTGGTGCGTGTTGTCCGCCTTGAGGCGAATGCGCAGGGTCTGCGCCGGCAAGGGCTCGCAGATGGTGAAGATGTAGCTGTTCTCCTGGCGGTAGACCCCGGAACTGAAGGGGTAGTACTTGCGCACAAAGGACGGGGTGAACGGGCAGGTGGGGCAACCGTCCTGCTCGATCTCGACCAGAAAATATTCCAGGTTGACGAGTCGTCCGCCGAGCTTGGCGTTGATCATCACGCAGCCCTGTTCGAGGCGGGCCTCCATGTGGTTGATCTGGATCATCTCTTCGGTGACGATGGGCTGGGGCCATTCCTTTTTGCCGCAGGCGGCGAGGACGAGAAAGAGGCACAGGAGAAGAAGACGTTTCATGACGATCCTGCCATTGCTTTCCACTGGTGGAGCAGAGTGAGTGCGTCCAGGGGAGAAAGCTCGTTGACGTTGAGTTTTTTCAAGGCGCTGAGAACCTCGTGCTCCTCGGGTACCTTCTGGGGAGCCGAGGTACGCCCCAGGCCAGGCAGTGCGACCTGCCTCGTGATCATATCGCTTCGTTTCGCCCCGCCCGGGGCGTGGCGCTCAAGTACTTCCAGCACTTCCTTGGCCCTGGCCACGACCGAGGCCGGAACTCCCGCCAAACGCGCGACCTCGATGCCGTAGCTGCGGTCGGCGGGCCCGGGGACCATGCGGCGCAGGAAGACGATGTCGCCCTTCCATTCCTTGATGGCGATATTGTAATTGCGTACGCCGGGCAAGCGTTCCTCAAGCACGGTCAGCTCATGGTAGTGCGTGGCGAACAGGGTACGGATTCCGCCTTGCCTGCGGGCCAGTTCCTCGGCCACGGCCCAGGCCAGGGACAGGCCGTCGAAAGTGCTCGTGCCTCGGCCGATCTCGTCCAGGATGACCAGGGAGCGCTTGCCCGCCTGACGCAGGATGCGGGCCGTCTCCGTCATCTCGACCATGAAGGTCGACTGGCCCATGGCCAGATTGTCCGATGCGCCGACCCGGGAAAAGATGCGGTCGCACAGGCCCAGACGGGCCGAGGCGGCGGGCACGAAGGAGCCCATCTGAGCCAGGATGCAGATGAGCGCCACCTGCCGAAGCACCGTGGACTTGCCGGCCATGTTCGGGCCGGTGATGAGCAGCACCCGGCCGGAGTCGTCGAGGGTCAGGTCGTTGGGGATATAGCTTGAACGTCCCTGCACCGCTTCGACCACGGGGTGGCGGCCGGCACGTATGGCAATGTCCAGCCCGTCGTGCAGTTCGGGCCTGTTCCATTCCCATTTACGCGCGGCGTGGGCGAGCCCCTGGGCGAAATCGAGTTCGGCCAGGACCTTGGCCATGGCCATGAAACGGGCTCGATGTCCGGCCACTTCCTCGCGCAGAAGAAGAAAGAGCTGATATTCACGGGTCTTGCGCCGGTCCGAGGCGCTCAAAAGCTTGTCCTCAAGGATTTTGAGTTCTTCGGTAATGTAGCGTTCGGCGTTGACCAGGGTCTGACGACGGATGAAGTGGGCCGGTGGTTCGGCCGAGACGGCCTTACTCAGTTCGAAATAATAGCCGAAAACCTTGGTGTATCCTATCTTGAGCTTGGGCAGGTCGCAGGCCGCGCGTTCGCGTTCGAGCATGGCGGTCAGGGCCGCTTCGCCGTGGTCGGTCAGGTCCATCAGCTCGTCCAGATCCTGGTCGTAGCCCGGCCGGAAAAGCCCGCCTTCGGTGATGACCGGCGGCAGGGAGTCTGCCAGGGCGCGGGAGAGCAGGCCATGCACGTCGTCCAGGTCGTCCCAGAGGCGCAGCAGCCCCGTCAGCCGGGGCGGCGGAGAGTCCAGTTCCAGCAGGGACTGCCGCAGGCGGGGCAAAACGCCCAGTGACGCCTTCAGCGCGCCGAAATCCTTGGGCGTGGAGCGGTTCACGACGATGCGCGTGCACAGTCGCTCCAGGTCGTAGACCGTATCCAGTGCCCGGCGCAGGTCCTCCCGGACCACATCGCGGTCATGCAGGTAGGCCACCAGCTCCTGCACCGGCAGGATGCTGCCCAAATCCTTGAAGGGCTGGTGCATGCGGGTTTCCAGCAGTCTGCCGCCCATGGGGGTCTGGGTCTGGTCCAACACCTGCCACAGGGTGCCGCGACCCTTGCCGCCGTCCATGGTCCTAAAAAGCTCCAGATTGCGCTCCGTGACCTCGTCCAGGAGCAAGGTGGCGGAGAGATCCAGGGGAACGAAGGGTGCAAGATGGGTCAGGTCGCGTTTCTGGGTCAACTCCAGATAGGTCAGAAGCGCCCCGCAACAGCGGGTCAGGGCGGGCTTGTCGTCGAGATCAAGAGTTTGCAAACCCGGCACGCCCTGGGCGCGCAGTATTTTTTCACCGGCCCCGCGGCCGTCGAAATAGGATTTCTGCGGATAGCGCGAGAGCCTGGACTGCCAATGCTCCAGCCCTTTGGGCAGGGCCTGGTTCTCGGTCAGGAGCAGCTCGCGCGGGTTCATCTTCACGAGCCACTGCCAGATCACTGCTTCGTTTTTGGTCTGAATGCCCGACCACGCTCCCGTGGAAAAATCGACCCATGCCAGGCCGCCGCCAAGATCCGCATCCCAGAACAGGGCACCGAGAAAATTGTGGCCTTTGGCGTTAAGGCTGATGTCTTCGACCACCGTGCCCGGGGTCAGCACCCGGGTCACTTCGCGCTTGACCAGGCCCTTGGCCTGTTTGGGATCCTCGACCTGGTCACACAGCGCCACTTTGTAGCCCTTGTCCAGGAGCTGGCGCAGGTATTCGTCGATGGCGTGGTGGGGCATGCCGCACATGGGCACGGGATTTTCCGCGCCGGGGTTGCGACTGGTCAGGGCAATCTGCAGCTCCCGGGCCGCTATCTGGGCGTCTTCGAAGAACAGCTCGAAAAAATCGCCCATGCGGAAAAAGACCAGGGTGTCCGGATAATCCCCTTTGACCCGCAGGTACTGCTCCATCATGGGCGTGACCTTGACCGTGTTCATGACCCCTCGTCGCTTAAGAGCTGGCGGATGGTGATGGAGTGCCAGGACATGCATTTGGGGCAGCAGAAAAAGATCTGTCCGCGCTTCAAACCGCAGCGGCCGCAGACAAAACGTTTGGCCTCTCGTGCCCGGCGCAGCAGAAATTCCAGCTGTAATTCAAAGACCGGGGTCATCCGCTGCTCGGGCAGGGACATGGTCAGAAGTTCCAGACGCGCGGGCCAGAAGGCTGGGCTCATGAGCAGGGTTTTCTCCTGCCATGTCTTGGCTTCCTCCACGCGATCGTGGGCGCGCAGCAGGCAACCGGCGTAATGCAGCGGGGCGAGGTCCGGGGGATGTTTGTCAATGACAGCCAGCAGGCCGTCCAGATACGATGCCGGGATGATGGCCTTCACGGGAACGCCCGAGTCCTCGAAATCAAGCAGGGGATCGAGCAGCACGAAACCCAGATTCGGGCCCACGGCCCCGAGCCCCTGATCGAGAAGGGCCAGAACATTGTCCCAGGCTTCCCGGCGGATCTCGAACATAAGCCCTTCGAGCCAGGCCTCGGGGGAGGCGGGATGGATTTCCCTGGCCTCGGCCAAAAGCCCCAGGTCCGTTACGCCGCTTCCGGCCGTTGCAGCCCGGACCAGGTAGTGCGCCGCCTGCAGGTTGTGCCCCATCTTCCTGTATTGCCGGCTGGCGGACAAAAAATCTCCACCCTTGGCGTGCAGGAGGGCCAGTTCCAGGTCCAGGGCGGGATTCTCGCCCCCGATGTCCCGGCACTGGCGCAGGGCCTCCTGGGCCCGGTCCAGGATACCTGCCCGGGAATAATCGCGCCCAAGTTCGAACCAGACGCGCGCCTGATCCTCGCGGCTCAAGTCCACGCGGCGCAGCAGGGAGCTGCGCATCTGGATGGCCCGGTCCAGCTCCCCGCGCATGCGGTAGAGGTTACCAAGGGCCGAGCAGATGTCCACGGCCCCCTGATGGTTGCGCATGGCGCGTGAGAGGTCGTCGATGGCGGCCAGAGCGTCCTGGGCCGGATTGGGGGGCACGGGCGAGAAAAGATCGGCGTGGTCGTGCAGCCCCAACAGTGATCTGAGCCATTGCATGAAATATTCTCCAAGGTGAACCAATCAAAAAATCAAGGCCACTGGCCCATCCAAAAATCTCTCAACCTACACATCAAGCATCACACATTACGCATTACACATCACAGACGTCACTGCAAAAAGTCGTCATCCCCTTGAAGAAGGGGATCCATGCCTTTTTTAACTATCTGAAAAGAATGGATTCCCGCCTTCGCGGGAATGACACGCAGGTTCTTTCGCGACCTTTTGCAGTGGCATCATCACGCATTACGCCTCACGCATTACGCCCCCAAATGCTTCGCATACCAACCGCCAGCCTGCGCCAGACCCTCGCGGACATCCCAGGCTGGCTCATAGCCGAGCAGCCTGCGGCTCTTGGAAATGTCGGCCAGGGAATGACGGACATCCCCGGCCCGGAAATCCC
>Ga0194137_10002225_pt1 | contig 11512 bp, 11 predicted proteins | sample TARM_MetaG_T3_14_FD_134025 | JGI IMG/M metagenome (GOLD analysis project Ga0194137, IMG submission 134025) | Freshwater microbial communities from Pennsylvania, USA, analyzing microbe dynamics in response to fracking - TARM_MetaG_T3_14 (version 2) | ecosystem: Environmental > Aquatic >...
GAGAGGTCAAGAATACTCCGAAAGCCTCAGGAGTAGAAGAACTCTACCTGCCAGGAGAGATTGAGGCAATAAAGAAAGAAGACAGGTTAAGAAAAGGCATACCAATTACAAGAGCAGTGCTTGATGAGTTGAGGGAAGAGGGAAGTAAACTGGGTGTAGAATATACACTTGAGAAAAACTAGGAGGTAGCGAAATGTCAAAAAAAGAGTTGAAGGGAATTTATACACCTATCATCACACCATTTACAAAAGATGAGAAAATTGATTTTGATGCATTGAAGTTTAACCTGGACAAATGGTCAGAAACGGACCTTGATGGAATAGTAGTGCTTGGTTCAAATGGAGAGTTCGTTTATTTGACCAAGGAAGAAAAATTTGAAGTGATTGAGTTTGTTGTTAAGAATTTTACAAAAGACAAGAACATTATTGTGGGAACTAGCTGTGAGTCAGCATTGGAAACTATAGACATGAGCAAAAAAGCTGCTGAAATGGGAGCAGACGCAGTTCTCATACTTCCTCCTCACTACTACAAGGGTGCAATGAAGGAAGACGTTCTATACAAATATTTTACTGATGTTGCTGAAGAGTCACCTGTCCCTGTAATGATATACAATATGCCTGGAAATACAGGGATAAACCTTTCTTCAACCCTGATTTCAAAACTGGCTAAGCATCCAAATATTGTAGGAATAAAAGATACATCAGGAAATATTGTGCAAATTGCAGAAATTGTTAGAGATACAGATGAAGACTTTGCAGTATTCGCTGGAAATGCAGGCTATCTACTGCCAGCGCTAGCAGTTGGAGCTAGAGGTGCGACTTTGGCCCTAGCCAATATATTACCTGATGATTGTTGTAGACTTGTTGAGCTTGCCAGAGAGAATAAGATGGAAGAAGCACTGGAATTGCAGCAGAAATTGATTGAAATAAACAGTTATGTTACAGCGAAAATGGGAGTTTCAGGATTGAAGCATGCGCTTAATCAACTTGGATTTAAGGGTGGATATCCAAGAAGACCCCTGTTGGAACTGTCAGATGAGAATAAAGCGCTCCTAGAAAAGGTAATCGCTGATTATCAGGGCAAATAGTAAAATAATGCAGGGAGATATCTCCCTGCATTTACTTAAATGTTAGAGGAGGTGCTCCATTGGGCATCACACTTGTATTACTATCTTCATTGTTTTTTTCTTTAAGTGCAGTTTTCGGGAAGATAATTACCCTAAACTCTGATGTATCAGGAGTTGTGGTGACTATAGGCAGATTTTCAATGTCTGCTCTTGTCATGTTCATATATATGGTCATGCAAAAGAAGAGCTTTAAAATAAACAATCTGTCCCCAATAGCTATTAGAGGGATTTTCAATGCTTTGTCCATAATGACTTATTATGTCAGTTTTCAGTATACGACAATAACAAAAGCCAATATGCTACATATGTTGTATCCTGGATTTATAATTATTTTGACACCATTTGTACTTAAGGAACGGGTCCCACTCAGCAAATATATATATTTGATCTTGATGATGATTGCTGCGTATATGATAGTTAATCCTGATATAGGTATTATCAATATAGGTGACATGTTGGCAATTCTGTCAGCTATAACTGCATCCTTCAGTGTCATGGCACTAACAATGGCAAGAAAAAGGGATGACACACATACTGTGATATTTTACGTTATGCTGATTGCATTATTTGTAAACTTGCCATTTGCATATGAAGGACTCCTGACAATGCCTAAAGCAGTTCTGCCTTACTTTCTACTTTCTGCATTCACCGGCATGTTGGGCCAGGTTGCTTTGACTATGGGGTACAAACTGGTCGACTCATCAACTGGAGCTCTGATATCATCAAACAGGATAGTTATAACTACAGTAATAGGAGTGTTGTTTCTTTCTGAACCCATTAATATGAGAATTTTGTCAGCAATAACAATAACAATATTTTGCTTGGTAGGTATTAGTGGATATTTCCAGAACAGACGCAACAATTACCATAGGCATTTCATACAGTGAAAAAAAGGAGGTCTTTAGTTGAAAGCAGTAATAATAGACTATGCTTATCTAGGTGAGAAACATCTTTTTAACAAGGAGATTGATATATGTTCCCAATACAATATAGATTTGGAACTTGAGAATTGCAGTACAGTAGAGGAAATAGTCAATGCAACGAAAGACGCCGATTTGGTGCTTTGCTGTGGGAATCCCCCAATAACAGAAAATATAATTGCGAGAGTCCCCAAAGTAAAAGCATTCATAAGATATGGAATAGGAGTCGATTCAGTAGATATGGAGGCTGCAACCAGGCATAATAAGCAAGTGTATAACATGCCTGGTTTTTGTTCCGAAGAGCTTGCCATGCATGCATCTGCGCTAATCTTGAATATTCTTAGAAACATTAGATTCTATGACCTCAGTGTAAGAAATGGCGACTGGACTAAAGCAAAAGGGCCAAAACCAAGAAGGCTTTCAAATATGACATTGGGCCTGTTTGGCTTCGGTGGCTCAGCTAAGGAATTAGCGAGAATCTTCAAAGATGGCTTCAAATCCAAAGTTATTGCATATGATCCATATTTAGATCAGGAAACATATGATAAATATGGAGTTGAGAGGGTTAGTATGGAAAATCTACTAAAAATTTCAGATATTGTTTCGATTCATGCTCCCTTGAACAATAAAACAAAACATTTTTTCAATTCAGACATATTCAGTAAGATGAAAGAGGATTCCATACTGATAAATGTTGCAAGAGGTCAGATTGTCAATCAGAAGGACCTTGTTGATGCCTTGGAGAAAGGTGTAATTGGATATGCTGGATTAGACGTATTTGAAAAGGAACCTATAGAGGATAGGGATAAATTACTTGAGCTAGAAAACGTTTTATTAACACCCCATTCAGCATTTTATGGTAAAGAATCCTTACTTGAGCAGCATGAAACAGCGGCGGTTCTAATTGAGAGTACCTTGATCAAGAACAAGGTAGTAGAAAAAAATTTAGTGAATAAAGATGTTTTAAATAATAAATTGTAGGAGGTAAATCTATATGAAGATTTTCATATTGGATCCAATACATAATGATCCGCTTGAGAAGGCAAAACAAATTGGTGAAGTCATCAAATGGGATGATGAAGAGCTCAAAGAGATTGAAAATGCTGAAGCAGTAATAGTTCGGACATCTGTATTGGACAAGGAAACAATTGATAGAATGCCTAAACTAAGAATAATTGCAAAACATGGGATAGGAACCGATAATATCGATTTGAATCATGCAAAAGAAAAGGGTATTGTGGTTACAAATACCCCTACAGCCAATATGGAATCTGTGGCTGAGCTGGTGGTTGCTTTAAGCCTTGCATGTGCTAGGAAAATCCCTAAAAGCCATTCGATGACAGTTGGAGGGTTGGAAAAACCAGCTCCTAAGGAATTGACAGGTATCGAAATCGGTGAGAAGAAGGTTGGCTTAATTGGCACCGGTAGAATTGGACGTAAGGTAGCCTCAATATTCAAGAATGGATTCAACATGGAAATTCATGGATATGATCCCTTCCTTACGGAAGAAGATGCTGACAGAATGGGAATAATCAAATCTGGAACTCTAGAGGAACTACTTAAGGTAGCTGATATTGTGAGTATATCCATCCCACTGACAAAGGATACTGAGAATTTAATCTCCAGTGATGAGTTAAAGATCATGAAAGACTCAGCTATTCTGATAAATACATCAAGAGGCAAGATAGTGAATGAAGATGATTTGTATCTTGCTTTGAAGGAAGGTTGGATAAGAGCAGCAGCACTGGATGTATTTGCGGTTGAACCTCCAAAGCCTGACAATGCATTGTTGTCTTTGGATAATTTCATTGCTACACCACATATAGGTGCAGCTACTGAAGAAGCTTTAATAAGGATGGGAACAACTGCAGTGGAGGAAATAAAGCTGCTAATGGATGAAGATAGCCCTCGATTTATCGTTAATAAATAATTTCCCCCTTTTTATAGTAAACCACCTTAGGCTGAATTTTAGCTTAAGGGGTTTACCTATAAAAAGAGAAGAACAAAGGAGGATAAAATGATAAGAAGATCTTTAATATTAAAACCTACTGATTCAGTTGCGGTATTGCTGGAAAAAGGAGAAAAGGGAGATCATATTACTATTGGGGATACAGACATAGAATTGCTTGAAGATATTGATTTTGCTCATAAAATTTCAATAATTGACCTGAAGAAGAATCAACCAATCTATAAATATGGAGTGCAGATTGGATATGCCAAGGATGATATTCCAACTGGAACCTGGATACATGGGCATAATATGGGCTGCGATAGAGGAAAAATAAGGAGGGAAGAATAATGAAATTCATGGGATATAGAAGACCTGATGGGAAAGTGGGGACTAGAAACTATGTTGCCATTATTCCTTCGGTATTCTGTGCAAACAAGACTGTGGAATCCATAGCAAAGCAAGTTAAGGGAGCAATTGCAATAAAACATCCGGTAGGGTGTGGGCAAATTGGTTATGATTTTGAATTGACAGCCAGGACACTTATAGCAATGGGCAATCATCCAAATGTCGCAGCAGTTTTGGTGGTTGGACTTGGATGCGAGAGATTTAAACCCACTGAACTATATGAAGGCATAAAAAAATCTGGGAAGCCAGTGGAGATGCTTGTTATTCAGGAGGAAGGGGGAACCTCTTCAACAATTGAGAAGGGTGTCAAGATAGTAAAGGAGTTTGCAAGAAATGAATTAAGCAAAGCTCCAACAGAGTGTGATATTTCAGAATTAACAGTTGCTGTGAAGTGTGGTGGTACAGATGCCACAAGCGGACTGGCAGCTAATCCTGCAGTTGGAGTAATGTCAGACAGGGTTGTAGAAAATGGTGGAAGTGTAATACTTTCAGAGCTTAATGAGCTGTTGGGTACTGAGGATATGTTGGCAGCAAGAGCAGTTGATAAAGAAGTAGCCGACAAGGTATACAGTGCTGTATATGGTATTGAGGAAAAAATGAGGAATAAAATTGATACAAGATTTGATGGTAGAAACGAATTGATTTCACCTGGAAACTATGATGGAGGAGTTAGCAATATAGTTGAAAAGGCACTTGGTGGAGTTTATAAGGGGGGAACAAGCCCTGTAGTCGATGTAATCGAGTATTCAACACAACCAGAGGAAGGTAAAAAAGGTTTATTTTTGATGAACTATGAAAGTCATGACGGTGAAGTGGTGACAGGCATGATTGGAAGTGGGGCTCAGGTAGTTGTTTTCACATCAGGAAGAGGTAATCCTACAGGCTTTCCATTTGTTCCAGTAATCAAAGTTACTGGCAATGATATCATGTACAGTAAAATGAAGGAAAACTTTGACTTTAATGCTGGAGGGATAATCTCTGGAGAGGACACATTGCAAGAGTCCGGTGATAAGTTATTTGAATTGTTGATGCAGGTCGTAAATGGTGAGTTGACAACAGCAGAGATTATTGAAGCTGATGAACTATTCTGTATTGCCAGAGGGTAAGAGATTATGTATATGTAGAAATATCTATTGGTCGTGTTTCACAAACAAAAACTGTGTAGAGCTCATCCGAGATAAGGGGTGGGCTTTATACAATTAACTTGAATGATAAACAATACTGATCTGTGTAGAATAAAAAGAGGTGTTAACATAAAGATGGAATATAATGAAATTGATAAGATAAAATCAAGTAGGGATTTTAACCTTCTCATAAGAAAGATAGAGGAATTGCTTGATCAGAAAGAACAGATTTTAATTGGGATAGACGGAGATTCTGGCTCTGGAAAGAGCACCATTGCAGGATTGATTAAAGACGCCTTGGGTGGGAATCTAATCCATATGGATGACTTCTTCCTTCAACCAGAACAGAGAACTGCAGAGAGACTTTCAGAACCCGGGGGGAATGTAGACTATGAGCGAGTATCAGTTGAAGTGTTAGAGAAGATCAAATCTAACAATGAGTTCACATATGGCAAATTTGAGTGTGAAAGCATGACTATCACAAAGCAGATCACTATTGACTGGAAACCGCTAAATATCATTGAGGGTGTTTATAGCCTCCACCCAGCATTGATTGAATTCTATGATTATAAAATTTTCTTGAAGGTTAAGCCGGAAACTCAAGAGACAAGAATATTCGAACGAAACGGCAAAGAAGCACTGGAGGTTTTCAAAGATAGATGGATACCGATGGAAAAGCTTTATTTCCAAACATATTCCATTGAGAAGGCTGTAGATTTGGTGATTGATACATCTGATATCTAAACCTGATGCCAATGGACAACTTATGTTTTAAATTCCTTTGCATAACGACCTGGAGAAATGCCAGTGGATTTGCTAAAAGTTCTAATGAAGTGTGAATAATCGTTAAATCCTGATTTTTCACCTGAATATTGAACACTAAAGCCGTTTTTAAGGTAATCCTTTGCCAATAGAATCCTTTTTTGGATTATGAACTCATTTATGGTGAATCCGGTTGAGTGCTTAAAGATTTTTGATAGATGATACTTACTTACATAGAATACCTCTGAAAGTTTATTTAAACTCAAATCCTCAGTAATGTGATCCTGTATGTAATTAATTATGGGCAACACTCTCTTGAACTCCAATGAAGATGTATGTTCAAGATGATCAGGATTGATGATTAATCTTGATATGTAGACCAATACATTAGCGAACTTGATGGACGAGATTATATCTTGCCCAAATTCGTCACTGGATGTGTTGGCGATTGAATCCAACATATCCACCAGATCCTGATAACATTGATCAGAAAGCTGGGTGCAAAAGGTTTTGTTTGCCATTATATCGTTCAGATTGCTTTTTTGTGTGGACAAGATGTCCAATGTCTCCAAAGGAAAGTGAATTATATATCTTTTGTATAGTCTATTAGGATTGACTATGGTCCTATGTAAAGTGGTTTCATTTATTACAAGTAAAGTCCCGCGATTTAAAGGGTATACCTTATCCTCGATAAAGATTTTTCCTGAATTCGTCACACAAAGAAGTACCTCGATGCCTTGATGATAATGGTGCTTGGGCATTACCCAGTTTTCATCCTCACTTAGTTTGACCATATAATTCAAGTTCATATAAACAATCCTCCTTTTCATGTTTATGGTAATCTAAAAATGCAATAAATGGCAGTCAAAAATACAAAAAGTAATTGCCAGTACAAACCTAACAATATACCCTATTAAGTGACAAAGCTTATAGGGGGGGAAAGGAAGTGCTGACAATTACTCAAGTCAATTATATCCGAGAACTGTTCTTTTTGGAAGGCAAAACATACTCAGAAATTAACAAAATGACCGGAAGGAACTATCGCACCATCAAGAAGTATGTTGAAATGGAAGATTTCAACCAGAAACAACATAAAGCCAAAAGACCCAACAAGTCTGATCCAATCAGACCTATCATCAGAAAGTGGCTGATTGAGGATAAGTCAAGGCACCACAAGCAAAGACATACTGCAAAGAGGGTCTATGACAGGCTCAAGGAAGAGCATCCTGATATCTTGGAGGTCAAAGATCGAACCGTAAGAAGCATCTTCAGGGAAGAAAAAGCAAAGATAGTCGGCTCAGATGATTCATACCTACTCCTTGATCATCCAGGAGGCGAAGCCCAGGTTGACTTTGGAAGCTTTGAGGCATTTGAAAACGGAGCCAAGAAGAAGCTTCACGAGCTCATACTGTCATATCCAAAATCCAATGCAGGCTTTGCAGTGGCAACAAGGAGTGAAACAAGGGAAGCCCTCCTTGAAGGCCTTGTTACAATATTTGATTTCATTGGTCATGTTCCAAGTGCAATCTGGTTTGACCAAATGTCATCAGCAGCCCTTAGAACCAGGGATGAAAAGGGTCTTGTCAAGGTAGCAGACCCAGTAATGCGATTCTCAACCCACTACGGATTTAGCATCAAGTTCTGCAACTCGGACAGTGGCAATGAAAAGGGTAATGTGGAGAACAAGGTGGGTACTATCAGGAGAAACCTGTTTGTACCAGAACCCACCATCACAGACCTTGATGAGTTCAACAAAGAGCTGCTTGAAAAGTGCCTCAAGAGAAACAAAGAGATCCACTACCGCTTCAAGGAACCCATAGAAAAGCTCTTTGAAGAGGAGAAGGCCTTGATGATACCATTTAACAAGGTCCCATTTGATACAGCAAAGTATGAGACCAGAAAGGTAAACAAGTACGGACTAATTGATTACTCACCGTGCAAATATTCCGTAAGTCCCAAGTATGTGGGCCAATCAGTCATACTCAAGGTGATGGCCAATGAGATAGTAATATTCTCAAAAGACTTCTCAGAAAGGATCACCACGCATCAGAGGCTCTTTGAGAAAGGCAGTGAGTCAATCAATTACATAGACTTTATCGACATCATCAAGATTAGGCCTAATGCGTTGAAGTACTCAGGAATCTACTCACTCTTGCCAGAGTCATGGCAGGTCTACCTTCAGTCCCTGGACAAGGAATCCTTTAAACAAGCCTTTGATACCCTTAAAATGATACTCCTTGAAGATGACATGGACTATGCAGACAGGGTCCTAAGGGAAACAACAAGGCATGATACAAGGTCCCCTGAAGCCATAGCAGTTACATACAAGAGACTTAAGGAGAACAGCATAATCTATGATGGGAGGGTACACTTCCCTTCAGATCTGCCCCTCTACGAAGTTGACACATCCCAGTACGACGTGCTTATGGGAGGTAATTATCAATGAGGGAAGAGATCAGCAAGTATCAAAGGAAGCTAAAGCTATCCAACAACCTCATGGAAATCTATCCGGCAATCAAAGCCGATAGCCAGGAAGAATTCCTTCTAAAGCTCTTAAAGGAACTTCATGAAGACCGTGAGGAAAAGAGACGGATCAGAAACCTAAACAGTGCAGGGTTCCAAGTGGTCAAATCCCTTGAAGGCTATGATTTTTCACAAATCAGATTCCCAGAATCCCTTCCGCTTCACCATGTAGAGTCCCTATCCTTCCTCCAAAAGAAGGAGAACCTGATACTTTATGGAGCAGTTGGAACAGGAAAGACCCACCTGTCAGTGGCTCTTGGAGTCAAAGCAATCAACCAAGGCAAGAAAGCAGTATTCTATCGTGTACATGACCTGATCAACCAGCTTGAATCAGAGGATATGAAAAAAGTTGCCAAGGTACACAAGAAAATCAAGCAGGCAGACCTCCTAATCCTTGATGAATGGGGTTACCTTCCCCTTCATCAAGAGGGAGCCAGACTATTGTTTGATATCATCTCATCATGTTATGAGACCAAAAGCATCATTATTACAACGAACATTGAATTTGGCAGATGGAAAGGATTCCTATTTGATGAAAAGCTGACAGCTGCAATTGTTGATAGGCTTGTACACCATTCACATATGTTGATGTTTACAGGAAAAAGCTACCGCATGACAAATTCATTGATGAAGTGATCAAGGTTGGTACTGGTAATTGTATTTTTGATTGCCAAAAGTTGTAGTTTTCTATTGCCAAATACATTTTCAGAACAATATATGCAACAATAACCACAATATATGCATAGAAATTGCATATATAGATAAGTATACTATTATTAGGTAACCACATCAATAATTAAATATTTAGAAGGGAGTCCATATGGGTAGTCATTTGCTGAAAAAAATCGATACCAAATACGAGCATTATCTAAGGGATGAGTCAAGGTTGGTTGGAAAAGCCGAAACAATATCATTCCCCGAATCTCATGATGAGATTGTTGAAGTCATCAAGCATTGTTATACCAATAATATCAGGGTTACAGTACAGGGTGCCAGAACCGGCCTTGCAGCAGGAAGTGTACCTATGGAAGGGCACATCATGAATCTGATGAAAATGGATAAAATTCTAGCTATTCGATCAGACCGGAATGGAGCATTCTACCTAAAAGCCCAACCTGGACTAATATTATCAAAATTGAGAGAACTGATTAAGACAAAGAGGTTGGATTGTACAGGTTTTGATGAAAGCTCATTGGAGGCATACAAGCAATTTATTGAATCAGAAGAAATGTTTTTTTCACCTGATCCCACTGAAACATCAGCCACCTTAGGAGGTATGGTAGCATGCAATGCATCTGGTGCTAGGAGTTATTTGTATGGTTCCATCAGGAATCACATTACAGGGCTGAAGGTAGTCTTAAGTGATGGTGAAAGCCTAAGCTTAAGAAGAGGAGAAAACTTTGCTAAAGGTAGGGAACTTAGGGTTCTTACTGATAGTGGAAGGGTAATATTGTTGGACCTACCCAAGTACAATATGCCCAGAACTAAAAATGCATCAGGCTACTTTATTGAGGATAACATGGATGCAATTGATCTTTTCATTGGATCAGATGGAACTCTGGGAGTCATAAGCGAAATTGAAATTAAGCTACTGAAATTGCCAAACGTTATCTGGGGAGCTATGTGTCTATTGCAGAAAGCGGAAACTGTGGACAGATTTGTTGACTTTTTAAGGGCAGAATGTGAACATGTCAGTTCAATAGAATATTTCGACAGTAATTCATTGGAGATCCTTAGAATGCAGAAAATAATGAACACGGCATTTAAAAGACTTCCTGATGTTGAAAAGGATATTAATGCAGCTATTTATATAGAGATTCATGCAGATACGGAAGTGATTGCGTTGGATACCCTCAGGAAGGTTGCTTCTGAACTGGAAGTCATAGGTGAAGATTCTTCAAATTCATGGGTTGCCCGTAATCAATTTGACAAGGATAAGCTATACTTTTTTAGGCATGCTGTACCAGAAAGTGTAAATATGTTAATCGATCAAAAAAGAATAGATTATCCCAATATAACAAAGCTAGGAACGGATATGTCAGTACCTGATGAGTATCTAAGTGAAATAATGAATACATATAACTCAATGCTTAAGGAACGGAATCTAAAATCAGCGACTTGGGGTCACATAGGGAACAATCATCTACATGTTAATATTCTGCCTGAGAATGAGGAGGAGTATATAAGGGGTAAGGAGCTATATGTCGAATGGGCTTCGATTGTCACCCAAATGGGCGGAGCAGTGTCGGCTGAGCACGGAGTAGGAAAACTCAAGTCTGGAATGCTGACAATAATGTATGGAGATAAATATATATCTGAAATGAGAAAATTGAAAGCACAATTGGATCCGATTGAAATATTGGGGATAGGTAGCATGTTCTCAGTGGAAGAAGGGGATGTGAAATGAGGATAGTGGTATGCATAAAACAAGTTCCATCATCTAATGAAGTTAAAATGGACCCTGTCACTAAGACCATAATTCGTGATGGCAAACAGTCGGTTATAAATCCATATGATTCTTTTGCAGTTGAAGAAACCATTAGAATCAAGAGAAAAACAGGAGCTGAGACCATTGCCCTTTCAATGGGCATACCCTCTGCTGAAGAGATCATCAGGGATTCAATTGCAAGAGGAATAGACAGGGGTATGCTGCTTTCTGACAGAAATTTTGCTGGGTCTGATACTTTGGCAACTTCCTATA
>Ga0194137_10002226_pt1 | contig 11512 bp, 12 predicted proteins | sample TARM_MetaG_T3_14_FD_134025 | JGI IMG/M metagenome (GOLD analysis project Ga0194137, IMG submission 134025) | Freshwater microbial communities from Pennsylvania, USA, analyzing microbe dynamics in response to fracking - TARM_MetaG_T3_14 (version 2) | ecosystem: Environmental > Aquatic >...
GGCAATAATATGCCGGATTAGACGCTTCGAGCACACGTCAGGGGGCGGCCCCCAACGCCGTCGCCATTCATCCCTGAGCGATGCCAACGACATCGCCTCCAGTCTCACCAAGAACGATTCGTCATCATCAGCAGTAGTCGCCATCACATCCTCCTGAAATGGCGAAGGCGACGACTAAAATATCATATAAGTCCAGCCATAAAAGCCTATTTATGCAGATACTTACTGACCGCTTTCTGGAGATTATTCATCGGATGACTGGGTCCACCCAGCAAAGATGTGCCGGCTGTCAGAACATGCCGACCGTATAGGCCGTGTATGCAGCGTAAGATGCGACGAGGGCGAAGCCTTCATTTCTGCTCAACCGGCCTCCGGAGAAGGCGAAAACCATGACAACCAGCGACACCGCCACCAGCAACAGGAGGTCAAAGGCCATCATGCTGGCAGGTACTTCGGTGGGAGCCACCACGCCAGTGATGCCGCCTATAAACAAGATGTTGTAAATGTTGGAGCCGAGGACATTGCCCAGAGCAATGTCACCTTCCTTGCGATAGGCAGCCACGGCAGAGGTGACCAGCTCCGGGAAGGACGTTCCAACCGCCACGATTGTCAGACCGATGACAGCGTCGCTCACTCCGAGCTGCTCTGCAATCTTGATGGCACCATCCACCAAAAGCGATCCGCCGCTCACTATCAATACGAGACCAACCAGAAAAAGGAGAATGGCCACCGAGAGCCTCCCGCCGGATTGCTCCTGCGGGATCAGGGCCGGGTCGATTTCTTCCATCGCCACGGCACGATCATAAGCGGCACTGTGGGGCGCTCCCAATCGTTCCTGGCGGTAGGCATAATAAACATACCCTCCCATCGCGATCAGGAAGATGATGCCAGCCTCGCGGGAGAGGCCAACAGTCGCGCCGGCGGCGAGCAAGGCCAGAACGGCGAGGGTGCCAATACCGCCATCGCGCCAAAGGGTACGGGTTTTTACCGCGATGGGTGTGATCAGTGCAGCTATTCCGAGGATCAACAGGGCATTGGCAATGTTCGATCCAACGATATTGCCGATGGCAATCCCTGGTGATCCGGCAAGGCTGGCCTGCACGCTTGCGGCAAGTTCAGGCATAGAAGTGCCCATGCCCACAACTGTCAGGCCGATCAGCATCGGTGACAGACTCAGTCTTTCGGCAATCCGCACGGCACCGCGGACCAACAGGTCGCCGCCTGCAATCAGCAGAACAAGGCCCAGCAACAGGAAAAATGCATCAGCAAGCATGATGTGACAGCAACCTTTGTCGGGAAATTAGCGTCGATCAGTAGGGTGATGCCCTGCGGCTGTCACTGGGGTTGTGCCGGGGCATCGCCTGCCTTGTGCTTCTACCCCGACAGCTTCCATTGTAGTCGTGCGTATTACATCGACTTGCCAGAGACAGCACACAGCTAAGCGGATGCGAAGCGGTACGTTATTCTGCAGGCGGCTGTGTTACCCGATCGGCGGCACCGTTGACCGCCTCGCGGACGGCTCCGCGTAACGCTTCACCATCCACTGCCTTGTCGACACCGGTGATCAGGGCCTCCTCGTCGATCACTGCGCCGACAGCCGCCATTTCTTCGGCTGGAAGGGCCTCGCCAAGAGCCTGCCTTACGGCACCTTGTGCCATGCCCTTGATGGCCTCCTCGTCAACCGCCGAAGCAACAGCATCCACTACACCCTGCCCTTCGATTGCTGCGTCGGCCTTGCTGCGCAGTTCTTCAGCCTGCTTGGCGGCATCGCCACATGCGGCAAGTGCAAGAGCTGCGCCCGCCACGAAGATCATCTTTCTTTTCATGTCAGTATTCCTGTTTGCATGCGCGCGGGTCCGGGCCGCTGCAATGGCGCGCTACGAATGTGCGGGGGTTGCGGCAAAGCGACGAATGCGCTGCTTCAACCTGAACTTGAGACTTCTGAGCTGTTCGATTTCAGGACCGCGAGCGAGCTGCTGCGCGAGGCGAAGCCGTTCATCAATGCGCTGAAGCTTTTCGATCAGGCGGAAAAGTCGGGGGTGCAACGTCTGTCTCCTCTTTGAACCAACAGGTTACCGGAGGGTCCGCGTACTTATTGAAGTGGAGCAAGCCGGCCCTCAAAAGCATCGGATCATCCGATGCGGTCCGACATCACGAGAATTTACTCGCCAGAGGGGCCCGGGCCGCTAACAAAAAATATGGTTCGGCCACACCCGGTTGTCAAGCACAGGGCAGAATGGTTGCAGTTTGGATCGTGGGCAGACCCACTACAACGTGCAACGCAAGCATTGTCGATCAACCTAGAACCGCAGCCTCCTGCGTTCCCCAAGGCAATTCTGCCGCTGCCGCCAGATCCTTGAGCGATACCGCAGGCGACATTCGGGCAATCAGGAGCTTCTCCAGCACTGCTGGTGACAAGTAGGCCAGCTTCAACGTGCGGCGGATAAATGCCGGCGTCACGTTCTCGGTCCGCGCAACATCCTCGATGGTCGCGACCACACCGCTCTCCAGCTTCCGCCGCCAGCTCCACGCCTTGGCGATCGCCTTTAGCACATGCGGATCGATCCCGCCGGTGTCAGGAACGATGTCCGCAGGCGGGACGATCTTCGGCCGCCCGTTGCGCTTGCGGATGGTGAGCGGGATGAACGGTGCCGTCAGGTTAATTAGGCATTGGCAAAAAAGTCCCTACCCTGCTCATTTTCAGATGGTAGCGGCCGCCCAAGCAGCATCCGCATCGCCACGAAAGCGACGAAGTGTAGGTATGCTGATCAGATGGCATTGGATGTTGAAGGTATTGTAGATAGCTGCGTGGGTTGTGAGAAATCTCTGCGCTGAGGCTTGGGATTTGAACCTCTGCTGCTGTCGCTCTCGTCGTCGGATCGGCAAATGCGAGTTTTCAACGCGGTTATTGTCTCGTAGCCGGCCAGGGCGATGAAGGTGCCGCAGTTCCAACTGATCAAGCGCCGCACCGTACGATGCCAGCCCATCCGTTGTGATGGTTTCCGGCTCGACAGGTTGTTTGCGTAAAAGACGTTTGATTAGATTCAGCGCGGCCTCTGTGTCCCGCCGGCGCTGGACGATGACGTCTAAAACCTCGCCTTCGTCGTCAACCGCGCGCCACAGATACATGCGCCGTCCTCCGATCTTGCAGACCATTTCATCGAGATGCCAACGGCCTGTCGGAGGCACTCTCCTCTTCTTGAGCCGCCGTGCAATCAGAGGCCCGAACTTGATCGTCCAGCACCGGATCGTTTCGTAGCTGACGTCAATTCCGCGTTGCGCCATCAGTTCCTCGACGTCGCGGAAGCTCAAGCTGAAACGAAAGTACAGCCACACGGCATGACGTATCACCTCAGCTGGAAAACGATGTCGCTTAAAAGATAGAGGCTTCATAAAATCGCCCACCCCACCAATGGCTTGCAGCCTTCGAAGTGGAGCACCTTTACCGTTAGACTGACAGCACCGCACCAGTAAGCCCTATCGTTCGGCCAACAACTACAGTAAACAAAATCCACGCATCATGATTTGGCGGCCGTGAGCCAGTTAGATGAGATAGTGGGGATTAGAGCATGAAAATGCTTGCGACATCAGTGCGCCTCGTGGCCTTCTCAACGTTCTGGCTAGCGCTGACAGGGGGCGCAATGGATGCGCTGTACTACGGGGCACCAGCGGTCCTGCTGACAACCTCAATCAGCCTTGCGCTTTACCCGGCGACACAACCGGGGATTCGGCTGTGGTGGGCGGTCCTGTACGTGCCGCACCTCCTGCTCCGCGGCTTCTTAGGTGGTCTGGACGTCGCGCGGCGAGTGCTCGACCCACGTCTGCCCGTCCGGCCCGGCTGGCGCCGGGTGCCGCTCTTGACGAATATCGCTGAGGTGAATGCCGTCCTTGGCGGGGTCGTCAGCGTTCTGCCTGGCTCATTGGCCGCAGGGATCCGCAATGGCGCGTTGGAGGTTCACATGCTTGACACCGAAGATTTCAACCTGCGCAGCCTTCAGGCAGAAGAACGCCGCGTGCTACGCTTGTTTGGTATGCCTGTCGTTACCCCTCGCTACGCAGGAGAAAATCGTGGACGCAGCTGACCATTTCATGGTCGCCGCCGTCGTTCTTCTGCTCACGCTGGCGCTGGCGCTTTTTCGTGCCTGGTTCGGGCCACGGGCGATCGACCACGTAATGGCAGCGCAACTCGTCGCGACCAGCGGGGTCGGCGTGGCGCTGACGCTGGGCGCGGCCAGGGACGACGCTTCGATGCTGGATGCGGCCTTGGTTGGCACAGTGCTGGCCTCGGTGGCAATTCTCGCTTTTGTGCGGGACGGCCAGAGTGATGCGGACGAGCCCGGAGACCCAAAGCCATGACATTGGCCGATTACCTGGTCCCTGCGCTTCTTTACATCGGTGTCTTTTTCTATGCGGCCGGATCGTTGGGGCTGCTCAGGTTTCAAGATGCCGAGTTAAGGCTGCACGCGCTTACCAAGGCCGACAACGTCGGTCTGGGCTTCGTGGCGCTTGCCGCCGCGTTGCACTGGGGTTCGGTGGCTGTCGCTTTCAAGATCGCCGCCGTCTGGCTGTTCGCGCTCATGGCCGCCGGAGCGACCGCACAACTGATGGCGCGCCGCGCGAAGACTGCGGCCGAGCGGGGCACGGACCGATGACGCTGGCATTCGACCTCATCCTCTGCCTGATGATCGTCGGTACTGCAGCCGCAGCGCTTCTCACGCACAACGCGCTGGCGGCAATCGTTTTTTTCATCGTTTTCGGCAATCTGCTCGGACTGGCATGGCTGGCTATGAACGCAGTCAATGTCGCCATGGCAGAGATCGCCATCGGCGCGGGCATCACCGGAGTTTTGCTGATACTGACGCGGCAACGGCTGATGGCGCTTGGTGACGATCTGGTCAGCGCCGAGACGCCCGGCTGGCTACGTGCCGGCGCGGTGTTGGCCTGCACTGGTTTGACGGCGCTGGTTGGGTCCGCGGTCCTGAGTGTCGCGCCCGCAGACGACTTGGGCGGGCCAATCGCCGCGCTGCTGCCGGAGCTTGGCATCGAGAACCCGGTGACTGGCGTGCTTCTGGCCTTCCGGGCCTATGACACATTGCTGGAAACATTCGTCCTGCTGGGCGCGCTTGTCGCAGTCTGGTCGCTCGCCCCGGGAAATGCATGGCCGCGCCCGCCCGCGTCACTGAACCTGGCGGAAAGCGGGGGGGGAAGCGTCGCTCAGGCCTTCGGACGGTTGCTCTTGCCCTTGGCGCTGGTGATGGCGGCCTATCTGGTCTGGGCCGGGTCGGACTTTCCGGGTGGAGCGTTTCAGGCCGGAACCGTGCTTGCCGGCGGTCTGATCATCGCCGCGATCGGCGGAGCGGTCGCATGGCCGCGGGCCGACAACAGCATTCTCCGCGCGGTGCTTGTGCTTGGCCCGGGGGTCTTTCTCATCATCGGCCTGGCGGGAATCGCACTGGGCCGATTCCTGTTCTATCCGCCAGGCTTCGCGAAGGCCATGATCGTCGCGATCGAGTACAGCCTTGCGCTGTCGATCGGCGCGACCCTCGCGCTGCTACTGGCGGGTCGGTCGGTAGCGCCGGATCATAGGAGCTGACTACTGCATGCCAACGTTAATGCATCTTTACCCGCTAACAGGGGCGGCATTGGTGGGGCTCGGCCTCTACGGCATCGTGACCCTGCGTCATCCGTTGCGTCAGCTTCTGGCCGTCAATGTGGTTGGTGCCGGTATCTTCCTGATCCTCGGTGGACTCGGGCGCGGCACCGCTTCGACCGATCCGTTCCCGCAGGCGCTGGTCATCACCGGCATCGTCGTCGCGGTGGCGCTCACCGCTTTCGGTGCTGCGTTGGTTGTGCGCGTGGCCGAGGAGGAGCGGGCACGAGATGACACCGCGGCGGTCGAAGCGACCGGCGACAGTGCATGAGCCCGCTTGACCTGCTTGTCGCAGTGCCCCTCGCTCTGATGATCGCGGCGGTGCTGCTTGGGAGCCGGGGACGCTTATTGCTACTGGCGGCAATTCCGGTCATGGCGGGTCTGACGGTGTGGCTGCTGCTACTGCCAGAGGGTACCGCCCATATAGTGGGTGACTGGAACCTGCCGCTGGGAATCCTGTTGCGTGCGGATGGGGTGGCACAGCTTTTGGTGGCAGCCACGTCAGCCTGCGCTTCGATCATTGGACTGTACGCGCTGCGCGAATTCGCGCCCGGGCCGAGCGGGTCGGAGACCGCCCACGGCTATGCCTTCTGGCCGCTCTTCTACCTGTTGTGGGGCGGAGCAAATGCTGGATTCCTGACCACCGATCTCTTCAATCTTTATGTCGCGCTGGAAATGGTCAGCCTTGCCGCGGTGGCGATGGCGGCGATGGGCTCGCTGCGCGCCGCGCTGCAGTACTTCGTGGTCGCGCTGGTCGGATCGCTGGCCTACCTGCTAGGCGTCGCGCTTCTGTTTGCCAATTACGCGACAGTGGACATCACACTGCTGGCCGGGACAGCGAGGCCGGACCTTGCGACCAAGGTCGCACTGGCGGTGATGACGGCGGGACTGCTGATCAAGGCGGCGGTCTTTCCGCTGCACGGCTGGCTGCCGCCAGCCCATGCCGCAGCACCCGCACCCGCCAGCGCCCTGCTCTCCGCGATTGTCGTCAAGGTAGGATTCGTGATCCTGCTGCGCCTTTGGTTCGAGGCCTTCCCGGCCATCGTAGCCCCTGCGGCACTCGATGTGCTTGGCTGGCTCGGTGCGCTGGCGGTAATTTACGGCTCGATCCAGGCGATCCGGCAGGAAACCCTGAAAGCCCTCGTGGCCTATTCGACCGTGGCGCAGATCGGCTATCTGCTGCTGGCTTTTCCGCTTGTCGTGACAGCGGCAGGGTCCGACCGGGCTTGGGCCGGAATGACAATCCATGCGATAGCCCACATGCTTGCGAAGGCTGCGATGTTCCTCGCGGCCGGGCTTATGCTCAAGGCGGTGAACGGCCACCGCTTGGAGGACCTTAGTGGCCTTGTGCGGGTAATGCCGCTGACGGTGGCTGCCTTCGGGCTGGCCGCGATATCATTGATGGGCCTGCCGCCCTCGGCCGGCTTCATAGCGAAGTTCCTCCTGCTCGAGGCTGCGCTGGAGCAAGGCGCCGTGTTCCAGGCCGCCATCCTGCTCGTTGGCGGGTTGATGGCCGCAGTCTACCTGTTCAATCCGCTATCCAGGACCTTCGCCGGCAGAGACACACCGGTTACCGAGGCAAAGGACACGTTGCAAACCGCCGCTCCGCTGGCGCTGGGGCTTCTGGCAGTGTCGCTGGGGTTCGCCGGACAAGCGATGGTCGATATCTCTGCAGGGGTGTCCCAGGCAGGGCCTCCGGCGGCTGCGGTTGGGGAGGTCCCGTGAACAGTCTTTTACCCCTGCTGCTGGTCTCGCTGACAATCGTTCCGGCGCTGATCAGCTTTGCCCTGCCGGACCGCCTCGCGGTCTGGCGCGACGCGATCAACATCGGCTTCGCCCTGAGCAAGCTGGCGCTCGTGGGCGCCTTGCTGCTGGCAGCACGCGAGGGCACGATCACGGAATGGCGCTACGAATTCCTGCCGGGACACGAATTCATCCTCCGGCCGGATTCACTTTCATTGCTGTTTGTCACTCTCTCTGCCTTCCTGTGGCTGATAACCACCGTCTATGCGATCGCCTATTTCAAGCGCGGACCGCACTTGGGGCGCTTCTTCGGATTCTTCAACCTCTGTGTCCTATCGGCGACCGGAGTGGCCATTTCTGGCACGGCGATCACCTTCTTCCTCTTCTATGAACTCCTGACCTTGGCGACGTGGCCGCTGGTCGTCCACAAGGGTGACGAGAAGTCCCTCCGCGCGGGGCGCATCTACCTGATCTATACGCTGGCAGGCAGCGCCGCCTTTCTGGCGGGCATCGTCTGGCTGAAGTCGCTCGTCGGCACGATCGAGTTCACGGCACCGCCTGATCTGACCGGGATCCCGCGGCTGGAACTCACGCTGATCTTCATCCTTTGCATCGGCGGGCTCGGCGTGAAGGCGGCGCTCATCCCGTTCCACGTATGGTTGCCCGAGGCGATGGCCGCGCCCGCTCCGGTGAGCGCGCTGCTCCACGCCGTGGCCGTGGTCAAGGCCGGCGCGTTCGGGATCCTGAGGATGATCTACGACGTTTACGGAATCGATACGGTATCGGAGCTTGGCCTCGGCACGCCGCTTGCCTTGTGGGCCGGAGCGACCATCCTCTATGGCTCGTTCCGCGCCGTGATGCAGACCGACATCAAGAAGCGGCTGGCCTATTCGACGGTCAGCCAGGTCAGCTACATCATTCTCGGGGCCAGCCTGATCGGCCCCTTCGCGATCATCGGCGGGCTGGTGCATCTGGTGCATCAGGGGATCATGAAGATCACTCTTTTCATGTGCGCAGGGGCGCTGGACAACCGGATGGGGATCAAGTTGGTGGCGGATCTCGACGGTGCCGGGCGGGCGATGCCGGTGACAATGGCAGCCTTCAGCATCGGCGCGCTCGGCATGATCGGCATTCCGCCGACCGCAGGTTTCATCTCGAAATGGTACCTGGGGATGGGAGGGCTGCAGTCCGAGGCGAGTTGGGTCATCGCCGTTCTGGCGGGATCGTCACTTCTGAATGCGCTCTACTTCCTGCCGCTGCTCTACCGCGCCTGGCTGCTTCCGCCATCGAAGGAGCTGGCGCCGGTACGCGAACTGGACGGCGCGTGGAACAGGATGCTGGTCCTCCCCGCCGCGGTGACCGCCCTGATAACATTGGCGGCCGGAGCCTTTGCGACTTTTCCGTTCAGCCCGCTGAGATGGGCCGAGCTGATCGCCGAGAGTGGCTATCTGAAATGACAATCGCACCCAGCCTTCTTCTGTTGGTCGTGATCCTCTGGCCACTCTTTCTCGCCTTTCTGTGCCTGCTGCCGAAGCTGGGGCCGAGGATGCTTTTGGCGCTGCCGCTTGGGCCGCTCCCGGCACTCGCCGCCGTGTTCCTGGCGCCGCGAGACCAGACCCTGAGCGTGCCTGGGGTACTGCTCGATGGCGGACTCCGACTGACCGAAACGGGGGTGCTGTTTCTGGGCGGCGCCGCGCTGCTGTGGTTCTGGGCTGGGGTTTATGCCCTGCGGTACATGCGCGGCGATTCCCGCGCGCAAACCTTTGCCCTGTTCTGGATGCTGGTACTCGCTGGAAACCTGGGTGTGTTTCTGGCAGCGGATCTGGCGACCTTCTACGTGTCCTTCGCGCTGGTGTCGCTGGCCGCCTATCCGCTTGTGATCCACGATCGCAAACCCGCGTCGATGAGGGCCGGCGTGGTCTACATCATCCTTGCAGTTGTCGGCGAAACCGCGCTGCTGGCCGGTTTCATGATGATCGCCCATGCGGCAGGGGGAACGATCCTCATAGAGGGGGTTCGCGACAGGCTCGCCGACCCGGGGGCCGACCCGCTGGTGCTGTGGTTGCTGATTGCGGGTTTCGGCATCAAGGCGGGATTGGTCCCGCTGCATGTCTGGCTTCCGGTGGCACATCCGGCGGCGCCGGTCCCGGCCTCGGCGGTGCTGTCTGGCGCCATCGTGAAGGCGGGCATCTTCGGGCTGGTCACATTTCTGCCTTGGGGCAGCGCCTGGCCGATCAGTGGAACGCTGCTGGCTCTTGCGGGGTTCGGCGGGCTCTTCACGGCGGCGCTCTACGGGGCGATGCAGGGCAATCCAAAGACGGTGCTGGCCTATTCAACAGTCAGCCAGATGGGGCTTCTGATGGGCGTGATGGGCGCGGCGCTGGCGGCGGGCCTGCCGGCGGCTTCGGTTCTGCCGGCGGTAGCGCTTTATGCGCTGCATCACGGGCTGGCCAAGGGGGCGCTGTTCCTGGGCGTCGGCGTGGTCGGCAAGGCTCGGGGCGTGGCGCGGGGCTTGGTGATCGCGGCACTGGCAATGGCCGCCTTGTCGGTGGCCGGGTTGCCGCTAACCGCCGGCGCGCTTGTGAAATCGGCGATCAAGGGTCCCGCAGGCGACTTTGGCGCGACGTTAATCGGCCTCTCGGCGCTGACCTCAGGGCTGTTGCTGGTGCGCTACTTTTTCACCCTTCCCGCGCCTGCAAAATCTGGCGGCCCGCCCGGTCTCATGGTCGTGCCGCTGGTAGCGCTGTCAGCCGCCGCGCTTGGCCTGCCGTGGTCACTCTATGCCCGGGCAACGGGCAATGCGCCCTACGAGGCGATTGACCTGTTGGCGCTCGGCATCAGCGCCTGGCCCCTTGGGCTCTCGGCAGTTCTCGTCATCGCCGCGTTGGGAACCGGACTGCGCGCCCCGTCGCTGGCCGAAGGCGACCTGCTCGGCCCGGCAGCCCGGCTCAGCGCGAGGGCAGCCGCCGTTGCCCGGGCAGCCGCATTGGCGGGCCGATCGGAGAGGCCGGGCGAAAACGGGCAGCTCTTGGCGGAGATCGCCGAGGGGCTTGAGCGTCTGGAACGGCTGATCAACGATCGTGCGGCCACGTCGGCCGCCGTTATACTGATTGCGCTGGGCCTGTTCGCTGCGCTTACCTGACGGCGCCGCGTGCGAAACTAGTCAGCGATCGCCGTTCAGCGGAGATGTCCACCGGAACCGTCAGGTTAACTGAGCACATTCAAAAAGCCCCCAACCCTGCAAAATATCAGGCTACCGCCGCCATCCAAGCGGCATCCGCATCGGCGCGAAAACGACGAAGTGTGGATCTGCTGATGAGATGGCGCTGGATATTGAAGGTGTTGTAAATCGCCGCGTGGGTGGTGAGAAATCTCTGGGCTGAGGCTTGGGATTTGAACCTCTGCTGCTGCCGCTCTCGTCGCCGGATCGGCAGGTGAGAATTCTCAACGCGGTTATTATCACGCAGTCGACCGGGACGATGAAGATGCCGTAGTTCCAACTGATCGAGGGCCGCACCGTAGGATGCCAGCCCATCCGTTGTGATGGTTTCCGGCTCGACAGGTTGGTTACGTATAAGACGTCTAATCAGCTTCAAAGCCGCTTCTGTGTCCCGCCGACGCTGGACGATGACGTCTAGAACCTCGCCTTCATCATCAACAGCGCGCCACAGATACATACGTCTGCCACCGATCTTGCAAACCATCTCATCGAGATGCCAGCGGCCTGTGGGTGACCCACGTCGCTTCTTCAGCCGCCGTGCAATCAAAGGCCCGAACTTGATCGTCCAGCACCGGATCGTTTCGTAGCTCACGTCGATTCCGCGTTGCGCCATCAACTCCTCGACATCACGGAAGCTCAGGTTGAAACGAAAGTACAGCCACACGGCATGACGGATCACCTCAGCTGGAAAACGATGTCGCTTAAACGATAAGGGCTTCATAGAAATGCCTACTCCACCAGTGGCTTGCCACCTTTTAGGTGGAGCACCTTTAGCGTTAGACTGACAGCACCTCTCCAAGGCATCGTCTACCTCGATGCCTAGATAGCGCACCGTACTCTCGAGTTTGCGGTGGCCCAGCAGAAGCTGGCATGCGCGAAGATTGCCCGTCTTCTTATAC
>Ga0194137_10002227_pt1 | contig 11510 bp, 8 predicted proteins | sample TARM_MetaG_T3_14_FD_134025 | JGI IMG/M metagenome (GOLD analysis project Ga0194137, IMG submission 134025) | Freshwater microbial communities from Pennsylvania, USA, analyzing microbe dynamics in response to fracking - TARM_MetaG_T3_14 (version 2) | ecosystem: Environmental > Aquatic >...
AAATCCATAACGAAGGAGTGGTACTCGTGGCGAAAGGATCAAGCTTATTAGAATGCATTGCCGATGGCGAAATGAAAAAATATTTGTAGTAAAGACACTTAATTTGTGAGAAAGAACTTTCTGCTCATTACACCGTATGGGCAATGGGATTAGAGTTAGTTCACCTTACCACCGCTCATCCATGCCTGGTGCATTAAATCTGAAAATATTATATAATAATAGTTGCTCACAAAAACCCTATACACTGGGGGATGGACGGAAGGAAGTGTATAAATGCTTAAAGTGTCCAACGAAAAAGGTTTCAGAATATGCATTTTTATAGTATTAATTTTTCTATTACATAGCAATATCCACTTTGAGAGTTTTGCCCATGACCATGAGGAAGACGGTGATGTAAAAGAAGTCCTTCCTTTATATCGTGCTGCAATTCTAGAGGATTTTCCACCCATGTATAAAGTAAATATACGGGGAGCACACGATGGATACTCTGTTGAAATGGCTAAAAACATCGGAGAAATTGCCGGTTTCAATGTGGAATTTGTTGTAGCCGGCAATTGGGAAGAAGCCATGGAAATGGTGGATACGGGGGAGGCAGATTTTATTCCTGGGATCGGAGTTAATGATGTACGGGCTCAACGCTTCGCTTTTTCCGAGACAACGGAAACTGAACCAGTAGTAATTTTCGTTCGTCGAGGAAATACGAAAGTGAGCAGTATAGAAGATCTGCATAGAGAAAGGACCGGAGTAGTAAAGAGCAGTGTTCCTCATGATTTATTAAATGAGCAGCACAGCGAAGTTAAACAGGTGCTTTTCGAAAATGTAGACAGCGGTTTAGTCAGTCTATTATCAGGAGAAATAGAAGCCTTTATTATCGGAGAATCCGCAGTGTTATATAAAGTTCGGGATATGGGTATAGAAGATCGGGTGAGTATTGTAGGGGATCCTTTAGTTCATCTTCGACGAGCCTTTTTAGTTCGACGAGATGAACCTAGTCTTTTGGTAATGCTTAATCAAGCCCTCCGTGAATACAAAAGTTCTGAGGAGTACCTGGCAAATTATGAAAAATGGTACGGTGAAGAAGAAACAGGGTGGAGTACTCGACGAATTATAATTACTGGGGGAACCATTTTAGGTCTGTTTGCCGCCTATACTACAAGCCGTCATTTAAAGCAGCAACGCTCTATCAAATTAAGCGAGAAGCGGTATCGATCTATACTAATCTTCACTAACACCGGCGCTTGGGAATACTACAGGGACCGCGACTATCAGTGGTGCAGCCCTCAGTATTTCTCTCTTCTCGGTTATGACCCAGAAGAAGTTAAGACGGAGCAACAAGGTAATTTAAAAGAGATCTGGACGAAATGGGTACATGAAGAGGATCGGGATAAAGCCTTAAGTAAATATTATGACTTTCTGGAGAATCCCGGAGATGGCATTTATGAAAATGTATTCCGTATGAGACGAAAAGACGGTTCTTACGCCTGGATCCTTTCAAGAGGGTCCATAGTAGAATCTAAGAAAAGGGATAAGAGTCCGGACATAATCGGTGCGCATATTGATATTACCGAAACCAAAGAACGGGAACAAACCTTTGAAAAACTCAGCTATTATGATTATTTAACAGGTCTCCACAATCGACGTTACTTTGATAATCAGCTGGAGAAGTTGGATCATAAGAAGAATTACCCTATTACAGTGATTTTCGGGGATATTAACGGAACGAAGGTGATTAATGATTCACTGGGAAATATTGCGGGAGATCGACTTATTAGAAAAGTGGGAGAAATATTTAAAAGTACAGCAAAGGATGATGAAGTGGTGGTTCGAATGGGTGGCGATGATTTTGCCGTTATCTGTATCGGAAAACCTGAAGGAGAGATTAAAAAGCGCATACAAGAGATCTCAAAAAAGGTGGAAGACCTGGATTTCAATAATAGTGATGAACTAGTCGGTATTTCTATAGCGATGGGTTATGCAGTGAAAAGTGATCCCGGAATAAGTATCGGGAACCTCATTACCCGAGCGGAAGAGGCCATGTATAAACGAAAAATCTACGACAGAAGAAGTTTAAAAGCCGGTGTAATTGATCTGGTTATGAATTCTTTGTTTCAAAAGAGTATCCGGGAAAAAGAACACTCGGAACGGGTAGGAAAAATCGCAGAGAAAGTGGGTAGGGCATTAGAGTTGGGGGAAGAGGAAATTCGTCGATTGGAGGTTGCGGCAACCTTTCACGATATTGGAAAAATCGGCATACCTGATGATGTTCTAAATAAACCGGGAAAACTGAATGACGAAGAATGGATTCAAATGCGAAGTCATCCGGAAAAAGGATGGCGGATGCTGGCAAATACCAAGGAGTACGATGATATTGCCCAGTTTGTAATGTATCATCATGAACGCTGGGATGGTAAAGGGTACCCGAAGGGGTTAGAAAAGGAAGAGATACCGTTGGAAGCGAGAATCATCGGAATTGTCGATGCTTTTGACGCTATGACGGAACAGAGAACCTATAAGAATTCCTTAACAAAAGAAGAAGCATTAGCAGAACTTACACGATGCGCGGGCTCTCAGTTTGATCCGGATATTGTGCAGATAATTATGGAGAAAAAAGTATTGGATTCAGTAGATTTTAATGAGATATAAAATAATGTTGAGGGCGGAAGGACGGAGCAATTGACTTCTATTCGTTGATGAAAAATGTGAGATTCGTAAGCGGAAAAAAGGTATATCATTTTGTAAAACCTAAAAATGAGAAAAATTCAGAGGTTAGGAGAAGGAGTAATTGTGGAATTACTCCTTCTCTTATATTTTTGACTAATTGCGAAAAAAATATCAAATACCTATTGTTTTTTACAAAACACGGTGGTACAATAGTTATTGAGAATAAAAGTCAAGTGTGAAAAATATTCAGTGCGTTAGTGAAGAATAGTGACTTTTTTATACTTAATAAGTTAGTTGAGGCTAACAAATATGAAAACAGGAGGCAATTTGTCATGAGCAATAATACCATATTAAAAGTAGCATTAACAGGAAACCCCAATAGCGGTAAGACTACTTTATTCAATGCTATAACAGGAAGAATTGAACATGTAGGGAACTGGGCAGGGGTAACGGTTGATAAAAAAGAAGGGGAGATTAAGAAAAATCTTAATAACACCAACGTAGACATCACTGCAGTGGACTTACCCGGAGCGTATTCCATGTCACCTTTTACATCAGAGGAAAGCATCACCAGTGATTTTGTGAATAATGAAAATCCCGACGTGATAATTAATATTGTGGACGCCACAAATTTAAGTAGAAGTTTATTTTTTACCACGCAACTTTTGGAACTGAGTATCCCTGTGGTCGTTGCTTTAAATAAGAGTGATTTAACCAAGAAGAAAAAGACGGATGTTGATGTAAACGGATTATCTAAACTTCTGGGATGTCCTGTGGTTGAGACGGTATCCACCAAAATCGGAGATAATGGACTAAAGAAACTAATTGCAACCGCCGTAGAAGTAAAGGGTAATACCCAGAGTGCACCATTTTATGCGTTGGATGTAAATCTTAAGGATAAAAAGTCCGTTGAGGCTTCCGATATAAAACGATATGAATTTGTAAAAGAAATGGTTAGCAATATTGAGAAACGTACGATAGATAGCAGCAGTCAAACAAAGCAGGATGCCATGGATCGGATTATCGCTCATAAATGGCTTGGGATTCCTATCTTTGCAGCAGTGATGTGGATGGTTTTCTCTCTTTCGCAAACTCATATTGGACCGTTTCTTGCCGATACCTTTGTTGCAGGGATTGATAGTTTTTATGCATGGGTGGAAGGATTATTGGCGGAAGGGACCTCTCCGGTATTATCAGCAATTTTACTAGACGGCATTATCGGTGGAGTTGGAGCAGTTGTCGGTTTCTTACCGCTTATCATGGTACTGTTTTTCCTATTGGCACTCTTGGAAGATTGCGGTTATATGGCGAGGGTAGCCGTAGTAATGGACCGATTCTTTAAGAAAGTTGGTTTATCAGGGAAATCCATTATTCCTATGGTGATCGGAACAGGATGCGCAATCCCGGGAATTATGGCAACAAGAACCATCAAAAACGAACGACAACGGAGAACCACCACAATGTTAACGCCTTTTATGCCTTGTGGAGCGAAACTGCCGGTAATCGCTTTGTTTGCCGGAGTATTTTTCAATAACGCCGCATGGGTGGGAACTTCAATGTACTTTGCAGGAATTGCCATCATCATTGGCGGCGCCCTTCTTGTAGTACGTATTACCGGTGAGAAAAATGAACGATCCTATTTTATTATGGAATTACCGGAATATAAAATACCCAGTATCAAAAGAGCTACCATATCCATGCTCTCAAGAGGTAAAGCTTTTATTATTAAGGCAGGAACGATTATTCTTCTTTCCAATGCCGTGGTACAAATGATGCAGACCTTCAACTGGCAATTTGAAGTAGTTGGTGAAGGTGCTGCTGATACTAGTATTTTAGCAAGTATCGCATCTCCTTTTGCTGTATTATTAATTCCCCTTGGATTTGGTGCGTGGCAATTAGCCGCAGCGGCCATTACGGGTTTTATTGCAAAGGAAAATGTGGTGGGAACTCTTGCAGTGGTTTACGGAATTACAAATTTTATCGATGCAGAAGAGTTTGCCTTAGTCGGAGAGGGCGCAACTGTGGCAAGTGCCATGGGGCTTACTTCAGTGGCCGCGCTGTCTTACTTGATGTTTAACTTGTTTACTCCACCTTGTTTTGCAGCTATTGGAGCTATGAATGCGGAGATGGAAGATAAGAAGTGGTTATGGAGTGCTATCGCTTTTCAATTAGGTATGGGTTATAGTGTGGCTTTTATCACGTATCAAGTAGGTACTTTTATCACCACCGGTGCCCTAGCTACAGGCTTTGTCCCTGGACTCATCGCTGTGGCGGTAATGGTCGGTTTTGTTACTTATCTAGTGAAAAAAGGGGACAGAATCGCAGAGCAAAAGTTAGCTCTGAATCGAGGATAGGAGGATATTATGACAGATATCATTGTATTACTAATAATTGCCACTATTGTAGTTGCTGCCATTTCCAAGATTGTGATTGAAAAGAAAAAAGGAGCCCGATGCGTAGGATGTCCGACGAGTCCGAGTTCTCCAAAAAGCAAATCAGTCAAAGCAACAAGTAATAGCGATTGCGGTTGTGATATGAAGTAATTGGTATCAACCTGTGATAGTTGTAGAATCTAAAAATAATATTTTGTCCACGGATATATGTAAATGAATAAATAGAGTAGTGTCAAAAGTACTTCATTCGATCTAAGAAGAGGTACTTTTGGCCTTTTTTTATTTTATATTATTATGAAAGAAATATAAGGTGAGTATAATAAAGGAAGATACAATGAGGTAATAAAAGAAAATTTTAGTTAAGAGAAAAATGACCGGCTAGAGGAATGTTTGGACAGAAAAAAATGTTCTTTTCCACCAGCAGGTCATGCTGTTATAAGTATTGATATAAGTGATAAATCAAACGGATTATGAATAATACTAGGAAAATCAGAAATATTACTTTTGAAAAACGGTAATACAATACTATCGAAACCAGTGATAAACTCTAGAAACCAGGTTAAAAAACCTTAGCAAAATAGTAATACAATTATAGCAATCCAGTATAGCAATCCAGGTTACAGAGAGGACAATAGCTCCGTCACTCTGTCCTGCTATTCTTCACTATCTATATGTGTATTAGTTTACGCCTTTTTCTTTTAGGTAATCCCGATACTTAAAATCCGAACCGGAAATGTGCTTGAATACCCATGTGATCAGCATATTCAATATTTTCTTACCATAAGCTACCTGATCTTCGTCAACAGCTCGGAAATCCAGTTCGTTGATCTCTTCAATAAGCTTTCTGTGTTCATTCATGTGTTCTTCAATGTGGGGGTAACCATGCTTTCGAAACAAAGCTTCTTCAAATTCAAAATGCACTACCGTATAATCCCGTAGCTCTTCGATAAGGCGTACCATATCGTCATAGATATCATCACCTTCGGCAGCTTCAGTAAGAAGTTCTGACAACTCACCTGCAATTCTAATCAGTTCTTTGTGTTGATTGTCAATGGACACAATGCCTAGTTCATAATGCTTATCCCATGTAATCATTTTAACTCCTCCTATATCTTAAATTCTTCGCTAATTTAAAGCTATGTATTATTGAAAGTATTGAAGAACTTAAGTAGTATCCATTAGATTTTAGCATGTAACCAGCTCTCTAGCAACAACGTATTAAAATACAATGGCTTATGGAGCGGAAACAAATCTGTTGGATAAGAAAACGGGAGTATTGGAAACCCTTTCGACGGAAAAAGGATGGGAAATAACCGTGGAAAAAGAACAGAAGCCTTAATGAAAGGCTTCCTGGTTTGGTTCATCGATGGATTCATCCTTGCCGTAATAATGATTGGTAATATTTCCACTATTATTTCCCATACCATGTTTTATCGGAGATAGAATAAAACCCATTGTTACTCCCACAAAGAAGGCTAGTAAAGGGAGAAGTACTCCACGTCTACTATGATAACAACTTTTCAAATTTCGGATTTTTGTCATGAATTTCAACTCCTCAAAGTTTTGTGAAATTGGATCATTTGATAAAAGACTTTTTCGTCTTATTGCATCATACTTAGAAATACTTTAACCACTGCGGGATCAAACTGTGTGCCGGCGCATAATTCAAGTTCTTGCAGGGCTTCATCTTTGGTCTTCACTGTATGATAAGATCGTTGGGCTGTCATGGCTTCATATGCATCGGCGACGCAGATGATTCTGGCTTGCAGTGGAATGGATTCACCTTGTAAACCCTCAGGGTAGCCTTTCCCGTCCCATCGTTCATGATGGTAAAGCACATATTCTGCAAGGCCAGCATATTCATCCACACCTCTTAGTATTTGGTAACTGATTACCGGGTGTCTTTTAATAACTTCCCATTCTTCATTGTTCAGAGGTTCGGATTTATTCAGCAGTTCCGGAGGGACCATGATTTTTCCGATATCGTGTAAGATCCCTGCGGTTTTAATTTCCTCGGTTTCTCGTTGATTTAATTTAAGTCCCTTTGCGATAGTTTCACAAAAGTGTGATACCATTTCCGTGTGCAGTTGTTCTTTGTCATATTTATTGTTGATGCTCACTAATACAGTCTCTATGGTTTTGCTTCTCATAATCCTGCCGTACTGGAGTTTATTTTTATACATGGCATTATCGGCTTCTTTAAGGATTTCATAAATATTTTGCTCGTCATGCTCTTTAACCGAATATCCTATGGCGAGAGATACCATTACGGATTCGATTCTAGTTTTTGAGGCCTCCTCATTAATTCTTTGTGTAATGAGTTGCGCCTCTTTCTCGGTTGTATTGGGAAGCAATATATCAAACTCATCTCCACCGGTTCTGCATAAGATGTCTTCAGAACGACAGGTTTTTTTGAGGATACTCGCAACTTCCTGTAGTAGTCGATCCCCCATCTCGTGACCAAAGGCATCATTCGTTAGTTTCAGTCCGTTCACATCCAGTCTAATTAAGGCAAAGGGAAGACTTCTCGGTGCATCCAGTCTTCTAATGGAATCCTCCATGTACCTTCTATTGTATAGTCCTGTTAAATAGTCGTTAAAACTCAAATATTCAATTTGTTTTTCTTTTTCCCTTTTTTCTGTAATATCTCTAAATACGAGGACAACCCCTGTGACATGTCCGGTTTTATCTTTGATAGGAGAGGCAGAATCTTGAATGGGTATTTCCTTGCCGTCTTTCGATAGCAATAAGGTTTGTTCTTCAATTTCAATGACTTCTCCGGTACGTAACACTTCTTCAGCGGGGTTGAGAGATGTTTTTTTTGTGTGCTCATTGACGATTTTTAAGATTACATCCAGAGGTTTCCCAAAAGCTTCTTCTTGAGACCATCCCGTTAATTTTTCCGCCACGGGATTCATCACTTTAACTTTACAATCGGTACCCGTAGAAATTACTCCGTCGCCAACTGAAAGCAAGGTGGTTCTGAACTGTTCTTTTTCGTTATAAATCATATCCTCCATCTGTTTTTGATCCGTGATCACTTCAGTATAGACGATAATGCCCCCCACCGCACCATCTTTTTCATACCAGGGACGACACTCCCAACGGGTCCAATCCACCGTTCCATCTTCTCTATAATAAGGATCTTCTCCGGCACTGGAAACTTCGCCCTTTAATGCCTTTTGATGCACATCTCTCCACTTTTGGGGTAAATCAGGAAAGACTTCATAGTGATGTTTACCAATAATGTCATCTTCTTTAACTCGAAATGTTTCCAGATACTTTTTGCTTACATATAAATACTTTAAGTCTTTATCATGGACGGCTACCGCGCTTCTATTATGTTCGATAATGTACTCTAAAAGATCGTTCATATGGCTTGCTTCCGCTTCCGCATTGATTCTTTCGGTAATGTCTCTTGCTGCGGCATAAATAAATTTGCCATGTGTGTGGCCACGCCATTCTAGATGTTTGTATTCTCCGTCCTTAGCCCTGTATTTATTGACAAAATCTACAACTTGATTTTGAATCGCAAATTTTTGAGTAGCCTCCAGGGTGCTTTCTTTGTCGTCAGGATGAACAAAATCCAATGAATTTTTAGATTGGAGGTACTCTGGGGAATAGCCAAGCAGTCTTTCCCAAGTTTTATTTACCCTGATAAAATTACCCTTTAGGTCCGCGATACAAAGGAGATCCAGATTGATTTCAAAAAAGGTTTCAACTTCCCTTTTAGCCTCTTTCAGTTCATTGATTTCCCGTAAATAGCCATGCCAAAGTACGCTGCCATCGGAAAGCTTTTCCGGCCGGGCAAGCCCTCGAATCCAACTTAAGCCTTTTTGGGGTAAGATCACCCGGAATTCGAATTTCCATAGGTTCATGGTTTCGAAAGACTCTTTTATGGTTTTTACAACATGATCGTAATCATCGGGATGAATTCTTGAAAAGGCTTTTGTGGCATCTTCTTTCACCTCATCGGGAGTTACTTCGAAGATATCCCAGATGCCCACTGTAGTAAAAGGAAGCGAAGTTTTTCCCTCAGGGTTCATTAAGAATTGATAAATGGCTCCGGGCACCTGCTTTGAAATTTTATCAAGCAAAATACTCTTATCGAATGCTTCATGAGCAGATTGATTTTTCATTGTTAGCCTCCTTTTAAGACAGAAGTATGTATGAGTAAAAAAATACAACGACAAAAGAATAGCATTTGTCTAGTTTTAAAGGTCAATCCAGTTACTATATTTTGTTGCCAGGGCGATAAAAAGATGCTTTATTTTTACCCAATAAAAAGGGGGGAAAACAATATTATCAAACACAACTAACGGGAAGGTTGGTATTCGGTTATAAAAACCGATTACCGACCTTCCCGTTGGCTATCACTTCGTTCTCGATGATTATAAATAGAACAATTGATTTAATAATAAATATTCGGATTGACCGAAAGTACATCATCAATATATATGGATTCGTAGGGAAGATCCTCAATCGCTTCCGAGAAGTCTTCGGCGGTACCATAAACCACTACACCGTAAGTGTGGATACCTTCCTGTTCAATGTAGTCCAAAGCTTCTTTGTAAAAGTCTAGTTTGTAGAGATTATAATCAAAGATTTCGACAAACTCCTCCCGTTGACTTAAATAGTTGAGACGGGAATGAAAGTGGGTTTCGTAACTTTCGGGAAAATCCTCTTCACTTCGGATCGGTTCATTCCAGCGATCACTGAGATGAAACAGCGGATACTCCTCCGGGTCCGGTCGACTGTTTCCTGAAGGTTCATCTCCCGAATTTGGGTTAAAACCGATTAAGTGCATCGGTTGATTTTCACTCCACCGATTGCCTCCAGGGGCGGTTCGAATGCCCACCCATTTAAAATCCAGGTTCTGATGCTCGCGACTGAGACGGAAAAACTCCATCATGGAAAGATCCTCTTCAAATACCACATGCATGGAAAGATAGGACAGCGGATTGAGCTCTTTCAAATAATCCAGGGTGATATCGTTTTTTCGTTCGATTTCCTGTTCCAGATACTCTCGAGCTTCTTCTGCAGAAACGTCGTCAGACTCGAACTTACCCGGATATTGAATAAGGTCAAACCCTGACCACAAATCTGCACGATTTTCCCATTTGAAAATCCCGCCTTGGGCATAAGTTAGATTCCCTCTGGAAACATTGACAGTATGGTTCGTTGTTTCGCGGGAAAAAAGATTCCTGAGCGGATAATGAAGTTCATAATCGCCAAAGCCTTCCGAAACGACCGGTGTAAAGGAGGAAACCGCATAACCAGGCATATTCAGACTAACGTAGGCGGTCATATCAAAATGAAAATCAGTTCTCGGATAATCGCCTTCTTCGGCTTCGGTAACCGCAGTAGGATCGTAATACATCTCATCCACTACAGCGGAGACTCCGTAAAATACGGTAACATAAAGGAGCACCACGATAATGACCGATGTAAGGATCACTTTTCTAAGTCTTCGATTCACCAGCTTTTTAATGTTTAGGTCATTTCTTTGCGGATGGTCTTCACTCTCTTTACTCTCGGTGTTATTCTCGCTACCTTCTTCCTCGCTTGGAAACTCCTCCTGTAAAAATCGATCAGACAGATCTTCAGAGAAATATTCTTCTATGGACTCGTACTTCTCGAGTTCTTTTTCAACCAGCAGTCGCTCTTCTTTTGTGGCGGTGCCTTCCCGGTAACGTTTCAGCAGTTCTTTAAAATTCATAGGGATCCTCCTTTAGTTTTTTGCCAAGTTTTTTTCTTGCCCGATATAAAATCGTTTTCGTATGGGTTTCCGTCTCCTGTATGGTTTTTGCAATCTCTTTGATCGAGAGCTCTCCATAGTAATAAAGGGTTAGGACTTCCCGGTACCTTTCGGGCTCCAAATCGAGAAGCAGGGCATAGAGTCTTCGATTTCGCTCTTTTAAAAATAAGCTCCCCGCCGGGCTTTCCGGAACCTTATCGGAAGTGGGGTTTCGATCCATATCCTCCGAATATACCTCCCGGTCCATTCGTTTGCCATCGATAAAGAGGTTTTTCAAAACCCGAAACAGCCAGTATTTAAAGGTTCCTGAGGGATAATTTGAGGTGATAAAGGCCTTATAGAAGGTTTCATTGACCAAATCCTTTGCCATATCTTCCTTCTGACAGAGACTGAGGGCGTAGAGATAGAGTTCATTGTAATGCTCCTTGTAAATGCGATCCATGGCATCGGTATTCATTGGAAACCTCCTTTCACTTTATAAACGGATGAGCAACCAAAAGGTTACGGTTGCGGCCGAAAAAAATTCTTTTCTTTTATTATAATGGAACATTAATATATTTAAAATTATTTTTCCTTAAATTGCAATAACAAATTGAACTAATCACCAATCTGTAATATTATGGTAAATTATGAATATAGAATATCTCTTAGTTGATCTTCGAAAGCTTCATCAGGAGTAAGATAGCCTAGTATTTTTC
>Ga0194137_10002229_pt1 | contig 11506 bp, 7 predicted proteins | sample TARM_MetaG_T3_14_FD_134025 | JGI IMG/M metagenome (GOLD analysis project Ga0194137, IMG submission 134025) | Freshwater microbial communities from Pennsylvania, USA, analyzing microbe dynamics in response to fracking - TARM_MetaG_T3_14 (version 2) | ecosystem: Environmental > Aquatic >...
AGACCTTTTTCGGACCTGCAAAGGTCCCTTTGTTTTTGACATAGTCGATTTCATTCAATACTTCCTGCCTGCATCCAAGCGGGTTTACACCAAGGGCCACATTACCCCGTATATTTTGTTTAAATTCCAACATGTTTGATTTTCCTCCATTAAAATGTCATAAGAATATAATACCAGAAAAATGTTCCCAAGAATAAATTATATGCCAAAATTTCGAGTATAAGTTAGCCACTCTTATTTTCCGGTTATCGGCAATGTGAACTCCTAACTAATTCATACGCTACACACAAAAAGCCAAAGCGACTTTTGTCATTTTGGCTTTTTGCGTGGCTCATGAGCCTTTAATTTTTTCAGGAAACATCTGTTACTTGGTTCGCATTGAGTTCTTTGATGACTTGGTGGTCCAATTCGCCTTCTCCGTGAGCAAGAATCATCGCAATGGTGGCGTCGGCATCAACATTGAGTACTGTGCGGAACATGCCGGAGAACCAATCGATACCTGCCAACAGGCCGATGCTTTCCGGGGGCAGGCCGAGTGCCGGGATAACGATCGTCAAGGCCACCAACCCGCCGCCGGGAACCGCTACGGTGCCTAAAGTGGCCAAGGTTGATAAGGTGACAGTTTGGATCGCATTCGCTAAAGTGAACTCCAGGCCGTAAAACTGCGCCAATGTGATAGCTGCGATGGCGAGAAAGAGCGACAAGCCATTACTGTTCATTGCCATGCCCAAGGGACCGACCAGTTGGGAAATGCGGCGGCTGACGCCAAGTTTATTCTCCTGATCTTCCATCTTAACCGGAAGCGTAATGGCTGACGAGGTCGTCGTAAAGGCCATAATGGTCATGCGCGACAAGCCCTTAACAATATGGGCGGGATTCACTTTGGTAATCATACTGGTAAGGAAAATCCATAACACTAAGAATATTACAGAACCGATCGCCATCGCTAAGAGGAATTTCGCCAGCGGTAAAATCACGGTCAGGCCGATTACGCCGGTGACATTAGCCAGCAAGGCAAAAATTCCTAAAGGCGCCAAGTGCATCACAGTAGTAACTAATTGGAGAATGACCTCATTGAATTGTGAAATCGCTGCTTTCAGCGCTGTCAAATCCCGACGCGTACTCAACAGGCTGATCGATAAGCCGAATAATAAAGCAAAGATAATGACTTGAATCATGTTCCCGGTACTCATGGACTGAACAATATTCGACGGGAAAAACGCCAGAATAACATCGGTGACACTGCCAGTCGCTGTCGCAACTTCAGCAGATGTGTCAATTTGCATATCAACCCCGGCGCCCGGTTGAATCAGATAACCCAATGCCAATCCTAAGGTTGCCGCAATGGCTGTTCCACCAAGAAACCAGCCAGCCATCTTCCCTCCGAGTTTACCTAATATCTGCGGGTCGAGAGTTCCGACCGCTTCAATCACAGCACCCATAATCATAACCACCACAGCCATCTGAATCAGCCGCAGGAAGATTTGCCCGATTACGGCAATTGGCGCAATCGCCGGACCGAAAATTAAGCCGGCCGCAATACCTAATACCATCGCAATCATGATCTGATTGGTCATACTGATTTTCTTTAAAGATTTCATATAGACTCCTCCTTTACCGTTTGGGTTAAATATATAGCGCTTTCAAAAACTTTGCTATGACATAACGGATAGGAATGTCCTTATTTTCGTTCAGAACGGCTGAAGATTAATAATGAAAAGTTGTGTAAGGAACATGTGGATAATTTATTGCAGGACGGCGCTGAAGCAAAAAAAGCTTCATCCAAATATTGGACAGAGGGGGTCAATGTGATGACAATCACTATGATTTTTCTTTTTCATGATCAATGAAGCCTTTATGGATGAAGGCGTTAGGTGTTCATTGCTAAGTGCACGGGAAGATATTGTTGGTTTGATGCTTCAGTACACACAAGGACATCTGCGCCTTAATATCTGGGACAGCTGTTTTGATTCAGCAATCGGCCTCTAGGTATCGCTATGTTAAATTAAATTAAATTACGAAATTGGGAAATGTTTGAAGCGGATTAAACACCGAATTTTCAAAACATTGCATTATATATCACAATATGTTTTTAAGATAATGATGATAAAACGAATTTTGACTAGAGAATGGGTTGACTACAGTTTAGGAAACGCTTACACTGTGATTGTAGCGTTTCTTTTAGATTGCAAAATATCGTCTGTTATTTCACGATGTAAAAGAAAGGGGAGAGACATTTGACAAATTATGACGTCCTAATCATTGGTTCAGGGCCAGGCGGATATGTGGCTGCTGAGGAAGCTGCCCAACGTGGTAAAAGTGTTGCGGTGGTTGAACGTAATAAGATCGGAGGTGCTTGTTTAAATGTAGGATGCATTCCTTCAAAGAGTTATTTGCAACATAGCCATTGGTTACAAACGATTGAGAGGGCGAACGCATTCGGAATTAAGGCTGGTGTAGAAGCCATCGATTTTTTGAAATTATTGGAGCGTAAAAATAGTGTCGTAGCAAAGCTGCAAGGTGGCATCCAACAACTATTCAAAAGCAACCATATTCAATATCTGGAGGGGGAAGCGGAATTTATCAGTGGCACGACGTTTCGGTTAAACAATCAAGAAATCACCGGTGCTGATGTCATATTAGCCACTGGAAGCACGCCGTTTATACCGCCCATTAAAGGGTTGGAAAAGGTAGACTACCTGACGACAGATTCATTTTTCTCAATGGAAGAGATACCCGAAAGGTTGGTTATCATCGGTGGGGGTGTGATAGCTGTTGAATTGGCTTTTGCGATGAAGCCGTTAGGAACCGATGTGACGATAATCGAAGTGGCACCGGATATTTTGATGACAGAGGATCCTGACGCCCGGGACATCATCAAGAAAAAACTGAAAAAAATGAAGATTAACGTTGAAGTGAAAGCGGATGTTCAGGAAGTTACGGAAGGACATGTTCACACAACAACAGGAAAGTATGCGTACGATCAACTTTTAGTAGCGACGGGGCGCCGTGCCAATATTGCATTGGCGGAAGCTGGAAATCTCAAACTCACGGCTAACAAGAAATTCATCGCAGTCAACGAATATTATCAAACAAGTGCGCCGCATATTTATGCAATTGGGGATGTCATCGGCGGGTATCAATTAGCGCACGCTGCCAGCGCCGAAGGAAGGAAGGCGGTAAGAGCCATCACAGGGCAAAGGGAAGTGCCTGTTGATCCTTTAGCGGTTCTGCGCTGTGTCTATACTGACCCAGAAGTGGCTTCATTCGGGATGAGTGTTGCGGAAGCCAAAGCGGCAGGGTATGACGTAATTGTGAACCAACTACCGTTCTCAATTAACGGTAGAGCGATCGCCTCGGGAGAAACAGACGGATTCATTAAAATAATCAGTGAATCAAAGTATCAAGACATTCTTGGTGTGGTTATAGTTGGAAGCGATGCCACGGAGATGATTCATTCTCTTCTCGCGCTCAAAACGGCGGAAGGCACGTTGAATGAGTTGAAGGGCTTGATTTATGCCCATCCAACCTTATCTGAATTGACAGGGGACGTAGTTCAAAGTTTACTAATTTAATTTATAGGAGGAAATCATTATGGTACAAGATCCAGAAATGAAAAGACAAGAGCAAGTATTTTCACCTACACGCACCAAAGAAAAAAGTAAAATTGACCTGGAAATTAAAACTTCTGTCGGAACGACTGTAGCCGGATTAACGAAAGAAAAATCAAAGACGATACTCAAAAAAATGGAAGATATTCGCAACTTCGAAGAAGAAGCAAGGCGCTTTTTTGCGCAAGGTCAAATTCCGGGATTTGTTCATTTGTATGCGGGGGAAGAAGCCGTTGCGACAGGGGTATGTGCGCATTTAAGCGATGAAGATTATATTACAAGCACGCACAGAGGACATGGCCACTGTATTGCTAAGGGTGGAGACTTAAACGGCATGATGGCGGAAATATTCGGAAAAGCAACCGGCCTAGGCAAAGGAAAAGGGGGCTCCATGCATATTGCAGATCTGGATAAGGGGATTCTGGGGGCAAATGGTATGGTTGGCGGTGGATTCGGCTTAGCCGTAGGAGCAGCCATGCGCAATGTCTATTTGGGAACCGATAAAGTTGCTGTTTGTTTCTTTGGGGATGGCGCAGCCAACGAAGGTGTTGCACATGAGGCAATGAACATGGCAAGTATTTGGAAATTGCCGGTTGTGTTCGTCAATGAAAACAACTTTTTCGCTGAATCAACCCCACAATGGTATTCATCCGGGACAGAAACGATTGCTGAACGGGCAGCGGCTTATAATATGCCGGGCGTTCGAGTAGATGGTAAGAATGTGGTCGCAGTATATGATGTTGTCGGTGAAGCGATTGAGCGTGCGCGCAAAGGCGAAGGTCCAACACTTGTAGAATGTGTAACCTATCGTAACTTTGGGCACTTCGAAGGTGATGAACAACTTTATAAAGCGAAAGAAGGAACTGAAAAAGAGTTGGCGGATAGAGACCCGATCAAAATTTTTAGGGAATATGCGATTGAAAATGACTTGATGACAGAAGAAGAATTGGATAACATTGCCGCGCAATCAAAAAAAGATGTGGATGATTCGATCAAATATGCCCAAGAGAGTCCAATACCTAAACCAGAATCATTATTAGAAGACGTATTCGCTCAATAAAACATTTGGAAGGAGCCTTTATTATGACTAGAGAAATCACATTTATGAAAGCGGTTAACGAAGCGCTGGATCAAGCAATGGAAAAAGACGACCGTGTACTGATATTAGGGGAAGATATTTCAGGAGGAGCGCAAGTAGCCCATCTTGAAGAAAAAAATGAAGATGCCTGGGGAGGCGTAATGGGGGTAACGAAAGGGTTAGGGCCTAAGTATGGCAGTAAACGGGTCATTGATACACCCATCTCCGAAATGGGGTACATGAGTGCTGCGGTCGGGATGGCTGTGACAGGTTTACGTCCAGTACCAGAGTTGATGTTCAACGACTTTATTGGGTTCTGTTTCGATGCCATTCTGGGACAAGGCTCAAAGATGCGCTATATGTTTGGTGGGAAAGCCAAAGTGCCCATGACAGTCAGGACTATGCACGGAGCGGGAGTCAGCGCGGCAGCGCAACACTCAGGTACCTATTATGGGATTTTCGGATCTATCCCAGGAGTGAAAGTCGTCGTTCCCGCAACACCATATGATGCGAAAGGCTTACTTCTTGCATCAATTGAGGATGATAACCTCGTCATATTCTCGGAAGATAAGTCACTCTATGGCATGAAAGGCGAAGTGCCAGAAGAATATTATACGATTCCTATTGGGAAAGCAGCTGTCAAACGAGAAGGGACAGACTTAACGATCGTAACAATCGGCAAAATGCTATTTGTGGCAGAAGAGGTCGCAGTAGTTCTTGAAAAGGACAATATTTCAGTGGAGATCATTGACTTGCGGACGGTGGCGCCATGGGATCAGGAAACAGTCATAAATTCTGTCAAAAAGACAGGTAGGCTTATTGTCATTGATGAAAGCAATCCCCACAACAATACAGCAACAGATATTGCTTCCGTTGTATCCGATAAAGCCTTTGATTACTTGGATGGTCCCATAAAGTGTGTAACGGCACCAAATACACCGGTTCCGTTTGCACCGAACTTAGAAAAACTGTATATCCCTAATGCAGAGCGCGTCCTTGAAAAAGCTGCAGAACTATTAGACGACTTAAAAGCATAAGGAGGTGTAAATTAGATGGCCAAAGAAATTGTAATGCCCAAATTAGGATTAACGATGACGGAAGGAACAGTCGATGAATGGCTTGTCGCGGTAGGCGACACCGTCAAGCAAGGTGATAGTATAGCAACAATCAGCTCAGAGAAATTATCAAGTGACGTGGAGTCGCCGGCAGACGGCATTATTTTAGAGCTTATGGCGAAAGTGGGGGATACTGTTCCTTGCAAAAAACCGATGGCATATATAGGTGAAGAGGGAGAAGCAATCGACAGTGCCCCTTCGACGAATGGCGATGAAGAGGCTGTTAGTGAAGCAGAAGCGAAAACTACTGTTGCGGATACCACTTCCACTTCAAAAGAAACGCTGCAAGCTTCGTCTTCTGGTGGGAAAGAGAAGGATAGGATCTTTATCACCCCCATTGCACGTCGAATGGCAAAAGAAAAGGGTATTGATGTCAGTCAGTTGAATGGAACAGGCGGTAACGGCAGAATTACGCGGCGTGACGTCGAACGCTATACCCCAACAGTGGCAACGCCGGCGTCGCAACCAATGGGCGCACTGGCCAAAGAAGAGATTGGTGCTGGATTAACCGGAATGCGTAAGACGATTGCCCAACGTCTGGTAAGAAGTCTGCAGACAACTGCTCAAGTAACGGAACACCGCAAAGCAGATGTAACCCGATTAAATGAGATGAGAGAGACAATCAAGAAAAATGTGAACCGTTCGCTTGATGGTGGTCAAATCAGTTGGAACACACTGGTTACGAAAGCTACGATTCTCGCTCTACGTGAAACCCCGGCAATGAATGCATGGTATTATGACGGAAAATATGAGCAATTGGATGAAGTGCATATTGGCATGGCAACCTCTGTAGACGATGGCTTAGTGGTTCCTGTCATCAAAAATGCGCACCAAATGACACTGACCGACTTAGGTAAGTCCATTGCTGAAGTGAGTACACAAGCGCGACAAGGTAATTTACCAAGCAATCTGTATAGTGGTTCAACCTTCACTATCACAAATTTAGGTGGGCGAAATATTGAATACTTTACGCCAATCCTTAATACACCGGAAATTGGAATTTTGGGTGTCGGAGCAATAGGGAAAGAACTCGCTTTAGAAGCAGGCGAAGTCGTTGAAAAATTAAAACTCCCGCTAAGTTTGACGTTTGACCATCAAATTATTGATGGGGACCCGGCAGCCGAGTTTTTAGATAAGATCATTGCTTATTTGGAAGATCCTTATTCCTTATTCCTATAGAACCTCAATAATAAAGAAGGTCTTCTGACCTTCTTTATTTATCTTTAATGTTCATCATATCGGTAGAGAGGAGGCATAAGGATGATCGAACAATTAACCACAGCCATGCAAGAAACTGTGCAAGAAGCGCAATCACTAGCGATACAACGAAAGCACCCTCAAATAGATATTCCACATGTTTGGCAGATCTTTTTACGTCCGGATCACTTTGCTTGCCAAGTATACAGGGACCTATCCACTCCAATTGATGCTTTTCAACAACTGATTGAGGATGAAATTGATAAAATATCGGTTTTAACAGGGACGGATGTGGAATATGGCAAAGAGATGAGTCCGCGCCTAAGTAAGTTATTCAGTCATGCGAAAGAGATTGCACTCGCTAATCAAGATAAGTATATCTCGACAGAAGTCTTTTTATTAGCGCTGTATCGCCAAAAAGGCAATTCTTTCACGAGATTCTTAATGATAAATGGCGTCCCGGAATACAAACTGGAAGAACATATTCAGCAGTTGAGAAAAGGGTCGACGGTGGCACATGAAAGTAATGAAGAAATGTACGAAGCATTAACGCAATATGCCATTAACCTTAATCAAGCCGTGATTGATAATAAGATTGATCCGATCATCGGTCGTGAAAATGAAATAACCGATATAATCCGTATTCTTTCCCGGAAAAACAAGAATAATCCTATTTTAATTGGACCTTCTGGTGTAGGCAAAACAGCGATCGTTGAAGGATTGGCGCATCGGATTGTCCAAAAAGAGGTGCCTGCAAATCTATTGGATAAAACAATCTATAATTTAGACATGAGTTCGCTTATTGCGGGAGCGATGTATCGCGGAGAGTTTGAAGAACGCTTGAAAGCGGTTTTAAACGAAATCAAGCAATCAGAGGGAGCCATTATTTTATTTATCGATGAAATCCATAATATTATAGGCGCGGGTAAATCAGAAGGGGCGATTGATGCCGGAAATATGTTGAAACCAATGTTAGCTAGGGGCGAATTGTATTGCATTGGCGCGACCACTCAGGATGAATATCGGCTCTATTTTGAAAAAGACAAAGCACTAGAGCGACGTTTTCAACGGATCCGCGTCAATGAACCTTCAATTGAGGAAACGATCGCTATCGTGACGGGCCTTAAAGAAAGATTCGAGAACTATCATGGTGTCACGGTCTCTGAAGAGGCCATTCAGGCTTCCGTAAACCTGTCGAAACGCTATATAACCGACCGGAATCTTCCAGATAAAGCGATTGATTTAGTGGATGAAGCATGCGCGGTCATCCGAATGAAGAAAAATTCGATTCCACATTCTTTATCCTCAACCAAGGATAAAATCTTGTCTTTGGAGGTTGAACTGGATAAACTGATACGAGATGGCGCAGCTGAAAGTAACCCATCAGCAATAACTCAGCTAGAAGAGGAACTTGAATCATTATATGAAAAATCGAATGACATCGCCCAACAATTGGAAAAAGAGTTGCAATTTTCAGATGCATTAAGAGAAAAACGCATGGATTTAGAAAACTTACGCCACGAATTAAGAGAGGCAGAACGTCATTATAAGGTAAGGCTAGTAACGCAGTTAAAAAATGTAGACATTCCCAAGGCAGAAGCCGATTTAAGAAAAGCAGAGCTGACCTTTCATACTGAAATTCCTATTGAAAAGCGGTTGATGTCCGAAATCGTATCTGAAAACGATATTGCTTCAGTAGTAGGGCGCTTAACGGGGATTCCGCTTGCCCGAATTGTTGAAGGTGAACGCGAGAAATTGCTTGAACTGGAAAAAAACTTACAAAAAAGAGTAATCGGGCAACCAAAGGCAGTTCAAAGAGTAGCTTCTGCAATCCTACGCTCCCGTGCCGGTGTCCAAAACCCAAAACGGCCAGTTGGTTCTTTTTTGTTTTTAGGACCGACTGGCGTTGGGAAAACGGAACTCGCAAAATCCTTAGCAGAACAGCTCTTTGATTCAGAAGATTACCTTGTGCGCCTCGATATGTCGGAATACATGGAAAAGCATACGATTTCAAGATTGATAGGTTCTCCTCCTGGGTATATTGGCCATGATGAAGGGGGCCAATTAACTGAAGCCGTCAGACATCATCCCTATTCGATCATATTGCTGGATGAAATTGAAAAAGCGCATAGTGATATTTTCAATTTATTGTTACAAGTGCTGGATGAAGGAACGTTGACCGATGCCAGGGGAAACCACATCGACTTTAAAAATACGGTGATCATTATGACGAGTAACTTAGGGTCGGATATTCTCTTAGAAGAAGTGGGATCTTCGGGCGTCATTACAGACAGCACTGAAGAGAAAATGAAACGTCTGTTACGACGTCAATTTAAACCTGAATTCCTCAACCGCATCGATGACATTATTTTGTTTTCACCTTTGACTGTGGAAGACATGCAACATATTCTTCAGAAGGAAATACGTTTGATCAATGAGCGGCTGATTAAACAAGGCATTCAAATCCACTTGTCTGTTGCAGCATCTAAGTGGCTGATTGGAAGTGGTTATAATCCATCCTTCGGTGCACGTCCGTTGCAACGACTGATTAACCAAAAATTACTAACACCACTTGCCAGTTCAATCATTCAAGAACGGGTAACAAATCATTCCGTAATTGATGTGGATATCAAGGATGAAGAATTCATCTTCCGTTCTGAGAGTAGGCGTCAAGGGTAGCGGATGGCCATTTTATCGTGCCCTATCTCCTAATATTACGAGCCTACGCTTGCGACAATAAAGAGCCCCCTGAAAATGGTTAAGTTCACCATTTTCAGGGGGGCTCTATCATGCAATCGACCTCGTCAATCTTAATAAATTTCATCCAGGAACAGTCCCTGAGAAGGCACTGTCATTTCGGGATCGCTTCTGATCGTTTGGTCCTAGTCCTACCATTCTTTAGGGTCGTAGTTTAATTCCCTGAATAACGCAGCCTGTTCCTTCTTTGACAGGTAGCGCCATTGTCCGGGAGGAAGTTTGCCCAATTCAATATTCATGATGCGCATTCTTTGCAATCGGTAGACGTTGTATCCCAATTCCTCACACATGCGGCGGATTTGACGGTTGAGTCCTTGGGTCAGGATGATTTTAAAATCATATTTTGATAGTTGCTCCACTTTACAAGGCAGGGTAACCGTATCCAATATTTTGACCCCTTCTGACATCTGCTTCAAGAATTCAGTAGTGATCGGGCGGTCTACGGAAACAATATATTCCTTCTCATGCTGGTTCTCGGAACGCAAGATTTCATTGACGATATCGCCGTCATTCGTGAGCAGGATCAAGCCCTCGGAATCTTTATCGAGTCGGCCAATATGAAAAACGCGGGGGGAATGGTTGACCAAATCGACAATATTCCCCTTGACGCCTTTTTCGGTCGTGCTCGTGATGCCGACCGGTTTGTTCAAGGCAATGTAGACATAGTTGCTGGCTACGAAGAGCTGATTGCCGTCTACGCGGACATCATCCCCCGTCTCCACTTGGCTACCGATCGTTGCCCGCTTCCCATTGATCGTTACACGCCCCTCAGTAATCAGCTTGTCGGCGCCTCGTCTGGAGGCTTTGCCTGCTTCACTTATATATTTATTAATGCGCATGTGGACACTTCCTTAATCCGAATTTTATTTTATTCCTTATTAAATATTTCACAAGAAAAAGTAGAAGAGCAGTGTTTTTATAGGCTGTATGGCAAGTTGAGCGAGCAGTGTTTGTGGCAATCAATGAAAAATAGTCGAATACTTGCGAAGAACCGCAGCGTATTCGGCTATTTTGTATATCTTGCTTGGGACTATCGTCAATCGTAGTAAACTTCATCCAGGAACAGTCCGTGGGAAGGGACGGTCATGCCGGCCTCACTGCGGATTCCGCTCTTGAAGATGGCATCAATGTATTCGGGTTCCATCGTCCCGGCCCCGATTTCAAGGATCGTCCCCATCATGATCCGGACCATGTTGTAGAGGAAGCCTTCCCCTGTGAACGAAAAGTGCAGCAGATTGCCTTCCTGCTGGACTGTGATTTCATTGATGGTCCTGATCGTTGATTTTTTCGATTTCTTGAGTGAAGAGAAGCCGAGGAAGTCATGCTTCCCGACAAGCTTTTGGCAAGCCGCGTTCATCCTGTCCATATCAAGGTGTCCAGGGTAATGGTAGCTGTAATGGCGCTCAAATGCGGAAGGAACGACATTATTCCAGACATGATAGCTGTATGTCTTTCCGGCTGCGTGATAGCGGGCATGGAACCTTTCCGGAACCTCCTCCAGCTCCTTGACGACAATATCGCGCGGGAGATAACGGATCAGATGATCCTGCATCGCCTTCAAATCCATTTTGGATGTCGTTTTGAAATTGGCGACTTGTCCCCTGGCGTGGGTGCCGGCATCCGTCCGGCCCGAGCCGATGATTTCGATTTCTTCTCCTGTCATTGCCGACAGGATATTCTCTATTTTACCTTGAATGGTTTTGTCCGAATCCCCGAGCCTTTGCCATCCCAGGTATCTGCCGCCATCA
>Ga0194137_10002230_pt1 | contig 11499 bp, 10 predicted proteins | sample TARM_MetaG_T3_14_FD_134025 | JGI IMG/M metagenome (GOLD analysis project Ga0194137, IMG submission 134025) | Freshwater microbial communities from Pennsylvania, USA, analyzing microbe dynamics in response to fracking - TARM_MetaG_T3_14 (version 2) | ecosystem: Environmental > Aquatic >...
ATAACAGCTTAAATTTAAACCGGCATTTTCCTGCCTTTAGATTAACACGTTTGTTTTTTTGAAAATTAAATTTTAATTATGCAATTTACTCAATTAATATTTTGTATAAAAACAAACCAATAATACTACCTAGCGTGTTTAGTATAATATCATCTACGTTAAAGGTTCTAACCATAAAAAGCAACCCATAGTAACTTAATATAACCTGATATATCTCTATAGTTAATGATGCCAGTGATGAGTACTTTAAGACATTTTTTGCATTTCTAATATTAAATAAAACAGGCAAATAAATTCCCAGTGGTATTAACATAACTACGTTCAGTGCAGAAAGTTTAACTGAATTCCAAAAGAACCAATTAAATCCTCTTATATTGTATTCTTTGATCCAGTCCATAATAAAAGAAAATGGAACTAACTGAAAATCAACCGCACTATATTGAAAAGGTCGAAGAGAAATCCCCCCGGTCGTTACCCGCAGAACATTAATTAAATAAAATAAAAAGCTATAAAAGACAATTCTTCTTACCAGATCCTTTGCTCTATGTTTAATTATATCCATTACAATATATAGAACTAGTGCAATTATACCAAAGGGTAATACGTCTAATATATACATTTTTTATCCTTTCCTTTGTTAAACTTTTAACTTTAGTTATATTACTTTCACTTCTAAAATATTTTTTCTTATACCTATCCCCAGATATAGACCAATCAATACCATATTACCGCTAAAAAGATTGCTCCATTTAGCTCAGATTTTTATCTAAATATACTATACTCTTTTACCCAACCAAACCAAAACAGTTGTATAAACAATATGAACAATTGCAGATATAAGTATAGCTCCTAGTTTATTTTCATCCACTATTAATCTTATGATCCAATAGAATGGTGTAGTTACAGCAATATATATAACCCACGGTATATTAATCAGATCTGCCATGGCAAATACTATAAATACATTCAATCCCTTTGCATAAGTTAGACCCTTTACCTTATCATCTGCAACCCTATACAATATAAAACTAATAAAGATACCCTGTAACCCTAATAGTATTGCTATATATATTAATAGTAGATTGCTAATAAAGAATAGATTTAATATATAATAAGCACAAAAAGTATAAATAAAACTTCCGACAAAGGGAATTATAAGCCTATTTACTATATATCCTATATACCCTATTGGAGTAACAGAAATTAACTCATTAATCTTTATATCCCGTTCGTCTATCATTAGAAATCCTGCAACTGTACCTAACATACTAGGGGTTATTAATAGTATTCCAGCTAGAATGTAACCATAGTAATCCCAGAGTACAATATTTGTTAACTTATACAAATATACTTCACCGAAACTTATGATTCCCCTAAAAACTATGAACATGATAACAGGGAGAACCATAAATAATAGTAAGATTGGTTCCCTACTTATAACTTTTATATCCGCCTTCAAGGAGGTTTTAATCATTTCCTATACCTCCCCCCGGTGTGCAATCCTGTCATCAAAAAATCTCACTACCAAAACAAATCCTACTATATTAGATATTATTAAGTAACTAACATAAAGTAACGCTCTCAATAGTCCAATACCATTAAAAGCACCATGTATTAGCTTTAGGCCTGTCACTCCCGGGAAAATATCTATAGCCCAAGAATAAGGGTATTTAATTATTAATAAACATGGAATTATTATTACTAGCATATATGGTACCATTTTTATTAAATATTGATTAATAGTGTTACAACCCGACACTACTATAAAACCATAAAGAGTAAATATACTTGATGTCAGCAAAATTCCGACTCCTAACAATAACCAGTTAAAATTTTTATTATAAGTAACAAATGCTATAGCAAAACCAGCCAATTCTGCTAGCAAGGCCAGAGATATTACTTTCGAAAGCAAATACTCCTTAGTTCTTAATGGAGTTATTACTAAATAGTGTAAAATCCCCTGTATTTTTTCTAGCATAACTATACCACCTATTAAAAAGAATCCAACAATGGAGGGATCACTAAAAATAACAACTGGTACTATATATTTTGACATTGATACTGGTATTTGACTAATTATAGTCATGTACATTAATGTCAAAGCAATATAAACAAAGTAAAACCCATGCTTAAACTGAAACTTTATATCTGCCTTCAAGGCGCCAAAAACTCTCATATTAGCTGCCTCCCTGTTACCTTGATGAAAATATCCTCTAGAGTAGTTTCTTGACTATGAATAGTTTTTACTTGTTTATTTTTTAGTACATCAAAAAACCTTTCATTCTGGTTTATAGCTTCTAGTTTGAACTCCTCACATTTTTCAATCATATCTTCAAAGAACTCAATTTTAACAGTGGGATTGCCGTACTTAATCATTAGGTTCTTAGGTGAATCAATAACTGGTATTTTGCCTTCGACTATGAATGCTACCCTATCGCATAACTGTTCTGCTACAGTCATATTATGAGTAGTCAGAAAAACCGTTTTTCCTTTTCTCTTTAGCTCTAAAATTATATCCTTTATTATTTTTGCATTCACTGGGTCTAAGCCTGAAGTTGGTTCATCAAAGAATAATATTTCCGGATCATGCATTACTGACCTTATAAAGTTTAATCGCATCTTCATACCCTTTGAAAATTCTTCTACCTTTTTATCTTTATATGGAAGTAATCCCACTCTATCTAATAACTCATTTATATTATTAGGCCTTTTTTTATAGTAGGATGCTATTAGTTCTAAGTTTTCCTTTGCAGAAAGCTTCAAATAAAGGTTTGGAAAATCAAATGCCACTCCTATTTCTTCATAGAAATCCTTTCCCCAAATCTTCCTTTCTTTACCCATAATCTCTACACTTCCCCTATAACCTCTTAGTAATCCAATTAAAATTCTTTGTGTAGTTGTCTTCCCCGCTCCACTAGGACCTAAAAACCCCAATATATCTCCCTTTTCCATACTAAAATTAATAGAATCAATTGCATTCTTACTTGATTTCTCATAACTAAATTCCAAATTCTTAACCTTAACTATACTCAATTAACATCCACTCCTTTAAAGGTGCGTGTTCATTTTTATACCAAAAAAATTAATTATTCCCCATAAGGCCTACGAATCCATTGAAATAAAACATAATGTGAGCAGTTAATAGCCTTTTTCTAATCTCGTTATCCTCATATCTTTTTAAAATCAAAATAATTCCATCTAAGAGCTGCTCTGAAATCAACGGTGTTAAACTGTATAAATCCCCCTGGCTATCAGATTGTATATGCTCCATAATATGTTCATTCAACATTGATATAATCTCTTCCCTAACATTCTCGAAAATCGTTCCCTTACTCCCTTCTACTAATAATACAAATGAGTCTGATATATTAGGAAGTAACTCGTCAAGAATTGAAGGAAAGAACTTTAATAAATCGGTAGTATCTCTAATATCACCCAAGTAACTATACGACTCTAATTTTTCATGGCTAGTTATGAAAGATATAAAATTAATATATTCTTCCTCTACTAACGACTTAAAGAGTTCCTCTTTATTTGCAAAATAATTATAAAAATTTCCAATGGACGTCCCCGCATCCTTTACTATTTTCCGTAGGGAAGCCCCTAAAAACCCTTTTTCTAAAAATTCATTCTCAGCTTTCTCTATTATTTTTAGTCGAACCTCATCTTTCTTTATTTGCATTAAAAATCACCCGCTCTTTATTATAGTATATCCATTTCTCGTAGAGTATGTCAATTTATATATGTACAGTCATAGTTTTAATTAAAAAGATAAAGCAAAATGTCGAATCTACAAAGGATAAGATTCGACATTTTTTTATATTCTAATAATAACTTATTGCCTAATAAATTATTGTAACAAGGTCTGATTTATTTAATTATATATGCAAAGCGACTCCTTCTATTATAAAAAGAGTCGCTTTTGGATTGTATTTGTTACTCTAAATTAATATACAATCATGGCTTGCCCATCTAAACTATAATGTACATCAAAGAAAATATTACTTTTATATGAGGTATATCCCTTTAGAGGATCCATTACATGTACCATATCACCTGAGTAACCGTTTAAAACTACCGCATGTAGATTCAGAGCGGCATCGAATTTTTCTCCACTTTCAAACAAATTCCAACTGAAATCAAATCTAATAGGTTTTTGGTCTATAGATGTCCAAATTACTACAGGAATTCCGTTATTAACGTATTCAAAAATTTTCTCTTCAATACTACCACTAATATCTTTTGTTTTATGGTTTCCACCCGCATCTCTTAAATAATTATCCGCTGCTTCCACTATCGGTGGAGCATATACATAAAATCCTGATCTAGCAGATCTCGGGTTTCCTGAAAATGCAATGTATGGATTAGCTCCAAAAAGCTTACCGTCCCTACGTTCGAATTCTTGCTTTCTTAAATAACTATCTGACATTACTGTTTTCGATACATTATATCCATAGTAATTTAATACAGAAGTTAGGGAAGTTATTTCGCATCCATTTGGTAATTCTGGATTTTGCATTACTACAGGTACTGTAATAAATACCTCCTTAATAGCAATGTCTCCATTTTCAGATCTCTCAATATCCTTTATATGATCTAGTAAGCTATTGCTGGTTGTGACCTCATAGTTTTCCTCGTTTAGCTCTACTGAGACAATTGAATCTGGAGCACTTCCTAATACATATGGAAAAGGTACTCTTATTTGATTTAGCTCGTATATTCCATAGTCTAAAAGTGAAGAAGTTGCAGTTCCATCGACACCTGTAACTAAAACTTCAATAACTTCTCCAGATTCAGTATTTATTATATTAAATTCTGCTCCCTTAATGGGTAAGTCATTTTTATCATCTATACTAATAACTCTGATGATGCCCTGTTGAGTTGTGAAGAATCTTTCAACAATTAACCCCTTAGCTCTGGTAGCTCCCCAAAAAATAATTCCAGAAATAACAAGTAAAAAAATAGTCAATCTTAATAAACTAAATACTTTTTTCACTCTTTTTGACTTCTTCATCTTCGTCTCCAATTCTAATAATAATCAATTATTAAATAATATCTACAAAGAACTTTTTATACCAAACTAAAAATACATAAACAGTCCAAATATATCTGGCATAATTACTTTTCTTAGTATAGTGTTCATCCAAATATCTCATTAATTCATCTGTGTCAAAAAAGTCCTTAGCCATATCTGACTGGAACATTTCTTTAATTATTTCATAGTATTTCTTCTCTCTCATCCAATATCTAATAGGAACAGGGAAACCTAATTTAGGTCTCTTTGCCCATTCGTCCGGTAATGTTTCATTAGCAGCAACCCGTAGGGCGTATTTAGTATCTATTTCGTTTACTCTTTGATTACTAGGCATATTTGATGCTAAAGCCATTACTTCCTTATCTAAGAATGGAACTCTTAATTCTAGAGAGTGAGCCATACTCATTTTATCTGCTTTTAGAAGAATATCTCCTGGTAACCATAGAGTTAAATCTAAATATTGCATCTTAGTTAAATCATCTTCATTTTTTACTTTATCATATACCTTCTTAGTTATACTACCTACTGAAGGCCCATTTTTATATTCATCCTTTAAAACCCTCATTGCATCACTTTCTTCAAAAACCTTAGCCTCTCCAATAAACTTCTCTTCTACCTTTTGACCACCTTTTACTAAGAAATTAGTAATTTTATTTTTGGGTAGAATTTTAGAAATATTAGAAACAGAACGTCTTAGTGCAAATGGAATCTTTTCATATTTCTCCATTGATGGAGATTGTTGATACCAACTGTATCCACCAAAAATCTCATCCGCACCCTCTCCAGAAAGAACAACAGTAACATCCTCACTAGCCATTCCTGCTAAAAAGTAAAGTGGTACTGATGATGGATTTGATTGAGGTTCGTCCATATGGTATTGAATAGTTGGAAGCATTTCAAAACACTCATCTGCGCTAATAATCTTTCTTTCATTTTGGATGTTCAATATATCCGATAAATCCTTTGCCATATCCGTTTCATCAAAAATTGCTTCATATACCTCAAAGCCTACTGAGAAGGTTTTATTTGGCATAAGCATAGCAGTTATATAACTAGAGTCAACGCCGCCTGATAAAAAGGATCCTACCTTAACATCACTAATTTTATGATAAGCGACAGATTCTTTCATTGTTTCTTTTATCTTTTCAACATAATACTCTAAACTATTTTCTTTTTCGTCAAATTTAGGATCCCAATATTGCTTAGTTTCAATTTTACCATTTTTATAAATCATATAGTGTCCTGGTTTAAGTTTAAACACGCCTTTAAAAAAGGTTTCATCTAAAACTGAATATTGAAATGTTAAATATGGCTTTAATGCGTCCTTATTTAACTCTTTTTTAAAAGATGGATGTTTTAAAAATGATTTTATTTCTGAACCAAAGATAAATGAGTTATCTTCTGTATTTTGAGTAAAGTATAAGGGTTTAATTCCGAAAAAGTCCCTAGCCATAAACAGAGTTTCTTTTTTTGTATCCCATATAGCAAAGGCAAACATTCCTCTTACTTTATTTAATAAGTCCACACCATATTCCTCATATCCATGGATTAGAACTTCGCTATCCGTATTACTTCTAAATATATGTCCTTTTTCTTCTAACTCTTTTCTTAACTCTTGAAAATTATATATTTCTCCGTTAAATACTAATACACAAGACTTGTCCTCATTATACATAGGTTGGCTGGCAACTTCTGATAAATCAATAATTTTTAGCCTTCTAAAACCTAAGGTTACCTTCTCATCTGAATATATTCCAGCACTGTCAGGACCCCTATGAATTATCATATTCATCATATCATTAATTACTGTTTCTCTATTTAAGCCTAAATTAGCATTTGCAAACCCAACGAAACCACACATATTTATCACCCTTATCTTCAGTTTATAGAGTATTTCTAACGTATAACAATCTACTGTGACTCATTATTAAAAGTACCTTTGTATAAAACAACGGTACTTAATTTTAACACTATTGTTTTAGCTAAAAAATATATACATATTGTATGTTTTAAATACTATATTACACATTATTTTATTTAGCTAAATTTTCTCTATTTTTAAAAAATTTAATTATAATTTGCCTCATAAAAAAGCCAATCAAATCTTTGTCCTACATTGATTTTAGTATACTTGAATACTATCTATATGTCAAATTATTATTCGATTTCTAGTACTATTCTAAACCCTATTTAATATACGTTGTCCTCTTAATTTCGTTCCAATATAAACGCATTAATTGTACCCTAGTTATAATTTAGTAAAATGAGGGAAATAAACTAATATATACACGTACTTTTACGATATTATTTTAAAGATAATTATACATATGGTATAATTACTAACGAACAAACTAAAGATTAGCAATTACTAAAGGAGGATTATGATGTCTATTTTAGTTTTTGGGCATAAAAACCCAGATACTGATTCTATAGCTTCAGCTATAGCACTTTCAAATTTATTTAATCAACTTGACTTAAATACTACCCCATGCGTTCTAGGAAGTATTCCAAAGGAGAGCCAGTTCATTTTAGATTATTTTAAAATCCCCGAGCCAACATTTATCACAGATGTTAAGATACAGGTTAAAGATCTACAATATAATTTTGCAAAAGGCCTATCCCCAACTAATTCCATTTTATCTACTTTTAATCAAATGAAGTCAAATGACTTAGAGACAGTTGGGATAGTAGACGATAGTAATCAATTACTAGGTATTATTAGTATGAAAGATATTGCAAAGAGTGCAATAGATGGTGATTTCTATCATTTAGAAACCTCTCTGAATAATCTAATTAAAGACCTAAACGCTCAAGTTTTAACCACTAGTAGACAATGTTTCAATGGCAGATTATCAATTCTTGCATATTATTATAAAACTGTACAAGGACTACTAGGTGATGAGGATATTGTTATCGTGGGAGATAGATATGATATTATTGAATATGCAATTTCTTGTAAAGTACAACTTATAATTGTAACTGGTGGTAATAAGATTCCTACGAAATATTTAGATTTAGCTAAAACTAATAACGTATCAATTATTTGTGTTCCAATGGACACTTATTCTATCTCAAAGATTATAAACATGTGTAATTACAGTAGCCGAATAATGCGTACAAATAATATTGTAAGGTTTAACGAATTAGAATACCTAGAGGACGTAAAAGAGGAACTAGGCCAAACCAATTATAGAAATTATCCCGTAATAGATAAACATCATAGCTTTTTAGGGTTTATTAATAGAGAACACATTATGAATCCATCTAAGAAGAAAGTAGTACTAGTTGATCACAACGAATACAGTCAAAGTGCAGAGGGCCTCCATGAAGCAGAAATACTCTCCATAGTTGATCACCATAAGATTGGTGATGTGTCCACCTCTATGCCTATTAACTTTAGAAATCAACCAGTGGGAAGCACTTGTACTATAGTATATTGGATGTATAAGGAACATGATATTGAAATTCCTTATTCTATTGCAGGCGTACTTTTATCCGGCATTTTATCTGACACTTTACTATTGAAATCTCCTACTACAACTGATGTAGATAGAACGGCTATTAATGCCTTAAATAAAATTCTAAATTTAGATATTGATGGTTTTGGTATGGATATGTTTAAATTCGGGACTTCCTTGGAAGGTCAAACTATTGATGAGGTCTTTCATAAAGACTTTAAGGAATTTGAATTAGATTCATTTAAAACTGGAATAAGTCAAGTTTTTACATTAGATATTGATAGTATTTTTAACAAAAAAGATGAATATCTGGACTATATTAAAGATATCCACAAATCAATGAAAAATGATATTACTTTATTGTTAATAACTGATATTTTAAATGAAGGATCATATATTCTTTATCAATGTAAAAATCAAAATATTATAACCTCTTCCTTGAATATTACTAGTGAACAAGGGGATTTTGCAGCTGGTATTGTTTCTAGAAAGAAACAGGTAATACCTAAGTTATTGGAATCAATCTTACTACATAAATAAGTAATTAAATAATATAAGGCAGTTATCAATACTTCATGATAACTGCCTTATACTTTCCTATAAATAAGAGACCAAATCACCTTTCGCCTCCTAATACTCTTATTTTACTGATTTTGCTTTCTACTAAATATGCAACCACCACTTCGGGATGCAATGGTAAAAATAATGTTCAGAAGTAATGATTTTAATATATTTGTATTAGCGTCTCCTGTAGTTGGTGCCAAGTCCGCCTCAATCCGTCATTTGCAGTTGGAAATCTATATGATGTTTGAATAGGTAATTTATCAATCGCCCTTTGTCGTTAGATACAATCCTACCTTTATAGTAAATTATTATAATGATCTAAAATAATCCATTAACTTGTTCGGACCTGCTAAAATATCTCTACCTATAAAAAGAATACCTTGTTCATTTGATTTAATACTCCATTTTACCAGTAGTATATTCCCATCAATTATTTCAATTCCCGTAATACCACGGGGGTGAACACAACTCCCGTCGTTAAAATATGGTGGTGCACCAACCTCTGGGAATCTAGGTCTATGGTTGTGGCCTGCAATTAGCATATGTTTCTCCTTTTCCACCCACTCGGCTAGAATTCTTTCGACGAACTCCTTCTTCTTATAGTTTTTTGCTGTTCGTGTTGGATCGTTTACTCCAAAAGCTTCAAGGGGCCTCCACAAATATCTCACTAAGATTTTAGCCAATCTCCATAACTCATAATTTAAAAAATCAACTTGATGTCCATGAACTAGAAATATCTTGTCATCTGTATTTTTATGTTTTAATACTAGTCCCTCATGCACCTTTACATTGGTAAATAATTGTATATATTTTCTCTCGCGTTCACTAAAGAACTGATTAAAGTTTTTATCAAGAAATGATTGATCCTTCTTGTCTATATCATGATTTCCATATATAAAGTAAAGTCTACCCTCATTATAGAACTTACTCATTAGCCAGAATGCATCAAAATGTTCTCTTATAATCCCGCTCATTCTACGATTCTGCCACAGTTCATCACCGTCTCCTAATTCAATATAAGTATACTCTTCATTATAGTAGTGATTTAATGCAGTGAAAAATATATTCTGATTTTTTGCAAACGTATCCGCCCAGTCACCATTACCTCTATGACAATCGCTCATTATTATAATTTTAGAGAAGTCATCAAAATTGATTTCTTTAGATGAATTGAAAATTCTGGATAAACGTCTCAACCTATTCATCTTAACCCCCAACATATTCCGACATTCCTCTAACTTAAATACTTACTAATTTCGACAAATTTTCCGAATAACTTAGCTGTTTTCCCTATATTAAGAGCCGAATATAGCAGCTGAGGTGAGTTTTCTTGGACTGCTTCGAGTTTATTCCATGAGCTTTTATATTCCATAGTTGCCTCTTGAAATCTATCGCATAATAACTTATTTCTCTTTTGTATCACAACATCTGTAAATCTTGTTCTTGTGATTGGTTGTCTTGTACGAGGTACACCAAATAACAGTCCTACTGTATTTCCATTAATAAGAAGTTCATCCTTTAAATAGCCAGCCCTTAATAATCCACCTAAATAGGCATCTCGCATAGTCTCATTTTTTAATGTAATAAACACGATCATGGTAAGTTCTATTGGATAGGCGAACTGACCTAATTTAAAACCCGTTATCCACCAGTGGGGTCTTGACCTTTTAAATACTACTTGGTCTGACTTTTTTAATGTTATAGACATTGGTAACAAATCCTCATCACTAGCACAGTTGTAGAATGTCCCATTAAATACACCGGGTATTTTTAAGTCTGGCCCATCTGTTACATATATTCCTACCTCTCCGCCCATTGTCATACCGTATTGACCTTTCCAAAACTCTATAAGCCATCTTCTATCGTCATATTCAAAATATATAGGTTCACTATCAATAATCATACTTAAGGGTGCTGCAGCCTTATCATATAGCCTGCAATACCCCATATTTCTTTGCCACGTATATAGGTTTGAATAAAATATATCTTGCCTAGAATCGTATGAATATCCAGCCTTCTCAACTAATGTTTCTATCGGAATGTTACTTACACTTTTATTAATTTTTAACCTTCCAAATACCCCCGAAAAAAGATACTTTAAATATAGAACCCATTCGCTAATAGAGGAGTACATCCCGGGTGCAAAATTCCTTATGCTTAGTAAAATAGTTAAAAATGCAGTAACGATAAATAAATAATAAATGTAATAAGATTCCATATTTACTTTATTGGTATTAGATATTAAAATATAATTGTTAAAAGAATTCATAGAACCACCCCAGTTATAACAATTTATACTATAATATTCTTTATCAAGGTATTCTGTTAATAAATATATATACTTTTTAGAAGGTTATACTTTTTAAAAGGTAATACTTATGGTATGATAATAAGTGGGTATTAATCAAAAAACCAATTCTGCATACATAAATCGTTAAATAT
>Ga0194137_10002231_pt1 | contig 11499 bp, 10 predicted proteins | sample TARM_MetaG_T3_14_FD_134025 | JGI IMG/M metagenome (GOLD analysis project Ga0194137, IMG submission 134025) | Freshwater microbial communities from Pennsylvania, USA, analyzing microbe dynamics in response to fracking - TARM_MetaG_T3_14 (version 2) | ecosystem: Environmental > Aquatic >...
CCCTTAATAACAATGTCAAAAAGGGCAAAATCCTGATGGGAATCTGCCTCGGCATGCAGCTACTTTTTGATAAAAGCTATGAGGACGGCGAATTTTCGGGACTCTCCTACATCCCCGGAGAAATCGTTAAGTTCGACGCCCCCGGGATAAAAATTCCCCATATGGGCTGGAACAGTCTGGTGATCAACCAAGGCAGCCCATTGGTCAAAAACATTGGTAAAGAAGACTACGTCTACTTTGTCCATTCCTACTATGCCAAACCGGAGAACTTTGATGATGTGGTGGCTTATGCCGAATACAGTGTCAAGGTACCTGCTATTGTAAAGAAAGACAACATCATTGGCATGCAGTTTCATCCGGAAAAAAGCTCCAATGTGGGCTTCCAACTACTCAAGAACTTTAAGGAGATGATATCATGATTGTATTTCCAGCTATCGATTTGAAAAACGGCAAATGCGTCCGCCTGATGCAAGGGCAGAAGGATGCCGAAACTATTTATTTTGACAACCCCGTAGATGTCGCCCTGAAATGGCAGTCCAAGGGTGCCCAGTATCTGCATTTAGTGGATCTTGATGGTGCCTTTGACGGCCAACCAAAAAATCTGGAGCTGGTTAAAGACATTGTCGGCGCTCTCGACATTCCGGTGGAACTTGGCGGTGGCATTCGAACCCTGGACATCGCTAAGGACTATCTCGACAGTGGTGTGGCTCGGATCATCATTGGTACCCAGGCCGTTAAAGATTTCGAATTCATCATTAAACTGCTGGATCTCTATGATGAAAAAGTCTGCGTTTCAATTGATGCCAAAAATGGTTTGGTCTGTACCGAAGGCTGGGTCGAAAGTAGCAATATTGAGGCCCTTGAACTGGCCAGCAACTTAGAAAAGCTGGGGCTATCGACCCTGGTTTACACCGACATATCAAAAGACGGCATGATGACTGGCCCTAATTTTGAGATGCTCAAGGTACTCAACGATAATTTGAAAATTGATATCATCGCTTCTGGTGGCATCTCAAAATCAGCAGACCTGATCCGTCTTCAGGAAATGGGTCTTTATGGTGCTATTACCGGAAAAGCCCTATATGAAGGGGCTATCGACCTTGAAAAACTATTGAAAGAGGAACTCAAATCATGCTAACTAAACGGATTATCCCCTGCCTGGACGTGGATCACGGCCGGGTGGTGAAAGGAAAAAAATTCCAGGATATTCAGGACGTTGCCGATCCGATCGAACTAGGACGCTATTACTCCGATCAGGGCGCCGATGAACTGGTTTTCTACGATATCACGGCCAGCTACGAAGATCGCGACATTTTTATCAATATCGTTGAAAAAGTCGCCGAATCGATCCGCATCCCCTTTACTATTGGCGGTGGTATCAGCAAGGTTGAAGATTTTCGCAAAGTGCTGATGGCAGGTGCCGATAAGGTGTCGGTCAATTCATCGGCCGTTAAAAATCCCCAGCTGATCCGCGAAGCGGCACTTCGTTTTGGGGCTCAATGTGTAGTTTTATCGATCGATGCCAAGCGCAATAATCTGGGTTCCTGGGATGTTTACGTTAAAGGCGGCCGAGAAAATACCGGCATCGATGCGATTGAGTGGGCCAAACAAGGTCAGGAGTTGGGTGCTGGTGAGATTTGTATCAACTCAATCGATACTGATGGGGTTAAAAAAGGCTATGATCTGGAACTCAACCAGAAACTCTCTCGTCTTCTGACCATTCCGATAATTGCCTCTGGCGGAGCCGGAAAAATGGCAGACTTTGCCGAAGTATTAAAAGTTGGCGCCGATGCGGCACTGGCGGCATCTGTTTTTCACTATAAAGAGATTCCCATTGTTGATTTAAAGAATTACTTGCACGATCAGCAAATACCTGTCAGACGGGTATAGAAAGGTAACATATGGATTTGGAAAATATTAAATATAACGAAGCGGGCTTGGTAGCTGCGATTGTCCAGGATTATGAAACCCGTCAGGTGCTGATGATGGCCTGGATGAATGAAGAAGCCTTAAAATTAACCCTGGACACCAAAAAAGCTACCTTTTACAGTCGCAGCCGACAGGCCTTGTGGTTAAAGGGTGAAGCTTCCGGCAATACTCAAACCGTGGTGAAAGTTGACTATGACTGCGATGGCGATACCCTGCTGCTGCAAGTTATTCCAGCTGGGCCGGCTTGCCATACCGGCAATACCTCCTGTTTTTATCGTAGCCTGGCGGTTAATCCTGAAACAAACCTCGGTAACATGGAAGTCTTGACAATGCTTTATAATCTCATTGCTGACCGAAAAACAAACCCAGTTGAAGGCTCTTATACCAATTATCTGTTTGAAAAAGGCGTCGATAAGATTTGCAAAAAAATAGGCGAAGAATCTGCCGAAACGATTATTGCTGCCAAGAACAATGATCCTGTCGAGCTAATCTATGAAGCCTCAGATCTAATTTACCACTTGCTGGTGTTGCTTAACAACCAGAACGTTGATATTGAGTCGCTCTTCCAAGAGCTGACCAAACGACATCAGTAAGCTTGCTGCTTTTCGATTTAAAGGCTCCTTCTTATGGGCAGTTTTTTCTAAATACAGAAATAGATTAAGGGACGCAAATCACGCCCCTTAATCTATTTCTTATTAACAACAATCGCCTCCGCAAAAACTACGGTTTGACATTTTTGCTTTCATCAGCATCACGACTAATTCGTCCTGAGTCATCTCCATCCAGGTTGCTAAATCCAGATTTGACGGATAAGCACCTGTTCGTTTGATTTCACCGTCCACCACCGTAATTGGCAGTGCCCCAGACCCTTTTTTTGCGATAATCTCACTCACTTCCTTATTCAGTGCAAATACATCAGGATTTTCGATCAAACCGTACCGCAATACATTTTTCCCCTCTTTAGTCAACGCCTGAAGCATTGATCGCATCCGTAATGCTTCCCGATCTGACCCCGAACCGCATCCATTTCCACGATTTCCTAGCTCTGGGTCATATATCTCAATTGTTTTCATATTTTCCTCCATTTCTGTTTATTCTCATCACATCTCTATTAATCACAATTCCAGGATCTACTCTTATATTAGTTTGATTCCAAATTAATATAATTTGGAATTTCTGTCAAGTGTTATTGAAAATTCCTTAAAATTTTTCAGTTTGGCAACCCAATCAATGATGTTTGCTTCATGTAACAAAAACTGAAGAAGTCAAGATTTTTCTTGCATTCTCCTAGTTTATCATGTATAATAAATATACTCCGAAGTTTAAGATTTCTAAGACTTATTGTTATGAACTTAAACCCGTAGGGTATAATCGGAAACGATTATGTCTCCCATTGTGGAAAAGGGGCTTGACAGAATTATTTTTTCTTGTCATTTTGCATTATTTTAGTGCAGAAAAAAAAGGCCATTCCTGAAGGAGTGGTCTTTTTTTTCCCTGAACGTCCCTGAAATTTATTTATTTGTAACCGAAATATATAAATCAGGACACTTTTTAGACGCCAAAGCCGGATTAACCAACCGGTTTTTGGTATTTTTTGGACTATACTATTTAGACAATAAACAAACCCTGCACTTATGGCTGAATCAGTGCTTGCGATTAAAATGACGTCTGCATCAACCTCCTGCAACAGGTGGGAAAATCGCCATATATCCATCTTCTTTAAGGGGGACAGTGAGCATTGCATCAACCTTGCCGTCAACCCCATCAACAATCAGTGCTGCAATTTCCGGAGCGGTAATTCCGAGGCTGTCAATGACATCCTGTCCGGTCATCCCTGGGGTATATTCCATTTCGACAATTTTCCCCCGGCCTTCTCTAAAGTTTGCGAATAATTTGATCTTAATTGCCATATTTCCTCCTAAAGCGAAAGGGACGATCAAAGATCGTCCCTTAAATTTATTTTATAATAAACCTAATTTTTCAAGACGTTCTTCCGTAGGAATTCCATCTTCATCCCAACCACGTTCTTTGTAATAAAGTGGAAGTAATTCATCTAGTTTATGAACCCAGCCTTTGGTTGGTCCATCAGGCATTTCTTCTTCCAATAGACGCGGTGGTAAGGTATCTTCTTCTGGTGAGATACCAGCTTCTAAATTGAAAAGTTTTTCCAGATTCCAGATCCGTTCTCCGGCTAACAATACATCGTCAGCTGTCCAATCGGTACCTAAAGTTTCATTTAACATATCCGCATATTCTTTTGCGCCGAGGGCAAATGAAGTAAATAAACACAAACCGGTTGAGTCGATAACAGCGGTTAGATCCTGGAATATTTTTACCCAAACCTCTTTACCGGCTAAATCAAAACGATCCAGTTTTTCTGGCAGACCAAGGATTTCAGGAGAAATCAGGTATCCACGAACATGACAGCCGCCACGGTTGGAGGTTGCATATTGAAGACCCATTCCCTGGATTCCACGAGGATCATAGGCAGGCAGATCTTGTTTTTTAACCGACATAGAGTATTCAGGAACGCCGAAGAAATCAGCCATTCGATAAGAGCCTCTGGCAAGTAAATCGCCAAAACCTTCGCGGTTACCCATTTTTTTGAGCCAGTGAACAACAGACTCGGCATTACCGAATTTCAAGATCACATCATCATCCAACATTTCATCGGTGATATAACCACGTTGGTATAATTCCATCGCAGCTGCTAAGGTTGCACCGGCAGAAATAGTATCTAAGCCCATTTCATTACACCAATAATTGGCATTAATAACGACTTCCATATCGTCAATTCCGAGATCGCCAGCAAATACCCAAAGGGTTTCATATTCTGGTCCGCCGATTCCATCGGGGCTATGTTCGCTTTTAACCCAACGTCCACAGCCAATTGGACAGTGATGGCAAGGATTACGTTTGATTAAATATTTTTCTGTCAACGTTTCGCCACTGACTGCTTCAGCATCCGGATCAACACCAGTCTGGAAGTTTTTCGTTGGGTATACCCCATGTTCATTAATAATGTTAACCAGAACCGCTGTTCCATAAGTTGGTAAACCACCACCGGTAACACCGTTTTCTTTTAATAGGGTACGACATTCTTTGGTAACTGCCTTTAATCCGTCCGGATTAGCAATTTCCGGTTTTAAATTCCCTTTAACGGTAATCGCTTTTAAGTTTTTTGCACCCATCACCGCACCAACACCAGAACGGCCTGCTGCTCGATCTTTTTCATTCATAATGGCAGCCATCTGAGACAGTTTTTCACCAGCCGGCCCAATGGTTAGTACCTTGGCTCCCGCGTGTTTTTCTAAAAGCATGTCACTGGCTTCCGAAGTATATTTCCCCCAAAGATCAAGAGCCGGTAAAATTTCAACCTTTTCTTCATCAATATTGATATAAACAGGAAGACTCGCCTTACCTTCAACAATAATCGCATCGTATCCAGCATATTTCAAGTAGGCTCCCCAGTCTCCACCGGAGTTTGAAGAAGCAATACAGCCAGTCAGTGGTGATTTTGTAACAACCATATACCGGCCGCCGGTAGGAGTCGCCGTACCGGACAACGGACCATTGATAAAAATAATCTTATTTTCTGCGGCAAAAGGATCAACCTGTGGATCAACCTCATCCATAAACAGTTTTGTTCCTAAACCACGACCACCAATATATTTTTTTGCCAACTCAAAATCCAGATCTTCAGTTGTCACTTCATTGGTCGTCAAATTGATACGTAAAATTTTTCCCATGTAACCAAACATTTCGTATGCCTCCTAAATTTATTTATTTGTAACCACTATCATTATACCCAAATATTATCCTTTATTCAATGGATTCGAACAAAGTTATAGCAAAGCGCAAAAATTTATAGCTATTAAGTGATGGGAATATCGTTTTTGATCAATTTTCGAACATATTTTTTATCAATCCACCAGACCGATGGTTTTTAAGATGTTATAGCCTAGTCGCCGTTCCTGACCTTCAAACGGAAAGGCATGCATGACAATCATCGGATTAAAATTTAGTTCAATGATTCCAAAATTAGAATCAGGATTACTGTAATCTTCCATGATGATATCAATCCCGCAAAATTTCGCACCAATAGCTCTGGCCGCTGTCAAGGCAATCTCTGAAAAATAGGGATGCATTTTTTGCGTGTAATCGATACTATCTCCACCGGTACTGATATTAGAATTCCCGCGCAAAAAAATCATTTCATCATTTTGGGGAATTGACTGGTTGGTAAGCCCCTGCTTGTCAAGAAACATCAGTGACTGATCGTCCAGTTCAATTTTTTTTAAGGGACTTGTCTGTCCATCACCTCGATAGGGGTGCTTATTTTTTTTATCAATCAGTTGTTGGATCGTCGAAATGCCGTCACCAACGACATTAGCGGGACGACGATGCAACACCGCTACCACCTCATCTCCCATCGTCAGGAAACGGTATTCCAGGCCTGGTAAATAATCTTCGACTAAAATCGTATCATCATATTCAAAGGCAATCCGGGCGCCTTCTTTAAGTTCATCAAGGGTTCCTCCCTGATTATAAATGCAGATTCCCAGTCCAAAATTGGTTGACTTTGGTTTGATGACAACTTTTTTTCCAACATACTTGATTATTTTTTGTTTTGCTTCAGCTAAAGAAAAATACTCTACCCCATTGGGAACCGGCAATCCATTTTCGCGAAGGATCATTTTTGTGACTACCTTGTTTTCCATAAGCAATGGTGTAATATAACTATCTACGCTAGTTTTTGTGGCTTGTTTGACATATTCATGATGGTCATTTTTTTCTAGCCTAATAATATTGTCGGCAGCATCCATGGGTATCACTTTAATCCCCCTCGTCAAGGCTTCTTTTATTAAGATCTGAGTTGACATTTCCCATTTTTCAAAGCCTTTTAGCCGGTAGTGATCAGCATCTGACTGTTTTTTATATCCTTTAGCTATTTCCAGATTGCCCTTAAGACAACCTTTTTCCATCATCAATAGTTTTAAGCGGTGGGCGTAGGTAGTTTCCGGATACCTAACCCGATTCTGCATTTCTTTGATGCACTGATCCTGTCTTAAACCCAGGTAATCATTAATCTCCGCCACTTTTTCCAGAATATCCTCAGCCCAGGCTGTCTTAAGAGTCCAATGGCGATGATCCAGTAACTCCAGATCTAATTCAAGACCATGTTCGGCTACTGCCACCTCATTGATGAGAGCTTCTTGTTGCCAGGTATCGAAAAATTCTTCGCCTTCTAATAATAAAAATAGCATGAAGATATTCATAAATTCAAGATCAATTTTTGCAATTCCGCATTTATCAAAAACATTGAGATCGATGGTACGGATCTCCAAATATTGAATCCCATCTTTTGCCAAAGAATCCAGAACATTACGATAATCTTTTGGTTTTAAACGAATTTGTGCATATAATTCTTTGGCTTCAGAAATATTCCCCCGTTCCACAAATTCATTAATGCTCCGGATAAATTCCGCTGTTGAACGATAATCGGGGTAGAGATCAATTTCATTTTTATAGCCACTGCAACTGCCATTTCGGGCAGAGGTTCCGCCGGCGCTGAGATAGGTTTCGTTTCCACAATCTCCCATGCATTGCAAACATTCTTCGATGTATGAATTGTGTAATCCAGGGGTACAACCCATTAAATAGATGACCAACCAGCGATATCGCAAAAAATTCCTTAAAACTTTTAAGTAAATACGATCTTTAAACTCTTTATACGTCTCCTGAACATCCAGTTCCTGCCAGATGGCTACCAAAAGCTCCTCACTAAAAGAAAAATTATAATGGATTCCTGAAATAAGCTGTCGCTTTCCACCATATTTGACCATCAATTTTTCGCGATACTGCCTCGCTTCTTTCCCTTTCTCCCCCTGATAAGTAGCTATCGGGATATGTTTGTCATCCGGAATATCACAGGGCATAGAGTAGGGCCAAAAATATTCGTTATTTTGGCCTATTTCTCCGATCACAATATCAGTCAGTGCTTCCAGAAAATCATAGGTCTCATCAACCGAGTAAAAAACCGGTGTAACTAGCTCGATCTGACTTTCGGAAAAATCGGTGGTAATATATGGGTTTTTAAGTTTATCGCCAAAAATCGGTGGATGCGGAGTCAATGCCAATTTTCCTTGTTCAGTTACACGGATTCCTTCTCTTTCAACTCCAAACCCTGAGCTTAAAATAATTTCTGGTGTCATTTTATTTTTTAATATTTCGATCATGCATATAACCTTTCAGTCGTCGCACAGACAACATTATAAACTCAATATTTCTTTGATTATAACATAAAATAAGATTAATTCTAACTAACTAATTCCCTTTGATTGCTGGGGAATAGATATGCCATTTTCATGGCATATCTAATTTTTAAATTTGCAGAAAATTTGAGTATTTAATGTTTTATGGTCATAAAAATTTGTGTATTTAATGTTTTATGGTCTTGACAAATAAATCAGTAAATGTTAGACTTTGCTCAATGTGTTAGATGAGTCTGACTCATTGAGCAGAATTATAATCGAATTTTCTAGCAATCAGGAGGAAAACCATGTTACTATCAATGGCAACACCTGGAGAGAAAAACTCCATTAAGAAAATCACTGGTAAAGATACGACTCATCAATTTTTGGCTAGCCTCGGTTTTGTAGAAGGCGCTGATGTTACCATCGTGGCAGAACTTTCTGGCAATATTATTTTGAATATCAAAGACACACGGGTTGCCATTGATAAGAGCATGGCCAACCGCATCATCATTTAAGGAGAAAAACATGAAAACACTAAAATCAGTAAAATGTGGTGAATCCACCACGGTGGTCAAGTTACATGGTCAGGGACCGATTAAACGTCGCATTATGGATATGGGTATCACCAAAGGTGTTAATATAATTGTCCGTAAGGTTGCTCCGCTTGGCGATCCCATCGAACTAACCGTTCTCGGTTATGAGTTGAGCATTCGAAAACAAGACGCTGAATTAATAGAGGTTATTTAATTTTTGTCGACATCACCCTTTTATAGCAAAATCGATCCAGCTAATCTACCGATACTAAAGATATCTTTTTTTGATACAGCGATATATTCTATCAATATCAATCGGGATGACTTTCTTTAATTTTTTTCATATTTTAAGTCCTTACAAACAGCATTTGCTGTTAAATTTTTTATTACACTGTTAGTCTAAACTACCATCTAAAGAGGAGAACTTCGATGAATCTAAACATAGCATTAGTTGGAAATCCCAACTGTGGAAAAACAACCATGTTCAATGCCCTAACTGGCAGTTCCCAGTATGTCGGAAACTGGCCAGGGGTAACCGTTGAAAAAAAGTCTGGTAAACTAAGGAACCACAATGATGTGGAAATTATTGATTTGCCCGGCATTTATTCCCTGTCGCCCTATACGCTGGAAGAAATTATTTCCAGAAATTATTTGCTGACTGAAAAGCCAGATGCCATTATCAATATTGTTGACAGCAGCAATATTGAGCGTAATTTATACCTGACCACCCAGTTGCTAGAAATGGGAATCCCGATGATTCTAGCTCTGAACATGACCGACATTGTCAAAAAAAGAGGTGATGTCATCAACCTTAAAGCTCTCTCGAAACGTTTGGGCTGTGAGGTCATCGCGACATCTGCAGTTAAAAGTGAAGGATGTGCGGAGGTTGCTCAAAAAGCTATTGCCTTGGCCAAAACAAAGCAGAAACCACTACCGCTTCAGCTTTTTTCATCCGAGGTTACTCAAGCGCTCAAGCAAATTGAAGCGACACTCATTGAAAACAAGCCCATCGAGCAGGCTGATTTTTATGCAATCAAACTATTTGAACGCGATGAAAAAGTTCTTGAACAATTAAAATTGCCTGAAGCTACCATGGAAAAGATCACCGCTATCACAGAAGCTTGTGAAGAAAGTATCGATGATGACAGTGAAAGCATTATTACCTTTGAACGCTATCAGACCATCGGTCGGATTGTTTCCGACACCGTTAAGAAGAAAGCCAGCACCGGTATGACCACCTCTGACAAGATTGACCGGATCGTCACGAATCGGTTCCTTGCCCTCCCTATTTTTGCCGGAATTATGTTTCTGATGTATTATATTTCGGTCTCAACCGTTGGTGCCTGGGTTACCGAATGGACTAATGATGTTCTTTTCGGTGAAATCATCACCCCTGGAGTTGAAGGCTTTCTTTTATCGATTGGCACTGCGGATTGGCTAAACTCTCTGATTCTTGATGGGATCATTGGCGGGGTTGGCGCAGTCCTTGGTTTTGTGCCACAAATGTTTGTACTTTTCTTTTTTCTCGCTATTCTGGAAGACTGCGGTTACATGGCCCGGGTTGCCTTTATCATGGATCGGGTTTTTCGAAAATTCGGACTTTCCGGAAAATCCTTTATTCCATTGCTGATTGGAACCGGATGCAGTGTTCCCGGGATAATGGCCTCGCGAACTATTGAGAACGAACGGGATCGTAAAATGACAATTATGACTACATCTTTTATTCCCTGTTCAGCCAAACTACCAATTATTGCACTGATCGCGGGTGCGCTATTCCCCGGATCAGTTTGGGTTGCTCCATCCGCCTATTTTATCGGTGTTGCAGCCATTATTGTATCCGGTATCATTTTAAAGAAAACCCGAGGATTTACCGGCGATCCAGCGCCATTTATTATGGAGCTGCCAATCTATCATCTGCCGGGGGCTAAAGGTGTTTTGATTCATATGTGGGAACGCGGTAAGTCATTCATTAAAAAGGCCGGAACCGTTATTTTTGTCGCCAGCATATCGATCTGGTTCCTCAGTTCATTTAACTGGACGCTGGAAATGGTCGGGACCGGAGATTCAATCCTCGCATCCATTGGCATGATCATTGCTCCGATCTTTACGCCACTTGGTTTTGGCACCTGGGAATTTACAGTCGCAACAATCACCGGCCTGATTGCCAAGGAAACCGTCGTTAGTACCTTTGGTGTATTATTTGGCTTTGCCGAAGTAGCTGAAGATGGTGCTGAAATCTGGCCAATGCTACAATTGTCGCTCAGCCAGTTGGCGGCCTTTTCCTTCCTGATCTTTAATCTCCTTTGTGCGCCTTGTTTTGCAGCCATTGGTGCGATCCACCGGGAAATGGGAAATGCCAAATGGACACTGATTGCAGTGGCTTACCAAACCATTTTTGCCTATACCATTTCACTGATTGTCTATCAGCTGGGGTTATTCGTAACCGGCGGAGGATTTGGCTTTGGTACCATAGTCGCCATTATGATGATTGTCGTCCTTCTCTATCTACTATTTAGAAAACCGGCGATGCCAAAAAAACTGGGTCAACCCCTAACAGTTGTGAAAGAAGTTTGATTATACTGAAGCCTGATGTTTTAAAGCTAGCAACTCTTCTTATTTAAAAAATCAGTATGAAATCTTGAGTGTTCCTTGCATGATCATCAACGATCAGGAAGTCCTTTTTGGCAAAAAAGGAACCTCGAAAATTTCAGATCTATTTGCCAAGCAGTCATAATTATTTCGACTTCCCAATTGATCTCCCAAAAACATTCAATATATGC
>Ga0194137_10002232_pt1 | contig 11498 bp, 8 predicted proteins | sample TARM_MetaG_T3_14_FD_134025 | JGI IMG/M metagenome (GOLD analysis project Ga0194137, IMG submission 134025) | Freshwater microbial communities from Pennsylvania, USA, analyzing microbe dynamics in response to fracking - TARM_MetaG_T3_14 (version 2) | ecosystem: Environmental > Aquatic >...
CCCTCGATTTCGGCCGCTGGATGCAGGCCCGCGTCGATGCCGGCCATGACCGCTGGGCCGCCCTCTACGACGAACCCGTGCATCCCAACGCCACCGGCCACCAGCGCATTGCCCTCGCGCTGGCCGAGACGCTGCGCGCCGCCATCACTGGCAAGGTCGGCCCGCTGCCCGAGCCGCTGTTCGGCCGCGCCCACGAGTTCACGCGCCTGCTGATGGGCGAGACCCTCAAGCCTTATCAGTCCCACGGCTTCGAGCGCGGCGGCGAGGTGCACCCCGAATGGACCGGCCAGCAGCCCGGCTGGGTCACGAAGGCCGATGACGCCGAGGCGAGCTTCCTGGTCTACGGCAGCGAAATCGCCGTCTTCCACGCCGAGAGCGAGCACTACCGCAACCTCGAGGCCCGCGTCGATGACGGCCCCTGGGTCACGCTGCGCGGCCAGGTGCCCGAGCGCAAGGGCTATCTCGGCTGGCACTACACGGTCGTCGGCCGCGGCATCGAGCCCAGCGCCCATCTGCTGCACGTCCGCGTCAAGCGCGACGAATGGGCCGGCAGCGGCCGCCCGGCCAGCCTGCTCGCCATCATGTCGGCCGGCCTCTACCCGCCGGCACTGCGTCAAAGCGACTTCGTGCGCGAAGCCCTGCCCGGCAAACCCATCTCGCCCGATGACGCCAGGCTGCGCTGGATTGGCCGCATCAGCCCCGCCTCCAACGGCAAGCTGCTGGCCTGGAGCGGCAGTGAGCTGCGCGCCCGCTTCACGGGCCGCCAGCTGGGCCTGAGCTTTGCGTCCAAACATTGGGGGACCAGCCACTTCACCGTTGAGATCGACGGCCAGCGCCACTGGCTGGCCGCGCCCGGCAATGCAACGTCGGACTGGAAGCTGCGCGAGCCGCTGACGGAAGGCCCGCATGAGCTGCGCCTCGTCAAGCGCACGGAGGCGCCAATGGCCGAAACCGTCTTCCTCGGCCTGCGCCTGGCTGACGGCGGCCAGTTGCTGGACCCGCCGCCGCCCCGCCCGCTGAAGCTGGAGTTCTATGGCGACTCCATCACCGCCGGCGCATGCAATGGCGACGTGGCCGAGGACCAGTACGAAGACCTCTACCCCCACGACGGCACGCGGGCCTATGGCGCGGTGACGGCCGCGCGCCTCGGCGCGGACTATGTCGGCATCGCCGTCAGCGGTATCGGCATCACCGCGACCTGGGGCGAGCTGCTGATGCCGCAGATCTGGGACCGCTATGCACTGCGCCTGGACGCCGCCGTGGCGCCGCCCGACCCGCGCCCGCCCGATGTCGTGCTGCTCAACCTTGGCCAGAACGACCATGGCTTCCCGGCCTCCAAGGGGCAGAGCATCGCGCCCGACTTCGGGGAGCGTTATCTCGCCTTCGTGCGCCAGTTGCGCGGCCGCTACCCCGGCGCCAGGATCGCGCTGCTGATGGGCGGCATGTCAGCCCCGCGAGAGCAGCCCGCCATCCCCCACGCCGTGCAACGCGCCGTGCAGACCCTGCGCGACGAAGGCGACAACAAGGTGTGGAGCTATCGCTTCGAAGCCTTTGCCTGGGCCCATCCGCGCATCGACGTGCACGCCCAGATGGCCGACGAGCTCACCCGTTTCCTGCAAAGCGAGGTCCTGAAGTGACGATTCCCGACATGCGCCGCCCCGAAGCGCTGTGGGCCCATATGCGCCACACCCTCGCCTTCTACGCGCCGCGCGTGAAAGACCCGACGGGCGGCTGCTTCCATTTCTTCAAGGACGACGGCACGATCTACGACCGCCGCACCCGCCACCTCGTCAGCAGCACCCGCTTCGTCTTCAACCATGCCCTGGCCTGGCGCTGGTTCGGCGGCTCCGCCGCCGACGTGGCGCATGCACTGGCCTTCGTCAACGAAGCCCATGCCCGCCCCCAGGGCGGCTATGCCTGGGTGCTGGATTGGCAGGACGGCCGCGCCACCGTCACCGACGCCACCAATCACTGCTACGGCCTGGCCTTCGTGCTGCTGGCCAACGCCCACGCGGCCGAGGCCGGTGTGCCGGGTGCGCGCGATGGCATCGCGGCGACCTTCGGGCTGATGCAGAGGCGCTTCTGGGAGCCGGCTCAGGGCCTCTACGCCGACGAAGCGACGCCTGCCTGGCAGGTCGGCCCCTACCGCGGCCAGAACGCCAATATGCATGCCTGCGAGGCCATGCTGGCCGCCCATGCGGCAACGGGAGAGGCACGCTACCTCGAACGTGCGCTGACGCTGGCGACCTCCATCGCCCAGCGCCAGGCAGCGCTTGCCGGCGGCCTGGTCTGGGAGCACTACAACACCGACTGGATGCCCGACTGGGACTACAACCGCCACGACAAGACCAACATCTTCCGGCCCTGGGGTTTCCAGACCGGCCACCTGACCGAGTGGGCCAAGCTGTTGCTGATGCTGGAGCGGCGCCTGGGTGACGCCGCGCCCGACTGGCTGCTGCCGACGGCGCGCCACTTCTTCGATACGGCGATGCAGCATGGCTGGGACGCGAAGCATGGCGGCCTGGCCTACGGCTTTGCACCCGGCGGCGAAGTGTGTGACGGCGACAAATACTTCTGGGTGCAAGCCGAAAGCCTCGCGGCCGCGGCTTGGCTGGCCGTGCGCACCGGCGACGAGAGCTACTGGCATTGGTACGACCGGATCTGGGCCTATGCCTGGCAGCACTTCGTCGACCACGAGCACGGCGCCTGGTATCGCATCCTGGCGCCCGACAACAGCAAGGTCACTGACGAGAAAAGCCCTGCCGGCAAGACCGATTACCACACCATGGGCGCCTGCCAGGACGTGCTGGCCGCCCTTGGCGTGCAGGCACCCGCAAAAGGCTGATGCCATGCGCCGCTTCACCACCACGCTGCTGATCTGCCTGCTTGCCGCCTGTGGCGGCGGGGGTGGCGGCGCGGTCGCCGATCCCGCGCCGCCCGCACCCGTCGACCCGTGGGCCGCCTATCCGACCACACCCGCCGGCACGCCGCCCGGCGCGTCGGCCCAGGCGCGCGCGACGGCGGCGGCCCTCGGTGGCGGCATCAACTTCGGCAATATGCTGGAAGCGCCCAGCGAAGGCGCCTGGGGGCTGAAGGTCGAGGACGAGTTCATCAACCTCTTCGGCCCCGGCGCCGGCTACAGCAGCGCCGTGCGCCTGCCGGTGCGCTGGAGCAACCACGCCAGCCTGGATGCGGCCGCCACCATCGACGCGACCTTCATGAGTCGCGTCGAGAGCATCGTCACCCGCCTGCTGGCGCGCAACGTGACGGTGGTGCTCAATATGCACCACTACCACCAGCTCGATGGCGATGCCGTCGAGGCGGGCGAGGCCAGCGTCGCGGCGGATGTCGTGCAACTGCGCTTCCTGGCGATGTGGCGCCAGATCGCCGAGCGCTTTGCCTCGGCCGGCCCAGGCCTGGTGTTCGAGCTCTACAACGAGCCCCACAACCAGCTCGAGCCCGACTGGAACACCCTGGCTTCGCGCGCGCTGCGCGTGGTGCGCGCGAGCAATCCGAACCGCATCGTCATGATCGGCCCGGTGCAGTGGAACAGCCCCTATGCCCTGTCCAAGCTGCAGCTGCCGGCCGACGCCAACCTGCTGCTGACGGTCCACCACTACGAGCCCTTCAGCTTCACCCACCAGGGCGCGGAATGGATCAGCCCCACGCCGCCGCTCGGCGTGGACTGCTGCGACGCCACCCAGCTGGCCAAGATCCGCGAAGGCCTGGACCTGGCCGCCAGCGCGGGCAAGAGCCTCAACTACCCCGTCGTCGTCGGCGAGTTCGGCGCCTACAGCCGCGCGGCGCAGGCGGCGCGCGTGCGCTACCTGAAGGCCATGCGCACCGAGATGGCCGCGCGCCAGCTGCCCTGGATGTACTGGGAGCTGGCCTCGGGCTTCGGACTCTACGACCCGGTGGCCCATGCCTGGCGGACCGAGCTGGTCCAAGCCCTGTACGGCAACGCGCCCTGACGAAGGAAACGAGATGCGATACCTCTTGAGTGCCTGCCTGCTGGTGGCCCTGGCACAGCGCGCTGGCGCCGCCGAGCCCCTGGCCTGGCGGGGCATCAGCCTGTCCGGCGCCGAATGGGGCGAGAAGACCTTTCCCGGCGTCTACGGCAAGGACTTCGTCTATCCCAGCGTCGCCAGCACGGCCTACTACCAGGCCAGGGGCATGAACCTGATGCGCATCGCCTTCCGCTGGGAGCGGCTGCAGCCGGTGCTGAACGGCGACTTCGACGCCGCCGAGCTGGCCCGCCTGCGCGAGTTCGTCGACGGCACGACGGCCCGCGGCCTGCACGTGCTGCTCGACCCGCACAACTACGCGGCCTACAAGAACGTCCACATCGGCAGGCCCGAGGTGCCCATCGCCGCCTTCGCCGACTTCTGGCGCCGCCTGGCCCTGCAGTTCAAGGACAACCCCAAGGTGCAGTTCGGCCTCGTCAACGAGCCGCGCAATATGCCAACCGAGGCCTGGGGCCAGGCCGCCCAGGCCGCCATCGACGCCATCCGCGCCACCGGCGCTGCCAACCTCATCACCGTGCCCGGCAATGGCTACACCGGCGCCTGGAGCTGGTTCGAGAGCACCTGGTATGGCACGCCCAATGCCGAGGTGATGGGCAAGATCCGCGACCCGCTGGACCATATGGTGTTCGAAGTGCACCAGTATCTCGACAAGGACGGCTCGGGCACCCGTGCCGAATGCGTCAGCCCACAGATCGGCATCGAGCGCCTGCAGCGCTTCACCGCCTGGCTCAAGGCCAACAAGCACCGCGCCATCCTGGGCGAGCTGGGCGGCGGCGCCAACGCCGTCTGCGAAACGGCCGTGACCGGGGCGCTGAAGCATCTCCAAGCCAATGCCGACGTCTGGACCGGCTGGCTGTGGTGGGCCGGCGGCCCGACCTGGGGCGACTACTTTCTGTCGCTGGAGCCGGGCGCCGGTGGCAAGGACAAGCCGCAGATGCTCTGGCTGCAACCCTTCCTGGCCGAAAGGCCGTGACGCAGCGCACAGGCATATGCATCTGACAAAAGCTTTGTTGGGCTTTCTGTCATCCCCTATCAGACTCGAGGCGTTGCCACCCTGACCGACAGCTTCCGCCCCCACCGATGTGTGAGCTTTTTGCCCTCAACAGCCGCCAGCCTGCCGCCGCCACCTTCTCCCTGAGCGGCTTCGCCGCCCGCGGCGGGCGCACCGCGGACCATGTCGACGGCTGGGGCGTGGCCTTCCACGATGGCGAGCGCTGCGAGGTCACGGTTGAAGACAGCCCGGCCGCCGAGTCCGAACTGGCGCGCCATCTGGGCCACCACCCGGTGCGGGCCCGCAACATCCTGGCCCATATCCGCAAGGCGACGCAAGGCGCCCGCACGCTGGAGAACTGCCATCCCTTTCGCCGCGAATGGGCCGGCCGCACCTGGGTCTTCGCCCACAACGGCGACCTGAAGGACTTCCATCCCGAACTCGACGGCGGCTTCACACCCGCTGGCCAGACCGACAGCGAGCGCGCCTTCTGCTGGCTGATGCAGCGCCTGCAGCAGCACTTCGGTGAACAACTGCCCGACTGGCCCGAGCTGGCCACCACGCTGACGCCCTGGATCCACGAAATCGCCGAGCATGGCCGCTTCAACTTGCTGCTGACCGATGGCCGCGCCATGTTGGCCCATGCGTCCACCAAGCTGCACTGGCTGCAGCGCCGCCCGCCCTTCGGCCATGTGAGCCTGCGCGACGGCGACCTCAGCGTGGACCTCGCCACCGTCAACAACCCGGCCGACCGCATGGCCCTGGTCTCGACCGAGCCCCTGACTCATGGCGAGGACTGGCAGGCCTTTGCGCCCGGCGAGGTGCGTGTGTTCCAGGACGGCGACTGCCTGTTTCTGAGCCAAGGCATTGCCGAACTCGCGGTCGCCTGATCGGCGCCAGGCCCTGAGCCAACTGCGGCAGCCGCTGCAGATGCGCCGTCAAGGCCCTACCACGCCATGCTGATGCAGCACCAGCCCGCGGTACACCGCGGTATGCGCCGGTGTCCCAACGCCCAGTTGCAAGCCCAAGCCATGTACGCGCCCGCTGAGCCAGCTCAGCTCGAGGCGATTGCCTCGCTCCAGGTCTTCGGCCATCGACGAGCGAAAGGCCGCCGGCATCGCGGCCAGCTTGCCCATGATCTCGTCGGCGAGGCCCGCGCGCATCGCCACGCCGTGGGCCTGTGCCACGGCAATGGCTTCGTCCACCAACTGGCGCTGGAAGGCCCGGGTCTCGGCATGGCCAAGGATGGCCCCCATGCGCGCACGCAGCAGCGAGGTCGCGCCGGACAGCGAGGACAAGGCAACAAACTTCTCCCAGATCGTCTGCGTCGCGTTGTCGCTGAGCTTCACGGACAGCCCGGCCAGGCCGGCCGCGCTCTGCTCCAGCTCGGCCATCGTCGCGTCACCGTTCAGTCGGTCGGCGACGATCATGTGCAGACCACCCGGAGAGCGGATCACACCCGGCCGGGCGATGACGGCGGACACATAGATCACACCGCCCAGCACCGTGGCGGACGGATCGAGCTGGGCGCGGATCATGGCCACGCTGTCGATGCCGTTCTGCAGCGTGAGCACCCGCGTGCGGGGTCCGACCAGCGCCGCTATGGCCCGAGCGGCACTCTCCGTGTCGAAGAGCTTGACCGCGAATATCACCAGATCAACCGGCCCCACGCTGGCCGGGTCTTCCGTGGCGCTGACGCGCGGGAGATGCAGCGCCAGCTCAGGGTGCTCGATCAGCAGGCCCTCTCGCTGCAATGCCGCCAGGTGGGCGCCGCGGGCGATGAACACCACGTCATGACCTGCCTGCTTCAACCACGCGCCGGCATAGCCGCCAACGCCGCCCGAGCCCATGATCGCGATGCGCATGATCGTCCTGCTACCAGAATCTTGAGGGAAGCCAGCATAGTGGGCTGCCGCGCAGCGCACTCGCGCGCGGCTTCAAGTCACCGGCGCCGGGTTGAACAGCACCAGGCTGTTGTGTAGCTTCCAGTGCTCGGCCCAGGTCTTCCTGCGACCACTGGCGACATCGAGCAGCAGGCGGAACAGGGCCCAGCCGGTCTCCTCGATGGTGGCTTCGCCGTCGGCGATCTTGCCGGCGTTGATGTCCATCAGGTCGTGCCAGCGGCGCGCCAGGTCGCTGCGCGTGGCCACCTTCACGACGGGGCACTCGGCCAGGCCATAGGGCGTGCCGCGGCCGGTGGTGAAGATGTGCAGATTCATGCCGGCGGCCAGCTGCAGCGTGCCGCAGATGAAGTCGCTGGCAGGTGTGGCGGCATAGACGAGGCCGCGCTGATCGCGCCTGAGCTTGTCGCCAGGCGCCAGCACATGGCTGATCGCCGAGCTGCCGCTCTTGATGATGGACCCCATGGCCTTCTCGGCGATATTGCTCAGGCCGCCGGCCTTGTTGCCGGGCGTAGTGTTGGCCGAACGGTCGACGCGGCCGCGGTCGAGATAGCGGTCGTACCAGCCCAGCTCGCGAACGATGGCCTCGGCCACCTCCGGCGTGGCGGCACGGCTGGTGAGCTGCTCCACGGCGTCGCGGACCTCGGTGTTCTCGCTGAACATGATGGTGGCGCCGGCGCGCACCAAGAGGTCAGCGCAGAAGCCGACAGCCGGATTGGCGGTCACACCGGAGAAGGCGTCGCTGCCGCCACATTGCACGCCGACGACCAGCTCGCTGGCAGGCACGGCCTCGCGCCTGCGGGCGTTCAGGCGCTCGAGATGTGGCCTGGCGCTGTGGAGGATGTCGTCCAGCATGGACATGAAACCCACATGAGCGTCGTCCTGCAGGCAGACCGTGTCCAACTCGCCCCGCTCGTCGGCGATCGGGAAGGACCCCGGCGGCAGCAGGCGCGCGGGCTGCAGCTTTTCGCAACCCAGGCTCACCACCATAACCTCGCCGCCGAAGTTGGGGTTCAGCGAGATGTTCTTCAGCGTGCGGATGGGAATGACGGCATCGGGCGCGTCGATGGCCACGCCGCAGCCATAGCTGTGCTCCAGGCCGATGACGTCGTCGACCTTGGGGTATAGCGGCAGCAACTCCGCCTTGATGCGCGCCACGGCCTTGGCGACGACGCCGGCCACGCATTGCACGGTAGTGGTGATGGCCAGGATGTTGCGCGTGCCGACCGAGCCATCGGCATTGCGATAGCCCTCGAAGGTATAGCCCTCCAGCGGTTCGGCGGCCGGCGGCTTGACCGTGGCGATGGGCAAGCCCTCAAGCGCGCGGGCCGACGGCATCTGCAGCAGGCGCTCGTGCACCCAGCTGCCTGCGGGAATGGCCTTCAGCGCATAGCCGATGGGCACGGCATAGCGCAGCACCACCTCGCCCTCCGCGATGTCGCGCAGCGCCAGCTTGTGGCCCTGGGGCACTTTCTCGCGCAGCACCAGGCCTGCGCCGGGCACGCCGTCCGGCAGGCGGGTGCCCTCGGGCAGCCCGCCGTCATTGGCGACGATGGCGACGTTGTCCTCGTCGCGTATGCGGATAGTCAGCGGGGGGCGCTGGGCAGGGTCAACGGCATTCATTTCCGGCGTCGAAGTGGCTAAAGTGCAAACAGCTTGTTGTACGTCGTCCCGTTGTCGTACAACTTACTTCACTTTAGACGTCCTGCCCGCTTCAAAGCCCCGGGAAAACCCGAGATGCATGCCCCCATCACCCGCCGCCGGCCGCGAACCCTGGCCCTCGAACTGGTCGAACGCTTAAGCGACCGCATCCGCGCCGGCCAGTTGCAGGCCGGGGACAAGCTGCCCACCGAGGCGGCCATCATGGAGGAGTTCGAGGTCAGCCGCACCGTGGTGCGCGAGGCGATTTCCAAGCTGCAGGCGGCCGGCCTGGTCGAGACGCGCCACGGCATCGGCACCTTCGTGCTCGCCCCCGGCGACGGGCCGTCGTTCAAGATCACGCCAGAGCAGTTCAGCACGCTGCAGGACGTCATCGCCGTGCTCGAACTGCGCATCGGCCTGGAGACCGAGGCCGCCGGCCTGGCCGCCCAGCGCCGCAGCGAAGCCAACCTCGCCGCCTTGCGCAAGGCTCTGGATGCGGTGATTGCCGCAGTGGAGGCCGGCCAGGATTCGGTCGCCGCCGACTTCCAGTTCCACCTGGAGATCGCCCGCGCGACGCAGAACAGCCATTTCGCCGACCTGATGGCCACGCTGGGTGCCCAGATCATTCCGCGCGCGCGGCTGGAGCCGGCGGCGGACATGAGTGCCGAGCGCCTGACCTATATGCGGCGCGTCAATACCGAGCACGAGAACATCCTCGACGCGATCGCCAATCGGGATGCCGAGTCGGCCCGCGCGGCCATGCGGACCCATCTGTCGAACAGCCGGGAACGCCGTCGCCGCGCGCAAGCCGAGGCGAGCTGATCGGTCGCAAAATCCGTTTGCCACGGGTTACCCCTAGGATCCTCGGACTTGAGTCAAGTTGTACGATGACATACAACTTAAGCAACTCGGCGCCTGCCGAGCTCCCAGTCATCCCAACACCCCCGGAGACCCGCCCATGTCGCCCCAAGAACTCAAAGCCGTGCTGGAAGCCGGCCTGCTGTCCTTCCCGCTGACCGACTTCGACCAGGCGCTGAACTTCGCACCCAAGGCCTATGCCGAGCGCCTGGAGTGGTTGCAGCCCTACGGCGCCTCCGCCCTGTTCGCGGCCGGCGGCACGGGCGAGTTCTTCTCGCTGGAGCCGCGCGAGTACAGCGACATCATCAAGGTGGCCCTGGACACCTGCCGTGGCCGCACGCCCATCCTGGCCGGTGCGGGCGGCGGTACTCGCGTCGCCATCCAGTATGCGCAGGAGGCCGAGCGGCTCGGCGCTCAGGGAATCCTGTTACTGCCTCACTACCTGACCGAGGCCAGCCAGGAAGGCCTGATCGCCCACGTCGAAGCTGTCTGCAAGAGCGTCAAGTTCGGTGTCGTCGTCTACAACCGCGGCGCCTGCAAGCTGACTCCCGCCTCGCTGCAGGTGCTGGCCGACCGCTGCCCCAACCTGATCGGCTTCAAGGACGGCCTGGGCGACATCGAGAAGTTCGTCGCCATTCGCCAGACGATGGGCGAGCGCTTCGCCTACCTGGGCGGCTTGCCCACGGCCGAAGTCTTCGCCGGCGCCTACAAGGCCATGGGCTGCCCGGTCTATTCGTCGGCCGTCTTCAACTTCATTCCCGGGACGGCGATGGAGTTCTACAACGCCCACGCGGCCAATGACACGGCAACCACCGACCGCCTGATCCGCGATTTCTTCCTGCCCTATATCGCCATCCGCAACAAGGCCGAGGGCTACGCCGTGTCCATCGTGAAGGCCGGCGCCACCCTGGTCGGCCACGGCGCCGGCCCGGTGCGCCCCCCCCTGTCCGACCTCCTGCCCGCCGAGGTCGACCAGCTCGGCGCGCTGATCTCACGGCTGGGCCCGCAATGAGCCCGGCCGGCACGCCCCTCATCCGCGAGCTGCGCGTCATCCCGGTTGCCGGGCGCGACAGCATGCTGCTCAACCTCAGCGGCGCCCATGCGCCCTTCTTCACGCGCAACATCCTCATCCTGACCGACAGCGCCGGCAACACCGGCGTCGGTGAGGTGCCGGGCGGCGAGAAGATCCGCCAGACACTGGAGGACGCGCGCAGCCTGGTCGTCGGCCAACCCATAGCCGCCCACCAGAGCCTGCTGCGCAAGATCCAGCAAACCTTCGCCGACCGCGACGCCGGCGGCCGTGGCCTGCAGACCTTCGACCTGCGCACCACCATTCACGCCGTCACGGCCATCGAGTCGGCGATGCTCGACCTGCTGGGCCAGCACCTCGGCGTGCCGGTTGCCGCCCTGCTCGGCGAAGGCCAGCAGCGCGACTCGGTCGAGATGCTGGGCTATCTCTTCTACGTCGGCGATCGCGGCAAGACCCACCTCCCCTACGACAGCGACCCCGGCGCCGACAACGACTGGTTCCGCCTGCGCCACGAAGCCGCGATGACGCCCGAGGCCATCGTCAGACTGGCCGAGGCCGCCCACGCTCGCTACGGCTTCAACGACTTCAAGCTCAAGGGTGGCGTGCTGCGCGGCGAGGAAGAAGTCGAGGCCATCCGCGCCCTGCACGAGCGCTTCCCCCAGGCCCGCGTGACGCTGGACCCCAACGGCGGCTGGCTGCTCAGGGACGCCATCCGCCTGATGCGCGACATGCACGGCGTGCTGGCCTATGCCGAAGATCCCTGCGGCGCCGAGGACGGCTTCTCCGGCCGTGAGGTCATGGCCGAGTTCCGCCGCGCCACCGGCTTGCTTACGGCCACCAACATGATCGCCACCGACTGGCGCCAGCTCGCACATGCGCTGTCGCTGCAGAGCGTGGACATTCCACTGGCCGACCCCCACTTCTGGACCATGGCCGGCTCGGTGCGCGTGGCCCAGACCTGCCGCGACTGGGGGCTGACCTGGGGTTCACACTCCAACAATCACTTCGACATCTCGCTGGCCATGTTCACCCATGTGGGCGCCGCGGCGCCC
>Ga0194137_10002233_pt1 | contig 11494 bp, 6 predicted proteins | sample TARM_MetaG_T3_14_FD_134025 | JGI IMG/M metagenome (GOLD analysis project Ga0194137, IMG submission 134025) | Freshwater microbial communities from Pennsylvania, USA, analyzing microbe dynamics in response to fracking - TARM_MetaG_T3_14 (version 2) | ecosystem: Environmental > Aquatic >...
AGTTTTAGGTTATGGAACAGATCAGGAAATAAGAGACCTGCTTGGAGAAGACGAACGTTTAGAAGCTACGATTCTTAAAGATAGCTCAAAGTCCGTTGAAGAAGGTTTAATAGAGATATACAAAAAGCTAAGACCAGGCGAACCACCTACATTAGAGAGTGCTTCGTCCCTTATTAATTCAATGTTTTTTGATCCAAAAAGGTATGACCTTGCTAAAGTTGGAAGGTATAAATTCAACAAAAAGCTAGCACTCTCAAACAGAATTAATGGAAGAATACTTGCAAGAGATGTAGTGGATTTTTCAACAGGAGAAGTATTGTTTGAAAAAGGAACAAGACTTAGTGTTGAACAAGCTAAGGTCATAGATAATTCAGGGCTTGAGTATGTATATATATACGGAGAAGAAGACCAGGAAGTCAAAATTATAGGTAACTGCTTTGTAGATATAAAAAGTCATTTAGACTTTGATGTTTCTGATCTTAAAATAAAAGAAAAAGTAAGATACAAAGTACTTAAAGAAATCCTTGAAAATTATTCAACAGAAGAAGAAATCAAGGATCAGTTAAAAGAAAGAAAAAGAGAGCTTGTTCCTAAGCATGTTACAGAAGAAGATATAATTGCATCTATAAGTTATCAATTTAATCTTTTTCATGGCATAGGAAACATAGATGATATAGACCATCTTGGAAACAGAAGAGTTAGATCTGTAGGAGAGCTTCTACAGAATCAATTTAGAATAGGTCTTTCAAGAATGGAAAGAGTTATAAAAGAGAGAATGACTGTTCAGGATGCCCTTGAGCTCACGCCAAACAGCCTTATGAATATAAGACCTGTAACAGCGGCTATTAAAGAGTTTTTTGGTTCTTCTCAGCTTTCTCAGTTTATGGACCAGACAAATCCCCTTTCAGAGCTTACACATAAAAGAAGACTTTCGGCTCTTGGGCCAGGTGGACTTTCAAGAGAGAGAGCGGGCTTTGAGGTAAGAGACGTTCACTATTCTCACTACGGAAGAATGTGCCCTATAGAGACTCCTGAGGGACCAAATATAGGACTTATAAACTCCCTTTCTGTATACGCTAGAATCAATGAATATGGTTTTATTGAATCTCCTTACAGAAGAGTAGATAAAGAAGGACTAAAGGTGACGGAAACGATAGATTACCTTACTGCAGATGAGGAAGATCTTTATATAAGAGCTCAGGCTAATGAGCCTTTGGATGATAAACCTTGGTTTGTTAACCCTAAGGTTGCATCTAGAACTAAAAATGGTACAGTAGAGCTTATTCCAAGTGAAAAAGTAGACTACATGGACGTATCGCCAAAGCAGGTTGTATCTGTTGCTACTGCAATGATACCTTTTCTTGAAAATGATGATGCTAACCGTGCCCTAATGGGTTCAAACATGCAAAGGCAGGCGGTGCCTCTTGTAAGAAGAGAATCCCCTGTAATAGGAACTGCTATTGAATTTAGAGCAGCCAAGGATTCTGGAGCTGTAATCGTAGCCAAAAATGATGGGGTAGTAGAAAAAGTCTCTGCTCAGGAAATAGTAATCCTTAGAGAAGATGGACAAAAAGACAGATATAGACTTTTAAAGTTTAAAAGATCCAACCAAGGAACCTGTATCAACCAGACTCCTCTTATCAAAAAAGGAGATGTCCTGAAAAAAGGCGACGTTATTGCTGATGGACCATCAACTGACCAAGGTGAGATTGCACTTGGAAGAAACTGTCTTATAGCTTTTATGACATGGGAAGGGTATAACTATGAGGATGCTATCCTTATAAATGAGAGACTTGTAAAAGAAGACAGACTTTCAACTATCCATATAGAAGAATATGAGGCTGAGGCTAGAGATACAAAGCTTGGACCTGAAGAAATAACAAGAGATATCCCAAATGTTGGCGACGACGCTATAAAAGACCTTGACGAAAGAGGAATCATAAGAATAGGTGCTGAAGTTGAGTCAGGGGACATACTTGTAGGGAAGGTTACTCCAAAAGGAGAAACTGAAATTACTCCAGAGGAAAGACTTCTTAGAGCTATCTTTGGTGAAAAAGCCAGAGAGGTTAGGGATACTTCCCTAAGAGTACCACATGGAGAATCTGGAATTATAGTAGATGTAAGAATATTCACAAGGGAAAACGGAGATGAACTTTCTCCAGGAGTAAATGAACTTGTGAGATGCTATATAGCTAAAAAGAGAAAGATAAATGTTGGAGATAAGATGGCTGGAAGACATGGAAACAAGGGTGTTATTTCTAGAATATTACCTGAAGAAGATATGCCTTTTATGCCTGACGGAACTCCTGTTGAAATAGTACTAAATCCACTTGGAGTACCATCACGTATGAACATCGGACAGGTTCTTGAGGTTCATATGGGACTTGCTGCGAAGGCTCTAGGATGGCATGTAGCTACTCCGGTATTTGATGGAGCTGTAGAGGAAGATATATTCCAGGCTCTAGAGCAAGCTGGATATCCTGCTAGTGGAAAAATAAATCTTCAAGACGGAAGAACAGGAGATTATTTTGACAATCCTATCACAGTTGGTTACATGTATATGCTAAAGCTTCACCATCTAGTTGATGATAAGATACATGCAAGATCTACTGGACCTTACTCTCTTGTTACTCAGCAGCCACTGGGAGGAAAAGCTCAGTTTGGTGGACAGCGTTTCGGAGAGATGGAGGTTTGGGCTCTTGAGGCATATGGAGCAGCTCATACTCTTCAAGAAATCCTTACTGTAAAATCTGATGATGTAGTTGGAAGAGTTAAGACATATGAAGCGATTGTAAAAGGTGAAAATGTTCCTGAACCGGGAATACCTGAATCCTTCAAAGTTCTTATTAAAGAGCTTCAATCTCTGTGTCTAGATGTAAAGGTTCTTACAGAAACAGATGAAGAGATAGAAGTAAGAGAATCACTGGAAGAAGCAATTCCAACTGATGAGTTTGAGTATGTTGATGAAGAGAGGGACGATATGATTGAAGAGGTTCTTACCCCTTCAGGAGAAAAATTTGACCTTGACTCTGACGACGAAGATGATGATTTAGAAGCTTTTACATCTGATGATGAGGAAGATGATGAATATGATTTTTAGGTTTAATTTGATAAAATATATTAATTTCAAGGAAAGGAGCGAAACTCCTTGTTTGAACTAAACAACTTCGAATCCATACAAATAGGACTTGCCTCCCCTGAAAAAATTAGACAATGGTCTAAAGGGGAAGTAAAGAAACCGGAAACTATAAATTATAGAACTTTAAAGCCTGAAAAGGATGGACTTTTCTGTGAAAGGATATTCGGCCCTCAAAAGGACTGGGAGTGTCACTGCGGAAAATACAAAAGAGATAGAGCTAGACACAAAGGAATAGTTTGTGACAGATGCGGCGTTGAAGTTACTAGAGCAAAAGTAAGAAGAGAGAGAATGGGGCATATAGAGCTTGCTGCTCCAGTTTCTCACATCTGGTATTTCAAAGGTATACCATCCAGAATGGGACTACTGCTTGATATGTCACCTAGAATCCTTGAAAAGATATTATATTTTGCATCTTATGTAGTTGTGGACCCTCAGGAAACTAGTCTTTCTGAAAACCAGCTACTGAGCGAAAAAGACTATAGAGACGCTATAGAGGCTTATGGCTCAAACAGCTTCAAGGCTATGATGGGAGCTGAAGGGGTTAAAGAGCTTCTTAAGAAAATAGACCTTGAAAAGCTTTCTAAGGAACTTAGAATAAAGCTAAAAGATGCTACAGGACAAAAAAGAATCAAAACTATAAGAAGGCTTGAAGTTGTTGAGGCCTTTAGACAGTCAGGAAATGATCCTTCGTGGATGATTCTTGATGTAGTGCCAGTGATTCCACCTGAAATCAGACCTATGGTTCAGCTTGATGGAGGAAGATTTGCAACATCTGACCTTAATGACCTTTACAGAAGGGTTATAAACAGAAACAACAGATTGAAAAGACTTTTAGAGCTTGGAGCTCCTGACATTATAGTTAGAAACGAAAAAAGAATGCTTCAAGAGGCTGTAGATGCTCTTATAGATAATGGAAGACGAGGAAGACCTGTAACAGGACCTGGAAACAGACCTTTAAAATCCCTTTCTGATATGCTAAAGGGTAAGCAGGGAAGATTCCGTCAAAACCTTCTTGGAAAAAGGGTTGACTACTCTGGACGTTCAGTTATAGTAGTTGGACCAGAGCTTAAGTTTTATCAGTGTGGACTTCCTAAAAAAATGGCTCTTGAGCTATTCAAGCCTTTTGTAATGAATGAACTTGTGAAAAGAAACTTTGCTCACAACATCAAAAGTGCAAAGAGAATGGTTGAAAAGGTAAAGCCAGAAGTTTGGGATGTTTTAGAAGAGGTTATCAAAGGACATCCAGTCCTGCTTAACCGTGCTCCTACTCTGCATAGACTAGGAATTCAGGCTTTTGAACCTGTACTTGTTGAAGGAAAAGCTATAAAGCTTCATCCACTTGTTTGTACAGCTTACAATGCGGACTTTGACGGAGACCAAATGGCTGTCCATGTTCCTCTTTCAGTTGAGGCACAGGCAGAGGCTAGATTCCTTATGCTTTCTCCAAACAATATACTAAACCCTAAGGATGGGGCTCCAATCACTACTCCTACTCAGGATATGATACTTGGTGCTTACTACCTTACTATAGAGCAAAGCGGAGTACCAGGCGAAGGCTCTATATATAAAGACTTTCAAGAGATGATGCTTGCCTATGAAAATAAGCAGGTACACCTTCATGCTAGAGTAAAGCTAAGAGCGAAAAAGTCATCTGAAGACAAGGGTCAGTTAGTTGAAAGTACTGTAGGAAGATTTATCTTTAACGAAAGCATTCCTCAGGATATGGGATTTGTAAATAGAGAAGAGAATCCCTACGCCCTTGAGGTTGACTTCATACTTGACAAAAAGCATCTTGGAAAGGTTATAGATGCCTGCTTTAGAAAGCATGGAAACACTATGACTGCAATAATGCTTGATACTATAAAAGAGCTTGGCTTTAAGTTCTCTACAAAAGGAGCAGTTTCTATATCTGTTGCAGATATGGAGATTCCAGAAGAAAAATACGAGCTTATAAAAACAGCTGAGCAAAAGGTTGAAAAATACGAAAAGAACTTTAGAAGAGGTCTTATGTCTGATGATGAGAGATACGAAAGAGTAATCGAGACATGGGCAAAGACTACTGAAGAAGTTACAGATGCTCTTATGGCAAAGCTTGGGCCACTAAACAACGTAAACATAATGGCAGTATCTGGAGCGAGGGGTTCCAAAAACCAGATTAGACAGCTTGCAGGTATGCGTGGTCTTATGGCAAATGCAACTGGTAAGACGGTAGAAATACCAGTAAAATCAAACTTCCGTGAAGGACTATCGGTACTTGAGTACTTTATATCTTCGCATGGTGCGAGAAAAGGTCTTGCCGATACAGCCCTAAGAACAGCCGATTCAGGATATCTTACAAGAAGACTTGTAGACGTTTCTCAGGATGTTATTGTTAGAGAGCTTGACTGTGAAACTACTGAAGGAATAGAAGTAAGTGCTTTTAAAGATGGAAATGAAGAAATAGAAGGTTTATTTGATCGTATAGAAGGTAGATTTGCCCTTGAAGATGTAGTTAATCCAAACACAAGTGAGATAATAGCTCCACGTGGAGAGATGATTACTGAAAAAGAAGCAAACGCCATCCTTGAAGCAGGAATAGAAAAACTAAAAATAAGAACTGTCCTAAACTGTAAGGCTAAGCATGGAGTTTGTGCGAAGTGTTATGGAAGAAACCTTGCAACAGGTAAGGACGTTAATGTGGGTGAAGCTGTTGGTATAATAGCCGCTCAATCAATCGGTGAGCCTGGAACACAGCTTACAATGCGTACTTTCCATACAGGTGGAGTTGCCGGAGGAGATATTACCCAAGGTCTTCCAAGGGTTGAAGAGCTTTTCGAAGGTAGAAAACCTAAAGGTCTGGCAGTAATTACAGAAATACCAGGAACAGTAACGATAGAAGAATCTGGCAGAAAGAAAGAAGCTGTTGTCAGATCTGAAGATGGAGTAGAAGAAAGATATGTAATACCTTATGGTTCTAGACTTAAAGTCAAGAATGATATGTTTGTAAAAGCTGGAGAGCCTCTTACTCAAGGTTCTATAAATCCTCATGACATCTTAAGAGTTAATGGAGTTACAGGAGTGCAGGATTATATAGTTAAAGAGGTTCAAAGAGTTTATAGACTTCAAGGGGTTGACATTAACGATAAGCATATAGAAATAATCATAAGACAGATGCTAGGAAAAGTGAAGGTTGAAGAGCCAGGAGATACAAGTCTTCTTCCAGGAGCACTTGTAGATATACTGGAACTTAGAAGAATTAACGAAGATATGATTGAAAAAGGTCTTGAACCTGCTACAATCAAAAGAGTTCTTCTAGGAATCACAAAAGCATCTCTTGCTACAGAGTCATTCCTATCCGCTGCATCCTTCCAGGAAACAACAAGAGTTCTGACAGAGGCAGCAATTAAAGGAAAGAAAGATAACCTGATAGGTCTTAAGGAAAATGTTATAATCGGTAAGCTAATTCCAGCAGGAACAGGCATGAAGAGATATAAGACTATAGAGATATCTACTGATGATGTAGTAAAAGAAGATGTGAAGGAACAAGCATCTGAAGAATTATAATAATTTTATTGACTGGCACATGCGCCGGTGATAGAATATAAAAGTGTGCAAATCAGCAGTGAAATACTTGCTGATTTGCTCCATGTATTTAATTAAAGGAAAAACTTGTGGAGACTTGTTCGATGAAGCAAGTAATGATGTAGGAGGCATGTTATGTTTGAGGACCTAAAGCTTAAGAAAAAAGTTGTAGGTACTAAGCAGACCCTTAAATCCTTAAAGCTGAATAACGTTGAAAAAGTGTATCTTGCAAAAGATGCATCAGTAAATATAATTCAGCCCATAGAAATTTTGGCAAATCAGATGAAAGTACCAGTGATTTATGTCCCTACTAAGAAAGAGCTGGGAGAATTTTCCGGTATAGAAATTTCTTCAGCAGCGGTAGCAATACTAAAATAGCAGTTGGCGGTGCAAAAAAATACAATAAATAAGGAGGTGCAAAAATGCCAACTATAAGTCAGTTAGTTCGTAAAGGTAGAGAAGAATCTGTTAAGAAATCAACAGCTCCAGCTCTACAAAAAGGTTTCAACTCTCTAAGAAAAAGAGGAACAGATGCAAGTGCTCCACAAAAAAGAGGTGTATGTACATCTGTAAAAACTGTTACTCCTAAAAAACCTAACTCAGCCCTTAGAAAAGTAGCAAGAGTTAGACTTACAAATCAATTAGAAGTATCAGCTTACATTCCAGGTGAAGGACACAACCTTCAAGAGCATAGTGTTGTTCTTATAAGAGGAGGAAGAGTAAAAGACCTTCCGGGAGTTCGTTATCACATAGTAAGAGGAACTCTAGACACAGCAGGTGTTGACAAGAGAATGCAATCAAGATCAAAGTACGGTGCAAAAAGACCAAAAGCTGCCAAGAAGTAATAGTATTGTTCGGTGCGTTTATATATATAAGGCGCCCGCGGCATACAGCTTATGTCGAGTACCGATGATCTAATCAATTAGATTATTAAGGAGGGAAGTACAGTGCCAAGAAAAGGTAATGTTCCAAAAAGAGAAATACTACCAGATCCTTTATACGGAAGCAAGGTAGTTACAAAACTTATAAATAAGGTAATGTTAGATGGTAAGAAGGGTACAGCGCAAAGTATAGTATACGGAGCATTCGAAACTATAAAAGAAAAGACTGGAGAAGAGCCAGTTGAGGTTTTCGAAAAAGCTATGGGAAATATAATGCCTGTTCTTGAGGTAAAAGCTAGAAGAGTCGGTGGAGCTAACTATCAAGTTCCAATAGAGGTTAGACCTGAAAGAAGAGAAACTCTTGGACTTAGATGGCTTGTAAAGTATACAAGGCTTAGAGGCGAAAAAGGAATGACTGAAAAGCTTGCTAAGGAAATTATGGATGCTGCTAACAACTCAGGGGCATCAGTTAAGAAGAAAGAAGATACCCATAAGATGGCTGAAGCAAACAAGGCATTTGCTCACTACCGTTGGTAAGAATTGGGTTTTTTTAACCGAAAGGAGTGCAAATAAGTGCCAAGAGAGTTTTCACTAGAAAAAACTAGAAATATTGGTATCATGGCCCATATAGATGCGGGTAAGACTACCACTACTGAAAGAATCCTCTACTATACAGGTAGAACTCATAAGATAGGAGAAACTCATGAAGGAGCTTCTCAAATGGACTGGATGGAGCAGGAGAAGGAAAGAGGTATCACTATAACTTCTGCAGCTACTACAACTAAGTGGAAAGAACATAGAATAAACGTAATAGATACCCCGGGTCACGTTGACTTTACAGTTGAGGTTGAAAGATCTCTTCGTGTACTTGATGGCGCTGTTGCTGTTTTCTGTGCGAAAGGTGGAGTTGAGCCTCAGTCAGAAAACGTATGGAGACAAGCGAATAACTACAACGTTCCAAGAATAGCATTTGTAAACAAGATGGACATCATAGGAGCGGACTTCTTAAGAGTTGTTGAAATGATGAAAGATAGACTTGGTGCCAATGCGGTTCCTATGCAACTTCCAATAGGAGCAGAGGATACTTTCAACGGAATTATCGACCTTATGATAATGAAGGCATATAAGTACAACGGCGACAAAGGTGAAGACATAGAAATTATAGAAATACCTGAAGACATGAAAGCTCAAGCTCAGGAATATAGAGACAAAATGATTGAGGCCATAGCTGAACTTGATGAAGATCTTACTATGAAATATCTTGAAGGTGAAGAGATTTCAGTTGAGGAACTAAAAGTTGCTCTTAGAAAAGGTGTTATTTCTACAGCTATAAACCCAGTTTTCTGTGGAAGTGCTTATAGAAACAAAGGTGTTCAGCTTGTGCTTGACGCTGTAGTTGAATATATGCCATCACCACTTGATATTCCAGCTATAAACGGAACACTACTTGACGGAGAAGAAGCTGAAAGACATTCATCTGATGAAGAGCCTTTCTCAGCACTTGCCTTTAAGATAATGGCTGACCCGTTTGTAGGAAAGCTAGCATTCTTTAGAGTGTACTCAGGAGTTCTTAAATCAGGTTCTTACGTACTTAACTCAACTAAGAATAAGAAAGAAAGAATCGGACGTATACTTCAGATGCATGCAAACACAAGAGAAGAAATCACAGAGGTTTACTCTGGAGATATAGCTGCTGCTGTAGGTCTTAAAGATACTACAACAGGAGATACTCTTTGTGATCAAGATAATCCGATAATCCTTGAGTCAATGGAGTTCCCAGAGCCTGTTATATCTGTTGCTATAGAGCCTAAATCAAAGGCAGCACAGGAAAAAATGGGTGTTGCTCTTCAAAGACTTGCAGAAGAGGATCCAACATTTAGAGTAAGAACTGATGAAGAAACTGGACAGACGATAATAGCGGGAATGGGTGAGCTTCACCTAGAGATAATTGTTGACCGTCTTCTAAGAGAATTCAAAGTTGAAGCTAATGTAGGAGCACCTCAGGTTGCTTACAGAGAGACAATCAAAAACCCAGTAGATATAGAGCACAAGTATGCTAAGCAATCTGGTGGTCGTGGACAATACGGACACGTTAAGATTAGAATGTTCCCTCAAGAGCCAGGCGCTGGTTATGAGTTTGTAAACTCAACTGTAGGAGGATCTGTTCCAAGAGAATATATAGGTCCTGTAGATGCCGGTATTCAGGGAGCTATGTCAGCTGGTATCATAGCTGGATATCCTGTTGTTGACGTAAAGGTTGAACTTTATGACGGTTCTTACCATGAAGTCGATTCATCAGAAATGGCCTTCAAAGTTGCCGCTTCTATGGCCTTCAAAGATGGTATGAAAAAAGCCCAAGCAATACTTCTTGAGCCTTACTTCAAAGTTGAAGTAGTAACTCCAGAAGATTACATGGGAGACGTTATGGGTGACCTTAACTCAAGAAGAGGAAGAATAGAAGGAATGGAAGCAAGAATAGGTGGAGCTCAAGCTATAAACGCCTATGTACCGCTTTCAGAGATGTTTGGTTACTCTACAGACTTAAGATCTGCAACTCAGGGTAGAGCAACTTACACTATGATATTTGACCACTATGAAGAAGTTCCGGCTTCAATTGCTAAAAAGATAATGGAAGAAGGAAAATAAATAAATATAGCAAGCTCTTTTTAGAGCTTGCTAATTATAAAATAACACTTCAAATCGAGGAGGAATACAAAAATGGCAAAAGCTAAATTTGAAAGAAATAAGCCGCACGTTAATATTGGAACAATAGGACACGTTGACCACGGTAAAACAACACTAACAGCAGCAATCACAAAAACACTTCACGACAGATACGGATTCGGAGAAGCAGTAGACTTTGCAAACATAGATAAGGCACCAGAAGAAAGAGAAAGAGGAATCACAATCTCAACAGCACACGTTGAGTATGAGACTCCAAACAGACACTACGCACACGTTGACTGCCCAGGCCATGCTGACTACGTTAAGAACATGATCACAGGAGCAGCTCAGATGGATGGAGCTATCCTAGTTTGTTCAGCAGCAGATGGACCAATGCCACAAACAAGAGAGCATATACTACTATCAAGACAAGTTGGGGTACCATACATAGTAGTATTCCTAAACAAGTGTGACATGGTAGATGACGAAGAGCTTCTTGAGCTAGTAGAGATGGAAGTAAGAGATCTATTAAACGAATATGATTTCCCAGGAGATGACACTCCAATAATCAGAGGATCAGCTCTTAAAGCACTAGAAGATTCATCATCTGAGTGGGGGGATAAAATAGTAGAGATGTTCGAGCAAATCGACTCATACATCCCAGAGCCAGAAAGAGATATAGACAAGCCATTCCTAATGCCTGTAGAGGACGTATTCTCAATCACAGGAAGAGGAACAGTTGCAACAGGAAGAGTAGAAAGAGGAATCGTTAAGGTTCAAGACGAAGTAGAAATCGTAGGACTTACAGACGAGCCAAGAAAAGTAGTAGTAACTGGAGTAGAGATGTTCAGAAAGTTACTAGACCAAGCGCAAGCTGGAGATAACGTTGGGGTACTTCTAAGAGGAGTAACAAGAGACGATATCGAAAGAGGACAAGTACTAGCGAAAGCTGGAACTATAAAGCCAAGAATAAAGTTCACAGCAGAAATATACGTACTGAAAAAAGAAGAGGGTGGAAGACATACTCCATTCTTCAAAGGATATAGATCACAGTTTTACTTCAGAACAACTGACGTAACAGGAGACATCCAGCTTCCAGAAGGAGTAGAGATGGTAATGCCTGGAGATAACATCTCAATAACAGTAGAACTAATCACACCAATTGCGATGGAAGAAGGACTAAGATTCGCAATAAGAGAAGGTGGAAGAACAGTAGGTTCTGGAGTAGTTGCTACAATAGTAGAGTAAT
>Ga0194137_10002234_pt1 | contig 11493 bp, 14 predicted proteins | sample TARM_MetaG_T3_14_FD_134025 | JGI IMG/M metagenome (GOLD analysis project Ga0194137, IMG submission 134025) | Freshwater microbial communities from Pennsylvania, USA, analyzing microbe dynamics in response to fracking - TARM_MetaG_T3_14 (version 2) | ecosystem: Environmental > Aquatic >...
GCCTCGGCTTCATGTCCTTCTTCACGAAGGCTGTCGTCGGCGCGCTGAAGAAATACCCGCTGCTCAATGCGGAAATCGACGGCGACGATTTGATTCTCAAGAAATACTATGATATCGGCATCGCCGTCGCCGCTCCGGACGGCCTCGTCGTTCCGGTCGTGCGCGACGCCGACCGCCTCGGCTTCGCCGGCATCGAGAAATCGATCGCCGAGCTTGCAGGCAAAGCCCGCAAAAATACGCTGGCGCTCTCCGATCTTCAAGGAGGCACGTTCACGATCACGAACGGCGGCGTCTTCGGCTCCCTGCTGTCGACCCCGATCCTGAACGCTCCGCAGGTCGGCATCCTGGGCATGCACAAGATCCAGATCCGTCCTGTAGCCATCGACGAAGAGCGCATGGAGAACCGTCCGATGATGTACATCGCCCTGTCCTACGACCACCGTATCGTGGACGGCGCCGAAGCGGTCCGCTTCCTCGTGACCGTCAAGGAACTGCTGGAAGATCCGGAATCGCTCCTTCTCGAAGGCTGATACAGCCCATAAACAGACAAGCCCGGAGATGCCATGGCATCTCCGGGCTTTTTATATTCTTCCTTGGTTATCCCTTACATCTTGCGGTTGCAGTACAGGAGCAGAATGACATACCCGGCCCCGATGCAGACGAGGAGGTAGGACATTTCGGGAAGGTTGATGACGCCGACAAAAAGGACGACGACGCTGGCGATGAGATTGTACATGGCGACGGTCCGGTACAGCTTGTCGCGGTCCCGGATGCGGCCGGGCGCGAAGGCGGCGAGCAGCCATGGAGTGCGTCTGACGCCGGTGAAATAGGCGACGGCATAAATGATCAGAGCGAGCAGCAGCAGATACACATTCATGGTGGCTGTATCCCCTTGTTGATGAGCTGGGTCAGGCGGCCGGTGAGCGCGCTGTATCCTATATTATACGTCGGCATTCCAGGATGTGGGAATGGTTTTTATTGCGGACAATCGGAATATCTCCGGCCGCTGCCGCATAGGAATGTACGGGGAGCCAAGCTTGATCCGCTTGTTCATGGGAGAGGATGCCGGCCGACGGAAGCATGTCTTTCGGGAGGCGGCACTTATGGGCACGGACACGTTGATTGCGCTGCTGGCGCTGGTTGTATCGATCATCCAGCTGGCCGGGCGCAACGGCAAGCTGTAACGGCTGCACCGCAGGCGGGCAGGGAACTTTTCAGGTTCCCTGTCCGCTTTTTTGCGGGGACGGGGGCGCCGCATTCAGGCAAAGCCCGGAATGGACGGATTTCGAGGAAAGGCATTCCTATGGTATACTTGGGATATCCTATGATTGTTACGCGGAAAGGAAGACTTGCGATGGCGGGAACGAAGACGAACGGAACAGCCAAAGTGATGCTGGACGCGATGTCCAGGAGCGGATGGAGAATCACCGATCAGCGCCGCAAGCTGGCGGATATTTTCTCTGCGACCGAAGGCTACTTGTCTCCCAAGGATGTGTACGAGGCGATGGCGGTCTCTTACCCCGGCGTAAGCTTCGATACGGTGTACCGCAATTTGCGGCTCATGAGCGAGATGGGCGTGCTCGAACAGTTCTATTCCATGGATGCCGGGCTTAAGTTCAAGGCCGCCTGCTTCCATCACCATCATCATCATCTGATCTGCACGAACTGCGAAAAGACGCTTACCTTCGACTACTGCCCGATGGAGCAGGAAATGCGGCTGCCGGGCAACTTCAAGATCATGAACCACCGGTTCGAAGTCTACGGCATTTGCGAGCACTGCCAAAAGGAGCAAGCGGGGAGCTGATGGCCGGCTTGTTCTTTTTTTGCGGAGCTGCGCTGCTGGATGACGGCCTGCGGAGAGGCGGCCGGGATTTTTCCGGACAGGGCTCCAGCTTGTTTCCGTGACATGCCTTCTGACGGGGAGCCCCGGTCATTGACTTTGAGAACCGACCCTGATAGAATGGTCGAGGTGTAATGATTACTATTAAGCTGAAATTCCTTCCGACAGGCAGGAATGGCGGCAAGCAATCTACCAAATATGTAATAATTACGATAGAACATAGAAGGAGGGATGGCCATGCTTCTGGCATCCTTGAAAGACGTCGACTTCGGATACAGCGATGTGCCGACGCTCCACAACGCCTCCCTCGAGGTGCACAGCGCCGAGTTTGTCGCCGTGACGGGACCGAACGGAGCGTCCAAGACGACGCTGCTCAAGCTCATGCTCGGCTTGCTGAAGCCGTGGAAAGGCAAGGTGCAGCTGGCGCGGAAACGGGACGACGGCAGCAGGCTGACCGTCAGCTACGTGCCGCAGCAGATCGCCGCCTTCAACGGAGGCTTTCCGAGCAACGTGCAGGAGTTCGTCCTCTCCGGCGTCCACAGCCGCGGCTCCTGGCTCCGCAAGGTGACGGAGAAGGACCGGGCTGCGGCGGAAAAGTCGCTTCGCCAGGTGGGGATGTGGCAGCTTCGCAGCCGCCGCATCGGCGAGCTGTCGGGCGGGCAGAAGCAGCGCATCATCATCGCCAGGGCGCTGACCCAGCGGCCGGATCTGCTCATCATGGACGAGCCGACGACGGGCATGGATCAGGAAAGCCGGGCCGGATTTTACGAGCTGATGCGCCATATGGTCGAAGTCCACGGCATGACCATCGTCATGGTGACGCATGGACTGGATGAATGCCGACCTTACCTGGACCGGATCATCGAGCTGGAGAGAAAGGGGGAGGGCGGATGGAAATGCTGCAGTACGACTTTATGCAACGGGCATTTTGTGCCGGCGGGCTGATCGCGATCATCGCCTCCGTGCTGGGCGTGTACCTCATGCTCAGACGGCAGGCGCTCATGGCGGACATGCTCTCCCATGTATCTCTGGCCGGTGTCGCCGCAGGAGCATACCTCAATTGGAACCCGACCTTGTCGGGCTTCCTGACCGCCGTCGTCGGGGCGGTAGCGGTCGAATATGTTCGCCGTTCCTACAAGACGTACAGCGAGATATCGGTTGCGATCATCATGGTCGGAGGGCTTTCGACGGCGGTTGTCCTCATGAGCCTGAACAAGAGCATCAGCAAAAGCTTCACGTCGTATCTGTTCGGATCCGTTGTCGCGGTCGATCAGACCCAGCTCGTCCTGATGGCGGCCGTAACGGTCATCGGCGGCTTGTTCTTCTTCCTGCTGCGGCGTCCGCTGTACCAGATGACTTTCGACGAGGAGACGGCGCGAGTCAGCGGCCTTCCCGTCGGGCTCATCTCGATGATGTTCAGTGTGCTCACAGGCATGATCGTCGCAGCCGCAATGCCGGTCGTCGGCGTGCTGCTCGTCTCCTCGCTGATCGTCCTGCCGGCATCGCTGGCGATCCGAATCGCCAGCCGCTTCAGCGCCGCGCTTCTGCTCGCTGTCGGCATCGGCCTGACGGGCGTATTTACCGGCCTCACGGCCTCTTACCAGCTGAGCCTGCCTCCGGGCGGCACGATCGCGCTGGTTCTCCTCGCTCTGCTGCTGATCGGCGTCGGACTCAAGAAAGCGGTCCGGTTCGTACGCTCCAAAAGCAGCCATGTGGCGGCTGCCGATACGGAGATGCATACCTACGGCCCGATTCCAAGGCTGAGCGGGGATTCACATAACCATTAATCAAGCGGAAAGAAGGGATGTACCATCATGAACAGCAAGTGGATTCGAAGCACGGCTGCAGCCGCGGCGCTGGCGCTGGTCCTAGCGGGCTGCGGCGCCAAGACGAACGGGAACGCCGCTTCCCCTGACAGCGCAGAAGGCAAGCTCAAGGTTGTCGCCACCTTTTATCCGATGGCGGAATTCAGCCGTCAGGTCGGAGGGAATCTCGTCGATGTCGCCGCTCTCGTCCCGGTCGGCACGGAGCCGCATGACTGGGAACCGAGCGCAAAGGACATGTCCAAGATCAGCGATGCGGATGTATTCGTCTACAACGGCATCGTAGAGGAATGGGCCGAGCGCGCGCTGGATAGCGCCGGAAGCGCCAAGCGGGTTGCCGTCGAAGCGAGCAGCGGCATCGAGCTGCTGGAAGGCGTCGAGGAAGAAGGGCATGAAGGCCACGATCATGAAGGCGACAGCGCCGAAGAGAGCCATGGACACCCCGTCGATCCCCATGTGTGGCTGAGCCCGGCTCTGGCGATGAAGGAAGTGCGCAATATTGAAGCGGCTTTCAGCCAGGCCGATCCCGAGCATGCGGAGCAGTACAAGCAGAACGCGGATGCTTATGCTTCCAAGCTCCAGGACTTGGATGAACAATTCAAATCCCAGCTATCCGACGTCAAGCGCAAGGACTTCATCACGTCCCATGCCGCCTTCGCTTATCTGGCCAAGGAATACGGCTTGAAGCAGGTTCCGATATCGGGATTGTCGCCGGAGCAGGAGCCTTCGCCGGAGCAAATGGCTCAGGTCGTCAAGTTCGTCAAGGACAACAACGTCCGCACCATTTTCTTCGAAACGCTGGCCGACTCCAAAATCGCCGATACGATCGCGGCCGAGACGGGCGCGGGCACGGATGTTCTCAATCCGCTGGAAGGCTTGACGCAGGAAGAAACGGCCGCGCAGGAAGACTATATTTCCATCATGGAGAAGAATTTGGCTGCATTGAAGAAAGCCTTGAACGAGTAACCGCCGCTTTCTTTACGTCGAATGATCGTAAATATAACTATTTTGCCGGATTCGTCCGGCTTTATTCTCTCCATTAAATCGTAAAATTTACAAAAAGGTGAGTGGATCGTTTTGACTATGGATTCCCGTACGATTGAAGGCAGCAGCAGCTATGCGCGGATAGAAGGAAATGCGGAGAGTGGTCCAGGACGGATTTTGCCGGTTACCGTGCTGAGCGGATACCTGGGGTCGGGCAAGACGACGCTGCTGAACCATATTCTGGCCAACCGGGATGGAATGCGGGTGGCGGTCATCGTCAACGATCTCAGCGAAGTCAATATCGATGCTTCCCTGATCAGGGATGGAGGAGGGCTTTCCCGTGTGGACGAAAAGCTCGTGGAGATGTCCAACGGCTGCATCTGCTGCACGCTTCGCGAAGATTTGCTGCGGGAAGTCGAGCGGCTCGCTCAAGAGAACCGCTTTGATTACATCCTGATCGCATCGACCGGGGTGGGCGAGCCGGTGCCGGTTGCCCAGACGTTCTCGTATGCCGACGAGGAATCGGGCATCGACCTGTCCCGCTTCTGCCGGCTGGATACGATGGCGACCGTCGTGGATGCCAGCCGGTTCTGGCATGATCTCGGCTCCGGAGATTCGCTGCTGGCGAGGAAGCAGGCTGTCGATGAAGGCGACAGCCGGGATGTGGCCGACTTGCTGATCGACCAGATCGAGTTTTGCGATGTGCTGGTGCTGAACAAATGCGATCTGGTGCCGGAGCAGGAGCTGGCGAAGCTGGAAGCGGCGCTGCGCCGTCTCCAGCCCCGGGCGAAGCTGATCCGCGCCGAGCATGGCAGGGTGGCTCCATCGGAGCTGTTGAATACCGGACGCTTCGATTTCGAAGAGGCGAGCATGTCGGCGGGGTGGCTGAAAGAGCTGGAGCAGCCGGTCCATGTTCCGGAAACAGACGAGTACGGCATTTCCAGCTTCGTGTACGAACGCGCGCGCCCCTTCCATCCGCGAAGGCTGGAGGAATGGATGGGGGACTGGCCGGAGCAGATCGTCCGCGCAAAAGGCTTCATGTGGCTGGCGAGCCGGATGGAAACGGCGCAGTCCATCAGCCAGGCGGGACCATCCATCAGCTTCGGGCCGATGGGATACTGGGCAGCGGCGCTCCCGGACGAAGAGCTGGACTTGCTCATGAGCGAGCAGCCGGATCTGAAGCAGGACTGGCATCCGCTCTACGGAGACAGGATCAACCGGGTCGTCTTCATCGGAATCGGGCTCGAAGCGGATCAGATTGCCGCGTCCCTGGACGGCTGCCTGCTTACGGATGAGGAAATGGAGGATGATTGGAGCCGGCTTGAAGATGAATTGCCGGGAGCGTCCTAGTCCCGGCAAAGCACACACGGGCAAAGCACGCACGGGCAAAGCCTGCACGGGCAAAGCCCGGACGAGCAAAGCCCACACGGTCAAAGTCTGCACGGGTAGAGCCTGCACGAGCAATGCGTGCACGGGAAAAGCCCTCGCGAGCAAAGCCTGCACGAGCAATGCGCATCGCATGAACGAAGGAAAGGCCGGGCTGCTCAGCCCGGCCTTTCCTTCATTTCATGACCGCTTCAGCGACCTCCATTCCTCGGCCAGCCTCTGTTCGGGCAGATCGGTGCCGATCAGCACCAGATAAGGCTTGCCGGGATAATTGGACGGACTCCACTCCGCCCTCCCGCTGCTGAATTGCAGCAGCAGCATCCGGCTGCCGGAGACGAGATGTCCTTTGGCGCGAAGCAGACACGCTTCGTGGCGGGACAGGAAGGCTTCGACGGCTTCGGCGTCCAGCTGCATCGTGTCCGGCGGCATCGGAAGGGTCAACGAGCGGATCGCTGCCGCTGGATTCCCTTCGGAATGCCCTTGACGGCCAGCGGGGGACGCCATTCGAAATGGAGCGAGCGTCGCTGCGCGGGAAGCCTGCAGCATCCCCGCCGGCTGCATCGCCTTCCCGGCAGCCGGCTGCCGGCGATCCGGCGCCTGAGGACGGGGATGAACGGAGTGGAGCAGCGAAGCAACGTCCATGGAACTGCGGACGGACGGCAGGAGAGCCGCTTTCCCGTTCAGCTTGCGCAGGGATTTCTGGACTTTGTCGAGCTCGCCGGCCGGAGCCAGATCCGATTTGTTCATGAGGACGATATCGGCCTCGCTTACCTGGCTGCGGAGCAGGCGCACCAGCTGCCTCTCCGCGGAGAAACGGCTGTTGTGCTCCAGAAATCGGGATGCGTCTACGACGGTCAGGACCCGTTCGAGCTGAAGTCCCGGAGGAAGCTCGTCATTCGACGGGGAGAACATGGCGACAAGCTCGGCAGGGTCCGCCACTCCCGTCAATTCCATGAAGATCAGATCCGGTTCTCCCGAAGCCAGCTGCTTCAGGCTTGCCTCGACCTCGCTTCTTTTCGTGCAGCAGATGCAGCCGTCCAGCAGCTTTTGGACCGGCAGGCTGATCTTCTCCTGCACGATCGCGCCGTCCACATCCTCGCGTCCGAGCTCGTTCATCAGTATTCCCGGCTTCAAGCCGCGCCGCTCCGTCTCCACGAGCAGGTTCAGCAGCAGGGTCGTCTTGCCGCTGCCCAGAAATCCAGTCAATATAAATACGGGAATGGACATGAAAGCTCACCTCGCATCGAAGGGTATTACAAGAAGTACTCTTGTCCGGCTTGTCTTAGAACGAGGCGTTTTGATCTTTTTCGGCGATTGAGGTACAATCAAATAAGAATGATTCTAAACAATAGCACAGGACAAAGGGGGATCAGATTCATGTCCCAGCATGCGATTGCGCTCATGGATGCTGTCAACAGCATGGTGATCGGAAAAGGGTACAGGCTGACCCCGCAAAGGCGGGCGACGCTGGAAGTGCTGATCGGGAACGAAAGCGACCATCTCAGCGCAGAAGACATCTATTTGAAAGTCAAAAAGCTGCATCCGGAAATCGGCCTTGCGACGGTCTATCGGACGCTGGAGCTGCTGAGCGAGCTCGCCGTCGTGGAGAAGATGCATTTCGGCGACGGTGTTGTCCGCTATGATCTTCGGGCGTCGGGCCAGGCGCATATGCATCATCATCTCATCTGCAGCCGATGCGGCCTCGTCAAGGAGATCCAGGACGACTGGCTCGCTGAGCTGGAAGCCAGAGTGGCCAAGGAATACGGCTTTGCCGTGACCGATCACAGGCTGGATTTCACCGGCACCTACATGCACTGCGGCAGGAAGAGCTGCCGGCGCAAAGCCGTTTCGTGAAAGGACGATAGGATGGAGGAGGTCCGGTTTCAGGACAGCAGCGCCTTCAGGGAGGCTGCGGAGTCGTTGTTCCTGGCGGAGAAAGCCAAGCTGCTCGCCGTTCTTCCGGAGGCGGATATCCAGCATGTAGGCAGCACCTCCCTTCCCCGGGGACTGACCAAAGGCGACCTGGACATTCAAGTACGCGTGCGGGCCGACCGCTTCGCGGAAGCCGTCGTGATGCTCTCTTCCCTTTATGAGCGTAACGAAGGCAGCTCCAGCACGGAGCACTTCAGGGCATTCAAGGACGACGGCGCCGTGCCGCCGCTCGGCATCCAGCTCACCGTGGCAGGCTCGGAGACCGATTTTTTCTGGAAGTTCAGGGAGGTTCTGGCCAGGAACGAGTCGTATCTACAGGAATATGGTTCCCTGAAACGGAGATACGAGGGCTGCGGCATGGACGAGTACCGGGCGGAGAAGAAGGCATTCTTCGAGCGGCTGATGACGACGGAGGCGTTCAAAGAGCTGGATTAGGACTGGCATATGGCCAATCCGGACCGAGCTCGATGACAATGTGAGGAAGTAAACGAGGCCCCTTTAATAGGGGCTTTTTTTTTCGTCCCGCGGCATTAAAGGGTGCGGAGAATCGTTTCCGTAAGGACAAAACTAGAAAAATGTAGATTATTGTCGAATTCTATTAAAAGAAATAAGATAAGGCTACTAGTGAACCGGGTATGTATACATAACGTGTTACAGAGAGACGCATTTCAGCAAGTTCTTCATGACCGGGATGAAATGGCTCCATGAAGGGTGGACAGGCATGAGAAAAATTCCAAAACCGGGAGCCGCAGCGGCCGCGGCCGCTGCGGTCGGGATGCTGCTGATCGTCCTTCTCTTCACCAAGCCTTACGCGGGCATGGCGGACAACGGAGATTACTTCCGGGAAATCCATAATCCGGGGCTTTATTATTTGACGGACAGCTTCGAGGACCGGCATTTCGGCTATTTCAACCGTGAATTCGGCATTCGGGAATACCCTTACGACCCGAATTCCCGCTTCGTCTCCTCGCTGTCGCTGATGATTCGGGCCGCGCTCGGCATCGATCTCGCGATAACGGGGGACAACCGATTCGACCTTCGGTTTCTTGCAGCTTTGTATTCCGTCCTGTTCCTGGCCGCGGTGTATTTGATCGTAAAGGAAGCGGCGAGCAGGCTGAAGCCGGGCATGGCGGCATTTGCCGCGGCTGCCGCGGCTTTCATTCTGGCCGATACCGGCTATACGGTCTATTTCAATTCCTTCTACGGCGAGCCGGCCTCCTATATTTTTCTCCTTCTGTCGCTGGTGCTGATGATGAGGCTGCCGGAGCGCAAGGCGGGATGGACGGCGTGGTTCATCGCCTGGGCAGCATGCGCGGTACTGTTCGCCGCAGCGAAGCAGCAGAACGCCCCGGCCGGAATTCTGTTTGCCTTGATGGGGCTAAGACTTTCCTTTCGGATGGACAAGGGCAAATGGCGGCGTGCCGCGCTCGCCGGAACGGCCGCAATCGCAGCCGCGTCCGTGGGCGTCTATCTGTTTATGACGGACGATATCAAGCATATCAACCAGTACCATGCCGTCACCCGCGGAATACTGGAAGGCTCCCTGAATCCGGAACGCGACCTGAAGGAGCTCGGCCTGGACCCCAAGTTCGCGGTTCTTGCAGGGACGACCTACTATGACAAATATCAGCTTGAACCGGTCGAATCTCCGCTGATGGAAAAAGAGTTCTACTCGAAGTTCGGATACGGAACGATTATCGGCTATTATCTCCGCCATGCGGACCGCGCTTTCGAAAAGCTGGACATGGCCGCCTCCCAGGCCTACTCCATCCGTCCGGATGCGATGGGCAACTACGAGAAAAGCGCCGGCAAGCCTTATGGGGCCAAGACCGCCTTCTTCTCCGGCTGGAGCTCGCTGAAAAAGTCGCTGTTCCCGGACGGATTCCGCTTCATTCTGCTTTATTACGGCGTCTATTACGGCGGGCTGGCCTTCTATTACGCCCGCGCATGGCGGCGGCGTCGCCATGCGGACCTGTTCCGCCTGGAAGTCATGGCGCTACCCGGCGTCATCGGCTTGTCGCAGCTTGCGATCGCCTTTCTCGGGGCGGGAGATGCGGACCTCGCCAAGCATCTCTTTTTGTTCAACGTCTGTTTCGATCTCATGTTCGGCGTCATGCTCGTGCATGCGGTCAGCCGCTTGGCCGGTTGGCTGACTATTCGATGGAAGGCAGGAATGCATCGGTGGAAATCAAGAAACTCGATATCTGGATGATGGCGCTCATCATCCTGGCGTACGGAATCGTCAACTGGTTCGCTCTGCTGCCAAAGGAAACCTATCTGGAAAACGCCATTCTGATGAGCGTGCTGTTCGCGATCGTGCTTGTCTCCTATGTGAGCAGCCTGGTCGTCGCTCTGTGCGTATCGGCCATCGCTATTTTCTTCTACGGCAGCTATGTCATGTACGGGGCCGTCGTCCTTGGAAGCGGAATCGAATCCCATGTCTACTACTGGCTGGTGCTGCTGCCGGCTGCCGCGATCATGACGGCGTCCGCGGGGCAGTCCATCCGTTCCATCCAGAGGGAGAACGGTCGCCTGCGGGAACGCTATTCGGAATACGTGACGATCGACGAGAAGACGGGCTTGGACAACGCCAAGGTGTTCCACACCGTCCTGCAGCAGTATATGGGCCTGTCCAGACGCTACAAGCTTCCCTTGTCGGTGATGCTCGTCCGGCTTGATTATTACGACGATATCCGGAGCATCGTCGGCAACGAAGCGATGGGCGACGTTGTCCGCTGGATCGGCAAGCAGCTGGTCAACAGCACCCGAACGGAGGACTCCGCCTATATGCTGGAGGACGGAAGAACGTTCGCGCTGCTGCTGCTGGGCAATGCCGACGGCGCCCAGATCGTGAAGCGGAGAATCAAGGATACGATCTACTCCTACGAGCTGGAGCGGTCGGCCAAAACCGTCTCTGTCCGGCTTGAGCTGAGAATAGGGGTAGCGGAATACGATTCCGAGCAGAACCAGGACGCCATCATGCTGCGGCGCATCGCGGAGAAGGACATGGAATATGATGTGTAGGACTCGGCTGCTCGCCCTGCTGGCAGCAGGGCTTATAGCCGGCGCATGGATCGCCGCTCCGGCCTCCGCGCTGACCATTGCGGGCAGCAACGGCAGCAGCCATTCCGTTCCCTCGGCCTCGGAGCGTCCGGATAAGGTCATGCTGCTCTACGGGAACGATGTTCCTAGAGACAGGCTCATGGCCCAGTACCGGATGCTGAAGTCGATTCACGACTCCGTCGCGCTTCAGCTGGCCGGTACCGAGATGCCGGGTGAGCGGGCCGGCTTGGCGAAAGCTTACGTGATCGGCGAGCAGGCAGAGGCGGCCGCCTCCGCCTGGCGCAAACGTTTCGCTGAAGAAGGCATCGGCCTGGAAACGCTGGACGAACCGAGAGAGCCTGGGGTGCCGAAGCCGCGTATCCGGGACACGACGACAGGCCTTTCCTATTTCATGCTGAAAGATGTCAATCCCTTTCTGGATCTCAATGAGCTGGAGCGCAAAGGGGAGTGGCTGCAGGAGAGGAA
>Ga0194137_10002238_pt1 | contig 11476 bp, 8 predicted proteins | sample TARM_MetaG_T3_14_FD_134025 | JGI IMG/M metagenome (GOLD analysis project Ga0194137, IMG submission 134025) | Freshwater microbial communities from Pennsylvania, USA, analyzing microbe dynamics in response to fracking - TARM_MetaG_T3_14 (version 2) | ecosystem: Environmental > Aquatic >...
CCACATTTTCTGTTATAATAAAACAATGTATGAACACCTGAAAGGATGAAAAAATGGTACTGCGAGAAGACATTTTACAGGGGATGAATCCCAAGCAAAGAGAGGCAGTTGCTCACACGGAAGGCCCGTTACTGATCATGGCCGGAGCAGGGTCTGGAAAAACACGCGTGTTGACTCACCGTATTTCATATCTGATCCAGGAAAAAGGCGTGAATCCATGGAACATTCTAGCGATCACCTTTACAAATAAAGCCGCTTCAGAAATGAAAAGCCGTGTTGCATCACTTGTCACAGAAGGCGGACTGGACGTATGGGTCTCGACCTTTCACTCCATGTGTGTCCGTATCTTGAGAAGAGAGATCGATCACATCGGCTACAGCTCGAGTTTCACGATCGCCGACCCCGGGGAACAGCTGACTCTAATGAAAAAAATACTTAAACGACTCAATATCGATCCGAAAAAGTATAACCCGAGAGCGATCCTTTCGGAAATCAGCAATGCGAAAAATAATTTGCAGAACGAAAAAGAATACCGCGTAGAGGCAACAGACTATTTCGGCAAGATCGTCGCTGACTGCTACGACAACTACCAGCGTGAGCTGAGACAGGCTGAAACGCTGGACTTTGATGACCTGATCATGCTGACGGTCCGTCTGTTCGAAGAACACGAAGACGTCCTGCAGTACTATCAGACGAAATTTCAGTATATCCATGTGGACGAGTATCAGGATACTAACCACGCCCAGTATAAGCTCGTGAATCTTCTGGCTGCACGCTTCAGAAACATCTGTGTCGTTGGTGACGCTGACCAGAGTATCTACGGCTGGCGCGGGGCTGACATGGAAAATATCCTGAACTTTGAACGGGACTATAATGACGCTAAAGTCGTTTTACTGGAGCAGAATTACCGTTCCACTAAAAACATTCTGAAAGCGGCCAACGATGTCATCTCGCACAATTCAAAAAGAAAAGATAAAAATCTCTGGACAGACAAAGACGGCGGAGAATTCATCACCTATTACCGTGCAGGCAATGAACATGAAGAAGCCCGCTATGTCATCCAGCATATCCAGCAGGAACTGGAGAAAAATCCGGATAGAGAATACGGTGATTTTGCTGTCTTGTACCGGACCAATGCCCAGTCTCGTGTGATGGAGGAAACGCTCATCAAGACGAACATCCCTTATAAAATGGTCGGCGGCCATAAGTTCTACGACCGCAAAGAGATCAAGGATGTTCTGGCTTATCTGACACTGATTGCCAATCCGAAAGACAATCTGAGCTTCACCCGTGTCGTCAATGAACCGAAGCGCGGGATCGGTGCAAGTACTGTTGAAAAGCTGGCTTTGGCGGCTGAAGAGATGGGCTGGAGCATGTATGAGGCTGCACTGAATGCCAACAGCATCAATCTTTCATCCCGGGCAGCCAAGAAAGTGGAAGGCTTTGCCTTGATGATCCAGGATTTCCGTAAAATGGCAGAATTCTTGAGCATCACCGAACTGACTGAAGAAGTTTTGGATAAATCCGACTATCTGCCGACTCTGAAGAAAGAACGCACACTTGAAGCAGAAACACGCGTCGAGAATATCGAAGAATTCCTGACCGTGACCAATCAGTTTGACAAAGAAGAGCAGGAAGACGACAGCTTGATCGCTTTCCTTACCGATTTGTCTCTCATTTCTGATATAGACAAACTGGAAGAAGAGCCAACGAGTGAAATCACCTTGATGACGCTGCATGCTGCCAAGGGACTTGAATTCCCGATCGTTTTCCTTATCGGAATGGAAGAAGGACTTTTCCCGCTCTCCCGAGCAGAAATGGAAGAAGACGAAATGGAAGAGGAAAGACGTCTGGCTTATGTCGGGATCACTCGGGCAGAAGAGAAGCTGTACTTGACCAATGCCTTGTCGCGAGCCTTGTACGGTCGTGTCCAGTCCAACCGGCCGTCTAGATTCTTGGAGGAAATGGATGATGAGATCCTGGATGTCGAAGAATCGAACTCCCTGAAGCCTTTCTCGAGCGGGATGTACAAAGGCTTCGGCAACAGCTCAAATGACCCGTTTGATAAAAAGACTAAAAAGAGAAAGAATTACGTCTCTCATGCCACCGGTAACAGCGGCGCTGAAAAACTGGACTGGCAGGTGGGGGAAAAAGTCAAGCATAAAGTATGGGATGTCGGGACTGTCGTTAAAGTCAGCGGTGAAGGTGATGATCTTCAACTGGACATTGCCTTTCCGGGCATAGGGATCAAACCTCTGCTGGCAAGTTTCGCACCGATCGAAAAAATCTAAGTGTAGAAAGGATAATCCAATGGCTGAAGAAATAGGTTTTGATCAGGCTCGAGAACGGGTGGATGAACTGAAGACCTTGCTGGACAGGTACAGTCATGAGTATTATGTACTGGATCAGCCGACCATCCCGGATGAAGAGTATGATCAGCTGTATAGAGAATTAGTTGAATTGGAAGAACGCTATCCCGCACTGGTTCAGAGCGATTCACCGACGCAGCGTGTAGGCGGGGCTCTTTTGGAAGGTTTCGAAAAAGTTCAGCATGATATTCCGATGCTGAGTCTGGACAATGCCTTCTCGAAAGAGGAACTGGAAGATTTTGACCGGAGAGTGTCGCAGCTTTTAGAAGATCGGTCTTATGCTTACCACTGTGAGCTGAAAATGGATGGACTGGCCGTTTCCCTGAAATATGAAAATGGGAAGTTCAAGCAGGCGGTCACACGAGGAAACGGGACTGAAGGCGAGAACGTGACAGCCAATGTCAAAACGATCCGGTCGATCCCCTTATCATTAAAAGAGCCGCTCACTCTGGAAGCGCGCGGTGAGATCTACATGCCTAAGTCATCCTTCATCGCATTGAATCAGCAGCGCGAAGAACAGGGAGAAGCTGTGTTTGCCAATCCTAGGAATGCGGCTGCCGGAACGATAAGGAATCTGGATCCTAAAGTCACAGCTTCAAGAAACTTGAGTGTCTTTCTTTATTCACTCGCCCAGCTCGATGGAAAAGAAGTCGAAAGTCAGTCAGAAGCGCTGGCTTTACTGGATAACCTGGGACTGAAAACTAATCCGGAACGACGTGTTTTTGATTCGATCGATGACGTCTGGTCCTTTGTGGAGGAGTTTCAGGAGAAAAGAACGGATCTGCCTTACGAGATCGACGGGATCGTCATCAAAGTGAATGAACTGGACAATCAGGATAAGGCAGGCTTCACAGTCAAAGCACCGAGATGGGCGATCGCCTATAAATTTCCGGCTGAGGAAGCAGAAACCCTGCTGAAAACGATCGAATGGTCAGTCGGCCGTACAGGTGTCGTCACGCCGACTGCGATCATGGATCCGGTCCAGCTCGCAGGAACGACTGTACAGCGAGCCAGCCTTCACAATGTGGATCTGATGAAGGAAAAAGATATCCGTCTGGGGGATACGGTCGTCGTGCGCAAAGCAGGCGATATCATCCCGGAAGTGGTCAAGGTTAATAAAGACAAGCGGCCAAAAGACAGCGAGCCCTATACGTATCCGACGCACTGCCCGGCCTGCGACAGCGAGCTGATGCACCTGGAAGACGAAGTGGCACTGAGATGCATGAATCCGAGCTGTTCAGCCCAGGCTAAAGAGAAGCTGACGCACTTCGTTTCAAGGAACGCCATGAATATCGATGGTCTAGGTGAACGTATCGTTGAACAGATGTACGATGAGTCCCTCGTCAAGGACCCGGCGGATCTTTATTATCTGAAAAAAGAGCAGCTCTTGACGCTGGATAAAATCGCGGATAAATCCGCAGATAATATACTTAAAGCAATAGAAGATTCGAAAGAAAACTCACTGGAACGTCTGATCTTCGGCTTAGGAATAAGGCATGTCGGTGCGAAAGCCGCTCGCCTTCTGGCAGAAGAATTTATTACGATGGACCAGGTGAGACAGGCATCTAAAGAAGCGATCGAAGCGATCGAAGGCATGGGCAAAACCATTGCCGAAAGTATCCACGCCTTTTTTGAACTGGAAGAAGTGGATGAACTACTCAAGAAACTGAAAGATGCCAATGTGAATATGGAATACAAAGGTAAGCGCAAAGAAGAGATCGAACAGCTGTCGACCTTCTTTACAGACAAGACAGTGGTCATTACGGGCAAGCTTGAACAGTTTACACGGAATGAACTGAAAGAGAAACTCACGAACCTTGGTGCCAAAGTTACAGGAAGCGTATCGAAAAAGACAGACTTCCTGATTGCCGGAGAAGAAGCCGGAAGCAAACTGATGAAAGCCCAGGAACTGAGTGTCCCCGTATTAAGTGAACAGCAAGTCCTTAAGGAGATCGATGAATGATTAGAATAGAGAGTGAGAGCGAGTGAAAAAGAAAACAGTTCTCAGTTTAATGATTGCTCAAGCTTTGTTTCTTGCGGCCTGCGATACAGATTCAAACGGTACGGGTTCAAGTGAACTGGAACCGGGAGAAAACCAGACAGAAGAAACAGTAAACCAGCTTGATGAAGATGAAGCAACGACGATAGAAGAACAGGTGGATGCAGATTATTACCGTCCTGTCATCACAGAGGACGGGACATATGCGCCAAGTGAAAATAGAGGTGTCACCCTCAGGTTGAATTCAAACGTGAATATCCGGACGTTCGAGATCGATCTCATGCGTCACTCACAAAGTTATTTTCCTACAGATGACCATTTTTTCCAGGAAGGTCAGTATTTATCTTCTGAGCTCGTTTCGAACTGGCTGAAGAGAGAAACGGTCCCTCAGGAAATTGAAGAGGGCGAGGAAGAAGAGGTAGAGGAAATCGACGAGCAGATGCAGGGGCTGAACCCGCCTCAAGTGACAGAGGATCCCACCTCTCCGGATAGAGTGCCGAATATCTTGAACTCCATCCTGGAACAGAACTTCTATGTGCAGACAGAAGAAGGCCTGGAACTTTCCGGCGTGAGCATAGGCTTGGCACTTAATTCGGTGGACTACTTCAAGGATGCTCCTTTTGGCAATGATATGCAGCAGGAGATCCCGCGGGAAAAGGTTCTTGAAGAAGGCCAGAGAATGGGTAACGAAGTGGCTTCACGCATCCGAAATATCGAAGGCCTTGAAAATGTGCCAGTGATGATCGGGTTATATGAGCAATCGACGCAGGATGATCTTGCTGCAGGTACATTCATTGCAGAAGGCTTGGTCGAGAGCGGTGAGGATTCAGTGTCAGACTGGACGCCGATCAATGAAGACCGCATCGTGTTCCCGCTTGAAGGGATGCAGAGTGCGGAAGGCAACAACTTCGCCAATTTCAGGTCAGAAGTTGAAGGCTTCTTCCCGAATGTCAGCGGTGTGACGGGACTGGGTCATTACATTGAAGACCAGCTGATGAACCTGGAAGTCACCATCACGACGCAGTTTTACGGAAAAGGAGAGATCATTGCTTTTACTCAATTCCTGAATGAGGCAGGTAAAACCTATCTGCCAGGCAATGTCTCGACCCAGATCAATGTAGAATCACTGAACGGCATGGAATCTTATCTGAATCGGGAAGCTGATCAGGAAGACTATGATGTCTATATTTTCAATTAACAACGAGAAACAATCAAACAGACGAGAGGAAGGATCATATGGCTATAAATGAAGAAACAGTCAAGCAGGTCGCTAAACTGGCCAAGCTTGAAATAGAAGAAGAGTCCATCCACGCTTTCACAAAAGAGATCGATCAGATCGTTGATATGGTCGAGCAGTTGGAAGAACTGGATACTGAAGGTGTCGAAGGCACTTATCACGGACTGCCGCAGAAGAATGTCTGGAGAGAAGACAAGGTTCAAAAAGGGACGGACAGAGAAGAACTGTTCAAGAACGTTAAAACAAGAAAAGATGGCTATATCGAAGTCCCTGCCATGTTTGATAACGGGGGGAGTGAAGCGTAGTGAACTTTTTAGATTATACTTTAGAAGAATTACACGAAAAACTGGTAAATAAAGAACTCACAGCCGTGGAACTGATGGAATCTGTTTATGAAAACATCGAAAAAACGGATGAAAAAGTCGGCGCATTTTTGACTTTAAGCAAAGACGAAGCACTTGCTGCTGCTAAAGAAGCCGATGAAAATGGTATCGACCCAGACAATGTGCTGAGCGGATTGCCTGTTGGTATTAAAGACAACATTTCGACCAAAGGTGTGCGCACCACTGCCGCATCTAAAATGCTCGAGGACTTCGTTCCCGTCTATGATGCGACGGTCGTTCAAAAACTCAAGCAGGCTGGTATGATCTCTGTCGGTAAACTGAACATGGATGAATTTGCCATGGGCGGTTCGACAGAAAACTCTGCCTTGAAAATCACACGAAACCCTTGGGACCTGTCAAAAGTTCCCGGAGGATCTTCAGGTGGCTCGGCCGCAGCTGTTGCCGCTGGACAAGTTCCGGTCTCGCTTGGTTCAGATACAGGCGGATCGATCAGACAGCCGGCTTCTTTCACTGGACTTGTCGGCATGAAACCGACTTATGGGCGAGTCTCCCGCTATGGTTTGATTGCCTTTGGATCAAGTCTGGATCAGATCGGACCCTTTACCCGCACGGTCAAAGACAATGCACTAGTCCTCAATGCGATCAGCGGTACGGACGATAGAGACGGTACCTCTTACCGCGGGGAAACGCCTGACTTTACTGAAGGTATCGATAAAGGGGTCAAAGGCCTGCGTATTGGCGTACCGAAAGAGTACTTCAACGAGGATGCAAAAGAAACAGCGATCGTGGAGTCAGTCCGCAAAGCTTTAGACCTTTATGAAGAAATGGGTGCTGAGATCGTAGAAGTCAGCCTGCCGCATTCGAAATACGGTATTCCGGCTTACTACATCATTGCCTCATCAGAAGCCTCAAGTAACCTGCAGCGCTTCGACGGCATCCGTTACGGCTACCGTTCAGAAGACATTGGTTCTTTAGAAGATATTTACGTTAAATCACGATCTGAAGGCTTCGGTCTGGAAGTCAAGCGCCGTATCATGCTGGGGACGTTCTCATTGAGTTCCGGCTTTTACGATGCCCACTTTAAAAAAGCGGCTCAGGCTCGTACGCTGATCAGACAGGATTTTGAGAAAGCATTTGAAGACGTGGATGTCCTTGTTGCACCGACTACGACATCGACAGCTTTCGAAATCGGCGGTAAAATCGAAGATCCTCTGGCTATGTATATGGCAGACGTTTTAACTGTTCCAGTCAACCTGGCAGGCGTCCCGTCACTATCCATTCCGTGCGGCTTCTCAGAAGACCTGCCGATCGGTATGCAGATCATCGGTAAGCATTTTGATGAACAGACGATCTACAGAGCGGCATACGCTTATGAAAAAGCGACAGATCACCTTGATAAAAAACCATCATTCAAAGGAGGAGAATAAACGATGAATTTAGAACCAGTTATTGGGTTAGAAGTGCATGTGGAATTAAAAACCGATTCTAAAATGTTCTCCCCATCTCCCGCACATTTTGGTGCCGAACCGAACACGAATACGAATGTGATCGACTGGGGCCATCCAGGCGTTCTGCCGGTCGTGAACAAGCGTGCAATCGAATTCGGCATGAAAGCAGCTTTGACTTTGAACTGCAGCATCGCCAACGACACGAAATTCGACCGTAAAAACTACTTTTATCCGGACAATCCAAAAGCTTATCAGATCTCACAGTTCGACAAGCCAATCGGTTATGACGGCTGGATCGAAATCGACGTCAAAGGCGAAAAGAAAAGAATCCGTATCGAACGTGTTCACTTGGAGGAGGATGCCGGAAAGAACACGCACGGTGATAACGGGTCTTCATACGTTGACTTGAACCGTCAGGGCACCCCGCTTATCGAGATCGTATCTGAAGCGGACATGCGCTCGCCTGAAGAAGCGCAGGCTTATCTGGATACAGTGAAACAGCTGATTCAGTTCACCGGTGTTTCCGATGTCAAGATGCAGGAAGGCTCTATGCGCTGTGACGCCAACATTTCACTGCGCCCAGTCGGTCAGGAAGAGTTTGGAACAAAAACAGAACTTAAGAACCTGAACTCCTTCAATAACGTCAGAAAAGGGCTGGAACACGAAATCAAGCGTCAGGAAAAAATCCTGAATGCCGGCGGAGAGATCCAGCAGGAAACCAGACGTTTCGATGAAACAACAGGCGAAACCATTCTTATGCGTGTCAAGGAAGGTTCAAGTGACTACCGTTACTTCCCGGAACCGGACATTCCAAACCTTGAAATCAGTAACGACTGGATCGATGACGTGAGAGCTTCGCTTCCTGAAATGCCGAAAGAACGCATGGAAAGATACGTGAAAGACTATAACCTGCCAGAATATGATGCCGGCGTATTGACTGCAACAGTCGAAATGTCCGACTTCTTCCAGGAAACGGTCGACAACGGTGCGGATCCTAAACAGGCTTCAAACTGGCTGATGGGTGAAGTATCAGCTTACTTGAACAGTGAGCATCTGGAACTGCATGAAACAAAACTGACCCCTAAAGCACTGGCTGAAATGATCAACCTGATCGCTGACGGGACGATTTCTTCCAAGATCGCCAAGAAAGTCTTCAAAGAACTCATCACTAAAGGCAGCGATGATGTGAAGGCTTTAGTCGAAGACAAAGGCTGGGTCCAGTTGAGTGATCCTGCTAAACTTCTGCCGATCATATCTGATATCCTTGATCAGAACGAACAGTCTATAGAAGACTATAAAAACGGTAAAGACCGTGCCTTAGGCTTCCTAGTTGGTAACGTGATGAAACAGACAAGAGGAAAAGCGAATCCTGGCGTCGTCAACAAGCTTCTGAAAGAAGAGATGGACAAGCGCTAGGAGAGATTTGAAAAAGGGGGGTGGATGGACGGTGAGAAAACGTGCGCGTTTGATTTACAATCCGACATCCGGTCGTGAAACATTAAAAAGGCAACTGCCTGATATTTTAAATGAATATGAAAAGGGCGGTTATGATACCAGTGCCTTCTGTACCACGCCTGAACCGCTCAGTGCTCAAAAGGAAGCAGACCGCTGTACAAGAGACGGCTTTGACCTGATCGTTGCAGCGGGCGGGGACGGAACGATCAATGAGGTCGTCAACGGCATGTCTCCGCATATTGATCGTCCCAAGCTGGCCATCATACCATCAGGAACAACGAATGATTATGCCAGAGCGCTCAAGATCCCGCGCTATGATTTTGTCAAAGCAGCGCAGCTCATCCATAAACATCAGACGGTGCATATGGATATCGGGCGAGTCAAGACGAAGACAGAAGACATGTTCTTTATGAATATCGGAGCAGCCGGCTTCTTGACAGAAGTCACTTATGATGTGCCGCCAAACATGAAATCACTGTTCGGCTCGCTGGCTTATTTCGTCAAAGGAGCCGAACTGCTTCCGCGTGTGGGGAAAGTACCGGTCAAAATAACCTATGATGACGGTGTCTATGAAGGTGTGGCTTCACTGATTTTCGTTGCCTTGACGAATTCGGTCGGCGGCTTCGAAAAGATCGCGCCGGACAAGATGCTGGGTGACGGGAAGTTCACTCTGCTCGTTGTGAAAACAACGATTTTTGCCGAGATCCTGCGCCTGATCACCCTGCTCATGAACGACGGCAGACATACGCAGCACCCGAAAGTTTTGTATAAAAAAACCAGTTATGTCAAAGCTGAGACCCAGAACGACCAGCAGCTGATGATCAATATCGATGGTGAGTACGGCGGGGATGCTCCGGCCGAATTCACCATGTATCAGCAGCATCTGGAAATCGTGACGGACTTGGACCGCATGCATCTGTCCATCAACACCCGTGATTTGATGACTGAAGAAAAAGAAGAAGAATTCAAGAAACGTGTGATGGAACTGGAAAACAACGAAGAAGAGTAATTTAAGCGCACAGTCTGAAAGCTGTGCGCTTTCGTCTTTTACAGCAAAGCTGTATACTTCAAATGAGACGTTAGCGCAGTCAAGCGAAAAAAAGGAGAATACCATGAGTAACAACATAAAGAAATTCAAGGCACCAGTAGATAAAAACGAGACCTATCAGGGAGAGATCGTCGATCTGACACATGAGGGACTAGGTGTCGCTAAAATCGACCACTACCCACTGTTCATCGAAGGAGCTCTCATTGGAGAAACCATCGAATTCAAAGTCATCAAAGTCGGCAAGTCTTTTGGTGTGGGTAAACTGACAAAAATCATTGACCAGAGTCCAGACCGTGTGGAAGTCAAAGATAAGGCGTATGCACAAACGGGCACGATGCCTTTGCAGCACCTGAACTATAAAGGCCAGCTGAAATTCAAAAAAAGCCAAGTGGAGAACGTCATGCAGAAGATCGCTAAACTGCCGGACGTTCCCGTCTATGATGTCATCGGCATGGAGAATCCTTTTGGCTACCGAAATAAAGCCCAGATTCCTGTAAGAAAAGTCAAAGGCAAGCTGGAGACAGGTGTCTACAGAAAGAACAGCCATGACCTGATCCCGATGGAAGACTTCAAAATCCAGGATCCTGAGATCGACAAGGCGATCGTGACGGTCCGCGATATCATGCGCACCTATAACGTCAAGCCGTACAATGAAAAAGACAACACTGGGAATCTGCGTCATATTCTTGTCCGCCGTGGATACCATACTGGAGAAATGATGATCGTTCTGGTCACGCGTACACCAAAGCTGTTCCCTGTGAGCAAAATCGTTCCGGATATCCTGGAAGAGCTGCCTAATGTAGTCAGTATCGTTCAGAACGTGAACCCGAAGAAAACGAACGTCATCCTGGGGCAGGAAGTTATCGTCTTGCACGGCGAAGATAAGTATCACGACAAACTACTGGATCACACCTTTGAGATCTCTCACCGTTCATTCTTTCAGGTCAATACGGCTCAGGCAGAAGTGCTTTACAGCAAAGTCATCGAGTTTGCTGAACTCACGGGAGAAGAAACCGTCATCGATGCCTACAGCGGTATCGGTACAATCACCCTGGCTCTTGCTGAAAATGCTAAGGAAGTCTATGGCATCGAAGTGATCGAACCGGCTGTCGAAGACGCCAAGCGCAATGCAGCGCTCAACGGTGTCGAGAACGTCACCTATCAAGTCGGTGCAGCCGAAGATGTGATGCTAGAATGGAGCAAGGAAGGCCGTTCTGCCGACTTACTAGTCGTCGATCCGCCAAGAAAAGGACTCGATGAACAGTTTATCGACTCCGTCTTAGAAATGAAGCCTAAGAAAATGATTTACGTCAGCTGTAACCCGGCTACACTGGCCCGTGACCTGGCCCTGCTTGTTGAAGGCGGCTATACCGCGCAGAAAGTACAGCCTGTGGATATGTTCCCGCAGACGAGTCATGTGGAGACGGTCGTATTGCTGTCAAGGGTTGATAAATAAGAGTGTAAAAAGATAAGTAAATAAAGGCTTTCCGTGATTTGAGGTCTGGTTCTAAGCCGGAAGGATATTCACGGATTTTTGCTTTGTGGGAAGATATCCAAGAGTGGTGGATTACTCACC
>Ga0194137_10002240_pt1 | contig 11467 bp, 9 predicted proteins | sample TARM_MetaG_T3_14_FD_134025 | JGI IMG/M metagenome (GOLD analysis project Ga0194137, IMG submission 134025) | Freshwater microbial communities from Pennsylvania, USA, analyzing microbe dynamics in response to fracking - TARM_MetaG_T3_14 (version 2) | ecosystem: Environmental > Aquatic >...
ACGAACTGATCTTGGACAACCTAAAAAGCAATTCATCAAACGTCAGATGTTGTCTGTCTATAACGGCTTACAGCAAGCGGATATTCATCCGGAAAATAAACGGAAATTAAAAGAGCTAAAATCAGTCACGTTTAAGAACAAATTTTTTCTGACATTAGCAAGATTTAAAAACTTTATCAATTAAAATCAAATAAATACTGTATATAGTCAATTAAATAGACCTTGACCGCTTTATGACAAATGTAAGAAGTCCTAACTGTGAAGGTTCTTTTTATGGTAAAATGACACCTGATTGCATTGGGAAAATATAGATCAAATAGAATTGGAGTAGGGATACATTGACAAAAAAGAAAATAGCCGTTGTTTTTGGAACAAGACCAGAAGCGATTAAAATGGCACCAGTCATTCTTGAACTAAATAAACACAATGATATCTTCGAAACACTAGTCATCGTAACCGCTCAGCATAGAGAAATGTTGGATCAAGTATTAAAGGTGTTTAATATAAAGCCTGATTATGACTTAAATATAATGAAGAAAAATCAAACGTTATCTGATATTACATCAAATATTTTAAAAGGAATCGAAGAGATTTATAAGAAAGAACATCCAGATATGGTTCTTGTGCATGGGGATACGACTACAAGTTTCTCAGCAGCATTGGCTGCCTATTATCAACGCATACCAGTTGGACATGTTGAAGCTGGATTACGAACCTATGATCATAATAATCCGTTTCCTGAAGAAGGGAACAGACAGTTAATCGATAACCTGGCCAATTTTTTTTTCGTGCCTACTGAAGCAGCAAAGCAGAATTTACTTCAAGAAAATAAAAACAAAAACAACATTATAGTGACAGGAAATACCGTTATAGATGCGGTTCACTATACAAAAGACGCTAAAGTAAATCATCCAGTATTAGATTTAATGGACTCCAAATCTAATCAAAAGTGGATTTTACTGACTATGCATCGACGCGAGAATCATGGAAAACCAATGAGTAATGTTTTTGAAGCCGCCGTAGAACTTATCAAAAAGCATCCTGAGATAGAAGTGTTAATGCCGGTTCATATGAGTCCAAAAGTTCAGAGTGTTGTAAAAGAGGTGCTGGGAAATAACAAGCGTGTTCATTTAACAAAACCTCTTGAGGTTGATGTATTCCATCAAGTTATAAATAAATCACACTTAGTACTAACGGATTCTGGTGGACTGCAAGAAGAAGCGCCTGCTCTTAATGTACCAGTACTTGTATTAAGAAATAAAACAGAACGACCAGAAGGTGTAGAATCTGGGACGTTAAAATTAGTAGGTACGTGTAAAGATAAAATCATTAGTGAAGTAACTGATTTACTAGAAGATGAAACGACGTATAAAAAAATGACTACTGCTACTAATCCTTACGGAGATGGAAAAGCCAGTCAGAGAATAATCAATAATTTAATAGAGTACTTTAATAGTAAGAGGATATGATTATAAATGGATTTAAATGGATTTATAAATCGATGGAGCATCTGGGGAAGTAAAGTAAATAGTAAATTGTCAATATTAATATTATTTCTATTAAGTATAGCATACGGACTTAGTGATTGGATTTATAGCTATTTTACTTTTTCCGAATATATTTTATTTTTTATTACTCTATTTTTGCTATCAACCTTTCATTTTAAACTATATAAAAAACAAGTATTATTTATCTCTTTTATAGCGTTATTTCTTATTGCCCATCTGTTATACCATGTTTTTATTGCTAGATTGCCACATTGGCAACTATCGCTTGCTGCTATTATTAAATTATTGTTTTACATAACAACTTTATTTATGGTAATCAATTACATTCGAGTGAGATCTCAAATCGAACTTTTTTTAAAGATTAATAATATTACTGCAATATTTTTAGTATTTATTGGTTTATTTATCATTATTTTATTATACAGAGAGTCTACTATACCTCAGAATGTGTTATGGAGATTCACTAGAACCGATGAATCAAGCTATTATTATGAATCCTCACAAATTATAAGAAGTAGAAGTCTATTTTCTGAACCCGCTCACTTTGGATTTTATTTAAATTCTTTATTACTAGCTAATCTATTCTATTGGAAAAAATTAAAATATAATTATCTGACTATTGTCCTATTAACTTTAGGGATTATCTCCACTTTTTCCTATAGTATGATATTTATAATGATTATTATATATTTTTGTAGATTGCTGGACTTATATATAAAAAAAAGAATTGCATTTCGAAAATGGACTTATTTTGTTATTGCTTTAATCTTGCTAGCTGTAATCTATAACTGGGATATCATAAACGTTACAGTTATACAGCGAACTCTTGCTATTATTAGTGGGGAGGATATTTCAGCACGAATAAGGCTTATAAATAGTTGGCAATATGTTTCAAGAGATACCCTTTTGATGGGAAATGGCATAGGTCAAACGCCCATTATTACTAATGTTTACGCATATATGCTATCTGATTTTGGGTTAATAGGGTTTATTGGGAAGCTATCACTCACAGCTTATATCTCATTTAAAAACTGGAAGTTTGGAATAGTTTTTCTACTATTAAATTTTGCTAAAGGCGGTTACTTATCATCGGGTTATTGGTTTATGATGATAATCTTCATTATATACGGGTTAGTTAACAGAGATCATGATTCTCTAAAGAACATAAAGGATCAATGATATGTTTCAACTCTAGTAAAAAAATACTAGAGTTGAAATTTGAATATGAGCTATTTAAAGAATACAGAGAATAGAATGGAGGGCTTGCCATGTTTAATTCAGGCGGCTTTGAAAGAACAAAGAAAATTGCAAGTGCGATTCTGGACACTTTTGTCTATCATATTGCAATATATTTATCATTTTGGTTTAGGTATAACGGAAATATTCCAATTTTTAATTATTCATCTTACGAAAGCTCAATTATATATATCATGATCTTTTATATCCTGATCAATATATTAGTCGGTATGTATATATTTTACAACAAATCATTCTTTGATTTAGCTTTCTTGACTATTTTAGTTCAATTTTTAATGACCATAGCTATTATGGCTCTGACTTTTTTTGGTAGATGGTTCACATTCCCAAGATCAGTAATAGGAATCAGCTTTCTAATAAGCACCTTACTTTTATTATTTTGGCGTTTTATCTTGTTTAGAATGTATGAAAAAGTAGATGGTTCAAAAAGAGTGATGGTGGTTGGGAGCGAGTTGGCTTGTAAGAAAGCTCTATTCAATTTTCATAATGCTAAAAACAATAGACATAAAATCACAATGATAATCACTGATAATTTTTATGAGAACATAAAAAAATATCATCACCAAGTAGATATTGTTTATTTAGCAGAAGATTTAAAGGCAAAATCAAAGATTTACAATCTGATGATTTATAATGATAAGAAATTATTTTTACAAACAAGTTTTGACAACTTGATAATGGTTAATCCGAATATAATGAATATTGAAGATGAAAGTGTGATAGAAATATCAAACTTTAGAATCTCTCCTGAAGATGATATTATCAAAAGATTAATTGATTTTATATTTTCTTTAATTTTAATTATATTAACAATGCCACTAATGATAATAGCGGCAATATTGGTTAAAATAACTTCAGAAGGACCTGTCCTTTACAAGCAAGTAAGAATAACTAAAAATCAGAAAGAATTTAATATATTAAAATTTCGTACGATGAAAGTGACTGCAGAACAAGATTCTGGCCCCGTTCTCGCAACTTCTAATGATACTAGAGTAACTTTAGTGGGTAAATATTTTAGAGCATTGAGAATTGATGAATTGCCACAGCTTTTTAATGTTTTAAAGGGAGATATGTCTATAGTTGGTCCTAGACCCGAAAGACCTTTTTTTGTGAACCAATTTAAAGAATCAAACTCTTCATATTATCTAAGACATAATGTTCGTACTGGAATCACTGGATATGCACAAGTCTATGGGAAATATGCTACTGATTTTAACAGTAAACTAAACTTTGATTTATTATATATCAAGAAATATTCATTATTTTTAGATGTGAAAATTATGATTCAGACTATTAAAATTTTATTTGATAAAGTTTCTTCCCAGGGTCTAGAGGAAGATCTAGATATTAGTACAATCGAAATACCAAAGACAATAAAAGTAATAAACGATTAGAAGGGGAATTTAAGAATGACTAATCCTTATTTTAGTATTGTAATGCCGGCTTATAATTGTGGGGATACGATAGAAGCTACTATAACCAGTATAAAAAAACAATCTTGGTCAGATTATGAATGTATTATTATTAATGATGGATCAACTGATAATACTAAAGAAGTTGTGGAGACTATATTAAAAAATGATCACAGATTCAAATTATATACCAAAGAAAATGAAGGGCCAGGTGTAGCAAGAAATAAGGGAATAGAAATAGCTAAAGGAGAATATTTATATCTTATAGATTCAGATGATATAATCCCATCTCAAACTCTCGAAATATATGCGAACAATTTAAATGAATACAATGTAGATTTAATAGTTAGTTCGTATTCTTTAAATATAGTTGATAAGGATAAAATAGTAGATGAAAAAATTGTTCGAGTTGACAAAGAATTGCTTAGTACTTCGAATGATTTTTTAGGAAAGTTGCATGAGTTAATGGAACAACAACTTATGTATGTTATTTGGAATAAGGTATATAATCTAAAGATAGTTAAGAAGCATTCTATACAGTTTCCTCCTTATCGAAGTTGTGAAGATCGTCTATTTAACCTGCAGTATTATGAACATGTCAATCAATGTCTGTTATTACCAGACATACTATACAATTACTCATTTGATGGCAAGAATAGTCTAACAAATAGATTTATTGAAAATAAATTTCAAACCTTCGAAGAATTTTATCGCGTTTTAATTAATCTTACTGAAGAAAACATAGATATATCTAGTGCTTTATTTTTAAAAGGAACAATGTCATGTATTATTCCTTTGCATAGCAAAGAATGCCCATATACTATTAAAAGAAAATTTTCAGAAATAAAAAAAATATTAGTTAATGACAATGTCATTGAAGCCAGCATATATTCAAAAAAAAACACGAGTCCGAGGTTTGTCATGACACTTCTATTTAAATCAAACTCGGTTTCAATAAATTATTTAGCATCTTATGTGTTGTTTAGAATGAGTCGGATTTCCCCTAAAATAGTAGAGAAATTAAAAAAGAATTATTAAAAGGAGAAGATAACTTGAATCAACCAATCCGAGTGCTCCATTTTCAGGGTAGAATGGGTAGAGGTGGAGCAGAAACTTTTATGATGAATACGTATCGTAATATCGATCGTAATAAAATTCAGTTTGATTTTTTGATATACCATGATTTTAAAAATACTACACCTTATAATAATGAAATAGAAAAATTAGGAGGGAGGATCTTTTCGGTTCCAAATCCTAAAAAAAATATATTTGCTTATATACTTGCTGTAAAAAAGCTATTGAGAGATGAAAAGTTTGATATAGTTCATAACCAAGTGTTTTTCGGTGGGGGTTTGAACCTGTGGCTTGCATCTGAAGCTGGAATCAGTAAAAGAATAACTCATAGCCATTCTATAAAAGACGGTAAAAAATCAGTTGTTTTAAAGGGTGTTCGAAAAACATTAGATAAACTAATGTTCAAATATGGTACTAATTTCTTAGCTTGTTCACATCAAGCTGGATTAGCATTATTCGGAAAAAATCAATCATTTTCTGTTGTTCCTAATGGGATTGATTTAGAAACGTATTGTAGTAATGAAAAGACCAGAGATGAAAGTAAACTTAAATTTAATATTTCACCAGACACTACAGTTATTGGCAATATCGGTAGACTAGAGAAAGAAAAGAACCATAAATTTCTTTTTGAAGTATTTGAAGAAATATTAAAAAAAGAATCCAACTGTATCCTATTAATTGTAGGAGAAGGAACTTTAGAAAGTGAACTAAAAGATAAAGTTAAGCAAATTAATATAGAGAATAAAGTAAAATTCCTTGGAGTTAGAGATGATATACCAAAGGTGCTAAATGCTATGGATATAATGGTTATGCCCTCTTTATACGAAGGGTTACCCATCTCTGCGATAGAAGCTCAAGCAAGTGGAGTGAAACTGGTATTATCTACAGAAGTGCCTGATGAGATAAAATTATCTGAGAATGTGAATTTCATTGGATTAGATGATGCAGCTGAATACTGGGCAGAAAAAATTTTAGATAAACCCTATAAAAATATACCTAGTGGTGAGATAAAGAAATACGATATGAAGCACACAGCCAGAATAATGCAATCTATATATATTGAATGATTTAATATCAATTAAGGTTTGTAATGTTTAAGGTCAGTCGGAATCATGGAGGTTTGAACGGTAATGGTAAAAGAAATTGCACGTAATATATTTAGTCGAGATTGGTTTAGAATAATCTATTTAGTAGTAAGTATCTTATACTTCATGCCTTCTACAATGAATATTGAGTTAATTCCTTCATTTGTAGTTATAGGCTGGGGCGGCATGATTATAGTTTATGACTTTTTTACAAAGCGTATTATGTTTCAAAATAAATATTGGAAGTATTTCATGATTATTATTTTTGTTTATATTATATCTATACTCCTCAATCATAATCATGCCTTGTTTAGAGGAGTATATAATCTCGTTTTTTTATTTATTACTTTCTTTTTAGTATTTCCTTTTGATTTGACCAAATCTAAAGAAGCAGTGACAGATCATTTTAAAAAGTTAAATGATATATTTATTGTTTTAATATTTATTGGAAGTACTATCTCTCTCATTTTATTTATGTTTAATGTCAGCTACGTCTTGGAATCAAATGATATCCGACAAGGCTTTATAGAGAGTAGACTATTTGGTATTTATTCTAGTCCAAATGTGGGATCTGTATTAGGATATATTTCGGTCATGCTGTCATTGATAAATAACATAATTAAAAGGGGTAACCTATATTCCTTTAACGCGTTTTATTTTTTTAATGCTATTGTACAAATTTTGTTTTTCATATTGGCTACTTCGCGAGGCACATCTATAATAATAATTTCAAATATTTTTTTATTGTCTATCTTTTATGTATACCCATATTTCAAAAGATTGACCTTAAATAAGGGACTTAGTATTTTAACCTCGTTTTTTATTTTAATCGGGTTTCTTACTTTTTCAAACCAAACTATATCAATAATCCGTTCCGGTTTATCTTATGTACCTGGAATAGTCTATACTGTATCTAACCCTAAACAATCTGATTTAATGACAGAAGAAGAGATTATCATGCAAGAAGAAGTGGGAATAGAACAACGTGAATTAGGGTCTCAAAGAGTTGTGATACGTCACTCATCAGAAGAGGCAGAAGTATCATCTGGAAGATTAAACATTTGGAGAGCGGGACTGGATGTGGTAAAACAGTCACCACTATTTGGAATAACTGACCCAAACTTATACAGAGATACAGAATCGACTAATGCAATAGACGAAGAATTACTTAGCGAAAACAGTAGAATCGTGTTAGACCGATCAAGTGGAAATATGCATAACTTATTTATCCAAATACTTATAACAAGCGGTATAATCGGGTTTGTTGCATTAGGCATATATTTAATTAAGTATTTATTTGATATAGGTAAGTTTGTTTCTGCAGAAAATTTATCTACTAATGACTATACTCTATATCTTTTAATTTTTATAACGATGATTAGTTTTTTTGCTGGAGAATTAGTTGAAAGCCGTCTAATATTTATGAACAGAAATGTAGTGGCGATAGTATTCTGGTATCTGTCCGGGGTTCTGAATTTTTACAAAGAAAAATCTATGCAAAAAAACAAAACAGGTATAGAAGGAGAGAAATAATGTGTTAGCTTTTATAGCTTGGACTCCTTTACATGTAATTAATATACTGAACACCAAAATGAATTTCTTCCCAAATGATGAAGCGGATATATTTATTTATGATGAGTTTAGTAATTCAGATAAAATTTGCGATAATATAAAATCCGAAAAAATATTTAATAATGTTTATTTTGTAGAGCATGAAAAAATGGGTGGAAAAATTGAAAGCAAGTTAAATGTACTGTTTAATAGGAATATAATACTGCCATCTGCAGAACCCTTTAAATATGAAGCAATATTTACACAAGGGGGTAATCATTTTTACAAAATACTATATGCCAAATCAAAGATGAATAATTCTAATTTAAAGCTACATTATATTGAAGACGGAATGGTTACTTATACTTCATTAGATTTAATGAATGTACGTAAACATAGAAGAATCTTACTAAATACTATTAATCCCTATAGTTCGCTGAAAGGAAATTACATCAATAGTTATATCTATAACCCAGAATTCACAAATATCAGTCAAGCAACAAAAGCACACAGGTTACCTAAAATAAACCGAGACAACCCTATTTATAATGTGTTAAAAAGAATATTCGATTATAAAGAAGATAAGCAAAATATTAAGAATAGTTTAGTCTTTTTTGATCAACCTACAGATCATCCTTTGTTAAAGGAAGTAGAAAAAAAAGCTTTTTCAGTGCTATTAAAGAACAGTGACAATAGACGCCTATTCGTTAAGTTACATCCTAGAACGGACAGAAATAAATATAGCAAAGAAATAGATATCCTTAATACTCATTTACCTTGGGAAGTTTATTGCCTGTTAAATAATGTTGAAAATGTGACAACCGTTAGCTTATATTCTACAGCATCGCTTAATGCAAATATAATGTTCGACATAAGTCTTGATACTGTCTTATTAACGAGGCTCCTTACAGAAGATGAGAAGTATACAAGTATTATAAATAAGGATAAAGCTTTGAAAAATAAATTACAAGAATTGTATAGAGCTACGAGTAATTTCGAAAAAATGAAAAACAGTAACATTTTCTTACCTAAAAATGAAATCGAAATAAACAAGTATCTTAGAAAAAACACGTTAGAATGAGAATAGAGAGTTGAATAGTTAATGCAAACATTAAAAGGATTGTTAAATAATCGTATAGTTAAAGCTGGAAGTTGGTACACAGTGACCAACATTTTAATAAAAGGGATTACCTTTTTGACGATACCAGTATTCACGTCTTTATTGACAACGGCAGAGTATGGTTTAACTAATATTTATTTAAGTTGGGTAAATATTGTAGCGATTTTACTGAGCTTTGAATTATACACAACTTTAGGCAGAGCAAAGAGCGATTTGAAAGAAGAATATGATGAATTTCATTCTAGTGCCATGGTTTTTTCGATCATCATACTAATTATGTTTATAGTCACAGCTATTATTCTTGAAAGTTTACTATTAGATATCACTGGGCTGTCACGTTTTCTATTCTATTTAATGATAATGCATTCATATGGTTATTTCCTGCAACAATATTTAATAAATAAATATAGATTTGATTATAATTACAAAAAAGTTTCTATAGTTAACATCTTTTTAACTGGTATAGGGATAACCCTTTCTATAGTTTTTATACTGACTCTGTTTTCTAATGATAAAGTTGAGGGGAAATTGATTGGTCAAGTAACACCCATTATAATTATAGGCACATACACATTAATATCTTTTTTAAGAAAAGGTAATTTTAAAGTCAAATTCTCTCATTGGAGATATATTATCGTAATGGGTGGACCGCTCATTCTACATGCTGTTTCAAGAGTTCTAAATAATCAGTTTGATAGAATATTAATTGATAGATTCGTTAGTACGTCAGAAGCTGGAATTTATAGTTTCGTTTATAATATAGGTACAATTCTTCAAGTCATATTAATATCGCTAAATCAAGCTTGGGTACCTTGGTTTTATGAAAAGATGGAGGCAAATAACAGACGAATTATTAGAATTGCAGCAAAAGGATACAGAGATTTATTTACACTTGCATTTGCAGGCATCCTATTTTTAAGTCCAGAAATAATGAGGATAATGGCTGGTGATGCAAGCTACCTAACACCTACTACAATATCAATTGTTTTATGGATTCTAATGGCAGATTACTTCCAATTTATGTATAATTTAGAGTGTTATGTACAGATATTTCATAAAAAAACATCTCTAGTTAGTATAGCTTCAATGGTAGCTGCAGTAATCAATGTCGGATTAAACATTATTTTTATTCCTATTTATGGTGCAACTGCAGCAGCCATTACAACCGCAATTGCATTCTTCATTATGTTCTTGATGCATTATTTTATGGCATCAAAAATAATAGGAGACGAAGTGTTTGGAATCAAATTCCACTTGGTATCGATTCTGAAATTGTCAATTATTTCAGTTATTTTTTATAGTATGTCAGATTACTTCTTTATTAGATTGATTCTTTTAGCGCTATATGCAATTTATGAAATAAAAGGTATTTACAACATTTATATTCAAGATTTCAAAAAATAGAATAGGAGTTGAAGAGTTATGAAAGAAATGAAAATAGGGAGTAGAGTCATTAGTCCAAAGCACAATCCCTTAGTTATTGCAGAGATGGGTATTAATCATGAAGGAAGCTTAAAAGTTGCTTTTGAGATGGTGGATTCAGCGCATGAGGCTGGAGCAGAAATAATAAAACACCAAACACACGTAGTAGAAGACGAGATGAGTAAAGAAGCAAAAAATATTATACCCGGAAATACCGATGTTTCTATATACGAAGTAATGAGTAGAGTTGCTTTATCTGAAGAAGATGAAGTGAAATTGAAAAATTATGTAGAAGATAAAGGCATGATTTTCTTAAGCACACCATTTTCTCGTGCAGCAGTAGATAGATTAGAGAGAATGGGAGTACTAGCATATAAAATTGGTTCGGGAGAGATGAATAACTATCCTTTGTTGAACTATACGGCTAGCTTTGGGAAACCAATGATCGTATCTACTGGAATGAATGATATAGAAAGTATAAAGAAAGCAGTGGATATTTTAGAAAAAAATAATGTCCAGTATGCTCTGTTGCACACTACGAATCTATACCCTACTCCTCCAGAACTAGTAAGACTAGGGGCTATGAATGAATTACAAAGAGAGTTCCCTGATACAATCATAGGTTTATCAGATCATACGTTAAATAATAATGCCTGTTTAGCAGCCGTTGCTCAAGGAGCATTAATTTTAGAAAGACATTATACAGACTCGTATAATCGCCCAGGACCTGATATTGTTTGTTCTATGGATCCTAAGCAATTAAGTGAATTAATTCAAGGATCAGCAGAAATAAGGAAGATGCTAGGTGGAAAAAAAGGTGCTGCAAAAGAAGAACAAGTCACTATAGACTTTGCTTTTGCTACTGCAGTAACCACAAAGCCAGTTAAACAAGGTGAAGAGTTTACTTCAGAAAATATCTGGGTTAAAAGACCAGGTACAGGTGAAATAAAAGCTGAACATTATGATAAATTAATTGGTAAAAAAGCAACAAAAGACATTGGTGAAGATGAACACTTAAAATGGTCTGACGTTGAATAA